>Ga0213919_1000057_pt1 | contig 70990 bp, 68 predicted proteins | sample McNCre317MG_FD_161056 | JGI IMG/M metagenome (GOLD analysis project Ga0213919, IMG submission 161056) | Freshwater microbial communities from McNutts Creek, Athens, Georgia, United States - 3-17 MG | ecosystem: Environmental > Aquatic > Freshwater > Creek | place: USA: Georgia | collected...
AAGAAGTTGATCAGCTGGGTACGCCCCGGCGTCTTCGACACGAAGGCCAGGCGCGTATGGTTGGCGAGGGTATTGATCGCGCTGGATTTCCCCGCATTGGAGCGCCCGGCGAAGGCCACCTCCGGCCCGATGGGCGACGGCAGACCACTCGGCTTGGCAATCGAGATTTCAAAACGGGCGTTGCGGAACAGGGACATGGGCAGCGGAAGGAGAGCCGCGGGCACGCCGCACGGGTGCCGCGCCTCGCGCAAGAGGCTGGAATTGCGATAGAATAGCAGGTTTGAGACTTCCACATTCTTGGCTCCCGAGGACATCATGATCAAGCGTTCCCTGCTGCTTTCGCTGCTTCTCGCCACCGCTGCGGTTCAGGCCCAGGACAAGGCTGCGGCCCAGCCCGACACGGCGAAGGCCAAACAGACGGCAGAACAGGTTTGCGGCGCCTGCCACAGTGCCGACGGCAACAGCCAGATCCCCGCGAACCCGAAACTCGCGGGCCAGCATGCGGAATACCTCTTCAAGCAGCTGAAGAACTTCAAGAGCGAAGGCGGCCAGCCGGCCGAGCGGGTCAACCCGGTGATGGGCGGAATGGTTGCGGCCCTCTCCGAAGACGACATGAAGGGCCTCGCCGCGCATTTCGCGAGTCAGCAGCTCAAGCCCGAGGCCGCCAAGAACAAGACCTCCATCGAGCTCGGCCAGAAGCTCTGGCGCGCCGGCGACCTGAAGCGCGGCATCCCCGCCTGCGCGGCCTGTCACGGCCCCGCCGGTGCCGGCCTGCCCGCCCAGTACCCGCGCCTCTCCGGCCAGTTCGCGGATTACACCGAGGCCCAGCTGAAGGCCTTCCGCGCCGGCGAGCGCGCCAACGATCCGGCCAAGATGATGCGCACCATCGCGATCAAGATGACCGATCCGGAAATCAAGGCCGTCGCCGACTACGCCGCCGGCTTGCGCTGAGTCAAGGCGCGCTCCGGCGCCGGGCAGCTATAAAAAAGGGGTGGTTCGGCCACCCCTTTTTCCATTCACGACTGCCCGCATTCGCAGCTGCCCGGCCTCCGCATCACCCCTTCCTCCGCCCGCTCCAGCCCATGCGACACCGCAGCACCTCCCGCGCCCTCTACGAACTGCTCAGTTCGATGCGCTTCGCGATCAGTCTGCTGACTATCCTCGGAATCGCCTCCATCATCGGGACGGTGCTCAAGCAGAACGAGCCCTACAACAATTATCTCAACCAGTTCGGGCCCTTCTGGTTCCCGATCTTCGAGCAGCTCGGCCTCTACGCCGTCTATAACTCCAGCTGGTTCCTGCTGATCCTCGGCTTCCTCGTGCTGTCGACCAGCGTCTGCATCGTCCGCCAGACCCGGCCGATGCTGAAGGACATGCGCGGCTTCCGCGAACACGCGCGGGAAAACTCCCTCGCCCAGTTCCAGCACCACGCCCGCCTCCACTGCGCCCTGCCCGTCGCCCTGGCTCAGGACGTGACGCAGGCCTACCTGAAGCGTGCCGGCTTCCGCACCCGGGTGGATCGCCGGGAGGATGGCGTGCTGCTGGCCGCCAAACAGGGCAGCTGGGCGCGGCTCGGCTATTTTTTCGCCCACGCCGCCATCGTGCTGATCTGCTTCGGTGGCCTGCTCGACGGCAACCTGCCCCTCAAGGCCCAGATGGCCCTAGGTGGCAAGGTCGTCACCTCCGGCAACCAGCTGATCTCCGAGATCCGGCCCGAAAGCCGACTGGACCGCGACAACTGGAGCTTCCGCGGCAACGTCTTCATCCCCGAAGGCAAGAGCGCCAACGTGGCCGTGCTCAACGTGCAGGACGGCATCCTGCTGCAGGACCTGCCCTTCACGGTGTCGCTGAAGAAGTTCCACCTCGAGCACTACGACACAGGCATGCCAAAGCGCTTCGCCAGCGACATCCTGATCACCGACAGCGCGACTGGCAAGACCATCGAAAAGACCATCGAGGTCAACAAGCCCTTTGAATTTGGCGGAATCATGATGTATCAGGCCAGTTTCGAGGACGGCGGCTCGCGGCTCCGCCTCGTCGGCCACGACCTGCGGGCGGGTGCCGGCGCCCCCTTCCCGGTCGAGGGCGCCGTCGGCGATTCGGTCAAGGTGGCTCACACCGGGCTCGACTACACACTGGAGCTCGGAAGCTTCCGCGCCTTCAACATCGAGAACGTCGCCGACGAGGAAACCGCGGCCGATGCCCCAACCGGCATCGGCCAGCACCTCGGCAGCGGCGCCAGGTCATCGACCCGGAAGGACATGCGCAACGTCGGCCCCAGCATCCAGTACAAGCTGCGCGACTCCGCGGGCCAGGCCAGGGAATATCTGAACTACATGCAGCCGATCGAGCAGGACGGAGCCTGGTATCTGCTCTCCGGCATGCGCGAGACCCCCTCGGCACCCTTCCGCTTCATGCGCATCCCCCTCGACGACGCGGGCCGGCCGGACAGCAGCCTGGCCCTCCGCGCGGCGCTCCTCGACAAGACCCGTCATGCCGAGATCGCCCGCCGCTTCACCGCAGCCTCCCTCGGCACACAGATGGACGCCGCCGGGCGCGAGCGCATGGAAGCCACCACCCGCAAGACCCTCGAGCTTTTTGCGATCGGTGGCTTCGAGAGCGTCGGCAAATTCATCGAGAGCACCATTCCCGAAGCCGAACGCAACAAGGCTGCCGACATCTTCTTCCGGGTGCTCGACGGTTCGGCCTGGGAGGCCTGGCAACTCGCCCGTGCGGCCGCCGGCGAGCCGCCCGCCGCCCTCGACGCCCGGCACGCCCGCCTCGTCCGTGACAGCCTGAAGGCCACCAGCGACAGCCTGCATTATGGTGCCCCGGTCTACTTCCAGCTCACCGCCTTCGACGAGGTACGCGCCACCGTGCTGCAGGTCACCCGTTCGCCGGGCAAGCCCATCGTCTACCTCGGTTCGCTGCTGCTGGTGCTCGGCGTCTTCGCGATGCTCTACATCCGCGAACGCCGGCTCTTCGTGCTGATCAAAGGCTCGGGCGAGGCCCTCGTGGCGCTCTCCTCCAACCGCAGGTCAATGGATGTGGACGAGGCTTTCCGCCATCACCGGGATGCGCTCGCCGCCCTGCTCCAGCCCAGCCCCACCCCTGCAATGCCCACCTGAGGTCTCCCATGGACATCACACGGAACGACAACAGCGCAGCCCTGCGCCGCCTGAACCCAGGCGACTGGCTGTACGTGCTGGCCGTGGCCGGCGCCGGCGCCTTCGCGCTGCGCCAGTACGGCAGCTTCATGGACATCTACGACAAGCTCATCCTGCTGCTCGCCATGCCTGGACTGGTCGCCATCGGCTGGGCCTGGAAGCCCTTCCGGCCCTTCCTCGCCGCCTCGGCCGCGCTGGCGCTCGCCAGCATCTCGCTCTACCAGGGCGACCTGGCGCGCGCCGAGCAGGTCTTCCTGCTCAAATACCTGATCGCCAGCCAGACGGCCATCATGTGGATGAGCGCCCTGTTCTTCATCGCCACCGGCGCCTACTGGCTGGGTCTGCTGGCCCGCTCGGACTTCGCCGAGAAAACCGGTTCGGCCCTCACCTGGAGCGCCGTCACGATGGGCACCACGGGGCTGCTGGTGCGCTGGTACGAGAGCTACCTGATCGGCACCGACGTGGGCCACATCCCGATCAGCAACCTTTACGAAGTCTTCGTGCTGTTCTCGCTGATCACCGGCCTGCTCTACCTCTACTACGAAGGCCGCTACGCGACCCGCCGGATGGGGGCCTTCGTGCTGCTGGTGATCTCGGCGGCGGTAGCCTTCCTGCTGTGGTACAGCTTCTCGCGGGAGGCCCACGAGATCCAGCCGCTGATCCCTGCGCTACAGAGCTACTGGATGAAGGTGCATGTGCCGGCCAACTTCATCGGCTACGGCGCCTTCGCGCTGGCGGCGATGATAGGCGTCGCCGACCTGCTGGTGCGCCACGGCATCCTGGCGAGCCGTCTGCCCGCGCCGGAGGTACTCGATGACGTGATGTACAAGGCCGTGGCGATCGGCTTCGCCTTCTTCACGATCGCCACGATCCTCGGCGCCCTGTGGGCCGCCGAAGCCTGGGGCACCTACTGGCAGTGGGATCCGAAGGAAACCTGGGCCTTCATCGTGTGGCTCAATTACGCCGCCTGGCTGCACATCCGCCTGACCAAGGGCTTGCGCGGCGCGCTGCTGGCCTGGTGGGCGGTGGTCGGCCTGCTGGTCACCGCCTTCGCCTTTGTCGGCGTCAACATGTTCCTGTCAGGCCTGCACTCCTACGGCTCGCTCTGATCGCTCCGGCGCGGCCTGCCGCGCTCCAGCCAGTCGATCTCGCCGGCACTGAAGCCCGCTTTGCGGCGGGCCTCGACGTTCAACGGCCTCGGCGGCCAGGGCGCGTCGAACTGGGTCATCAGCGCCTGGTAGGTGGCCTCCGGCTCCAGGCCGCGCTCCGCGCAGAAATGGCGGAACCAGCGGTCGCCGAGCGCCACATGGCCGATCTCGTCGCGCAGGATGATGTCGAGCACGGCAATCGTCGCCTCATCGCCGATACGCCGCAGTCCGGCGACGATGGGCGGCGTCGCGTCCAGCCCCCGCGCTTCGAGCACCCGTGGCACCAGCGCCATCCGCGCCAGCGGATCGTCGGCCGTCTTCACCGCCATATCCCACAGGCCACGGTGGGCCGGAAAATCCCCGTAGGCAAAACCGGCGTCCCGCAGACGGGCGCAGACCAGACCGAAGTGGTAGGCCTCCTCGGCGGCAACCTGCAGCCAGCCCCCGTAGAAGTCGCTCGGCAGGCCGCGGAAGCGATAGACGCAGTCGAGGGCCAGATTGATCGCGTTGAACTCGATGTGGGCGATCGCATGCAGCAGCGCCGCGTGGCCTTCCGGCGAACCCGGCTTGAGCCGCCGCAGCTCGGTATGGGCGATCAGCACCGGCCGCGCTGGACGCCCGGCATCCTCGAGCGCCTGCACCGGGCAGCCACTGGCGACCGGAACGCCGACCCGCGCGACACGCCAGTCCTCGGCGAGACGATCGACCAGGGCGGTCTTGTCGGCAGCGTCACAGCTCATCAGCGCCTGCCAGGCGCGGACATGAACATCGTAGGTATCGTGCGGCATGGGGCGCGATGGTAGCGCGATCGGCGCGGTGCACATAAAAAAAGGCCGCACCCTGATGGATGCGGCCTCAAGCCCTTGAAACTGAAAAAGGTATCGCGGATCAGCCGGCCTTGCGGCGGGTCCGCGGCTTGACGGCGGCCGGCGGCGGGGCGGCATCCTTCAGCGCCAGGAGATTCGCGTCGGCGATTTCGTTGAGCTGGTCGGCCACCTTGCCCATGGAGTCCAGCGCAGCAAGCTGCGTCGCGAGGCTGTTGCCGATCGCGTCGAAGAGCGGCTCGAACCCATCGGGCGCTCCCTCGGCAATGCGCGAGATGCTGTCCTGGATCTTGCGGGTCGCTTCGAAGGTGGATTTCTTGATCGCATCGGCGAGAATGCCACGGGTCTCGAGCAGCACCGCGTACTGCTGGCGGGCGCTCTCGGCGACACGCTCGAAATTCGGCTGGCAGTAGACGTCCTGCCACTTGCTCAGCCCTTCGCCATCCTTCACCTCGAGCAGCGCCTGGGTGGCGGCGACCGCTTCACGGGAGGACTCCATGCCGGCATCGAACTGCAGACGGGCAAGCTTCTCGACCTGCTGGGCCAGGCTCTGGCTGAGTTCGATCAGCTTGTCCAGGGCTGCATCCTGGAGCGGTAGGAACTGTGCAAAATCCGTGCTCGACATAAAAAACGTCCTCAAATATTGGAATGGCCCCTGAACCGCATCGTGGGGGTCTCCTCCACCCATGATCTGCTTTGTGAATGCGGCCCGTCGGGCAACAGGCCACAATTATGATGATCGCGACGGCGCCGGAGAATCCGGCCTTTCCCGTTTGCTGCTCCGGGAAAACCCGGAGGCGCCAACGGGAATTCGGGAAAATTCGGGGAAATGCGAAAAAATCGGGCCTAGTCCCCGCAACCCGAGCGGACGACCATGCGGACCAGTTCGGCCAGCGAGCCCACCTGCAACTTCTCCATGACCCTCGCCCGATGCTGCTCGACGGTCTTCATGCTGATGCCCAGGTCTTCGGCGATTTGTTTGTTGAGCCGGCCGGCCACCATACCGTCCATCACGTCGCGCTCCCGGGTGGTCAGGCTGTCGAGACGGACCGTGACCTCGGACCGCCAGGCGCTTTCGCGCCGCCGCCGAACCGCGAGATGCACGGCCTCGTGGACACGGTCGAGCAGCACCTGCTCGTTGAAGGGCTTCTGCAGGAAGTCGAACGCCCCCTCGCGCATCGCCCGCGCCACCATCGGCACATCGCCATGGGCCGACACGAAAATGACCGGAACACTCCGCCCCAGCCGCCCGAGACGCTCCTGCAGGCCGACGCCACTGAGACCGGGCATGCGCACGTCGAGCACCAGACAATGAACCCGCTCCATCGCATCGTGATCGGCCAGCATGCCCAGCGCGCTCGAGAAATTGCGCACCGGAAAACCGACGGTTTCAATCAGCAGGCTGATGGAAAGCCTGACCGCATCGTCGTCATCGACGACGCAGACCAAGGGCTCGTCCGACCCGGTTTCCCGCGAACGACCTGGAGCACGCTGCAACTCATGGGTTTCCCTCATCGCCAGCCCCTCCTTTCGTCATCGGCGGCAGACTGAAACAGAAAGTGCAGCCGCCCGCGGTACTCGATTCGACCCACAGCCGGCCGCCATGGTTCTCGATGATCGTGCGACAGATCGCGAGGCCGAGCCCGACCCCGTCCGGCTTGGTGCTGACGAAGGGCGCGAAAGGGTCGGCGCGAACGGATTCCGCCAGGCCGCCCCCCCGATCGATGACCTGGACTTCCACACCGCCATCGGGGGCACGCATCGTGCGGATGATCAGCACCCGATCGCCCGCGGTGTCGCTCATCGCCTCGATGCCGTTCTTCACCAGGTTACTGATGACCTGCTCGAGCTGGACCTGATCCGCCTGAACGACCGGCAGCGGATCGGCCAGATCCAGCGCGAACTGGACCGCATGGGCGCGGGCCTCGAACTCGGCGAAGCGGACCATGTCCGCGACCACCCCATTGAGCGCCACGCGACCGCTGGCCTGCCCGCCCTTGCGCACGAAAGCACGCACCCGGTGCACGATCTCGCCCGCGCGCAGCGCCTGCTCGGCGATCATCTTGAGCGGTACGCGGATGGCCTCGCCGCCGCCGCTCTCGTCGAGGCGGCGCAGCGCGACCGCACTGAAGTTACGCATCGCGGTCAGCGGCTGGTTCAGTTCGTGGGCCAGCGCCGAGGCCATTTCGCCAACGTGGATCAGCCGTGCCGCATGGGCCAGCTCGCGCTGTTGCCGCTTCTCGCGCTCCGCAGCGAGATGCTGGTCGTGGACGTCACGCACCGTGCCGATCATCCGCGTCGGGCGGCCGTCGGCGTCCCGCTCCATGACCTTGCCGCGCAGGGCAACCCAGCGGTAGCTGCCATCATTGGCGCACAGGCGGAACTCGGCCTCGGCGATCGGGCGGGCGCCGGTCAGGTGGGCGCTGAAGGCCGCCATCGCCCCGCGCAGGTCGTTGGGATGCAGGCGCGACGGCCAGATGTCGTTGCCGTCCAGCGGCACGCCGGGCTGCGCCCCGATGATCGCCGCAAAGGACGGGCTGACCTTGACCTCCCCGGTCTGCACCGCCCAGTCCCACAAGGCATCGCCATGCCCCTCCAGCGCAAACTGCCAGCGGCGCTCGGACGCCTGCAGGGTTTCCATCAGCAAGCGGGTTTCGCTGATGTCCCGATGGGTGCCCAGGATTCGGGTCGGGCAGCCCTCGGCATCCCGTTCCACAGCCTTGCCACGGGCGGCGATCCAGCGGTAACTGCCGTCCTTGCCGCGCAGCCGGAATTCCGCCTCGTAGATCGGCGTGAGGCCTTTCTTGTAAGCGTCGATCTGCCGTGACACCGCGGCACGGTCGTCCGGGTGCAACAAGTCGCGCAGCACGAGCTCACGTGTCTCTTCGTCCGTGTAGCCCAGCATTTCGCCCGAGCGCCGCGAGTGAAAAACGCGGCCGTCCCGCAAATTCCAGTCCCACACCGCGTCGCCGGCCCCCTCCAGCGCGAAGCGCCAGCGCTCCTCCGCCTCGGCGAGCCTGTCCAGGGTGTCCTGCGCCTCGGTTACGTCCCGAACGAGAAGAACAGCGAGTTGCCCGTCCCCCTCCGGAATGTAGGAAACCCGCGTTTCTGCGGCGAAGACGCTGCCATCCTTGCGCCGGTGGGGTCCGGCCGGCAGGCGCTTCGGGCGCGCGCCGAAGAGTCCGTCCAGCGCCGCTTCGTCGGCAATCAGCGTGCCTGCCCGCAGGCCGCGCATGTCCGCCCGGTCGTAGCGATAAAGGAGTGCCGCCGCCTCATTGACGTCCAGCACGCAGCCCTGTGCGTCGAGCAGCAGGATCGGATATGGGGCGTTGTCGAAGACAGCGCGATAGCGCTGTTCGCCAGGAGGCCCGGCACGACCCGCCGCTGCCTCCTCCCCCTGCAACGAGGAATGTCTGACCACGGGATACTCCAGACCGCGATGCCGCGGCAGCGCCCACCCGTCAGCGCAAGCCGCCCGGCACCAAGCCCTTCATTGCACGCATCATCTTCTGCATGCCGCCCTTCGAGAACTGCTTCATCATCTTCTGGGTCTGCTCGAACTGGTTCAGCAGGCGATTGACCTCCTGCACCGTGACGCCGGACCCGGCCGCGATGCGGCGCTTGCGGGAGGCCTTGAGCAGCTCGGGCTTGGCCCGCTCGAGCGGGGTCATCGAATTGATGATGCCCTCGATGCGCCGCACCGCCTTGTCTTCGACGCCGCCCTGGAGCTGGCCGGCCGCCTGGGCGAACTGGGCCGGCAGCTTGTCGAGCAGACTGGTGAGACCACCCATCTTCTTCATCTGGCCGAGCTGGTCCTTGAAGTCGTTGAGGTCGAAGCCCTTGCCGCTCTTGAGCTTCTGCGCAAACTCCTTCGCCTTCTCCTCATCGACGCCGCGCCGGGCGTCCTCGACCAGCGAGAGGATGTCGCCCATGCCGAGAATGCGGCTGGCCATGCGCTCCGGATGGAACTCCTCGAGTCCGCCCAGCTTCTCGCCGACACCGGCAAACTTCAGCGGCTTGCCGGTCACGTGGCGCACCGACAGCGCGGCGCCGCCCCGGGCATCACCGTCCAGCTTGGTCAGCACGACGCCGGTCAGCGGCAGCGCCGCGTTGAAGGCACGGGCGGTATTCACCGCATCCTGACCGAGCATCGCATCGACGACGAACAGCGTCTCGATGGGCTTGACCGCCGCGTGCAGCGCCTGGATCTCCTCCATCATCGCCTGGTCGATCGCGAGCCGGCCGGCCGTGTCGACGAGCAGCACGTCCATGTAGTGGCGGCGCGCGTAATCGACTGCGGCCAGAGCGATGTCCACGGGCTTCTGGGCGGGCGTGGAAGGGAAGAACTCGATGCCCGCCTGCTGGGCCACCGTTTGAAGCTGGGCGATGGCCGCCGGACGATAGACGTCGGTGGACACCACCATCACCTTCTTCTTCATCCGCTCGCTGAGCATCTTGCCCAGCTTGCCGGTGGTGGTGGTCTTGCCGGCGCCCTGCAGGCCGGCCATCAGGATGATCGCCGGAGGCTGGGTGGCGAGGTTGAGTCCGCTGTGGGCGCCGCCCATCAGTTCGGTGAGCTCCCGGTGCACGACGCCGACCAGAGCCTGCCCCGGCGTCAGCGACGCGAGCACTTCGGTGCCGACCGCCTTCTCCTTCACCTTGGCGATGAAATCCTTGACCACCGGCAGGGCCACGTCGGCCTCCAGCAGGGCCATGCGCACTTCCCGCAGCGCCTCCTGGATGTTGTCGTCGGTGAGACGGGCCTGGCCGCGAAGCGTCTTGACGACCTTTGCAAGTCGCGTAGTGAGGTTGTCCAGCATGATTGGTTTGTCGCCGAGGGCTTGGGGTAAACTTCGAAAATGCCCGCGATTCTACTTCATCTGCTTCCCGCCGCCCTGTACGCGTTGCTCGGCCTGCATTTCTGGCATAGCCGCTGGCATGCGCCGGCGCTGGCGCCCCGCCGGGGCCTGAGGCCCTGGGAGCGGCTGCTGATGCTCGCGGCGCTGGCCAGCCACGGATTCGCACTGCATGGCGTGCTGTTCTCACCGGCCGGCATCCGCTTCGGATTCAGCCTCGCGCTGTCGCTGATGATGTGGCTGGCGATGCTGTTCTACTGGATCGAAAGCCTCTCCGCCCGCCTCGAAGGCCTGCAGACCCTGGCGATGCCGGTGGCTGCCGCCTGTGTGCTGCTGCCCGCCTTCTTTCCCGGCCAGCACCTCCTCGCGAATGCCGGCTCACCGCTGTTCCGCGCCCATTTCATCGTCGCGATGCTGGCCTACAGCCTGTTCACACTGGCGGCGCTGCACGCGGTGCTGATGGCGGTGGCCGAGCATAGCCTGCACGGTGCCCGCCTGACCCGGGCGATCGCCGCGCTGCCGCCGCTGCTGACAATGGAAACCCTGCTCTTCCGGCTGATCGGCGTTGCCTTCGTGCTGCTCACCCTCACCGTCGGCTCGGGCGTGCTGTTCTCGGAGGCGCTGTTCGGCAAGGCCTTCCGCCTCGACCACAAAACGGTCTTCGCGATCCTTTCGTGGCTGCTCTTCGGCAGCCTGCTGATCGGCCGCCATGCCTGGGGCTGGCGTGGCAGGAAGGCCCAGTACTGGACCCTCGCCGGCTTCATCGCGCTGATGCTGGCCTACGTCGGCAGTCATTTCGTCGCCGAGGTGCTGCTCGGCCGCCCCGGCTGACCCCCCGCGGCTTTACAAGGCCTTGACCTGACGGCATGATCGACGCACATTTCAGGCCGACCACCACTACCCACACCCCGGCATGTCCGCCCCGCCCCAAGCCGCCCTGAGCGGGCTCGCCCGCGCCCTCGTGCAGCATGGCCGAATACTCGAGGCCGAGGCCATCCAGTGTTCGCCGCCAACGGGAAGCCCGAACGACTTCGTGGTGGAACTCATCAACCGCGGCCTGATGAGCGCGATCGACGTGGCGCGCTTCGCCGCCGAGACCTTCGGCACGCCGGCCCTCGACCTGTCGGCCTTCGACCGGGCCCATCTGGCGGTGGACGCCATCGACCGCAAACTGATGCTGAAGCATCAGGTCGTCGCCCTCGGCCGGCGGGGCAACCGGCTTAGCCTCGCCCTCGCCGACCCGTCCAATCTGCGCATCCTGGACGAGATCCGCTTCCAGACCGGGCTCGCCGTCGACCCCGTGGTCGTCGAAGCCCCCAAGCTCATCGCCCTGGTCGAGCAACTGGGGGAAAGCACCTCGACGACGCTCAAGGATCTGACCGGCGACGAGTTCGACATGGATCTGCTGGGCCAGGACGACAGCGCCGAAGCCCAGGCCGAGGAGAGTGCCAGCGAGGTCGACGACGCCCCGGTCGTCCGCTTCATCCAGAAACTGCTGATCGACGCGATCAACGAAGGCGCCTCGGACATCCATTTCGAGCCCTACGAAAAGTATTACCGCGTCCGTTTCCGCACGGATGGCATCCTGCGCGAGATTGCCCAGCCGCCCCTGGTCCTGCGGGAAAAGATCGCAGCCCGCATCAAGGTCATCTCCCGGCTCGACATCTCGGAGAAACGGATTCCGCAGGATGGCCGGATGAAGCTCGTGCTGTCCAAGAACAAGGCCATCGATTTCCGGGTGTCGACGCTGCCGACGCTGCATGGCGAGAAGATCGTGATGCGCATCCTCGACCCGACCTCGGCGATGCTGGGCGTGGACGCCCTCGGCTACGAACCCGACCAGAAAGCCACACTCCTCGACGCGGTCGCGCGCCCCTACGGCATGATCCTGGTCACCGGCCCCACCGGCAGCGGCAAGACGGTGTCGCTCTACACCTGCCTCAACATCCTCAACAAGCCGGGCGTGAACATCAGCACCGCCGAGGATCCCGCCGAAATCAACCTGCCCGGCATCAACCAGGTGAACGTCAACGAGAAGGCCGGCCTGACCTTCGCCTCGGCGCTGCGCGCCTTCCTCCGCCAGGATCCGGACGTGATCATGGTCGGCGAAATCCGCGACCTGGAAACCGCCGAAATCTCGATCAAGGCCGCACAGACCGGCCACCTGGTCCTCTCCACGCTGCACACCAATGACGCGCCGACCACGCTGGAGCGCCTCAAGAACATGGGCGTCGCGCCGTTCAACATCGCGTCGTCGGTGATCATGATCACCGCCCAGCGGCTGGCCCGCAGGCTGTGCAGTTGCAAGCAGCCTATGGACATCCCGCTCGAGGCGCTGATCTCGGCAGGCTTCACCGAACAGGACATCGATGGCAAATGGCAGCCTTACGGCCCCAAGGGCTGCGAGCGCTGCAAGGGCAGCGGCTACAAGGGGCGGGTCGGCATCTACCAGGTGATGCCGATCTCCGAGGAGATCGCCCGTATAATCATGACGAACGGCAACTCGATGGATATCGCCGCCCAGGCCCAGCTGGAAGGCATCCGGGATTTGCGTCAGTCCGGCCTGCTGAAAGTGAAGCAAGGCGTCACGTCATTGTCAGAAGTCCTCGCCTGCACGAACGAGTGATCGCTTCACGCGGAAACAAGCCATGGCCACTGCAAGCAACAAGAAGTCTCCCGCCCGCGGCGCCAGCATTGCCCGCGAGAACCTCTTCGTCTGGGAAGGCAAGGACAAGACCGGGAAGATCATCCGTGGCGAGATGCGCGCAACGACGGAAACCGTCGTGCAGACCGTGCTGCGCCGCCAGGGCATCCTGGCCCACAAGATCCGCAAGCAGGCCTTCGCCCGCGGTCGCAAGATCACCGACAAGGACATCGCGCTGTTCACCCGCCAGCTCGCCACGATGATGCGTTCCGGCGTCCCGCTGCTGCAGTCCTTCGACATCGCAATCAAGGGTTGCGGCAACCCCTCCCTGGCGCGCCTGCTCAACGACGTGCGCGCCAACGTGGAAACCGGCAGCAGCCTGTCCCAGGCTTTCCGCCGCCACCCGGATCACTTCGACGCGTTGTTCTGCAACCTGGTCGCGGCCGGCGAGCAGGCCGGCATTCTCGACTCCCTGCTCGACCGCCTCGCCACCTACAAGGAAAAGATCCTCGCGATCAAGAGCAAGATCAAGTCGGCGATGTTCTACCCGATTGCCGTCGTCGTCGTGGCCGCGCTGGTGGTCTCGGTGATGATGCTGTTCGTCGTGCCCGAGTTCAAGAAGGTGTTTTCGAGCTTCGGCGCCGAGCTCCCTGCGCCGACCCAGCTGGTCATCATCATCTCCGACTTCTTTGTGAGCTACTGGTACATCGGCTTCGGTCTGATCATCGGAGCCGTGGCCGCGATCAGCTACACCTATAAGCACTCGGTGCCCATGCAGATTGCCGTGGACCGGCTGGTCCTGCAGATTCCGGTGATCGGTGAAGTGATCCGCAAGGCCACGATCGCCCGCTGGACACGGACCCTGTCCACGATGTTCGCGGCGGGCGTTCCCCTCGTCGAGGCCCTCGACTCGGTCGGCGGCGCCTCCGGAAACGTGGTCTATAAGAACGCCACCAAGCAGATCCAGTCCGACGTCAGCACCGGCACCAGCCTCACCGTCGCGATGCAGAACGTGGTGGTTTTCCCGACCATGGTGATCCAGATGGTCTCCATCGGCGAAGAGTCCGGCCAGCTCGACTCCATGCTCGGCAAGGTCGCGGACTTCTTCGAACGGGAGGTCGACGACGCGGTCGCCGGCCTGAGCCAGCTCCTCGAGCCCATCATCATGGTCTTTCTCGGCACCGTGATCGGCGGTCTCGTCGTCGCCATGTATCTCCCGATCTTCAAGCTCGGCGCGGTCGTCAACTGACTCGGGCCGATTCGCATGGAAGCCCTCAAGGATCCGCTGGCCTTCACCGCCCTGTGCACACTGCTCGGCCTCTTCGTCGGCAGCTTTCTGAACGTCGTCATCCACCGCCTGCCGCAGATGATGGAACGCGAGTGGCAGGCCGAGGCCGCCAGCCTGAGGGGCGAGGAGACACCGGCGCACAACCCGGCACGCTTCAACCTCGCCACCCCGCGCTCCCGCTGCCCCCATTGCGGCCACCCCATCGGCGCCCTCGAAAACATCCCGGTCGTCAGCTACGTACTGCTACGCGGCCGCTGCCGGCACTGCCGCGGCCCCATCAGCCCACGCTACCCGCTGATCGAGATCCTCTGTGCCGCGCTGTCAGGATTCGCCGCGCTGCACTTCGGCTACAGCCTCGCTGCGGCTGGCGCCCTGGTCTTCGTCTGGGCCGCGATTGCGCTCAGTTTCATCGACCTGGACACCCAGTTGCTGCCCGACCCCATCACCCAGCCGCTGCTGTGGCTCGGTCTGCTGCTGAACCTGGGCGGCACCTACACCGACCTCGCCAGCGCGGTCGTCGGCGCCGCCGCCGGCTACCTGAGCCTGTGGTCGGTCTATTGGCTGTTCAAGCTGGTCACCGGCAAGGAAGGCATGGGCTACGGCGATTTCAAGCTCCTCGCGGCGATCGGCGCGTGGCTAGGCTGGCAGATCCTCCCGCTGACCATCCTGCTGTCGTCGGTGGTCGGTGCGGTCGTCGGCATCATCCTCGTGGTCTTCCGCCGGCATGGCCGGGAAATCCCCATCCCTTTCGGCCCTTACCTCGCCGCAGCCGGCCTGCTGGCCCTGTTCTGGGGCGCACCGCTGACCTCGGCCTATCTCGGGATGCTCTGAGGTGACGCCCCCCACGCTCAGCGCCTTCTCTACCCCCTAAGGGGGCGCCCAGTCCCTCGTGCTGAGCTGGTTTCAACATACAAGCGCTCGCAGGATGCGCCCAGCGGCAGCGCCGCAGGCCCCTCATCTTGAAACCCGGGCTTTCACCCCCATCTCACGCACAACGGGTCTGTTTCGCCCGATGTTGCGATGCGCTAAAATTCCTCAATTGACTTTCCGGAGCTCGTCATGCCCATTTACGAGTATCGCTGCAGCGCCTGCGGCCATCAAAAAGACCATCTTCAGAAAATGAGCGATGCCCCGCTCACCACCTGCCCCGCCTGCGGCGCGGAGAGCTATGCCAAGCAGCTCTCGGCTGCCGGCTTCCAGTTGAAGGGCAACGGCTGGTACGCCACCGACTTCAAGGGAAGCAGCGGGGCCAGCCCCAAGGCCGAAGCCTCCAAGACCGAGGCACCGGCTGCCACACCCTGTGGCGGCAGTTGCGCGTGCCACTGATCCAGGACACCCGCGTAAGCCGCTGAATGAAAAAATACTTTGTCACCGGGCTCCTGATCTGGATACCCGTAGTCATCACCTTCGTGGTGCTGGCCTGGATCGTCAACACGCTGGACCAGATCCTGCTGCTGGCGCCGGCCACCTTCCGCCCGGAGGCCCTGCTCGGCTTCCATGTGCCGGGCATCGGCGTGCTGGTATCGCTGCTGCTGGTCCTCGTCACCGGCCTCTTCGCCGCCAATTTCGTCGGCCAGCGCCTGGTGCTTTTCTGGGAAGGCGTGCTGTCGCGCATCCCGGTGGTCAAGTCGATCTATTACAGCGTCAAGCAGGTCTCCGACACCCTGCTGTCGAGCAACGGCCAGGCGTTCCGCAAGGCCCTGCTGATCCAGTACCCCCGCGAGGGAATGTGGACCATCGGCTTCCAGACCGGCACCCCTGGCGGCGATGCCGCCCGCCACCTGGGCGGCGACTTCGTCAGCGTCTATGTGCCGACCACGCCGAACCCCACTTCGGGCTTCTTCCTGATGCTGCCGCGCCAGGAGGCGATCGAACTCGACATGAGTGTCGATGAGGCCCTCAAGTACATCATCTCGATGGGTGTCGTCGCGCCGCCTACGCCCCAGCGGGTGGTCGCGCCGCAGGCGCCTGCGGCATAGTTGAACCCATAAGCACATCCCCACACGCGCCGGCCGAGGCGCGTTCCGTCTTTTCAGGAACCCGGACCCCACCATGCGAACTCAATACTGCGGCCTCGTTTCGACCGCCTACCTCGACCAGATCGTCACCCTCTGCGGCTGGGTTCATCGCCGACGCGACCATGGCGGCGTGATCTTCATCGACCTGCGCGATCGCGAGGGTCTCGTCCAGGTCGTCTGCGACCCGGATCGCGCCGAGATGTTCCAGGTGGCCGAGTCGGTCCGCAACGAGTTCGTGCTGAAGATCACCGGCAAGGTGCGCCGCCGCCCGGCCGGCACCGAGAACACCCACCTGGTGTCCGGCGAGATCGAGGTGCTGTGCCACGACATCGAGGTGCTCAACACCTCGGCCACGCCTCCGTTCCAGCTCGACGACGAGAACCTCTCCGAGACCACCCGCCTGACCCACCGCGTCATCGACCTGCGTCGCCCGCAGATGCAGAAAAACATGATGCTGCGCTACAAGACGGCGATGGCCTTCCGCCGCTTCCTCGACGCCCAGGGCTTCATCGACATCGAGACGCCGATGCTCACCAAGAGCACGCCGGAAGGCGCCCGCGACTACCTGGTCCCGTCCCGCGTCCACGACGGTCAGTTCTTCGCGCTGCCCCAGTCCCCGCAGCTCTTCAAGCAGATGCTGATGGTGGCCGGCTACGACCGCTACTACCAGATCGTCAAGTGTTTCCGCGACGAAGATCTGCGCGCCGACCGCCAGCCCGAATTCACCCAGGTCGATATCGAGACCTCCTTCCTCACCGAGGCGGAGATCACGGCGATGATGGAAGAGATGATCCGCACGATCTTCCAGGAAGTGCTGTCCGTCGACCTGCCCAATCCCTTCCCGCGGATGAGCTACGCCGAAGCGATGGACCGCTTCGGCTCCGACAAGCCCGACCTGCGCGTGACCCTCGAACTCACCGACGTCACCGATGCGGTCGCCGACGTGGCCTTCAAGGTCTTCAGCGGGCCGGCCACCTCCGGCGGCCGCGTCGCAGCGATGCGCGTGCCCGGCGGAGCCACGCTGACCCGCGGCGAGATCGACGAATACACCAAGTTCGTCGGCATCTACGGTGCCCGCGGCCTCGCCTACATCAAGGTGAACGACGTCACCCAGGTCAATGAAACCGGCCTTCAGTCGCCGATCGTCAAGAACCTCCACGAAACCGCCCTCTCCACGATCCTCGCGCGCACCGGCGCCCAGTCCGGCGACCTGATCTTTTTCGGCGCCGACAAGACCAAGGTCGTGAACGACGCCCTCGGCGCGCTGCGCATCAAGCTCGGCCACGAAAAAGGCTTCGTCAATGGCAAGGCCTGGGAGCCCCTGTGGGTCGTGGACTTCCCGATGTTCGAGTACGACGAGGAAGACAAGCGCTGGACCGCCTGCCACCACCCCTTCACCAGCCCGAAGGACGAGCACGCGGAGCTGCTCGTCTCCGACCCCGGCAAGTGCCTCGCCAAGGCCTACGACCTGGCCCTCAATGGCTGGGAGATCGGTGGCGGCTCGGTGCGCATCCACCGCGCCGAGATGCAGGAGAAGGTCTTCTCGGCCCTCAACATCGGGCCGGAGGAGCAGCAGGCCAAGTTCGGCTTCCTGCTCGACGCACTCAAGTATGGCGCCCCTCCGCACGGCGGCCTGGCCTTCGGCCTCGACCGCATCGTCACGATGATGACCGGCGCCGAGTCGATCCGCGACGTGATCGCCTTCCCGAAAACGCAGCGCGCCCAGTGCCTGCTCACCAATGCCCCCTCTCCGGTCGACGAAAAGCAATTGCGCGAACTGCACATCCGCCTGCGTCAGAAGGCACCGGAAGCGCCGGCAGCCTGACCCCCGAACCGCGCGTCGACAACCCGGGGCGAACAGCCGTGCTGTTCGCCCTTGTTCCATCGACCGACATCGACACGCCCCCTCAAGAAATGGTCCGTAGGGCCGATTCAACCCATGTCCCGCAACCTCCGCCCCTGATTCCGTGGTCGATCTCGCCGCCATTTCCGCCCTCATCGTCGAGGCCAATCCGAACATGCGGACGCAGTTGCGCAACATGCTCAACCTCTCCGGCATCAGCAAGGTCCAGTTCGCGGTCACGGCGGGGGTTGCCGTGCGCAAGCTGCGTGACGGGCGCTACGACCTGATTCTCTGCGAATACCACATCGGCGATGGCCAGGATGGCCAGCACCTGCTCGAAGATCTGCGTCACAACGCGATCATCCCGCTCTCAACCCTCTTCGTGATGGTCACCGGCGAACGCCAGTATGAGCGGGTCGTCAGCGCTGCCGAACTGGCCCCCAACGACTACATCCTCAAGCCCTTCGCCGCCGACACCCTGCACGACCGCATCTTGCGCGCGCTCGACAAGCGCGAAGCCTTCATGCCGGCCTACAGGCTGATCGAACTGGGCAACGTGCCCGACGCCATCGCTTACTGCGCCGAAGCCGAGACGAAGTTTCCCCAATGGCTGCTCGACTTCATGCGCCTGCGCGCCGAACTCCACGTCGCCAGCGGCCATGCCGACGAAGCGCAGCGACTCTACGAACGCATCCTCGAGAACCGGAGCATTCCCTGGGCCCGCCTGGGTCTTGCCAAGGCCCTGTTCATGCAGCGGCGTTACGCGGAAGCCGAGGACATGCTGCAGAGCCTGGTCGATGAGAACGACCTCTTCGTCGACGCCTACGACTGGCTGTCGCGCACCCGCGAAGCGGCGGGGGAACTCGAAGCGGCGCGCAAGATCCTCGCCAACGCAACGGCGCTGTCGCCCCACCGGGTCGGCCGCCTGCGCCGGCTCGGCGAACTGTCGATGGAAACCGGCGACCACGACAGCGCCGAGAAGATCCTCAGCGAAGTCGTGCGCAAGGGCAAGTACTCGGACTTCCGCGATCCGGAAGACCACGTCCGCCTGCTCCAGGCCCAGCTCGGCAAGGGCGACACCGTTCAGGCCGAAGCGACGATCCGCGACCTGGAGCGGTCCATGGCCGGGCTCGACAAGACGCGCTCGTGCTCGGCGCTGTCGAGCGCGCTGATCCACGTCAAGAAGGGCGACACCGGGCGCGCCGGCGAAGCCATCAAGGCCCTCCTCGCCGAGCAGGGTGCGGCCCAGGCGCTGTCCCTGAAGATGAAGGGAGAACTGGCCCGGGCCTGCTTCGCGACACAACTCGACACCCAGGGGGCCGAGGTCATCCTCGACATCATGCGCAACGCCCCCGACGAACGGACCCTGACCAGCGCCAAGGACATGCTGAAGGAAGTCGGCAAGGCCGAGCTGGGCGAGCAGCTCGCCGGACAGATCAACGGCGAGGTCAAGGATCTCATCGCCGAAGGCGCGCGCAAGGCCCAGAGCGGCGACTATGACGGCGCCGTGCATTTCATGCTGAGTGCGGTGCGCCGCATGCCGGGCAACACCAACGTGCTTTTCAACGCCACGCTGGCCCTCCTCAAGCATATCGAACACTGCGGCTGGAACGACAGTTACGCCGACCAGGCACGCGGCCTGATGGAACGCGCCCGCCGGCAGGATCCCGGGAACACCCGGCTGCCGGCCCTGACCACCTTCTACTACAACCTGCTCAAGAAGTACGGCATCCAGGCCTGAGCGCCGGGCTGCTACACTGGCGGGCGACTCCATCACCGCCGCGCCTGCCATGATCGTCCGCTGCCTCCGCCTCCTCGCGCTCCTGTTCCTGCTCGTCGCCGGCAGCAGCGAAGCCCGCGATCTGCTCGACTGGCGCGATAACGGCCCCCTCCCCGTTTCCGCCGCCAGGCTGCCCCAGGAAGCCCGCGACACCCTGGCGCTGATCCGGCAGGGCGGCCCCTACCCCTACCGTCGGGATGGCATTCCGTTCCAGAACCGCGAAGGCCGCCTGCCCGATGCGGCCCGCGGCTACTACCGGGAATTCACCGTCACCACGCCCGGCGCCCGCGACCGCGGCGCGCGACGCATCGTCGCCGGCGGCCAGCCCCCGACGGTCTTCTACTATTCCGACGACCACTACCGCAGCTTCCGGCGCATTCAGGAGTAAGCCGCGATGAGCGAGATCCCCTTCCACACCCTGCTCCCCCGCGCCGCAAGCGCCGGGATCTACCACATGCCCTTTGCCGCCGACCTCGCCCTTGAAGAAGCCAGCGAAAGCCTCGACTACCCGATGCTCCGCGTCGAACTCGCCCGCGTCACCGACAAGGACGGCTTCCTCGAGGCGGTCGGCAAGGCGCTGGATTTTCCCGACTGGTACGGCCACAACTGGGACGCGCTCGCCGACTGCCTGACCGACCTGTCGTGGATGCCGGCCGACGGCTACGTAATCATCCTGGACCACGCCGACGCCTTCGCCAGCGCCAGCCCTCCGGACTTTGCGACCGCCCTGTCCGTTTTCCAGGACGCCGCGGACACCTGGCGCGAGGACGGGGTTCCCTTCTGGACCCTGGTCGGCACCGCCTCCGACAGTATCACCGGGCTGCGCGACCTCGAGTGAGCGGGGTGTTCAAGCAGCCCGTTTCGGTGCTGGTCGTCATCCACACGCCACAACTGGACGTGTTGCTCCTCGAACGGGCGGCCAATGCCGGGCTATGGCAGTCGGTCACCGGCAGCCGCGAGGGTAACGAAGCCCTGCACGCGACTGCACTGCGTGAGGTAGCCGAGGAAACCGGCATCCTTGCCTCGGCCGACGCACTCACCGACTGGCACCTCCTCAACCGCTTCGAAATCATGCAGCGCTGGCGGGGCCGCTACGGGCCGGGCGTAACCCACAACACCGAGCATGTCTTCAGCCTGTGCGTGCCGGGCATCGTGCCGGTGCGCATCGCCGCCGACGAGCACACCGCCGCCGAGTGGCTGCCGTGGCAGGCCGCCGCGGCGAAGGTCTTTTCGTGGACCAACCGCGACGCGATCCGCCTCGTCGCCCGGACCTTCACGGCGTCCGAGCCTCTTCGACCCGCTTCCTGAGGCAGTCCGGGCAGTAACAACGCGCCGTCTCCTTGTCGGCCGGCACCACCGGCAACGGCGGCAAGGCCGCACACCAGCACCGCGCCTCGCCGGCATCCATGCCACAGACAAAACGCGCGCCGCAGGCCGGGCAGACATTCGTCGGGGCGACTTCCCTGCGCTTCTCCATCCGATCGTCCCTTCTCTTGATCTGCGCCAAGTTTACCCCCGTGGTGGGGGCTTGAAGTGGCGGGGCGCCAGCCTAATATACGGAGCAGAGAGGGCAGCCGCCCTCAACCCGCGAACCATCACAAGGAGATTTACGAATGAGCAACATCACTCGCCGTGACCCTCTGGACGACTTCTTCCGTGGTTTCTTCGTACGCCCCGTCGAGTTCGGCGGCGCCCCCACTGAAGCGCCGCAGATGCGCGTGGACGTCAAGGAGGTGACTGATGCCTACCAGGTTCATGCCGAACTTCCAGGCATCAAGAAGGAAGACATCCATGTACATATCGACGGCCCGGTGGTGTCGATCAGCGCCGAGCGCAAGCAGAACACGGAGGTCAAGGAGGGTGAGCGCGTGCTGCGCACCGAGCGCTACTTCGGTCAGGTGTCGCGCAGCTTCCAGCTCGGCCAGGACGTGGATGAAAGCAAGGCCTCGGCCAAGTTCAACGAGGGCGTCCTCGAACTGACGCTGCCGAAAAAGACCGAGCCGCAGGCCAAGCGCCTGGTGATCGACTGAGCAGGGCACGCACGGCACCACGAAGCGGGAAGAGCGATCTTCCCGCTTCTTGTTTGGCAGCCCGCTCATTACAATCGCGGCTATCCGCCATCCCTCATGCGCCGCACAAAACCATGACCGATCACATCGACACTTCCGCCCTCTCCCCGGCCCAGAAGGCCGCGATCATCGCCGAAGCCCTGCCCTACATCCGGCGCTTCCAGGACAAGACCCTGGTCATCAAGTACGGCGGCAATGCGATGACCGACCCGCACCTGAAGGAATGCTTCGCCCGAGATGTGGTGCTGCTCAAGCTGGTCGGCTTCAACCCGGTGGTCGTCCACGGCGGCGGCCCGCAGATCGAGACGATGCTGTCCCGGGTCGGCAAGAAAGGCGAATTCGTGCAAGGCATGCGCGTCACCGACGCCGAGACGATGGAGATCGTCGAGATGGTCCTCGGCGGCCAGGTGAACAAGGAAATCGTCAGCCTCATCAACCAGGCCGGCGGCAAGGCGGTGGGCCTCACCGGCAAGGACACCAACTTCATCCGCGCCAAGAAGCTGATGATGGCGAACGCCGACGTCCCGGGGGCGGTGGTGGACATCGGTCAGGTTGGCGACATCACCCAGATCGACCCGAGCCTGATCTCCTTCCTCGACCAGGGCGACTTCATTCCGGTGATCGCGCCGATCGGCGTCGGCGAGAACGGGGAGAGCTACAACATCAACGCCGACGTGGTCGCCGGCAAGCTCGCCGAGATCCTCAAGGCCGAAAAGCTGGTGCTGCTCACCAACACCCCGGGGGTCCTCGACAAGGCCGGCAATCTCCTCACCGGTCTCACGCCCCGCCAGATCGACGAACTGGTGGCGGACGGCACGCTGTCCGGCGGCATGCTGCCCAAGATCGGCTCGGCCCTCGACGCCGCGCGCAACGGCGTAAAGAGCGTGCACATCATCGACGGCCGCGTCGAACACTGCCTGCTGCTCGAGATCCTGACCGACCACGGCGTCGGCACGATGATCAAGAGCAAGTAAGCCCAAAGGCGGGCGTTTCTGATCCGGGCTCCGGCGCGGACGATCGCCCGCTCACCCTCCCCGCCACCGGGAGCCCGCCCCCTCACGCTTCAGCGCACCATGCTCGCCCGCCTCCCCTTCCGTGCCCTCGCCTTCACCCTGTTCTCGATCTGTGCGGGCATGCTCGCCTTCGGGCTCTATCTGCAGCATGTAAAGGGCATCGAGCCCTGCCCGATGTGCGCGATGCAGCGCTATGCGCTGGCCGCCTGCGGGCTGATCGGGCTGGTTGCCGGCCTGCATAATCCCCGCCGCGGCGGCCGGCTCGGCTACAGCGTGCTGCTGAGCCTCCCCGCTCTCGCGGGCGCCGGCGTGGCAGCCCGCCAGTCGTGGATGCAGTGGTATCCCCCTGCCGTATCCGAATGCGGCCCCGGCCTCGAATACATGCTCGAGAGCTTTCCGCTCAACGCCGCGCTACCGATGATCTTCCGCGGCGCCGGTGACTGCTCCGTGGTGGACTGGACCTTCCTCGGCCTGAGCATCGCCAACTGGTCCTTCCTCGCCTTCGCAGCGATGCTCGTCTGCGTCGCCCTCTATCTGCTGCAGCACAGCAAAAACGCCTCCTGAACGGCGCCCCGCCACAGGGCCGGGCGCACCACCACGGTGCGCCCGAGCGCACTCGGTTTCCCCCTCCACACCCATTTACCCCCTCCGACCGGCCTGGACAAGGCATGCAAGACCTGGCACACCCTTTGCTTTAATTTCCTCAACGATTGCGGACGACCAGCGCACGAGAGTTTGCTGCACTGCCCGCAACCTGACCCCAGGTGCGAGTGCGCGGCCTCCTGACAGACGCCGCGCCGTGAGAAGGCCAACGGCGGCCCGACCACGATCAAGGACGATCCCTCCTGCCAAGGCTTAACGCCCGCATCGGCCGCGCTGCGTCCGATCCGGGGAGAATCAATCGTCGGAGGAATCATGCGCAAACTCAAACTGGTCATGGTCGGCAATGGGATGGCGGGCGTCCGCACCCTCGAGGAACTGCGGAAGATCGCCCCGGAGCTGTACGACATCACCGTCTTCGGCGCCGAGCCCCATCCGAACTACAACCGCATCCTGCTCTCCCCGGTGCTGGCCGGCGAGATGACGATCCAGGACATCATCCTCAACGACCTGCAGTGGTACGCCGACAACGACATCACCCTGCACCTGGGCAGCAAGGTCACCGAGATCGACCGCAAGCGCCGCTCGGTCGTCGCGACCGGCAAGGATGGTGAGCGCATCGTCGTCGACTACGACCGCCTGCTGATCGCCACCGGCTCCACCCCCTTCGTGCTACCCATCCCCGGCAAGGACCTGCCCGGCGTGATCTCGTATCGCGACATCAAGGACACCGACGAGATGATCGCCGCCGCGGCCACCTACAAGCACGCGGTCGTCATCGGCGCAGGCCTGCTCGGGCTGGAGGCCGCCAATGGCCTGGCCCTGCGCGGCATGGACGTGACCGTGGTGCACATCGCCGACTGGATCATGGAACGCCAGCTCGACCGCACCGCCGGCAGGATGCTGCAGTCGGCTCTCGAGGCGAAGGGCATGAGGTTCAAGATGAACGCCCAGACCGCCGAGCTGGTGAAGGGTGAATCGGGCCGCGTTTGCGCGATCAAGTTCAAGGACGGCGAGACCCTGCCCGCCGACCTGGTGTGCATGGCCGCCGGGATCCGCCCGAACGTCGAACTGGCCGAGAAGGCCGGCATCTACTGCAACCGCGGCATCGTCGTCAACGACACACTGCAGACCTACGACCCGCGCATCTATGCCGTCGGCGAGTGCGCCAACCACCGCGGCACGGCCTACGGCCTGGTCGCGCCGCTGTTCGAGCAGGCCAAGGTCTGCGCCAACCACCTGGCGATGTTCGGCATCGGTCGCTATCAGGGCTCGGTGACCAGCACCAAGCTGAAGGTCACCGGCATCGACGTGTTCTCGGCCGGCGACTTCTCCGGCGCCGAGGGCACCGAGGACATCGTCCTCCACGACCCCGGCATGGGCGTCTACAAGCGCCTCGTGCTGAAGGGCGACCGACTGGTCGGCGCGGTGCTCTATGGCGACACCAAGGACGGCGCCTGGTATTTCCAGTTGCTCAAGGACGAGCAGGACATCGGCGACATCCGCGACCATCTGGTCTTCGGCAACGCCCACCTGGGCGACGTGGGCCACAAGGGCAACAGCCTGGCCGCGTCGATGCCCGACAGCGCCGAGGTGTGCGGCTGCAACGGCGTGTGCAAGGGCAGCATCGTCAAGGCGATTCAGGAGCACGGCCTGTTCTCTCTCGACGACGTGCGCAAGCACACCAAGGCGTCGAGCTCCTGCGGCTCCTGCACCGGGCTGGTCGAGCAGATCCTGGCCTCGACGATCGGCGGCGCCTACCAGCCGGCCGACTCGAAGAACAAGGCCCTGTGTGGCTGCACCGACCATTCCCACGGTGACGTGCGCAAGGCGATCAAGGACCACAAGCTGCTGTCCGTCACCGAGGCCCAGCGCTTCCTCGAATGGAAGACCCCCAACGGCTGCGCCACCTGCCGCCCGGCGCTGAACTACTACTGCATCTCGACCTGGCCTCACGAGGCCACCGATGATCCGCAGAGCCGCTTCATCAACGAGCGCGCCCACGCCAACATCCAGAAGGACGGCACCTACTCGGTGGTGCCGCGCATGTGGGGTGGCCTGACCACGCCGAACGAACTGCGCGCGATCGCCGACGCGGCCGAGAAATACAAGGTACCTACCGTCAAGGTCACCGGCGGCCAGCGCATCGACCTACTCGGCGTGAAGAAGGAAGACCTGCCGGCGATGTGGGCCGACTTCGCCGCCGCCGGCATGTGCTCCGGCCACGCCTACGGCAAGAGCCTGCGCACCGTGAAGACCTGCGTCGGGTCCGAGCACTGCCGCTTCGGTACCCAGCGCTCGATGGACCTGGGCGTCAAGCTCGAGAAGATGCTGTTCGGCATGTGGAGCCCCCACAAGGTCAAGCTGGCGGTGTCCGGCTGCCCGCGCAACTGCGCCGAATCGGGCATCAAGGACATCGGCGTGATCGGCGTCGATTCCGGCTACGAGCTCTACATCGGTGGCAACGGCGGCATCAAGACCGAAGTGGCCCAGTTCTTCTGCAAGGTGCAGGACGACGACGAGGTGATGGAGTACGGCGGCGCCTTCATCCAGCTTTACCGCGAGGAAGGCTTCTACCTGGAGCGCACCTGCCACTACCTGGAGCGGGTCGGCATGGAACACATCAAGCAGCACGTGCTGGAAGACGCCGGCAAGCGCAAGGCGCTTTACGAGAAGCTGCGCTTCGCACTGCAGAACTATAAAGACCCGTGGGCCGAGATCTTCGAGGACAAGTCCGGCGGCGAGCTCAAGCGCAATTTCGAACTCATCAAGGTATAGGGCACGCATCATGAGCAACTGGAAAAGAATCTGCGCGGCCGCCGAGGTGCCCGTCCTCGGCGCCCGCGTGGTCGAAAGCGAAGCTCACGGCCGCATCGCGGTGTTCCGCAACGCCGACGACGAAGTCTTCGCAGTGCACGACAAGTGCCCCCACAAGGCCGGCCCGCTGTCCCAGGGCATCGTCCATGGCCGGACGGTCACCTGTCCGCTGCACAGCTGGAAGATCCAGCTCGAGGACGGCCAGGCGGTGGCGCCGGACGTCGGCTGTGTCAAGCACTTCCCTGTCAAGGTGGAGAACGGCGAGATCTTCCTCGACCTGTAAGCCCCGCCTCCGCCCCCTCCGCAACACCTGTCCGGCAGCGCCCACAAGGCGCCGCCAGGGCCCACTCATACCCAGGAGTCCACAATGGATCGCAAATCATTCCTCAAGGCCGGCCATACCCCGACGCTGCTGGCCGCCTTTCTGTACTTCGACCTGGCCTTCATGGTGTGGGTCATCCTCGGCCCACTCGGTGTGCAGATCGCCAGGGATCTTGGCCTGTCCCACGCCCAGAAGGGGCTGATGGTCGCCACGCCGGTACTCGCCGGCGCGCTGCTGCGCCTCGTCATGGGCGTGCTGGTGGACCACCTCAAGCCCAAGATGGCCGGCGCGATCGGCCAGATCATCGTGCTGGCCGCGCTGGCCGTGGCGTGGAAGTTCGGCATCCACAGCTATGAGCAGGTACTGATCCTGGGGCTCTTCCTCGGCGTGGCCGGCGCGTCCTTCGCGGTCGCGCTGCCACTGGCCTCCCGCTGGTATCCGCCGGAGCACCAGGGCACTGCGCTGGGCATCGCCGGCGCCGGCAACTCCGGCACCGCGCTGGCTGCACTGTTCGGCCCGGGCCTGGCCGCTGCCTTCGGGTGGACCAACGTGTTCGGCCTGGCGCTGATCCCGCTGTCCATCGTCTTCGTGCTCTACCTGATCCTGGCCAAGGACGCCCCCGAGTGCCCGCCCGCCAAGTCCCTCACCGAGTACCTGAAAGTGCTGCACGACAAGGACGCCTGGTGGTTCATGTTCTTCTACTCGGTCACCTTCGGCGGCTTCGTCGGCCTCGCCTCGTCGCTGACGATCTACTTCAACACCCAGTACGGACTCGACCCGAAGATGGCCGGCTTCTTCACCGCCGCCTGCGTGTTCGCCGGCAGCCTGGTGCGGCCCATCGGTGGCAACGTCGCCGACCGCGTCGGCGGCATCAAGAGCCTCACCCTGATGTACGTGCTCGCCGCGATCTTCCTGTCCATCGTCAGTGTCGGCCTGCCGGAGGCCTGGCAGGCGCTGGCGATCTTCGTCTGCGCGATGCTGTCCCTCGGCATGGGCAACGGTGCGGTGTTCCAGCTGGTGCCCCAGCGCTTCCGCAAGGAGATCGGGGTGATGACCGGCCTGGTCGGCATGGCGGGCGGCGTGGGCGGGTTCTACCTGGCCTCCAGCCTGGGTTACAGCAAGCAGGTCACCGGCAGCTACCAGTCCGGCTTCCTGATCTTCGCCGCGCTGGCCATCGCCGCGCTGGTCGGCCTCACCGCCGTCAAGCGCCGCTGGCGCACCACCTGGGGCGCTCCGCACCTCACCACCGCCAAGATCTGATCATCGCTATGGATGGGGCGGGATGGAGCGGGCGGGCCGGACCCAAGGCTGCTACGCTCGCCAGTGCCCCGCCTTAGGTCCGCCTTGGGTCCGCCTTTGCCCCCTCAGTTCAGCCCCTCGCCAAGCGCCCGATGCCTGCCCCTCATCCCCTTCGCGTCTCCCTCGGCCATTCCTCCCTCGCCGGCCCGCGTCCCCGCAATGAGGATTTCTGCGGTGCGACAACGCCGGAGGGCGCCGAACTGGACGCGAAGGGCATCCTGGCGGTCGTCGCCGACGGCGTCGGCGGTCACGCCAACGGGCGCGAGGCTTCCGAGTACACCGTCCGCGGCCTGCTCTCCGACTACTATGCAACCCCCGACAGCTGGGCGGTCAACAAGTCCCTCGACACCGTCCTCGCCGCCCTCAACCGCTGGCTCGTCGCCCACGCCGCGCGCACGCGGGAGACCGCCGGCATGGCGACGACCCTGTCGGCCATCGTGCTGCGCGGCCGCCGCTACTACACCGCCCACGTCGGCGACACGCGCATCTACCGCCTACGCGGCGGCAAGCTCGATCTGCTGACCACCGACCATGTCTGGGAACACCCGGAACTCAAGAACGTGCTGTCCCGCGCGGTCGGCCTCGACGCTCATCTATCGGTGGATTACGCCGACGGCGAACTGGAAACCGGCGACGTCTTCGCGCTGCTGAGCGACGGCGTGTGGGGCCAACTCGGCGAGCGGCGGATCGCCGACATCCTGAACGCGGAACCCGATGCGCAGGAAGCCGCAGTCCGCCTCGCAACGGGTGCCGAGAGCGGCGGTAGCCAGGACAACTGCACCGCGATGGTGCTCGGCATCGACGCACTACCGCCCGACCACCTGCGCGACAACATCGCCCGCCTCGCCCGCCTGCCGCTGCCGCCCCGTCTAAAACCCGGCCAGCAGATCGACGGCCTCACCGTCGACGCCCTGCTCCACGAGTCCGTCGCCACCCTGCTCTACCGCGTCCGCGACGCCAAGGGCCGGGCCCGCGTTCTCAAGACCCTGCTCCCCGAGCACGGCGACGCCAAGGCCGCGGCGGCCCTCGCCCACGAGGAATGGCTCGCCCGGCGGGTGAGCGATGCCTGGTTTCCGCCGGTCGTCCCCCACCCCGAGCGCAGCCATCTGTATTACCTGATGAGCTGGCACGATGGCGCGACCCTCAAGGCCAGGCTCGCCCACGGCCACCGCTTCGGCACCGGAGAGGTGACCGAACTGGGCACCCGCATCCTCAAAGGGCTCGCCAGCCTGCATCGGCTGGCGATCGTCCATCGGGACATCAAGCCCGACAACCTGCACCTGGACGTCGAAGGCCGCCTGCGCATCCTCGACCTCGGCGTCGCCGCCTCCGACGCCGGCGCCGACGGCCAGAAGTTCGAGGAGATCAACAATCCCGGCACCCCCAGCTACATGGCGCCCGAGCTCTACGGCCCCGAACCGGCCGCCAACGAACAGACCGACCTCTACGCGGTTGGCGTGACCCTCTACCAACTGCTGACCCGCAAATACCCCTACGGCGAGATCGAAGCCTTCCAGAGCCCCAAGTTCGGTGACCCCGTGCCGCCCACCCGCTACCGCCCCGACATCCCGGCCTGGCTCGAGGCGGTGCTGCTGAAGGCCGTCGCCCGCGACCCCAGGGCCCGCTTCGAAACCGCCGAGGAGTTCCTCCTCGCCCTCGAACGCGGCGCCAACCGCCCGCTGGCCGTGCCCCGCCATTCACCGCTGCTCGAGCGCGATCCGCAACTCGGGCTCAAGCTACTGGCCGTCGCGTCGCTGGTGCTCAACGTGATGCTGCTCTATCTGTTGCTGGTACGCTGAAGGCCGGCACGCCGCAGGACAATCGCCCGACACCGGCTACAGCCCAGCCCGAACCGATGCCTTCGGTACTCGTTGGGGCACCCGGAACCGATGACTATCGAGGCTCCGTGGTACAATCCGGCCCCTTCTGTGATGCGCCTGAAACAGCGCAGCGCAGCATTCACCTGCCCCGGTGGCGAAATTGGTAGACGCGCTTGACTTAGGATCAAGTGCCGAAAGGTGTGGAGGTTCGAGTCCTCTCCGGGGCACCAGTGTTGCACCTCAGCGTGAGTCCCTCGCCATGGCGAGCTGGCGCTACCCCACCCCTCCCCCGTCGTCCGGCTCATCCCGGAAGCTGCGTGCAATCTCGGCAAATTTTCCGGTGACACCCTGCAACGCGTCGATGATGTCCGGATCGAAATGGCGGCCGCGCTCGGCAAGAATCATGCTGACGGCCTGCTCATGGGGATAAGGCGGCTTATAGACCCGCCGCGAAATGAGCGCATCGTAAACGTCGGCAACGGCCATCAGCCTCGCCGACAGCGGGATCTCGTCGCCCGCAATCCCCTGGGGATAACCGCTGCCGTCCCAGCGCTCGTGATGTCCGTAGGCGATCTCGGCCGCATAACGCAGGAAGGAAGCATCGCTGACGCTGCCCAGGGCGCTCTCCGCCTGCAGGATCGCATTGCGACCGTATTCGCAATGCTGCTTCATGATCGTCCATTCCTCTTCAGTGAGCTTGCCTTGCTTGAGCAGGATGGCGTCCGGGGTCGCGACCTTCCCGACATCGTGCAGCGGCGCCGACTTGAAGAGCAACTGGATCACCTCGTCGTTGAGTTGTTCGGCAAAACGCGGGTGATCGCGCAGCGCCTCCGCAAGGATGTGCACATAGTGCTGGGTTCGCCGGATGTGGTTGCCGGTTTCATTATCCCGGGCCTCGGCCAGCGCACAGAACGCCGTGATGGTCGCAGCCTGCGCGGCGATCACCTCCTGCTTGCTCGCCACCAGACGGTGGGCCTGCTCGCTGATTTCGGCGGTACGCTCGGCGACGATCAATTCAAGATCCGCATTGCGCCGTTGCAACGCGCGCGTGGCCCGCGACAGCGCAAGATGCGTACGGACACGGGCAAGCACGACCGGCGGAGAGATGGGTTTGTGGATGAAATCCTCCGCCCCCAGGGAAAAACCGAGCTCCTCGTCCTCGGGCCGATCGAGACTGGTCAGGAACATCACCGGGATGGAGCGCGTCATCTCGGACGACTTGAGGCGACGGCAAACCTCGAAGCCGTCCAGCCCGGGCATCATCACGTCGAGCAGGATCAGATCGGTTCGGCCGCCGCCCTCGAGAAAACCGAGCGCCTCCGTGCCATTCGTGGCAGGATGGACTTCATAGTGCTCGGCCAGCACGTCCTCCAGGATCAGCAGGTTGTCGGCCTGGTCGTCCACAACCAGCACATGCGCCCGCTGCTTCATTTGGCGCTCCCCTGAGTCGTCGCTTCGCCAGCCCAACAACTTTTCTGCATGCACTCCGAACCTCTATTTCTCCGACCATCGGACATCCGGATCCTCTCATCCACTCCATGGCCTTGATTTACAGCTTCCCACCCGTAGCCACTCCACACGCCAGAATACTCATTCTGGGCAGCATGCCTGGTGGAGCTTCGCTGCGGGCAGCGCAATATTACGCTCACCCGCGGAACCTGTTCTGGCCGATTTTCGGAGTACTGGTTGGCGCCCATCCAGCCCTGCCCTACCCGCAACGTCTGGAAAGGCTGAGCGCTGCAGGTCTGGCACTGTGGGACGTGCTGCATTGCTGCGAACGCGAGGGCAGCCTCGACACCGACATCGAGCGGGAAAGCGTCATCCCGAACGACTTCGCAGGCTTTTTCGCTCACCACCCACAGATTGAGCGCGTGTTCTTCAATGGCGCAATGGCAGAGACCAGCTTCCGGCGCTGGGTGACGAAGTCCCTGCCTCCCAGCGCTTCCGCCATCATTTATCGGCGCCTGCCATCGACCAGCCCTGCCAACGCCGCCTACAGCTTTGCAGACCGGCTCGAGACGTGGAGAAGAGCGATCCTGGGCACCGATCCCGGCGCTCAGGGCTCCAGCACATAGCTCCCCGGCGCGTCGCCAAGGGCCGGTACGGCCTCGCTGACCACGGGAGGCGCATCCACGAGCTCACCACACTGGGGCTTGAGCCACTCCATCCAGTCGTCCCACCACGAGCCATCGCGGTTCTTCAGCCCGGCACGCCACTCGTCCGGCTTGTCGCTGCGACGCGCCTGCCCAACCCAGTAGCTGCGCTTGGGCGGTTTGACTGGCGGGTTGACAATGCCGAGGATGTGGCCGGAACTGGACAGCACGAAACGCTTGCCGCCCGCCACGTAATTCATCGTGCGGAAGGTCTGCCGCCATGGCGCGATGTGGTCGTCCTCGGCCGAAACGGCATAAACCGGCTGGCTGATCGCCCCCAGATCGATGCGCTCACCGGCCACGGTCAATGCATCCTTCTCGATCAGCCTGTTGTGAAGATAGAGTTCGCGCAGGTACCAGGAATGCATCGCGTAGGGCATGCGCGTGGTGTCCATGTTCCAGTAGAGGACATCAAAAGGTGGCGGTGTCTCGCCATACAGCCAGCCATGCACGACGTAGTTCCAGATCAGGCTGTTGGCACGCAGCAGGCGGAACGCGGACGCCATCTCTGCGCCATCCAGATAGCCCTTGCGCTCCATGTTCTGGGTGATGAAGCGGATGCTGCCTTCATCCACGAACACCTCGATATCGCCAGGTTTGTGGAAATCGACGAGCGTCGTGAACAGGGTCCAGTGGGCAACCGGCACCTCATCTGCCGCAAAGTGGCGGTTGGCCCACGCCATGTAGGTGGCCAATGCAGTACCACCGATGCAGTAACCCGCCGCATGCACTTTGGGCGCACCGGACAGGCGGCGCGCAACGTCGATCAGCGGCTGGATGCCCTCGGTCAGATACGCGTCGAAAGACACATCACGCATTTCCTCGCCAGGATTCTTCCAACTGGTGATGAAGACATCAAAACCCTGGTCGAGCAGGAAGCGGATCATGCTCTTGCGCGGATTGAGGTCGAGGATATAGAACTTGTTGATCCACGGCGTGACGATCACGATGGGCATCTGCCGGACCTTCGGCTGTGTCGGCGTGTAGTGCAGCACTTCGAGCAGACCGTTCCGGAACACCACCTTGCCTGGCGTCACCGCCAGGTTGACGCCCACCTTGAAATCCTCGGGCCTGGTCATCCGGATATTCCCGGCCGCCAGGTCGTCGAGGAAGTTGTGGAATCCTCGGGTCAGACTTTCACCCCGGCTCTCAATAGCCTTGCGCATGGCCACCGGGTTGGTGAACAGGAAGTTCGACGGGGACACCGCGTTGAGTCCATTACGCCACCAGAACGCTGCGCGCCGCCTCTCCTTCTGGGACAGGCCGGGCGTGTCGTATAGCATGTCCTGCATATGGTGCGTGAGCACCAGATACCATTCCTTGATCAGATCCCATGTCGGGGAATCGGCCCAGACCGGATCCTCGAAACGGCTATCGTCCTCGTTGGGCTTGACCGGATCCGGACTGGGCAGGCCGAGCATCCGTCGCCACGTGTGCCATTGCAGGCTCCACAGGCTGCTGGACATCTTGCCGAGCGCCTCGGCCAGTTCCTGGGGGTGAGACATCCAGGCCAGTTGCGCATGAACAAGCGGCGCTGCCATGCCAAGCGGATCCACCGATGACTCCACCGAGTCATGCAGTTGTCGCAAGGATTTCCGTGCGAGGTCAATGGGAGGGGGCTCGTGGCGAAGCATCGTCAACACTCCTTGGTTTCTGAAAACGCATGGAAGCGAGGTGCACGCCGACATGCCGAAGCCTCGCAACAGCCTTCGTGCTCAGAGCAGATCGTGATCCAAGCCGCCCAGACTTCGATTGACATTCATCAATCTCGTTGCGAAGATGCGCCGGCCTATAATCACAATATCCCCGCACGCAGGAGTGACACCATGTTCAAGAATATCCTCGTTCCGACCGACGGCTCTGAGCTCTCCGAATCCACGGTTTCCCGTGCAATCTCGTTTGCGAAGGACGCTGACGCGAAGATCGTATTCTTCTATGCGCAGCCCGACTTTCCTACGCCGATTTACGGGGAGGGTGCGCTGTTCGACCCCACGACACCGGAGCAGTTCAGCCGCGCGGCAGCAGCGGAGGCTGAAAAGATCCTCGCCAAGTCGAAGTCCGCCGCAGAGGCTGGCGGCGTCGCAGCCGAAAGCGATACGGTGGTCAGCGAGGTGCCCTATGAAGCCATCATTGCCGCGGCCGAACGCAATGCCTGCGATCTGATCTTCATGGCCTCCCATGGCCGGCGCGGGCTGAGCGGCCTTCTGCTCGGCAGCGAGACCCAGAAGGTTCTCACCCACAGCAAGATCCCGGTGCTCGTCTATCGCTGACAGCGTCTGCCGACAAGATCACACGGAATGGCCTCGCAGCAGCAGTACTGCGAGGCCATTCTTCATTTATCGAATCTCCACGCCAGTGCAACGCAGGACGGAGGATTCGTATTCAGCGATCCGCATCGCTACGGTTGATTTCGTCGGCGGTGCGCTGAAAGAAAAGCGTCGCCAAGCTCGACGCCGCGCAGACCAGCCAGAAGCCAAAGAATCCGATTGAATAGGTGGCGACGCCAGAGTAGTGCACGGGTTCACCAAAAAAATACAGCTCCCGCGGGTTGACCACCGTAAAGAAGACAACCTCGGCAATCCCGGCCACGAGAAAGGACGGCCATAAGACCTGAATCAGCTTCAACATGCTCTAACCTTTCAACAGCGGGTTCACGGATTCCTTCCACGGCATGATCCAGCCCGTCGATCAATCAACCGGCTTGGCGTCTGCAGAGTCGATCCGGATGTAGGTCTCGGTGGGGAGTGAAACCGCCCCAGACAATCTCCAGTCGCGCGACTCATCCTCCAGCAACACTTTCCAGTGCGCACTCACCGGGGCAATCTGCAACTTGCCACGATAAACCTCGTCGTGGCGCTCCAAGGCAATTTGCTGATCCAGGCCACCCCGGGTCGGATGGGCCAGTGTGAGCAGCACTTTCGCCGGCAACACCACTCCAGACTTCGCGCTGAGCACCACGCTGAGTTCTTCCGAGCTGAATTTGACTCGGGCGACGAGCCCGAGCTCCTGCGCGGCAATCGTGCGTGCCAGCGTCTGGTTGATCGCCAGGCCCTGCTTGTAATAGTCATCAGCAACCAGTCCGTCGAAAGACTTGATCGCCAGCCACAAGGTGATGAAGCCGGCCACGATAGCCGTAGCCGGCATCAACATCAACAGCCAGGTCCAGGGCTCCTTGTACCATGGTGTCGGGTTGCGCGCGGGTTGTGTTGCACTCATGTTCATCGGGGTGACCTTCTCGTATCGCCTTATCTCGGAATCAGGAAAGAGGTCTTTTCCCGCACGCTGACCGTCTCATCGTCCTGCGCCTTGACCTCGATGTAAATCGTATTGGAGCCCGGCTTGCCGGAGTCCAGCGGAGCCGCGACCTCTACGGTGACCGACTTCAGTCCGGCCGGATCCACCTCGAAGGGCACGGAAGGCGTGATCTGAATCCCATCGAGGCCGCTCGCCGACAAAGCGAAGCGGCGGGCTCGCTCGGTCATGTTCATGACCTGAAGGTTATACACGTTGGCAATCAAGCCGCCCTCCACTTCCCGGCTGAGCGTGGAGCGATCCTTGATGACATCGACGCGCAGCGTCGACCGCGTCGCAAGCCCCCATACAAACGCGACACAGATTGCCACCAGCACACCGGCGTAGATCAGTATCCGCGGGCGCATCACATGGCCGAGGATCTCCTTCCTCCCCCAGTGGCGTTTCAGCGCGTTCTCGGTGGTGTAGCGGATCAGGCCCTTCGGGTAATCCATCTTCTCCATCACCTGGTCGCAGGCATCGATACATGCTGCGCAGCCGATGCATTCGTACTGCAGACCGTTACGGATGTCGATGCCGGTCGGACAGACCTGAACACAAATGCCGCAGTCGACGCAGTCTCCCCTCGAAATGGCACGCGGGTCGATACCCTTCTTGCGCGGACCGCGCGGCTCGCCACGCTCGGTATCGTAGGTGATGACAAGGGTGTCCGGGTCGAACATCACCCCCTGAAAGCGTGCGTAGGGGCACATGTACTTGCAGACCTGCTCGCGCATCACGCCGGCAAACAGATAAGTGAAGCCCCCATAAAAAAGGATCCAGAACAATTCCCATGGCCCGAAACTGAAGCTTGCGGCCTCCCGAACGAGTTCCCGAATCGGCGTGAAATACCCGACCAGGGTAAATCCGGTCCACAGCGACAAGGCGCCCCAGGCACCATACTTCGCGGCCTTGAGCCCGAACTTGCGCGCGCTCATCGGTCCTTGGTCGAGTTTCATCCGCTGAGCGCGATTCCCTTCGATCTTCTCCTCGATCCACATGAAGATCTCGGTGTAGACGGTCTGCGGACACGCATACCCACACCACAGCCGTCCGGCGACCGCGGTGAAGAAGAACAGCGCGTAGGCGCTGATGATCAGCAGAATTGCAAGGAAGAAGACATCCTGGGGCCAGAAAATCCACCCGAAGATGTAGAACTTACGATCGACCAGGTCGAGCAGAACCGCCTGCCGCCCATTCCACGGCAGCCAGCACAGCCCATAAAAAATCAACTGGGTGAACCACACCAGGATCCAGCGCCACGTGGCGAATCTGCCGGTCACCGCACGCGGATACACCTTCTGGCGAACAGCGTAGAGCGCGTCTTCGCGCTCTTCCCCGGCCTTGGCGGGCGTGTCGGAGGTCTTCAGGTTTCGGATTTCTGGCTGGCTCATTATTTGAATTTAATTATATTCTGATATTAAATATCAAAAACTCCCCGGGACCGGCCCGGGGAGTTCATTTGCCGACAGCGATTCAGTTGCAAAGCCTTACTTCTTGGTTTCTGCCGGTGCGGCAGCCTGCTTCGACAGACTCAGCACGTAGGCAGCCAGCAGATGGACCTTGTCCTCGCCAAGGAACTCCTGGAAGGCCGGCATCCTGTTGGTTCGGCCATTGCTCACCGTCTCGATGATGGTGGCCTCGGAGGATCCATACAGCCAGACCTTGTCGGTCAGGTTGGGCGCGCCGAGGGCTGGCGTGCCTTTCGCTTCCGGACCGTGGCAGGCCACGCAGTTCTGCGCAAACATGTCCTTGCCGCGCTGGGCACGCAGGGAGTCGTGAGCCAGGCCAGACAGCGAGCGGACATAATTCGCCACGTCCTTCACGCCGTCCGCGCCCAAAGCAGGACCGAAGGGAGGCATCATTCCCTGACGGCCGCCCAGAACCGTCGTCTTGATCGTTTCCGGCTCGCCACCGTACAGCCAGTCATTGTCGGCAAGGTTCGGAAAGCCCTTCGCTCCCTTGGCGTCGGCACCATGACACTGGGCGCAGTAAGTCAGGAACAGGCGCTGCCCCATCGCGTTTGCCTCCTTGTCGGCCGCAACGGCATTCAAGTCCATATCACGGAATTTTGCAAAGATCGGGCCATACTTCTCGGCCGCGGCCTTCTGCTCCGCTTCCCACTGGCCACGGGCCGACCAGCCAAGCTTCCCCTGGTTGTCACCGAAGCCCGGATACATGGCCAGGTAGGCAATCGCGAAAACGATGGTGATCCAGAACATGTACATCCACCAGCGCGGCAGCGGATTGTTGTACTCCTGCAGCGTCTCGTCCCAGATGTGATCATGCAGCCCAACCGGACCGGAAGTCCGCTTGGTCATGTTCGAGACGAGCACGAACACGCAGAAACAGATGCTCAGGAACACCAACACCATGACGTAGGCGTTCCAGAAACCGCTAACAAAGTCAGCCATTTTTATTTCCTTCTTTGGTTTGCCGCCCCCCGTGAGAAGTCGGCAAGTCGTCCTCGCTGAACGGCAGGAGCGCTGCCTCGTCAAATCCCTTGCGTGCCCGACCACTGAACGCCCATAGGGTGATGGCGATGAAACATACCAGCCCCATGACGGTGATTAGCGCGCGTGCATCGTTGATATCCAAGGTCAGACTCCTGCGTTCAAAGATTGGTCACCGGCCGCCGCTCAACTGGCCGGACTGGCGCCGGCGCGACTGGCTTCAGCCTTCTCGCCCGAACCGGCGACGGTGCCCTTCCGTTCCGGATCAACAGCAGCCTTCGGCGCCTCCGCCGCCGGCTTGCCGGTACTCAGCGCGGTGCCGAGACCCTGGAGATAGGCGATCACCGCATCGAGTTCGGACTTGCCTTCGAGCGCCTTGCGGGCCCCGGCGATCTCTTCGTCCGAGTAAGGCACGCCGACCTTGCGCAGCGCGCTCATCTTTGCCTCGATGTCATCCACCCTGGCCGGACGATCCAGCCACGGGAAGGCCGGCATGTTGGATTCGGGGACGACATCACGAGGATTGATCAGGTGGATCCGATGCCACTGGTCGGAGTAACGTCCGCCAACCCGGTGCAGGTCGGGACCGGTACGCTTCGAGCCCCACTGGAAAGGATGGTCATAGACGTACTCGCCAGCGACGGAATAGTGGCCATAGCGCTCCGTTTCGGCGCGGAAAGGCCGGATCATCTGCGAATGGCAGTTGTAGCAGCCTTCGCGGATGTAGATGTCGCGACCAACGAGTCGCACCGGATCATAGGGCTTGAGGCCATCCACGGGCGTCGTGGTGGACTTCATGTGGAACAGCGGAACGATCTCCACCAGACCGCCGACGCTGACGGTCATCAGCGTGAAGACAATCAGCCAGCCGACCTTGCGTTCGATGAAGTCGTGTTTTGATTGAGCCATGATTCCTTCTCCTCCCGATCAGGCGTGGGCACCGGCGGGAGCCAGCACCGGAGCTTCGTAGGGCTTCTGACCGGCGATGGTCTTCACCATGTTGTAGAACATGATCAGCATGCCGCCCAGGAACAGCACGCCGCCAAGGACGCGGATCGACCAGAACGGGTAACTGGCCTTCACCGACTCCACGAAGGAGTAGGTCAGCGTGCCGTCCGGGTTGGTCGCGCGCCACATCAGGCCCTGCATCACACCGGAAATCCACATCGAAGCGATGTACAGCACGATGCCGATCGTCGCAATCCAGAAGTGGGCAGTGATCAGTTTGGTCGAATACATCTCAGTCTTGCCGTACATGCGCGGGATCAGGTAGTACATCGCACCGATGGACACCATCGCAACCCAGCCGAGCGCACCGGAGTGCACATGACCGACGGTCCAGTCGGTGTAGTGGGACAGCGCATTGACCGTCTTGATCGACATCATCGGACCTTCGAAGGTCGACATGCCATAGAAGGACAAGGAGGTGATCAGGAACTTCAGGATCGGGTCGGTGCGCAGCTTATGCCAGGCCCCAGAGAGAGTCATGATGCCGTTGATCATGCCACCCCAGGACGGAGCGAGGAGGATCAGCGAGAAGACCATGCCCACGGACTGGGTCCAGTCAGGCAGCGCCGTGTAGTGCAGGTGGTGCGGGCCCGCCCACATGTAGGTAAAGATCAGCGCCCAGAAGTGCACCACCGACAGACGGTAGGAGTACACCGGGCGGCCGGCCTGCTTCGGCACGAAGTAGTACATCATGCCCAGGAAGCCTGCGGTCAGGAAGAAACCCACCGCGTTGTGGCCATACCACCACTGGATCATCGCATCCTGAACCCCTGCGTAAGCGGAGTAAGACTTGGTGAGGGTAACGGGAATTTCGGCGCTATTGACCAGGTGCAGCAGCGCGACCGTGAGAATGAAACCACCATAAAACCAGTTCGCCACATAGATGTGGGTGGTCTTGCGGGTGCCGACCGTTCCGAAGAACACCACCGCATAGGCAACCCAGACAAGGGTGATCAGGATGTCGATCGGCCATTCGAGTTCGGCATACTCCTTGCCGGACGTGTAACCCAGCGGCAGCGTGATGGCAGCCAGGACAATGACCAGTTGCCAGCCCCAGAACGTGAAGGCAGCAAGGCCCGGAGCAAACAGGCGGGTGTGACAGGTTCGCTGAACACAGTAGTAGGACGTTGCGAAGAGCGCACAACCACCGAAAGCGAAGATCACCGCATTGGTATGGAGCGGGCGAAGCCGTCCGAAATGCAGCCATTCCGCAGCATTCAATTCAGGCCACACGAGCTGTGCTGCAGCGATCACGCCGACCAGCATGCCCACGATGCCCCAAACCACCGTCATGATGGCGAACTGCCGCACGACTTTATAGTTGTAAGTCTGCGATTGCATATGAGTCACCTCAAGAAAAGAAAACAAAACCCCCCTTCTCGCTCGACGGGCGGCCCGCCGGCAAGCTCCGCGGAAGGATACGCTGCGATCAGCGCGACATTTTGACACAGATCAACTTTATTGCGCTGCGGAAAACCCGGACCCAGGCTCAGCCAGCGGCTTTCAGGGCTGTCTGGACGGGCCGGTAAAAGCACTCCGTGCCAAAGCCGGCGCCGGTCCTGCCGAGCCCACGCAGGCTGGACAAACACCGTCGAGACAGTCGAACTGCCGCCGGGAAAAACGCTTTACGTTCAGTTTTTTTCGAACTCAAATTGCCAACAATCTTGATTTTATTTACCAAGGCAGCGGGTTATGCTTACGGTGTTTGCCCCCAACTCAGGAGAATTTCATGAAGTCCTTTGCCCTGCTGACCGCCACTCTGGCGCTCGGCCTCACGCTGACCGCCGGCGACGCCGATGCAGCCCGCCGCCTCGGTGGCGGCAAGTCGTCGGGCATGCAACGCCAGGAACTGAACCAGCCCAACACGCCCAACGCTGCGCCAGCCACACCGGCCCAGGCTCCGGGCGCCGCCGCGCCGGCGCGTGCCCAGCAGGCCGCGCCGGCCAGTACGCCTCAGGCCCAGCCCAAGCGTTCCTGGATGGGACCGCTGGCCGGCCTCGCCGCGGGCATCGGCCTGGCCGCCCTGGCGTCTCACTTCGGTTTTGGCGAAGAACTGGCCTCGATGATGACCATGGCCCTGATCGCCATTGCGGTGATCGCGCTGATCGGCTTTTTCATGCGCCGCCGTGCCGCTGCCCAGCAGCCGGCGCTGGCCGGCGCGCACGCCGGGGGCATGCAGGGCGGGATGCAGTATTCCGCCACCGACGCACAGCCCTACGCCGCCCCTGCAACCCCTGCCCATGGTGGCAGCCCCGCCGCGAGCCCGGCCGGCAACATCCCGGCCGATTTCGACACGGCGGGCTTCACCCGGAATGCCAAGCTGAATTTCATCCGCCTGCAGGCCGCCAACGACACGCGTAATCTCGAAGACGTCCGCGAGTACACGACACCGGAGCTGTTCGCCGAGATCAAGATGAACTGGATGGATCAGGGCAATGCGCCGCAGAAGGTCGATGTCGTTTCCCTCAATGCCGAAGTGATCGACGTGACCGAGGAAGCCACCCGCTACATCGTCAGCGTCCGCTTCACCGGACTGCTGCGTGAAGACGCCAACGCGGCGCCCGAGGCGATCGACGAACTCTGGCATCTGACCAAACCGCGCAGCGGCGAGGCCGGCTGGGTCGTCGCCGGCATCCAGCAGAACGGCTGACCGCCCTCACCTACAACCCGACCCCGAAGCCCCGCCCGAGCCCGCAGCGCTCCCCGGCGGGGCTTTTTCCAGTCAGTCCATGAACAACCGGGTGCCGTCACCACCCCCCAATGCCTCGAACCCCGCTTTCGCCGCCTCGGAGATCGCCAGCACGCAGGGATGGGTGAGCCGACGCTCGACGGAGATCGCGTAATACTCGATCCGCACCTCCTCGGCCCTCCCGAGCAGCGTCAATTCTCCGCCAGCCAGGGTTTCCTGTTCGATGGCCGTCGGCAACGCAAAAACCCCCACGCCCGCCCGGCCGAAGGCAGTCATCAGCGCGGTGTCGTCAAACTCCCCGACGATGCGCGGGCGCAGGCGCTTGCGGTCGAGCCAATCGAGCAACTTGCGACGGATCGCCGAATCCTCTCCCGGCAACAGCGCCGGCAAGTCGGCGACGCACGCCGGAAATGGCTGCCGCGTATTGCCATGCAATGCGCGGGCCGCGAAGAAACTGAGCCCCGACTCGCCAAGCCGATGGTTGTATGCGCGCACATCCACCGAGGGCGGTATCGGTGAATCGGCAATGACCAGGTCGAGGCGATGGATCGCCAGTTCGGCAAGCAGCCGGTCCAGACGCCATTCCCGGCAGATGATGCGCACCGGATCGGACGGATCCACCGCCGGGTGCAGCAGGCGATAGGCCAGCGACTTGGGCACCGCATCCGAGACACCGACGCGGAACTCGGCGGGTCTCCCCTTGGGATAATGCCGCAACGCCTGCTCGAGTTCCGCGCTCAACGAGAACATCTCGTCGGCGTATTCCATGGCCAGGCGTCCGGCCGGGGTCAACTCGAGAGAGCGTCCGTCGCGGGCAAAGAGTTGGGTATCGAGACTCTCCTCCAAAAGGCGAATCTGCCCGCTGATCGTCTGCGGTGTGACGTGCAAGGCCTCGCCGGCCTTGACGACTCCACCGCTGCGGGCGGTCTTCCAGAAATAAAAGAGATGTTTGAGATTCATTTCCGGCCTCTTGTCAGCGAGCACCAAAATATCGGGTTTTTCGAAATATCAACTTACATATTGCGAATTTTAATGCGCTCTGGCGACGTGTACATTGGCATTTCTTCAACTGGCGCAGGGGGGTTACGACATGGATGTCCAGATCAAGGCCGATGGGCTCCCCTCCGCAAAGCAACTGCGCCTCCACGCCCGCCGGCGCATCCAGGCAGCGCTCGATCGCTTCGCGCATGTCGTGCAGTCCGTCACCGTGCGCCTCGCCGACCGGAACGGGCCTCAAGGCGGCGCCAGCAAGCTGTGCCGGATCGTCGTCCAGATGAAGAGCCGCTCCGTTGTCATGGAAGGCATCGGCGCGGACATGCTCCGGCTGATCGACCATCTGATCGGCCGCCTGCAGGACCGCATGGCAAGCGATGCGGGCAAACTGCTCGCCAGCGAGTTCCCGCTTCACGGGCGGTCCAAAGGCGTATCAGGTCCGGGCGTATAAGGTCCGCGCCCCGGCCCGGGATTCCGGATAAAATCTCGGCCCGAACGCCATCTGCGGGATCCGCCCCCCGCCATGCCCCCCCATGCTGCGACTCTCCGAACTCCGCCTGCCGCTCGACCACCCCGCAGACGCCCTGCCCGCAGCCATCGTAACGCGCCTCGGCATCACGCCCGCCGAGCTGATCCGCTTCACAGTCTTCAAGCGCAGCTACGACGCACGCAAGAACCAGTCCCTGTCCTTCATCTACATCGTCGATCTGGAGGTCGCGAACGAGACAGTGCTGCTGAAGAAGCGCGCCGGAGATCAGCACCTCAGGCCCGCGCCCGACATGGAATACCACGTCATTGGCCACGCCCCAACGGATTTCACGAACCGTCCGGTCGTCATCGGTTTCGGGCCATGCGGCATCTTTGCGGCACTGATCCTCGCTCAGATGGGTTTCCGTCCGATCGTGCTGGAGCGCGGCAAGGCCGTCCGCGAACGCACCCAGGACACCTGGGGGCTGTGGCGCCGGAACAAGCTCGATCCCGAATCGAACGTACAGTTCGGCGAGGGCGGCGCCGGCACCTTTTCCGATGGCAAGCTGTACAGCCAGATCAAGGATCCGAGGCACTACGGTCGCAAGGTGCTCGCCGAATTCGTGAAGGCCGGCGCGCCGGAGGAAATCCTCTACGTCTCCAAGCCCCACATCGGCACCTTCCGGCTGGTTGGCATGGTCGAAGCTATGCGGGCCGAAATCTGCGCACTGGGTGGTGAAATCCGCTTCCAGCAGCGTGTCACCGACCTGATCATCGAGGATGGTCGCTTGCGTGGCGTGAAGACCGCCAGCGGCGACGAAATCCACGCCGACCACGTGGTCCTGGCCCTCGGACACAGCGCCCGCGACACCTTCGAGATGCTCCACGCCAGGGGCGTTTTCATGGAGCCCAAGCCCTTTTCGGTCGGCTTCCGCATCGAGCACCCGCAATCCCTGATCGACAAGGCCCGCCTCGGCCCTCATGCCGGCCATCCGCTGCTTGGTGCGGCCGACTACAAGCTGGTCCATCACGCTTCGAACGGCCGTGCCGTTTACAGTTTCTGCATGTGTCCGGGCGGCACGGTGGTCGCCGCCACGTCCGAGCCGAACCGGGTCGTCACCAACGGCATGAGCCAGTATTCGCGCAACGAGCGCAATGCCAACGCGGGCATCGTCGTCGGCATCACGCCCGACGACTACCCGGGCGGCCCGCTGGCCGGCATCGAATTCCAGCGCCAGCTCGAAAGCCGTGCCTTCGAACTGGGCGGCGGCACTTACGAGGCGCCCGGTCAACTGGTCGGCGACTTCCTGCAGGGGAAGCCTTCCACCAGACTCGGCAGCGTCGAACCCTCGTACAAGCCGGGCGTGCATCTCACCGACCTGTCCACCGCCCTGCCCGACTATGCCATCGCGGCGATCCGCGAGGCGATTCCCGCCTTCGACCGCCAGATTCGCGGCTTCAACCTCTACGACGCGGTGCTCACCGGCGTGGAGACGCGAACCTCGTCTCCGCTGCGCATCACCCGCGGAGACAATTGCCAAAGCCTGAATGTGAAGGGGCTTTACCCGGCCGGCGAAGGTGCGGGCTACGCAGGCGGAATCCTGTCAGCGGGGGTTGACGGCATCCGGGTCGCCGAAGCGCTGGCGAAGGATTTGCTGAAGTCCGCCTGAGCGCCCCGACTCGCCCCATCCGTCAGCGCGTCACCAAAGCCCGGAAACGGCTTTCCCGCCCCAGCACCAGACGGCCAAACTGATCGAGCAAGGCCGAACTGATGAGGTCCGGCGACAGCGTGCACGTCGCATAGCCAAGCCGCTCGAGATTCCTGGACTCCATGATCACGACATTGTTGTCGAAGTCCGCCCGCCACACGACCTGCACGCCGATCTGGTCGGCCACCGTAAAGGTTCCGAGTTCAAGTTCGCGCTGGCTATTGCGGCGCTCCCGGCATTCAAACTTGAGCCCCAGGTCGAAAAGCGTCTGCCGCAGCCGCTCGACGCCACCGCCTGCCCGCTCGAGGGTACGTTCGCCGGGGCCCTTCAAGGTGTAAGCAAGGGCCACCCGCTCGATGAAGCCGCCATCCCGCTCGGCCTGGCTACGGAAATCGGCAAAGCCCTCCACCCAAGCCAGGTTGCGGAACGCGTCATCCGAGTCCATGAAAAAATAGTCCCGGGGAATCGACGGCTTGAGGTAGTTGAGCTGCGTCGTCAGATCGTGGCAATAATCGAAAATCGTACGCAGGCGACGATCAAGGCGCGCCCGCACCGCGTCCCCCTGCCGCGATGCATCGCTCGCCCGCCGCCGGTTTTCGGCGACTTCGTCCTTCAGCTCATCGAGCAGGCCGCCCGCAGCACTGCCCGATGCCTCTACCGAGCGCAGCGCCGGAGCGGAGGGCGATGGCAACTTGCCCCCTCGTGGGACGACCACATCGGGGAAGGCCTGGCCGCGCGCCACGTCCGGAAAAAGAGTCGCCGACACCCGGGGCGCACTCGCCCGCGCATCCGCCTCCTGCACCCGCTGGCGCGCCGCATCCAGATCGAAGGCGGCAATGTCGGCCAGCAAGGCCGCCGCATCCGCATCCAGTTCGCCGGTCGCCGAGCGGACACTGTCGGGAGGAACGATTCGAAGGTTGATCGATTTTTGACGCACGGACCATAGTTCGGAATGACACAAACGGATGGCATTATCGGCCGCCGGCATTACCTTCCGCAAGACGCCGCAGCGAACAAGGACTCATCCGCCGCCACCGCGGCGCGGCATCGGATCGGGCGGCACCTCACGCCCCACGCCGCTTTCATCAAACGGCCGGCAACAGCACGCCCTGGCACTCCGGCGAAACATCAAGGGCTTTTTCGTGGTTTTTTGGCGGAGGCGGTGAGATTCGAACTCACGAACGGTTGCCCGTTGCCGGTTTTCAAGACCGGTGCAATCGACCACTCTGCCACACCTCCGCGGCCGCGCATTCTACCACGACCGGGTGCTTGAAACTTTTAACGGCCCTTTAGAGTCTATTTCGCTATCATTCGCCCTGACTTTCATCAACTTGGAGGAATTACATGCAACTCGACACTTACGCCCAGCAAACCCAGGTCTTGTCGCAAAACGCCAACCGCGTACTGCGCAATACTTACATGCTGCTCGCTCTGACCATGGTGCCGACCGTTGCCGGCGCGCTGCTTGGCGTGCAGATGCAGTTTTCTTTCCTGGCTGGAAGCCCGTTCATGGCCTTCCTGCTGTTCATCGGTATTTCGTTCGCATTCTTCTACGGTATTGAACGGAACAAGAACAGCGGCGTCGGCGTCGCGCTGCTGCTGGGCTTCACCTTCTTCATGGGGCTGATGCTGTCACGCATCCTGCAGGTCGCCCTGGGCTTTTCCAATGGCGGCTCGATGATCGCCCTGGCTGCCGGCGGGACGGGTGCGATCTTCGCCACGATGGCAGGTATCGCCAGTGTTTCCAAGCGCGATTTCACGAACATGGGCAAGTTCCTGATGGTCGGCCTGGTCGTTGTGCTGCTCGCGATGGTTGCCAACATCTTCCTGCAGATGCCGGTACTCCATCTCGTGATCTCGGCGGCGGTGGTTCTTCTGTTCTCGGGCTACATCCTGTACGACATCAGCAATATCGTGCAAGGCGGCGAAACCAACTACGTGACGGCCACGCTGTCGGTCTACCTTGACGTGTACAACGTCTTCGTCAGCCTGCTCAACCTGATCATGGCATTCACCGGCGGCGATCGCGACTGAGTCTCGATCTGTCCCGGCAAAGAAGGCGACCTGCGGTCGCCTTTTTCATTTTCCGGTGGCCCGCACACTGCTAGTCCCGCTCGAACAACGCGATCGACTCCACATGAGAGGTCTGTGGAAACATGTTTGCGATGCCTGCACCCTTCAAGCGATAAGCCTTTTCCTTTGTCAGCACCGCCGTGTCCCGAGCCAGGGTCGCAGGGTTGCAGGACACATAGACGATGCGCCGCGGTGAGTTCGGGCCGAGCGCCTTCACCACCGCAATCGCGCCCTCCCGCGGCGGGTCGATCAGCAGTTTGTCGAGCGACCCGAGGGCGGCGAGGCTGTCTTCCGTGGCCTCGAACAGATTGGCCGCATGGAACTCGCTGAGTGCCGCCAGGCCGTTGTCCGCGGCATTCTCGCCGGCACGGCGAACCAGGGCCTCGGAGCCCTCCACGCCCACCACATGCGCACCCAGACTGGCGATGGGCAGGCTGAAGTTGCCAAGCCCGCAGAACAGGTCGGCGATGCGCTCCCCGGGACGCGGATCCAGCAGTTGCATCGTGCGCCGCATCAGCAGCCGGTTGATGCCCATATTCACCTGCGTGAAATCCGTCGGACGGAAGGCCATCGACACACCGAACTCGGGCAGCGTGTAGACGAGCCCTGGCGCGTCCTTCGGATACAGCCGGTAGGCCGAATCCGGCCCGCCCGGCTGCAGCCACACCTGCACGTTCTCGGCCGCCGAGAACGCTGCGAAAAGCGCATCGTCGGCCGCAGTCATCGGCAGCAGGTGGCGGAACACCAGCACGGTCAGCCCCTCGCCGACGGCGATCTCGATCTGCGGTAGGCGATCCGGCGCCGACAGGCCGGCAACCAGCTCGCGCAGACGCGGGATCATCGCCGAGACGTGCTGCGGCAGGATCGCACACTGCTCCATCGGCGCCACGTAACTGCTGCGCCGCTCGTGGAAACCGATCAGCACGCCGCCCTTGCTTGGCACCAGCCGCACCGTCAGACGCGCCCGGTAGCGGTAAGCCCAGTCCGGGCCGACGATGGCCGGGTAGAGCACATCCGGCCGCACCCGCCCGATGTGCCACAGTGCGCTCTCCAGCACCCTCTGCTTGGCCGCCACCTGCGCCGCCGGATCCAGATGCTGCATGCTGCAGCCGCCACACAGGCCGAAATGCGGACAAGGCGGCTGCACGCGCTGGGAGCTCGGCTCCAGCACCCGCAGTACGTCGGCCACCTCGAAGCTGGGCTTGATCCTGTGGGGCGCGAACTCGACCCTTTCACTCGGCAGCGCGCCGTCAACGAAAATCGTCTTGCCGTCCACATGAGTCACACCGCGGCCCTCGTGGTCCAGGGACTCGATGACGGCTTCGCGGCAGGCTACTTCGCGCATGACTTGGCGTCCGGAAATGAAGGGCGCCATTTTAGCGGCGCTCCCGGCCAATGCAAGGCGACGCGCTATAATCAGCCGATGACTAATACACTTCTTGGCGGCATTTCGGCCGCGGAATTCCTCACCGAATACTGGCAGAAGAAACCACTCCTCGTGCGCCAGGCGGTTCCCGGCTTTACCGGCGTCCTGTCGAAGGACGCCTTGTTTGCGCTGGCCCGCGACCCCGACGTGGAATCCCGTTACGTGACCCACGACGGCGACAACTGGGAGGTCATCCACGGCCCCCAGAAGGCCTCGGACCTACGCCGCAGGAAGCAACCGTGGACAGTTCTGGTCCAGGGCCTGAACCTGTTCTGCGCCGACGCAGACAAACTTCTCCACCGCTTCGACTTCATCCCCCAGGCGCGCCTCGACGACCTGATGGTCAGCTATGCCGTCGACGAAGGTGGGGTCGGCCCCCATTTCGACAATTATGACGTCTTCCTGCTGCAGGGATTCGGCAAACGTCGCTGGCTGCTCAGCAACCAGCAGGACCGCACGCTCGTCGAGGATGCACCGTTGAAGATCCTGCAGGACTTCCACCCAACCCAGGACTGGCTGCTCGAGCCCGGCGACATGCTGTACCTGCCACCCCACTGGGCGCACAACGGCATCGCCGTGGGCGAATGCACGACCTACTCCATCGGCTTCCGCTCACCAACCGCTCAGGAACTCGCCCAGCAGTTTCTCGTTTATCTGCAGGACACGATCCAGCTCGACGGCATCTATGCCGACCCCGACCTCAAACAACAGGCTCACTCGGCCGAGATCGGTGACACCATGATCGATCGCGTCGCAGAAACCCTGCAGCGCATCACCTGGAACCGGGACGACGTGCGCAGCTTCCTCGGCGCCTACCTCACCGAACCCAAGCCCCACGTCTTCTTCGACTCGCCAGACGAAGCGCTCGAACACGAGGAATTCGTCTCCGCCTGCATGTCAGGTTTCCAGCTCGATGCCCGCAGCCTGCTGCTTTTTTCCAACGGGCAGTTTTTCCTGAACGGGGAGCCGGTACCGGTTGATGCGCCCGACCAGCCTATCCTCGAGCGCCTGGCCGACGAGCGGCAGCTCGATTCGATCCGGGGACTTTCCGAAGAGGGGCTTGCCCTGCTGTATGACTGGTACTGCAGTGGCTTCGCACATCCATCAAACAAATCAATGAGATAAATCAAATCATTGATGGGCCTCATCAATTAACCAGAAGCCATGTTGCGGCAACGCAACAATTTCTTTATTCGACCACGATCTCCGTGATAGCATTCGAAGTAGATCGGATCCCCCATCCGATTGCTCGTAAATTCAAGCTGTTGTATTTCATTTACCGATAAGGGAAACCAACAATGAAACAATCTCTCCTGGTTGCTGCTCTCGTTGCACTCGCTGTTACCGCCTGCGGCAAGAAGGAAGAGCCGAAGCCCGTTGAAGCTCCGGCCCCCGCCGCTGCCCCGGCTGCTGACGCCAAGCCCGCTGAAGCTCCTGCTGCCGCCCCGGCTGCCGATGCCAAGCCCGCCGAAGCCGCTCCGGCTGCTGCCCCGGCGGCCGACGCCAAGCCCGCTGAAGCCGCTCCTGCTGCCAAGTAATTTCGGCCAGGCAAAAAAGCCAATCTTCGGATTGGCTTTTTTATGCGCCGCAGCAATAAAAAACGCCGGAAATCCGGCGTTTTTTATTTTGGTTGCGCAGTTGAGCTTACTTCAACTGCTGATGCAACAGCCCCAGTATCTTGCGGGCCGGCTCGGACGTATCGGTGCCCCCCTCTCGGGTGAGCACCTGCACGCTGGAACCTGCCTCCGCACCCTTCACATAGATCCGGTACTGACTGCCCGTCGGTACCTGCGGCTTGTCGCTACGCCAGAACGCCAGCTTGGACAGGATGCCCTCATCCTTCTTCGATTTCGAGTCCGCCTCCGGATCTACATAGCGAACGTAGTAAAGGCCCTGGGTGCGGTCGCGGTCCTCGACCGTGAAGCCTACCCGGTCGAGCGCGAGCCCGACGCGCCGCCAAGCCCGGTCAAACCCCTCCTGCACCTGGAGCACTGAACCCCCTCCTGCGGCGCTCTGCAGGCTGGCTTTTTCTGCCTTCGGTGCTGCCGCGATCTGCGCCTTGGCACGCGACTCGTCCGCACCGAGGCGGATCATCAAGCGCTGCAGGAATTCGGCCTCGAGCTCCGGGTCGGCCGCACGGGGCTGCCAGATCGTCCGGTTCTTCGCCTCGTCCGGGTAGATCTCCATCATGCCCCGGTGGCTGATAAAAATCTCCACGGTGCCGGCCTCGCCCCCCGACTCCAGACGGGTGCGGAACTTGTCCCGCTCGGGGGTCGAATACAGGCTGTCGATGACCTTGCCGAGGGTACGACGCAGGATGTCATCATTGATCTTGGCCCGATTCTCCGCCCAATCCGTTTCCATCACACCGATCTCGGGTCGATCGATGTCGAGGATGAAGCCGTTCTCCTGCCAGAACTCGCGGACCTGGGGCCACAGCTTGTCGGCTGTGCCGGGCACGACGAGCCAGCGCTGGGAACCGGAGCGCTCGATGCGCATCTTGTCGACCGACTGAGGCGCGACCGCCGAAGCCGGCGCGCCGGCTGTCGCCGACGATGCCGTCGAACCTGCGCGCTCCGCACTGTAGGCCGAGAAGGTCGCGACGCCTTTCGGACTCACGTCCGGTACGGCGTAGCGGCTGTCGGCGGCGGGCGCCGTCAGGTCGGGGGGAACCTCCAAGGAGGCCCGCGCCGGGGCCTTCCCCGCGCTCTTGTAGTCGATCTTCTTCGACTCCATGACGGAACATCCGGCAAGTGCAACCGCGACGACAAGCGTCGCACCGGAAGCCAGCTTACGGCTTTGCATGCATACCCCTCGGGATGGGAAAGTGTTGCTCGACAGCGACCGACTCGACTGCATCATGCTCAGACTTCGATCCCGGCCTGACGCATCGCATCGCGCACGCGCTCGTGGCAGGACTCGGACAGCGGGGTCAGCGGCAGACGGATCGCGCCACCGATCAGCCCCATCTGCTCGACCGCCCACTTGACGGGGATGGGATTGGCCTCACAGAACAGGTCTCGGTGCAGCTTGACCATCCGGGCGTTCAGGTCGCGGGCACGGGCCGCCTCTCCGTTGGCCGCGGCGACGCACATGTCGTGCATCAACCGGGGCGTGACGTTGGCGGTGACGGAGATGGTGCCATGGCCGCCCAGCATGATGAAGGCCATCGCGGTCATGTCGTCGCCGGAATAGAGCGCAAAATCCTTCGGCGCCCGCGCGACCAGGTCACAGGCACGGTCGATGCTGCCGGTGGCGTCCTTGAGGCCGATGATGTTGGGAATTTCGGCCAGGCGCAGCGCAGTGTCGTTCGACAGGTCGGCAACGGTGCGACCGGGTACGTTGTAGAGGATCAGCGGCAGCGGGCTGGCTTCCGCAATCGTGCGGAAGTGGCGGTACATCCCTTCCTGGGTCGGCCGGTTGTAATAAGGCACCACCGACAGCCCGGCCACCGCGCCGGCCTTGCGGGAGAACTCGGTCAGCTCGATCGCCTCGCGGGTGCTGTTGGCCCCGGTGCCGGCAATGATCGGCGTGCGACCCGCCGCATGCTCGACCGCGACGCGGATGAGTTCGCAGTGCTCGTCCACGTTCACGGTCGGGGATTCACCGGTGGTCCCAACGACGACGATGCCGTCTGAGCCTTCCTGGATGTGGAAATCGATCAGACTGCGGAAACGGGGCAGATCCAGGCTGCCATCCTCGAGCATCGGCGTAACGATGGCGACAATCGAACCGGTAATCATGGGCGGTCGGAAAATGAGAGAAAGTTCAATATTGTACCCAATCACCTCCGGAAGGATAGCCGCACGCAAATCCCGGTTACGAAAAGCCGGGATCGGACCCGAGGGATGGCCGGAGGAACAAGCGGGACCGCAGCAGGCCGCTCAGAGGTCGGCCAAGGTCTTGATGTGCGCAACCACGCTGCGCGCAAGGGACGACAGGGAATAGCCGCCCTCGAGCATCGACACGATGCGCCGGTCGGCCGATTCTGCAGCCACCATCTTCAACTGCTCGGTCGCCCACACATAATCCGACTCGACCAAGCCCAGCGAACCCATGTCGTCCTCGTAGTGGGCGTCGAAGCCGGCGGAGATGAAGATCATCTCCGGCGCATGGTTGCGCAGCGCCGGCATCCAGATGTCCGACACGATCTCGCGAAACACGTCGCCCCGCGTCCCGGCCTTGACCGGCACATTGACCATGTTGGGCGCCGGGTTGTCGGCACCGCTGTAGGGATAGAAGGGGTGCTGGAAGATGCTGACCATCAGCACGCGGGGATCATCCCTGAAGATGTCCTCGGTGCCGTTACCGTGATGAACATCGAAATCGACCACCGCGACGCGCTGCAGGCCGTGAACCTCCAGCGCATGACGGGCCGCCACCGCGACGTTGTTGAAGAAGCAGAAACCCATCGCCTTGTCGGCCTCGGCGTGGTGGCCGGGGGGGCGGATCGCACAAAAGGCGTTCTCGGCCCCACCCGTCATCACCAGATCCGTCGCCAGGATCCCGGCACCGGCCGAGCGCAGCGCGGCCTGCATCGAACTGGGGCAGACCGCGGTATCCGGATCGAGGTGGCGGATGCCGTGTTCGGGCACGCAAGCCAGCAATTCCTCGACGTGCTCCCTTGGGTGGGCGCGGGCGACCTGTTCGATACTGGCCAGCGGCGCATCATGGAAGGAGAGATACATGTCCAGTCCGGCGGCAATCAGACGATCATTGATCGCCGCCAGCCGCTCCGGCGACTCCGGATGGTGCGCACCCATGTTGTGAAGCCAGCAGTCCCGATGCGTGATGAATGCTGTGCTCGTCATAAGCTCCCCTGCCCTCGCGAAATTTCTACGTATTCGTCAATTTTTGCATTCTCCGGCGGACTGCTGGACTGGCTCCCCCCGGACATGCCGTTGTGGAATCATTATCCACATAACTTCTAGGTGAAAGAAGCCTGCGCCATGCCGACCCACATTGCCCGCCGCCTCACCGACGCCGCCAGCCGGATCGTCCTCGGCAAGGAGCATGCCCTGCGCCTTGCCCTCGCCTGCGTGCTGGCGCGCGGCCACCTGCTGATCGAGGACATCCCCGGCGTGGGCAAGACGACGCTCGCCCACGTCCTCGCGCGCCTGCTCGGACTGCAGTTCCAGCGCATCCAGTTCACCAGCGACATGCTGCCGGCCGACATCGTAGGCGTATCGATCTTCGACCAGCGCGAGGGCGGATTCCGCTTCCATCCGGGGCCGGTGTTCGCACAACTGGTCCTCGCCGACGAGATCAACCGTGCGACGCCCAAGGCGCAGAGCGCGCTGCTCGAAGCCATGGAAGAGCGCCAGATCAGCGCCGAAGGCCGGACCTGGCCGCTGCCGGAGCCCTTCTTCGTGATCGCCACCCAGAACCCGGCCGAACAGGTCGGCACCTTTCCACTCCCCGAGAGCCAGCTCGACCGCTTCCTGATGCGCCTGTCGCTGGGTTATCCGGATCGGGCCGCCGAACGGGCGCTGCTGGCCGGCGAGGATCGCCGCGAATTGCTCGCGCGGCAGCCGGCCGTGCTGCAGCCGGGCGAACTCGACATCCTGGTCGCCGCGAGCCGCGCGATCCACGTCGGCCCGCGCCTGCTCGACTACGTGCAGGCGCTACTCGCCGAAAGCCGCAGCGGCGCAGCCTTCGCCCTCGGCCTGTCACCCCGCGCCGGTCTCGGCCTGCTCGCCGCCGCGCGCGCCTGGGCGCTGCTGGCGGGCCGCGATCTGGTGCTGCCCGAGGACGTGCAGGCGGTGCTGCCGGCCGTCGCCGGCCATCGCCTGCAGCCCGCCGACAATGCGCCGCAGCCGGCCGGGCGCCTGGTCCAGCACCTGATCGAAGCCGTGCCGCTGCCATGATCCCGGGATGATGGCGAAGCCGACCGACCTGCGCACCCGCTGGCAGCGCTGGCTGTTTCGCGTTGGCGGGCCCGAGCCGACCCCGATCCGGCTCGGCCAGCGGCGCATCTTCGTGCTGCCGACCCGCTTCGGGCTGGCGCTCGGCCTCGGCCTGCTGGTGATGCTGCTGGCCTCGATCAACTACGCCCTCAGCCTCGGCTTTGCGCTGACTTTCCTCATTGGCGGGGTGGCCTGGATCAGCATTCACCACGCCTTCCGCAATCTGGTGGGCCTGAGCATCTCCCCCGGTCGCAGCGAGGCCGTGTTCTGCGGCACGCCGGCGCGCTTCGGCATCCAGCTGCACAACGACGGGCAGCGCCCACGCCTTGGGCTCCAACTGTGGCCCAGCGCCACACCGGAACGGCTAAACGCCCCTTTCGACATCCCATCCGACGGCGGAACCACTCAGAAAGTGTGCGTCGCAACGCTGGCCCGCGGCTGGCAGCCGCTCCCCCGGCTGACCCTCGAAACCCGTCACCCCCTTGGCCTCATCCGCGCCTGGAGCCTCTTCCAGCCCGACCAGCGCTGTCTCGTATACCCGGCCCCAGAGGCCAACGCACCGCCGCTACCCTGGGGCGGTGACCCGCGGCCGGGCCTGGACGGCCGTTCCCGCGGGCAGGACGATTTCGCCGGCCTGCGCCACCACCAGCCGGCCGACTCCCCGCGTCACGTGGCGTGGAAAGCGGTCGCCCGGGGTGGCGCGTGGCGGACCAAGGAGTTCGACGGCGCCGGCAGCCGTGCGGTATGGCTGGACTGGCAAGGACTGCCCGCCACGATGGGCACCGAGGCACGCCTGTCGCGCCTCGCCCGCTGGGTTGTCGACGCGGACGCCCGCGGGCTCGCCTACGGGCTGCGCCTGCCCGATACCGAGCTCCCCCCTGCCCGTGGCCCGGCCCAGCGCCACGCCTGCCTCGCCGCACTGGCCCTGTTCGGAGCACCCGATGGCGCTGCGCCCTGACCAGACCGGCTGGCTGCTGGCCGGCGCAGCGATCACCCTCGCGCCCCACACCGCCCACCTGCCACCCGCCGTCTCCGCCATCGGGGGGCTGCTGCTGGCCTGGCGCGGCCTGCTTGCGCTGAGCGGACGCCCGCTGCCGCCGCGAAGCCTGCTGCTTGTCCTCGCCGCGATCCTCGTCGCCGTCGTGCTCCTCGAGTTCCGCCACTTCTTCGGCCGTGAGCCGGGCATCGCGCTCCTCGCCGGCCTGCTGAGCCTCAAGCTGCTGGAAACCGGGACGGTGCGGGACGGACGCGCGGTGGTGCTGCTGTGCTTCTTCATGCAGCTCGGGCAGTTCCTGTACCAGCAGAACCCGGCCATCGCCGCTCTGACCCTGCTCGGCACACAGGCCGCCATCGCCGCCCTGCTGGCGCTACAGGGAGCTACGGCACCAGCCCGGGCCAGAGCCGTCGAAGCCGGCCGCCTCGTCGTCCAGGCGGTGCCGCTGATGCTCGTGCTCTTCGTGCTCTTCCCCCGCGTCCAGGGGCCGCTGTGGGGACTGCCGGCGGACGCCTACAGCCGGGTCGGCGGCCTCGCCGACACCATGACGCCGGGCGACCTCGCGCGCCTGGGCGAGTCCTCGGCCATCGCCTTCCGGGTCACCTTCGAAAGCGATCCGCCGCCCCCCGCCGAGCGCTACTGGCGCGGCCCGGTGCTGACCGCCTTCGACGGCCGTAGCTGGCGCGCGCTTCCCAGCCCGAGCCTGGCGCAGCCCGCCTACCGCCCGCAGGGCGTCGCCTACCCCTACTCGCTGATCCTCGAGCCCCACAACCAGCGCTGGCTGCTGGCGCTCGACTTCCCGGCTGCCGCGCCGGGGCTGGGCCATACCCGGGAGTACCAGCTGGTCGCCCGCGAGCCGGTGCACAACCGCCGCCGCCTCGAACTCCTGTCCTACCCCCATACGCCAGTCGGGCTCGACGAAACGCCGGCCACGCTGAACGCAGCCCTCGAGTTACCCACACGCAGCAACCCGCGCACCCGCGAACTGGGTCAGCGCCTGCGCCACGGGGCCGTCAGCATCGATGTGCTGCCCGCGCTGGCCATCGACCACTTCCGCCGCAGCCGGCTGACCTACACCCTGGAGCCTGCGCCCCTGGGCCGCGACGATGTGGATGCCTTCCTGTTCGAAACCCGTCAGGGCTTTTGCGAGCATTTCGCTGCAGCCTTCGTCGTCACGATGCGGGCCGCCGGCGTGCCGGCTCGGGTGGTCACCGGCTATCAGGGCGGCGAGTTCAACCCGCTCGATGGCAGCTTCGTGATCCGCCAGTCTGACGCCCACGCGTGGACCGAGGTTTGGCTGGCCGGACGGGGCTGGCTGCGCATCGACCCGACCGCCGCCAGCGCACCGCAACGGATCGAAGGCGGCCTCGCCGCCGCGCTGCCCGACAGCCCCCGGCTGCCCTTGCTGGTCCGTGCCGACCTGGCCTGGCTGCATGGTCTGCGCAATGGCCTGGACGCCCTCAACAACCGCTGGAACCTGTGGGTTCTCGGGTACAATCCGGCCCGCCAGCGGGCCCTGCTCGCCGGCCTCGGCCTTGGCGAACCGGACTGGCAGACGATCACCGCGCTGATGGGCGGAGGCTGTGCACTGGTGATGGCCGGCCTGAGCCTGTGGGCGCTGCGCCGACGCACCTCGACCGACGCCATCGATCGCAGCTGGGCGACCTTGTGCCGACGGCTCGCTGCGACGGGACTCCCACGAGCACCGTGGGAAGGCCCCCTCGCCTACGCCGGGCGGATCGGTCGCGAACGTCCGGATCTCGCCGATGCTCTAAGCGGCATTGCCGACGATTACGCGCAGTTGCGTTACGGCCCGGCTGACGCCGACCCGGCGCGGCAGCGTCGTTTCCACCAATCGATCAGAAGCTTCCGTCCCCGATGAAAACCGCTCCCTTCCGCCTGCGCCTCGTGCTGACCCCCGTCTGCGGCCTCCTCGCAGCCACTGCCAGCCCTGCCGCCGAACGCTACGCCGACCGCCCGGAAGCCCAGCAGTTCATCGACGAGATGCAGCAGAAACACGGTTTCGACAAGGAGGCACTGACTTACATCTTCCGCCGCGCCGAATATCTCCCGCCGGTCATCAAGGCCATCTCCCCGCCGAAGGATCCGGGCGTCCGCTCCTGGCAGCGCTATCGCGGCCGCTTCATCGAGCCGGTGCGCATCAAGGCCGGCGTCGCCTTCTGGGACCGTTACCAGGACACGATCCGCGCAGCCAGCGAAAAATACGGCGTGGCTGAGGAGATCATCGTCGGCATCATCGGCGTCGAAACGATCTACGGGCGCAACACCGGCAACTTCCAGGCGGTATCCGCGCTCGCCACGCTGGCCTTCGACTACCCGAGGCGGGCCGAACTCTTCCGCGGCGAGCTCGAGAACCTGCTGCTGATGGCCCGCGAACAACACCGCGACCCGCTGGATTACCAGGGCTCCTATGCCGGCGCGCTGGGCCTGCCCCAGTTCCTGCCAAGCAGCGTGCGCAACTACGCGGTGGATTTCGATGGCGACGGCCACATCGATCTCCTCGGCAGCCCGAAGGACGCGATCGGCAGCGTCGCCCGCTACATGCAGATGCACGGCTGGGAGTCCGGTGCGCCGGTGGCAACCCGCGCCAGCGTAGCCGGCGACGCCAGGCTGCCGCCGCTGCTCGCCAACGACATCACCCCGGCCTTCGATGCCGCGACCCTGGGCGAGCATGGCGTGACCGCCGTCGATGGCAGCGAAGCGAGCGGCAAGGCCGCCTTCATCGAACTGGTAACGCCCGGCGAAAGCAGTGAATACTGGCTGGGCTACCAGAATTTCTACGTGATCACCCGCTACAACCGCAGCAGTTTCTACGCGATGTCGGTCTTCCAGCTGGGCGAGGCGGTGAAGCAGGCGCGGGCCGCCATCCTCGCCAGTCGGCGCTGAGGGAAGAAGGCCCGCCGCGCTGCCTCCACCTTGCCGCGGGGTTCAGGCGAAGAGTTCCAGCACCCTCTCCGGCGGGCGGCCGATCACCGCACGATCGCCGCGCACCACGATCGGCCGCTCGATCAGGATCGGATGGGCGAGCAGCGCGTCCAGCCAGCCGGCTTCGTCGAGGCTGCGCCCCTGGTAATCGGCCTTGTAGACCGCCTCGCCCTTGCGGACGAGGTCCTCGGCGCGCAGCCCGAGCTTCTGCAGCAGTGCGACGAGTTCGTCACGGTCCGGCGGGGTCTTCAGGTATTCGACGACTTCCAGCTTCACGCCCTGGTCGACGAGCAGCTGGCAGGCACTGCGGCTCTTGCTGCAGCGGGCGTTGTGGTAGATGCGGACGAGGGCGCTCATGCTGCGGATGGGGGTCGGGCGGGTTTACAGCAGCACGTCTTTCGACACACCGCGGCGCTTGATGATACGGCGCAACTGACCGAGCGCTTCGAGCTGGATCTGGCGCACGCGCTCGCGGGTGAGTTCCAGGCTGTCGGCGAGTTCCTCTAGGGTCTGCACCTCGCATTCGTCGATGCCGTAGCGATGGCGGATCACCAGCCGCTGCTTTTCGCTCAACTGGTTGATCCAGTCGCGGACCAGGGTTTCGACCTCCAGATCGTGAATCTGCAGGTCCGGCGCGCAGGCGTCGTCATCGGCGAGGGATTCGCCGATCGACAGGGTCGGATCGATCTCCAGCGGCGCGTCGAGCGAGGCGGTGTGCTCGTTGAGGGCGAGGATCGCACGCACGTCGTCGACCGGCCGCGCCAGATGCCGGGCGACGTCCTCGACCGTGGTATCACCGTTATTGGACGCCTCGAGCTGACGCTGGCAGCGCAACACCTGGTTGAGCTCCTTCACCACGTGCACCGGCAGGCGGATCGTGCGGGACTGGTTCATGATCGCCCGCTCGATGTTCTGGCGAATCCACCAGGTGGCATAGGTCGAAAAGCGGAAGCCCCGCTCCGGATCGAATTTCTCGAGCGCATGGATCAGGCCGAGGTTGCCCTCCTCGACCAGGTCCAGCAGCGGAATCCCGCGGTTCAGATAGTGCTTGGCGATATTGACGACGAGGCGCAGGTTGCGCTCGATCATCTTCTGACGCGCCGGGAAGTCGCCGGTGCGAACCAGCCGCGACAGGCATAACTCCTCCTCTGCGGTGAGCAGCGGATTGACGCCGATCTCGTTGAGGTACAACTGGGTGACGTCGCCGAGAAAATCCGTATCCGCCGCCGACACCGCCGGCGCCTCGAGGAAGACCTCGACCTCGGGCGGAACGTCGGCTTCTGGACCGTCCAATTCCTCAGGCACTGCCGGATCGTACATGAAGCCCCCGCTGGATCATGGGCAAAGCGGAACACACCGCCAGGCCACCACCGTACACCTCTCCGTCCGGTCTTCACCCGAAACTCCGAAGGGGTGAAATCCGGCGCCCATCAACACATCAAGCCAACGCGGCCCCACCCTCTTCTCGACTCAACGGGCCGGCAGGTACTTCCCCGGATCGACAGGCTTGCCCTGCCGGCGGATCTCGAAATGCAACTTGGGTCGATCGCTGTCGGTATCGCCGAGTTCGGCGATTTTCTGTCCCTTCGCCACCGCCTGCCCTTCCTTGACGAGAAGGTTGTGGTTGTGGGCATAGGCGCTGAGGAAGCTGTTGTCGTGCTTCACGATCACCAGTTTGCCATATCCACGCAGGCCCGTGCCGGCATAGACGACCCGTCCTCCCGCTGCGGCGAGAACCGGATCGCCGACCTTCCCACCCAGATCGACCCCCTTGCTCGAGGTCTCGTTGAAACCGGCAATGATCTTTCCGGACGCCGGCCAGGCCCAGTCGATCTTGTCGCCGTTCTTCTCTCCATTTACCTGCGTGTCGGGCTTGGGCTCGGCCTTGACTTCCGGCTTGGGCTCGACCTTCGCTTCGGGTTTGACCTCGGGCTTCACTTCCGGTTTCGGCTCCACCCTGGCCACCGCCACCGGCGCCTCGGGCTTCTGGGCCTGGGCCCAGACCTGCTCGGAATAGGGCAGCTTGCCGCCCTTCGGCTCGCGCCGCAGGCCGTCAGCCGGCGGCGCGGACGGAGCACCGCCGGCCGGGGCGACCGGACGCACCTCGACGCCCGACGCCGTGCTGACCGGCCGGGACAGCGCACCGGATTCCGGTGGGCGCACACGCAGCTCCTGACCCACCTCGATCAGGTTGGGATTGTCGATTCCGCTCCATGCGGCGATGTCGCGGTAGTTCTGCCCGTGGTCGAGCGCAATGCGGATCAGCGTGTCGCCGGGCTTGACGATGTAATAGCCGGGCCGGGCCACGCGCGGCGGTGGCGCTGCCGGCTCGCCCTGGGTCGCACCTCCGGCGCCCGGGCGGGTACGCTCGGAAACCGGCGCGGGCGCCTTGGTGGCGCACGCACTCACGAGCAGGGCAAGGGTCAGTGCGGCAGGAACACGGGTGAAGCTCAAACGGGACAACATCATTCCTTCGGGTCAATCATTCGGTGCCCGGCAGCAGGGGCACGAAGCGCACCGCATCCAGGCGTGTTTCTCGGAGGCCGCGGGACGTGCGCTCGACCAGCACGAGGTTCTGCTCCCCGCAACCGACCGGCAGAATCAGGCGCCCGCCCTCGGCGAGCTGCTCGACGAGGGCCGGCGGCACCCGGGGCGCCGCCGCCGCGACGATGATCGAGTCGAAGGGTGCGGCCTCCTTCAGGCCGACGCTACCGTCCGCATATTTCAGGCGCACGTTGGGCAGGCGCAGATGGCGCAGATTGTCCCGTGCGCGGTCGAGCAGCGGACGCAGGCGCTCGACCGAATACACCTCGGTCGCCACATGGGACAGCACCGCAGCCTGATAAGCGCACCCGGTTCCGACCTCGAGGGTCTTGCCGAGTTCGCGGCCACAGCGCAGCAACTCGATCATGCGCGCCACGACGAAGGGCTGGGAAATCGTCTGCTGGAGCCCAAGGGGAAGGGCCGTATCCTCGTAGGCGCGAGAGGCCAGCGCCTCTTCGACGAACAGGTGGCGCGGCACCGCCATCAGCGCCGCCAGCACCCGCTCGTCACGCACCCCCTGCTCGCGCAGGCGCTCGATCATGCGTGCCCGCGCGCGCTGGGCGGTGGCGAGCGCAGCCCGCAGTACTTCGCTGCTCATTGGCCCAGCCAGTCGCGAATGGCGGGGATCTGACCGTTGTGGGTCAGGTCGATCTGCAGCGGCGTCACCGACACGTAGCCGTTGGCCACCGCGTGAAAATCGGTGCCCTCGCCGGCATCCTGGGCACTGCCCGCCGCGCCGACCCAGTAGACGGTTTCGTTGCGCGGCGTGACCGACTTGATCGTCGGCTCCGCCTTGTGGCGCTTGCCCAGCCGGGTCACCCGGATGCCCTTGATCTGCGCGTACGGCAGGTCCGGTACGTTGACGTTGAGCAGGGTCGGCTGGCGGACCGGGTCGCGCTGGAAGCGCTCGACCAGTTCGCGGGCGATGCGTGCCGCCGCGCCGAAATCGCAGGCGCCCTTGGCGACCAGCGAGAACGCGATGGCCGGCACGCCGAGCAGGAAGCCTTCGGTGGCCGCCGCGACGGTTCCCGAGTAGATTGTGTCGTCGCCCATGTTGGCGCCGTGATTGATGCCCGACACCACCATGTCCGGGAGTTCGTCGAGCATGCCGGTCACCGCCAGGTGGACACAGTCCGTGGGCGTCCCGTTGACGTAATGGAAGCCGTTGGCCGCCTTGCGCAGCGACAAGGGGCGGTCGAGGGTCAGGGAATTGCTGGCGCCGCTGCGGTCCCGCTCAGGGGCCACGACGTCGATCTTGCCAATCTCGGAAAGGGCCGCGGCCAGCGCCTGCAGGCCAGGGGCAAAATAACCGTCGTCATTGGAGAGCAGGATGCGCATGAAAAAACCGGAATCAAGCCTAGCGGAAAAGGAGGCAGACCCCGGAACGCACTCTCCCCGCGGGGCGGAACCCGGAGAGATTCAACGTACGGCAGCCCTCGATCAGTCGGCGAGTTTAGCAGAGTCGGCTTCGCCGCTGCTAGGCGCACGCCGGGCGGAAGCGTGACGGCAAATTTCTTCGCCTGTCGGGAATAAACCCGGCCTGCAGACTGTTCTACCCTGTGCCCCCCACCCACCACGGAGACTCCGACCATGAAAAAATTCCTCCTCGCTGCCACCCTGCTGGCGTCGCTGGGCGCCTGCTCGACGATGTATGGCCAGGCCCCTGCCACGCCGGCCCAGGTGCGCGACGGCCTGCTCGCCGACAGCCGCGGGATGACCCTCTACGTCTTCGACCGGGACAGCGCCGGCTCCGGCAAGAGCACCTGCAACGGCCCCTGCGCGACGAACTGGCCGCCACTGCCGGCCGCCGACACCGACAAGGCTGCCGGCGACTGGTCGGTCATCGCGCGCGACGACGGACGCCGCCAATGGGCCTACAAGGGCCGGCCGCTGTACACCTGGAGCAAGGACCAGAAGCCCGGCGACACCACCGGCGACGGCTTCAACAAGGTCTGGCACATCGCCCGACCCTGAACGCCCGGCCCTGAACGCCTGGCTCCACCGGCCGATGCCCGCCGAGCACGCGATCCTCGCCGAGATCCCGCGCCTGCGCCGCTACGCGCGGGCGCTGACCGGCAATCCCGCCGAAGCCGACGATCTGGTCCAGGACACCCTCGAACGGGCCCTCGGCAAGTGGGCGCTGTGGCGCCCCGGTAACCTGCGCGCCTGGCTGCTGACGCTGATGCACAACGTCTTCATCAACCAGTTGCGAACGCGCCCGGCGCTGGTGTCGGTGGATGAGGGCGACCTGCCCGAGATCCCCGCCCGCCCGCGCCAGCACGACGAACTGGAAATCCGCGACCTGGACCGGGCCCTGGCCCGCCTGCCGCCCGAGCAGCGCGAGGTGCTGCTGCTGATCGGTCTGGAAGAACTCAGCTATGAGGCGGCCGCCCGGGTGCTCGGCATCCCGACCGGCACCGTGATGTCACGCCTGTCCCGCGCCCGCGAACGGCTGCGCGCAATCCTCGCCGGCCAGGACAGTCCGCAACGCCTGAAGGTGATCCGATGACGAGCCGGCCGATCGAGCGGGAACGCCTGCATGCCTACGCCGACGGGGAGCTGTCCTCCGACGAGCGCGCAGACATCGCCGCGCGCCTCGCCGAAGACCCGGCACTGCTCGCCGAAGTCGCCGCGTGGCAGCACCAGAAAACCCTGCTGCACGCAGCCTACGACCCGACCCTCGCCGAACCGCTTCCGCCCGCACTGCTCGCCGGCGTGATTGCCCCGCCGCGCCGGCGGCTGCCGCGCCTGGCCGCCGCGCTAGGCTGGATCGCGCTGGGTGCCGCCCTCGGCAGCGCAGCGCAGTCACAGTGGAGCGCCCGCTCCGACTCCGACCCGTTCGCCACCCTGCCCCATCGCGCGGCCGTGGCCCACACCGTCTTCGTGCCCGAAGTCCGCCACCCGGTCGAGGTCGGCGCCGACCAGGAGGCCCACCTGGCGGCCTGGCTGTCCAGACGACTCGATGCCCGCCTGCGCATTCCCCGCCTGCTCGACCAGGGCTTCCAGCTGGTCGGCGGACGCCTGATCCCGTCCGACAGCGGTCCTGGCGCGCTGATCATGTACGAGGACAGCGCCGGCCGGCGCCTGACCCTCTATGTCTGCGTCGACGCCAAGGACAGCGGCACGACCGCTTTCCGCTTCGCCCGGCAGGACACGCTGTCCACCTTCTACTGGGTGGAGGGCCGCAGCGCCTACGCGCTTTCCGGCGAATTGCCCCGCGATGCGCTGCTCCCCATCGCCACGGCGATCCACCGGCAACTGGCCGGAGACCTTCCCCCCGGGTAGACCGGCGCGGCATCGGGCAGCCACGAAAAAATATCCGCCTGCGCCGTAATTTCCGCAGCCCAGCCCCGTCTACCCGGGCATAGCCCAACGCTTCCGGAGACCGCAGCATGCTGATCCGCCGCCCCCCCGACGTCCTGCCGTCCGAGATCACCGACCCGGACCTCTACCACGCCCGCCGCCGCTTCATCGCCCAGGCCGGCAGCCTCGCCCTCGCCGCTGCGCTGCCGGCCAGCCAGGCGAATGCCGCCACGGGCCGGCTCGGCCCGCTCGCCGCCAGCCCCTTCAGCACAACCGAAGCGCCGACCAGCCGCAAGGCCGTGACCACCTACAACAACTTCTACGAACTCGGCACCGACAAGGCCGACCCCGCCGAGAACACCCACCGGCTCAGGCCGGCGCCGTGGACGCTGCGCATCGAAGGCCTGGTGCACAAGCCACGAAGCTTCGGCATCGAAGACCTGCTGAAGCTCGCCCCCCTCGAGGAACGCATCTATCGCATGCGCTGCGTCGAAGGCTGGTCGATGGTGATCCCATGGGTCGGCTTCCCGCTGGCGACGCTGCTGAAGGCGGCCGAACCCCAGGGTAGCGCCAAGTATGTGGAGTTCGTCAGTCATTACGACAAGGCGACGATGACCCACGGCGTGCTCGACTGGCCCTACACCGAAGGCCTGCGCCTTGATGAAGCCCGACATCCGCTGACGATCCTCGCGGTCGGACTCTACGGCGACATGCTCCCGGTGCAGAATGGCGCGCCGATCCGCCTCGTCGTACCGTGGAAATACGGCTTCAAGGGGGCCAAATCGATCGTGACCCTGCGCCTCGTCGACAAGCAACCGCTCACCGCCTGGATGAAGGCCGGCCCGTCCGAATACGGTTTCTACTCCAACGTCAATCCGGAGGTCGATCATCCCCGCTGGAGCCAGGCCACCGAGCGGCGTATCGGCGAGTTCCTGAAGCGCAAGACCCTGATGTTCAACGGCTACGCCGACCAGGTCGCGTCGATGTACGCCGGCATGGATCTGCGCCGCTATTTTTGAGCGGCATCCCATGACCCCGAGCAATCCCCAGCTCTCCGGCATCAAGAGCGCCCTGTTCCTCGCCTGCCTGCTGCCCGCTTTCCTGCTGTGGCGGCGCTTCGACCTGGATGCCCTGGGCGCCAACCCCATCGAGGCGATCACCCGCAACACCGGCGAGTGGACGCTGCGCTTCCTGCTGATCACCCTGGCGGTTACGCCGCTGCGCAAGCTCACCGGCTGGCACTGGATCGTCCGGCTGCGCCGCATGCTGGGCCTGTTCGCCTTCGCCTACGGCGTCGCCCACCTGCTCACCTATCTGTGGCTGGACCAGTTCTTCGACTGGCCTGCCATCGCCCGGGACATCCTCAAGCGACCTTTCATCACCGTCGGCTTTGCCGCGCTGGTGCTGATGACGCCGCTGGCCGTCACGTCGAACAACTTCGCCATCCGCAAACTCGGCGGTCGCCGCTGGCAGGCACTGCACCGGGCGGTCTACGCCATCGCAATCCTCGGCTGCGTGCATTTCTGGTGGCTGGTGAAGAAGGACGTGACGGAGCCGCTGATCTACAGCCTCATTCTCGCGGTACTGCTCGGTCTGCGCGCCTGGTGGCGGGAACTCGAACGGCGCAAGCAGATCGCCGGCGGCTACCTCCCGCAGGCGCCCAGGCTGAATAGCAAGGTAATCCGGATTTTTGCGAAATAGGCAAGGCGGAGCATCCTGGAAGGGAAATCACGCGTTGCACGCCCATGCATTCGAGAGCCATCTGGTCTGGCGACGCCAGATGAACCACGGCCCGGCGCGGGCACTGTGAGCAAATACATCAATATCTGGAACGCAGCGATGGGCACGGGCAGATGAGTCCGAACGGCCATTCATGCATCGCGGCAGGCTTGCTCGCTCTTTTTCCGTTGGGCTTGCACGCCACTGCCCCGACGGAGGGGACGACCACCCTGATCCTTGGGCACGCGAAGGAATTCCGCATTGCCCGGGGTGCGCCTACCTCCCCGGAAGCCTTGGCCCGAGACTGGGGTCAGTTCGAGCTATTGATCCCCCGCAAGCAGTTTCCCCTTGCAGCCCCTGCCTGCCGGAGCGACGTGAAGCTGCGCTTTATCGCGCTCCCGCCCGACGCACCCAATCGGGATTCCCGCGTGCAAGCGCGCTGGCACCTGCTCGAGAAACTGCGCCGGATAGCAGCCGGCAGCCCGGATGAAGTACGCATCCCGCTCGACACTCGGTATTACGTGATACGGAAAAATGGACACGCGCCCGTCCTGAAATATTGCAATAGCTTTGCAGATGAAGGCGAATGAGGGCCGAGCAACCCGTCAAGCCTTCGGCCGGATCGCCGACTTCGGCCTGAACGCCTTCACCACGGCCTCGTTCGTTTCCACGTAGGGCCCGCCGATCAGGTCGATGCAGTAGGGCACGGCGGCGAAAATGCCGGGCACTTTCTGGGCTCCGTCTTCATCCTTCAGTCCTTCCAGCGTCTCGGCGATGGCCTTGGGCTGACCGGGGAGGTTGAGGATCAGCGACCGGCCGCGGATCGCCCCGACCTGCCGCGACAGGATGGCCGTCGGCACGAAGGCCAGGCTGATCTGGCGCATCTGCTCGCCAAAGCCCGGCATCAGCTTGTCGGCGACGGCCATCGTCGCTTCGGGGGTCACGTCGCGGGGCGCCGGCCCGGTGCCGCCGGTGGTGAGCACGAGATGGCAGCCGGCCACATCGCACAACTCGATCAACGTGGCCTCGATGGTCGCCTGCTCGTCCGGGATCAGCCGGCTCTCCATCGACCACGGCGAGGCCAGCGCCCTGCCGAACCATTCCTGCAGCGCCGGCAGCCCCTTGTCCTGATAGACGCCGGTCGAGGCGCGGTCGCTGATCGACACCAGACCGATCCTGAGACACTCGCTCATCGTTGCTCTCCGCTTTCCTCGTCGCTGCTTTCCTCGTCGCCGCTTTCCTCGTCGAAATCCCCGGCGCCTGCGCCGCCCTCCTCCAGTTCGCGCAGCACGCGGAAAAGCTCCCGATAGGCGCGGGGCGGCTTGTTCTGCTCCTTTTCCTTGATCGCGTTGCGGCGCAGCACGCGGAGCTGCTGCAGGTCGGCGCCCGGGTGGGCCTCGGCGATCGCGTGCAGCGTCTTCTCGTCCTCGATCAGCCGGGTGCGCAGGTTTTCGAGACGGTGCATCTTCGCCGTCTCGACCGCCGACACCCCCTTGAAGGCATCCAGCGCGGCACGGATCGGCTCCGGGTCGACGTTGCGCATCAGCTTGCCGATGTACTGCAACTGGCGGCGCTTCGCCTCGTGGGCGGTGAAACGCTGGTAGTCCTTGACCGCATCGCGCAGGTCGTCGTCCATCGGCACCTTGGCCAGGCGTTCCTTGCCGAGGGCAACGAGTTCCTGGCCTAGATCCTGCAATGCATGGCTTTCGCGCTTGAGTTGTGACTTGCTCGGGCCGGCGTCTTCGTCGTCTTGGTGGTATTTGTGGTGGGCCATCTGGGGGTGAAAAAGGCGCGGGAGGGGTAAGAGGGAGAGGTAAGATTATAGCCTTTAGCCCAGCCCCGACCCGGAAACCCATGGCCGACAACCGTTTCAGCTTCAGTCAGGACACCCTCAGCACCATCGCCGACGACATCCTCAAGTTCGCCAGAAAACGCGGTGCGACGGCCTGCGAGGTGGATGTCTCGGAGGGCTTCGGCCAGTCCGTCACCGTCCGCCGCGACGAGGTGGACACCATCGAATACAACCGCGACAAGGGCGTCGGCGTCACCATCTACGACGGCCAGAAGCGCGGCTACGCCAGCACCTCCGATTTCTCCCGGGAGGCCCTCAAGGCCACCGTTGACGCCGCCGTCTCGATCGCCCGCTTCACCGCCCCCGACCCGGCCGCCGGCCTGCCGGACGAGGCGCTGCTGGCCAGAGAATTCCCCGATTTCGATCTCTACCACCCCTGGAACATCCCGGTCGAGGAAGCCATCGAGATCGCCCGCCGTTGCGAGCAGGCCGCCTTCGCGGTGAGTCCGGAGATCCGCAACTCGGAAGGCGCCAGCATCTCGATGCAGGAATCCCATTTCATCTCGGCCAACAGCCTGGGCTTCCTGGGCGGCTACGCCAGCTCACGCCATTACCTGTCGTGCTCGGTGATCGCCGGGGAGGGCGACGACATGCAGCGTGACGACTGGTACACCACCAAGCGCGACCCGGCCGAGCTCGCCGACGCCGGAGAGATCGGCACCTTCGCCGCCCGCCGTGCGCTGGCCCGCCTGGGCGCCCGGCAGATCCCCACCTGCGAGGTGCCGGTGCTCTTCGAGGCGCCGCTCGCCGCCGGGCTGATCGGCGCCTTCGTGCACGCGGTGAGCGGTGGCGCGCTGTACCGCAAGTCCTCCTTCCTACTCGACAGCCTGGGCAAGCAGGTCTTCCCCGCCCACATCCAGATTGCCGAGCGCCCGCATCTGGCCAAGGCCTTCGCCAGCAGCCCCTTCGACGACGACGGCGTGGCGACGAAAGACCGGGAAGTGATCATCGATGGCGTGCTGCAGGGCTATTTCCTCAGCACCTACTCGGCCCGCAAGCTCGGCATGCAGACCACCGGCAACGCCGGGGGCAGCCACAACCTGCTGGTCAAGTCAGGCCAGTACGACCTGGACGGGCTCGTCAAGCAGATGGACCGCGGCCTGCTCGTCACCGAATTGCTGGGCCATGGCGTCAACTACGTGACCGGCGACTATTCCCGCGGCGCCGCCGGCTTCTGGGTCGAGAACGGTGTCATCCAGTACCCGGTGCACGAGATCACCATCGCCGGCAACCTCAAGGACATGCTGATGGGCATCCGGGAGATCGGCTCGGACGTGCTGGTGCGCGGTTCCAAGCACTGTGGCTCCATCCTCGTCGAACGCATGACGGTCGCTGGCACCTGACGCCCAGGGCGCCCGAACCTCATTTCATTCCAGGACAAGAAGGGAAACACCATGGAACGGCGTTCTTTCCTGAGACAGGCCGGGGCCGGTCTCGCGGCCGGCACCCTTGCTGCGCCCGCGCTGGCCAACGAGCTGCCAAGCATCAAGTGGCGCCTGGCCTCCGGCTTCCCGAAAACCGTCGATGCGATTTTCGGCGCCGCCGAAACCGTGTCCCGGCGCGTCGCGGCAGCAAGCGGCGGCAAGTTCCAGATCGGCCTGTTCGCCGCTGGCGAGATCGTTCCGACACCCGGCGTGCTCGACGCCGTCAAGGATGGCACCGTCGAGATGGGCCACGCCGCCTCCTACTGGTACATCGGCAAGGATCCCACGCTGGCCTTCGACACGGCGATTCCCTTCGGCCTCAACAGCCGCCAGCAGAATGCCTGGCTGATGAACGGTGGCGGACTCGAACTGCTGCGCGAATTCTTCAAGGACTACAACATCCACAACATCCCCTGCGGCAACACCGGCACCCAGATGGGCGGCTGGTTCCGCAAGGAGATCAAGTCGCTGGAAGACCTCAAGGGCCTCAAGTTCCGCATCGCCGGCTTTGCCGGCCAGGTGCTCGCCAGACTCGGCGTCGTGCCCCAGCAGATTCCGCCGGCCGACATCTACCCCTCGCTCGAGAAAGGCACCATCGATGCCGCCGAGTGGGTCGCGCCCTACGACGATCTGAAGCTGGGCTTCAGCCGGGTCGCCAGGTATTACTACTACCCGGGCTTCTGGGAAGGCGGCGCCCAGCTCTCCCTCTACGTGAATGCGAAGAAGTTCGCCGAACTGCCGAAGGAATACCAGACCATCCTCGAGGACGCCTGTGCTTATGCCAATGCCGAAATGCAGGCCCGCTACGACGCACGCAACCCGCACGCGCTCAAGCAGCTGATCGGCGCCGGCACCCAGCTGCGCCCCTTCCCCGACGACGTGATGAGCGCGGCCTACAAGGTCACCCATCAGATCTACGAGGAAACCGCCGCCACGAACCCGAAGTTCAAGAAGGTCTACGACCATTGGCGGAAATTCCGCGACGACGAATTGCAGTGGTTCGCGGTCACCGAAAAACGCTTCGACAACTTCATGCAGGCCGCCCGCCACGGCCACGTGGCGGTGAAGAAATAGGCGTGCTTCGAGGGGCCTCGCCCCTCAGCGCCTTCCTGCGCCGCAGCATAGGGTTTTCCTGACTGTCTGGCCCGGAAGGGCTCATGAATAATCGATTCATCTCTCGCAGCATTACCCATGAAGGAGACAAAGTGGAACGTCGCTCATTTCTGAAAAAAGCCAGCGTCGGTGTCGCCGCCGGTGCCGTAGCAGCCCCGGCTCTGGCGGCCGACCTCCCCACCATCAAGTGGCGGCTCGCCTCCAGCTTCCCGAAGAGTCTCGACACGATCTTCGGTGGCGCCGATGTGGTGGCCAAGCGCGTGGCCGCGGCCACCGGTGGCAAGTTCCAGATCCAGGTCTTCGCGGCGGGTGAGATCGTCCCCGGGCCAGGCGTGCTCGACGCGGTGAAGGACGGCACCGTCGAATGCGGCCACACCTGCTCGTACTACTTCATCGGCAAGGACCCCACCTTCGCGTTCGAGACCGCCGTGCCCTTCGGTCTCAACAGCCGCCAGCAGACCGCCTGGATGATGGACGGCGGCGGCCTCGAACTGTTCCGCGAGTTCTTCAAGGACTACAACATCTACAACATCCCCTGCGGCAACACCGGCGCGCAGATGGGCGGCTGGTTCCGCAAGGAGGTCAAGACGGTCGCCGACCTGCAGGGCCTCAAGTTCCGCTGCGGCGGCTTCGCCGGCCAGGTGCTCGCCAAGCTCGGCGTCGTACCGCAGCAGATTCCCGGTGGCGACATCTACCCGGCCCTCGAAAAGGGCACCATCGACGCCGCCGAGTGGATCGGCCCCTACGATGACCAGAAGCTCGGCTTCAACAAGGTCGCCAAGTACTACTACTACCCGGGTTTCTGGGAAGGCGGCCCGCAGATCGCCCTCTACGTCAATCAGAAGCAGTGGGCTGCGCTGCCGAAGGAATACCAGACCATCCTGGAAGACGCCTGCCTTTACTCCCACGCCGAAATGCAGGCTCGCTACGATGCCAAGAACCCGACCGCCCTCAAGCAGCTCGTCGGCTCCGGCACGCAGTTGCGCCCCTTCCCCAACGAGGTGATGGCCGCCGCCTACAAGGCCGCCCACGAGCTCTACGAGGAAACCGCCGCCAAGAACCCGAAATTCAAGAAAATCTACGATTCCTTCAAGAAATTCCGCGACGACCAGCTGCAATGGTTCGCCGTCGCCGAGCACCGCTTCGACACATTCATGCAGGCGGCCCGGACCACGACCGCCAAGGCTGCGAAGAAGTAAGCCCCGGTGCCGCGCAAGCGGCGCCCGTAAGGTCAAGCCCGTAAGATCAAGCCCATCCCTGCCTGGCGAACACCGCCGCGCAGGGATAGTGCTTATTATTGGGCCGCCGTCATGGCTGCAGGGATGCCGCACCCCCGACGGGCTCACCCGGCAGGGCGTCGGCGATGGCGGGCGGAGGCCAGTCCGGCTCGGCACCGGGCAGGAAATCCCTGATGCCCA
>Ga0213919_1000059_pt1 | contig 67885 bp, 119 predicted proteins | sample McNCre317MG_FD_161056 | JGI IMG/M metagenome (GOLD analysis project Ga0213919, IMG submission 161056) | Freshwater microbial communities from McNutts Creek, Athens, Georgia, United States - 3-17 MG | ecosystem: Environmental > Aquatic > Freshwater > Creek | place: USA: Georgia | collected...
CAGAGGGGCGCGCGCGGTTCCCTTGCTCGGCTTCCTTTTCTTTCTCTTCCCCTCCTTTTCCCCTTTCTTGGTTTCTTCCCTTCCCTGTTTTACTTTTGCTTCCGATATCCGTTCGCTATGCTTCCTCAACATCACGTTTTGCACGGCACTCATCGTGTCGTACTGCAATCCTTCCCTGACAACTTTTTTGATTCACTTGTTACCGATCCTCCATACGGGATTCGTTTCATGAATAAGCACTGGGACTATGATGTTCCTTCTGTTGAAGACTTTCAATCCATCTTACGTGTTTTAAAGCCCGGGGCGTATGCTTTGATTGCGTGTGGAACTAGAACACAACATCGAATGATTTGTGCTGCTGAGGACGCTGGATTTGAGGTGAGGGACATTATTACGTGGCATTATGGATCTGGTTTTCCAAAATCAATGGATATAAGTAAGGCTATTGATAAGGAAAAAGGGTTGCGGCGAGAAGTTGTTGGAAAGAGAGAACATCCTACATTAAAAGACAAAAGCAAGTGCAATGAACCAACTTCCGCATTTCATACTAAACAAAACATTTGGACAAATGAATGGGATATCACCGCTCCTGCCAGCGAAGAAGCAGCAGAATGGACCGGATACGGCACTGCGCTCAAGCCTGCCACTGAATTATGGACGCTATGCAGAAAACCTTTGTCTGAAAAAACAGTTGCTCAAAACGTCTTAAAATGGGGTACGGGTGGATTGAACATTGACGGATCTCGAATTCCTCTCAATGGAGAGGTCCCGCCATCAGGCAGCGCCAAAAATGTGTTTGATGGTAATGAATATTCGCGTGAAGAGCCTTATGCAGAGCAGCATATTACACCTGCCTCTGGTCGGTATCCTTCCAACTTGATACTCGACGAGTTTACCGGGACTATCATGGACGCGCAGGCGCCAGTTGCAGGAGCCTTTGCGCCAAGGCTAGGTAATTATGCAGGAGACAAAACCACTAATATTTATGGAAAGTATGCTCATAACAACGGAGATGATGGGGCTTCCTTCTATGATGATCTGGGTGGTGCTTCTCGGTTCTTTTACTGCGCTAAAGCTTCTCCCTCCGAGCGCAACTATGGACTCGAAGGGTTGCAATTAAAGCAAAGGGACCTCGCACGGGTGCGAGGTCAAGCGGGTACCGATAATCCATATAACAGAGGAGCCACACCCATACAAAATTTTCATCCATCGGTGAAGCCGGTTTCTTTGATGCGTTACCTCTGTAAGCTCATCACGCCGAGGGGGGGGGTAATATTGGATCCTTACAATGGAAGTGGATCCACTGGTATCGGTGCCTTGATGGAAGGATTTTCCTATATCGGAATAGAGAGAGAGGAGGATTATGTAACCATCTCCCGACTTCGTATTGCTGCTTGGAAAAAAGACCTGTTGAAAAAGCAACGCGAAGAGGAGGAAGCCAAAAAGCAACTTTCTCTTACTTTTGACGTATGAAGATTCTGCAAAAGGGCTATCGCTACATTTTGGATAATGTGGACCTTGATCAAGGGCAGGTTGTTCAATTTTACGAAGGAGAGGATGCCGCTTGGGGTCCAAACACTGCTGTTAATGGCTGCACCAACACAGAATACCTTCTTCCGTTATTACATCGCCTAGAATCGCGCTTCTCTCACTTGCCAAGCCAAGAGCTTGAACAAGCTATCATCAACATCAAACAAGCCCTAATGTGGCTTCAACGCATCGACTCCAATGAAGGAAACCCAACAACACCAACCGGACACCGTTAAGTCAGTAGAACAACGTCAGATTGAAAAACAAGAAGTATTTAAGGGGGTACAGCGAAAGATTCCCGGACTAACGACATGGGAGTACGAAATTGCCACTAATACCCTTCGTAAAGCGGAGTTCGCCAAAATTGGAGTTGATATTAAAGGGGTGGCACAAGCTTTGAAGGGAGGGCGCCAACTTCCTGCGACTGCTCATTTTAAGCTAGTCATGAAACAAGGATGTATTTACTGCCAAGCACTCAATGAGGCAAACGCTTGGAAAAAAATTCACAAAGTCTATCCATTATCTAAATATATACAAAAATGAAACAATTGACACTTGCGCTCCTCTTTGCGCTCGCCTTCACTGGCTGTAAAAAGAAAGAAGGTTGTACAGATCGTACAGCCATTAACTACAATGCAGACGCCGACAAAAACTGTTGCTGTCAATACAATGGATCCGTTGTGTTTTGGAACCAGACGGGCACCGGATTTTGTAATGTGCATGTGAAACTTTCCAACGGCTCTGCAGCAGACATCACTGCCGACTACAACACAACCCCATCATGCGGAAACGCTGGATGTGCTACGATTGAAGCAAAGGATGGCGTGTATTCTTTTTATGCCACTGAACAGGATTGTGATGGAGATGGACATTGGGCCACGTGGTCCGGGACGGTTGTGATAACCGGGAAGCAATGCAAAACGCTTCTGCTAAACTAAAAAAGAAAGCCTCGGAAATTATCCGGGGCTTTTTTGTTGCGAGGGAGGGAATCGAACCCACGACCTCTAGGGTATGAGCCTAGCGAGCTACCTCTGCTCTACCTCGCGCTGCAAATATAGCATTAAAACCTAATTTCCCTGCAGCGATTAAACCTAAAAAAGCCCCGTATTGCTACGAGGCCCCTTCCACAAGGTTACATTTCTGGTTGCGACTTGAACAACTCCTGCCAATTACTTACATCCGTGACATTGTAGTTTTCAAGCTGATTAGTTCTAATCAAATCATGCAATTGCCGAATTGGCTGTAAGGCAATATCATTCTTTCCTCTTTTCTGTATGATAGTAAAGTGAATGATATCAATAAGCTGCGTTAAATAAACTGCTTCGCGCATCTTTATCACCGGCTCAAAATCAAAGCCACGCTTCTCTAAGAACCATAGCAAATTGCCAAACTTATCCTCAAAACAATAACTACCGTTTACGTCTGCTCCTTTGTAAACTAGTTCTTCGTTTTCTTCAATGTGTAACGGAATAAGTGAAGGCTCTTTAATTTTAGTAAGTTTGCTATATCTAGGAATAGATTTCAAGTTTTTTACAACTTGTCCGTAAGAAAGCGCCTCAAGTTTTTTTGCGAGCTCTGAACTCATTTTTTCTTGGTCTTTACTACCGGGTCCGACTTATCCAATGCCTTGATTGACTTAGCCGGCTTCTTAATCAATGCAGGCTGTTCCCGGATTTCAATCGGCTTGATGGCGTTCTTGGCAATGCTCTTCATAGCACGAAACGCATGTTGCTTGGTTGGGTAGCCCTCGCTGGACATAATGAGTTTGCCATTACGCGCATTGGCGTGAAAGTAAAATTGATTGTCCTTTTTAGAGCGGAACCACTCGAAGTGATGTATCATGATGCTTATGTTTTGACAAATATAAAAAAAGCCCTCCAATTACGAAGGGCTCTTTCTTGCGGCCGTTAGCCGCTGCGATTAGGCAGCAGCTTGAACGGGAGCGTAGTTGGCGGCTGCGAGGCGGCGAACTACTGCTTCTTTCTTGTTGTTGTCATTTCTGACGTGTTACGCGGATTGCTCACTCTCCTGCCAATCGATTCGGTACGGCCCCATGTATGCAATGTTTCTCGTGTGCGCACACCATGACTGAGAAACATCAACTTCCTTATAACTTTAAGTTAAAAGAAAGACGAGCTCACTGTGTCACGTTTGCTCGTTTTATGTAATATGTGGGAGGAGCGGTTTTCACCTATCACCTCCCGCCTCGTCTAAAGGCTGTAGGAAGGACTCTGGCCGATCTGGCTGCGAAACCAGTCGTTATGTTGCACATGCCTTCGTCCCAGTGGAGCCGCCGGTGGCGAAACCGGGTCTTGCTCAGGATAAACGTAACGAGGCAAACTTACGAAACCTTTTGGATTGTCCAAAAATCATCTGAGAGGTTACTGTCCAACAAATAATGGTAGGGCATGTAAAAATGACCTTTATCACCCCATTTGCTGCCCCACGAATTACGAACGATGAAATGCTGATGTGCATCATCATATCCGACTACGACAACGGCATGGCCTCCCAAAAGGGCTTCTGTTGGTGATGGAAGGGGCATGATCCCGGTCTTGGCAACCTGTTCCGACTCAAAAGATTCATACACACTGAATCCTACCACAAAGGGATACCCGCCGGCCAAGCAGCTTTTCATCGCGTGCAGCGTGCGTGGCACCCGGGAGTAAGTCAATGCCTTGAACTTCGCAGCTTCCTCGTAACAGGTTGTTGTGGGTTTTATCTTATACTTGATAGGAACATACGCCCAGTGTTTTTCAGAACACACACCAATCTTCGCAAGGACCTTTGCTCCGGTCCGTATCATCGCGCCAGCATCCTCATTAACGGTACCTTCAATCACTCGTTCATTGTAATAAATGAATAAACGCGAAGGAATGAAAACAGATTCTCCCTGCTTCTGCATATCAAAAGCATACAGTCCAGCCCACGCATTGCCGGTGCAGGATCCAAGGTTTTTCTGATCGAAGACCGGCAACTCTCCTTTGCGCAGGTCTATGAGCGCAGGAAGCGCCGTTAGCAGTTTGGTAAATGTATAGTCCCTCTGATCGGGCACATCTGGTTTCCAAGAATATTTCATGGTTTAGTTATAGGGTAAATTTGTTCAATTAGTCAAAATTAGTCAAAATTTACAAATCAGAACGTTGATAATTAGTAATTTATGCTTTTTTGCCTAATGACTAATTTTGCCTAATATTTTTTATGTTATTTTTTGAAATAACAATTTTTAGACTATATTTGTCCCGATAAATTAACTGTTCACATGAAAGAAATTGAATTTGCATTCTTCGTATTGGAAGAATACTACGACCTCCCACAGACTTTATTGACGCGCAGTGAAGAGCAGCAATTGCTTGAACTCTCCCGTGAGCTGGATCCATTTGAGGTGGCCAGCAAGGTAGCTTGTACTCATGAGATTAACACCGCGCTTGCATGAAGATCAACAACGATTGGGCTCACGTTCGGCTATTACAGGATGAAAACTTTAAGCTTTATGTCTACAAGCACTTGACTTTTGGACTGCCCGTACAGCAGCTTGCGTTACAGCATCGGGAAGAAACGTTGCATATCAAGCATGATGACACCTTTACCAACATGCAGCAGTCGATAGCAACAATGTTCTTGCAAGATGCAGGACAACATTACTTCATTACTAGCACAGTTGCAACCAAGGCTGCGGCAATCAATATTGATAAGGTGGACCTTCGCTGGTTTGATAAGCTCGATATGCAGGCGGGCGTTTTTGTTTTAAGCAAAACCAAGCTGTTTAAATATTTTGTGTTACCTGATTTTGGCGTACAGTTTATTTACATTGATACCGAAAACCCTTATTTGACACAACAAATCACTCAAATGCAAATTCACGAAGGCAAATTGTACGCACTGACAAGCGAGCAAAACCTTTGTCGTCAATTTTTGCAATTACTGCTTTTCATAGAGCTTTCTGAAATTGAATACCTGCATTTGGATGCACAAAAGAAAATACACTCAAATCTTGTGCCCGCCGGAAAGATCAAGAACGAAACAACGGTGCCCATCAAAATGGTGACCTCCCTGTGGAATATTGACCTGACAGTTGGTCCTTTTGGAGTGCGTGGACATCTGCGCATACAGCCCTGTGGAGTAGGTCGTAAGAATTACAAGTTGGTATATATTTCTGAATACACTAAAAGCGGATATCACCGCAAAGCAAAAGCATGATAACACCAGAACAAGGAGCCAGCATTCAGCCCGGCCAAACAATTTACGTGCGGAGCCAAGAGCACTTAAACGCTCAAGGCATTATTCGCGAAACAAAAGTATTGCGCGTAGGACGCAAGCTGATACATTGCGATGACGGACGATCCTACGCTAAATACAATGGAGTGGAGCAAAATGCCATTGGGTACGCTCGTCAGTTGTATCTATCAGAAGATAGTATCAAAGATGAAGTGCGGTTTGATTTGCTTATTACAAAAATTCGGTCGCACCTGAATTATCATAAAAATATTACATTACCGCAACTAGAATCAATTGCTAACATTTTGGAGCTATGATACAACCCGGACAAATTTATCGACAAAAAATGACAAATGGAGTTGCTTTTATGCTTGTATATGGCGTTCTTCCTGTAAAAAAAGTAACAAGTCGTTGGCCGCTTAATCTTCCCAAGCGAGCGTTGTGCCATATCGTTTTTTGTTTAGGTCCCGGCGACAAAGACATGAACAGTATGGTGCATCACGAGACAATAATGACCATTCCAACTAAAAACTTCAAAAAATTTACACAAATAGCATGAACAAAAAAATTATCTGGCAGGCGGTCTTTCACCTGTTATTATCAATTACTTTCTTTCTTATTCTCGGAGATGAGCATGTGTCTTTGTTTACAATTTATGCGCTATTAACCCTCCTGATGATTGCTGCTTCCATACAGGGCAAGGAAATGGCGCTTGAAACTTCGTGCGACCCCGAGAGAAGGGAGCACCCCGAAAAAATTTACTATCGATTTGAGCTAGTGCCTGTTTTATTGTGCTCAATTGTCATTGGATTTGCGATGATTAGAATTGAAAGCAATTTGAACCTTGTGATATACTGCCTCAATGTGGGTTCGCTATTTTGTCTTCAATGGAAAATAACGTATGACCAATGGCTGAAAAAATACCTGCCTCGCGCCTATGACCTAGAAACAGAACACGAACAGGCGGGGTCAATGTTGCACGTGCGTAATCATCCACTGGCTGATGCAAATGGGTGGGTGCCCTACAATTTTGAAAACAAAGAATCCCGTCCTGCTCTCTATGGTCGTTATCTGGTGATGCGCAAAGATGGCAAAGTGCATTGGGAAGTATGGAATGGATCTGGATGGGCATACAACGAAAATTCAATTACACACTGGAAAACAATAGAACTGCCATGCGCTTAGTATCAAAAAAAGAAATTGAAAAACTGTTTCCTGAAACAATGGATTTGGTGGACCGTCTGAAAGAATTTATGAAAGAGATCAGTCCGGGCAACGGCATTGAGTTATGGAGGGAAGAAATTATGGTTAGCTCCATCGGTCCTTTGTCTGACAGTATGAGAGAAAAACTGTTCAACGAACTGATTGCCGAATACTGGGTGAAGGGAGAAGTCAAAATCACTCTGCACGAAAACGGGATGTGGGCTAAACAATTTTACCTTATACGTCATGAGTGACATTGAAAAGTTTGTTGCGCTGTACAAGTCGGTGGGCATTGAGCTAACACCCATTCATCAAAACGATGGAGAAAAAAATATACTGGTCTTGCGCTTAGAGGCTCGAGTGACGCCCAAGGTAACCGGTTATTCGTTATTTTACACTGAGCTTGTATTTGACAATGCTGGACAATTTATACAACAATGCGTTTATGAATAACTACATGCGCTGCAGGGCGCAAGCTATACAAGAATACCGTGAGCGTTACGATACGCTGAACTTTACTGCACATCAACGAGATTTGTTAGAAGTGCGGGTATCTTTTCTATTTGCTCAAGCCTTTGCTCAGTGGCTACCCAATCACTTTAAAAAGACCAAAAAAGGGTACATTGCAAAAAACGGGGGTGAGCTTTATTCATTAGATCGACTAACAGTATTATTTGCATGCGAAATCAATTAATCTTTCTGCGAAACAAAATAACCGGCTATAAGCAGCAGTATGCTGGTTTTAGCTATTATCACATCAACGGGATTGATGGCTATTTGGGAATTGATGGAGATAACGTTATTTTCATTTATGCAGACCAGCGCGGGGTCGTCATGGAGGTTTTGGATAACTATGAAATCATTGAGTCATTGGAGCCAACAGAAAAAGAAAGAGCGATTTGGTGGGCGGCCTATGGTGAACGAGGACTCTCTTCCATGAGCATTTACAATTTCTTTGCTCCACAGTTGGGCTTGCCCAAAGTGAGTTTTTGGAGCGCATGTGTGCCGGCTGATGGTGCTGATTTTGGACGCTGTTATGGATTGCTGCTGCTGCTTCCCGAATGGAAAGCGCGACTGGATGAGCTTACTGTGCTTGGCAGTCGATGGGAGTCGCTGATAAAAAACTGGGATAAGCTTTCGCGATTGCATGAACTTGAAAAAGCTGGACATAAAACCAATATCAATCAATACATGGAACGACTCTATGAAAACTACTGATGTTATACTGTTATTCTTGTCTGCGCTAGTGACGCTCTATTGGTACAGGGTGTGGATGGTAGGTGATTTCATGTTACGTATCAACAAGGAAATAGGACGTTACAGGAATATTGAAATTGACAATTTTAATTATGTAGGGCCAAGCCCACATTTCTGGATGTGGCCTTATCTGAGCTATTGGAAAATTCTAGTTAGCTTCAAGCGATTGCACCTGCAAAACTTTTTGCCACCCAGTGTATATAAACGCTGGGTTGACTATGTTGAAGAAATGAGCTTATACGAACAAAACCATGAAATATCACGCTAATCAACTAATGTCCGACTTGCACAAAAAACGCAAACAGGTGAGAAATATCTCCTTGCGGCAGGCTGGTAAAGAGATGAAAATTTCTGCTGCTACGCTCTGTAGAGTGGAACAATCAGGTATATGCGACGTAACAACGTTTGCGAAAATTTGTACATGGCTTAACACTAAACCCAATCGCTATTTCAAATGAAAAAACTAAACATACTACAGACCAATAAAGTGATGGAAGAGCTACGCAACGATGAGCTGCGCTACCTCTCAGATGAAATTATACCTACACTACTCGTTGGAGAATCGGTGGAGTTGGAAGGGGAAGAGATTGCTCCTTTTTCAGAAACTACATTTTTTTCACGCGACGAAGAAACACAGAAATTGTGGTGGGAAGATTACTTGAAAAGATGGCATCCAAAAATGGTGTTTGTGGTGGTGTTTTTAGAGGACAAAATATGGTTATGGAGGAGGAGTTAGACTTTGAAATCATCCTGCACAAGAGAGGTGCTAGCAGAGGTCTCAGCTCTTATGTTCGTCCTTCTAAATACAACACGAGCGAGCCATTGGTCATCGTGCAGGAATACAAAGCTGGAAGCCGGGTCATCTTTTCTGATAAAGCTGCTGAATTGCTGGGCATCAAGCCCGGGCATGAAATGGCAGTTCGCCAAGAAGACGATCGGTATTGGCTGTATGTATTGCCCTTTGACCACAAACGCAAAGGAGTGAAAGTGGCCACTTATGGAAAGAAAACATTACACATCCGCCTGCACAATTACCACCTTCCGGAAAACATCTACCGTCTAGGAGAAAGCAATTACGAAAAAGAAATTGATTGGTACCCGCTGCATGAATCTTAATCGCGTCAACAGCCCATGTGTAATCATGGAAGAGCCGGTCATTGAGGTCCGGGTGTTTAAAGGAGGGCAGAACCGGGCGCCGAAAGTGCATCTAGTGATGGGAGTCAAGGCATTGATGCTGCTACGCATTGACGAGCTTGGAGAAGACCCTTCCATTCTGATGGCAAAAGGAGCCGACGTTTATATCGCCGGCATCAACAAAACCCATCCGTATGCAGGCGTACAGTTGAAACAATACTTTAAAAACTCGGAGAAGTACTATTGCCAAAGTTCCGCGTGGGTTAAAATAGGGCTCTGTAATGGGGTGTATGCGATGGATGATACGCCACTACTGAAAGATAATTTAACGTGGTATAAACTTACTAAAATAGCTGAACTATGAGACAAACCTCTCTGTTTGACAAGCCACAGGTAGACTTGTCAAAAACTTCCTTTGATGGAAGTGATTACAAGCCCGAGCGAGATGACGTGCGCTTATCGGGTCAGGTGAAACGCATTTTCAACCTGATGAAAGACGGTGCGTGGCGTACACTTCCGGAAATTGAAGCCAACACGAAGGATCCGCAAGCAAGCATATCGGCACAACTGCGTCATTTGCGCAAGCGTCGGTTTGGTGAACATACCGTTGAAAAGCGTCTGCGGGACGACATCTCGGACGGCTTGTATGAATACAAATTGATTGTAAACCCTAATGTAATCGTGCTATGAAAAAAACATCAACGATTTTATGGTGGATATGCCGTCATCAATGGAAAACACACGCTAAAGCGGAACACAATCGCTACTTTATGGGTGCTTATCGTGGCAAGTACATTAAAGAGGTATTGATTTGCGAAAAGTGTGGTCGCACCAAAAAAATCACCTACTGACATGAACAAACTGTTAGAATTAAACAATTTTATCAAAGACAACTGTATCAACTATCGTTGGCAGATCAATAAGGCGACCGGAGAGGAGGATCTCACTATTTGGGTGCCGATATTTCTTTTTGGCGATTTTGTAGAAGTGTTGAAAGGCATGTGCGATTGTGAGCCAATTGAATGTTATTTGATTGGAAACGACTGTTGTTTTTGGATGGAAGAGATTTGTACACATTTTAACTGTTCATTGGAAGACCTTTTTTATAAGCCAGAGCATGCCGATTAACTATGCGGACTATCCGCCCAACTGGAAAACAGAGATACGCCCGGCTGTGCTTGCCCGGGCAGGTAACAAATGTGAGCAGTGTGGTGTACCCAATCATGCACTCATCTACCGACCATTCAAAGGACTGCCGCACTGGAAGCAGGTGCCCGAAGGAACCGAGGCTGACGTGCTAGCATTGGAAGGTCATAAATGCACAAAAATTGTCCTGACCATTGCTCATTTGGATCACGACAAATTCAATCACGACATTGACATTAGCCGCCTACGAGCGTGGTGCCAACGTTGCCACCTGCAGTACGATTTGCCTTGGCACATCAAAAACAGAAAGTACGGAAGAAACGATAAAACAGGAACACTAGAATTATGATGCAAGTTATTAGCTTATTCAGCGGGATTGGGGGATTTGAGATTGCGGCTACACAACTAGGTTGGGATATTGTTGCTTCTTGTGAAATCAACTCTTTTGGAAACGAAGTATTGAAGTACCACTTTCCTAATACTTACCACCACAATGACATACACACATTAACTCATGACACACTTATCAAACAATCAAGATGGAATCCGTCAGCCGCAACTATCGTTGTGGGGGGATTCCCATGCCAACCCTACAGCGCAGCCGGAAAGCGACTTGGAACGGCAGATAACCGTCACCTCTGGCCGGAAATGCTTAGAGTCATACGAGAGGTTCAACCGAAGTACGTTGTGGGGGAGAACGTTCGCGGGCTTACTAATTGGAATGGAGGGATGGTCTTCGACCAAGTGCAGGCTGATTTGGAAGATGAAGGCTACGAAGTTGTCCCGTTTTTACTTCCAGCTTGTGCCGTCAACGCTCCCCACCGAAGAGATCGGATTTGGTTTATTGCACACGCCAAGATCAGTGATGATAAAAGAATCAAATGAAAATTTTCAAAGAAGGAATGCAGACAGAAACAGTACAACATACCCACATTTAGAAAATCAAGTTGCAGATTTTGTTAAAAAAGGTTTGTTGCTCACTCCATCAACGGTTGACATCAAACCAGATGAAAATCGTAAGGAACAGCGAACAGCCTATCGTGCTTCTGTTGGCAGAAAATGGGTGCCGGGAAGTCTTACAGAACAGATATTTGATGAATTACTTCCAACACCACGAGCCAACATAGTGAATGGATTGGATTTGAATAACGAAAATATCGCCAACCGTAACAAAGGAAATTTAGAAGAGGCGGTGAGCAAGATGGTTGTAAGTATGCTTCCAACGCCGACAAGTAACTGTTTTAAAGGGGGTGCAATTAGAAGTGATCCTACCAGACAATCTAATACGCTTGCTGACCACTTTGCAACTGAACCCGGCAAAACCGCCCAACTTAATCCTCGCTTTGTAGCCGAGATGATGTCATTCCCTCCGAACTGGACAGAAGTACCATTTATGACCAACCCTGATCCAATCATCCCATTTGAGAATTGGGATAACTTCCCGCAACAACATCCAGTATGCGATAAATCCGACTATGAACACATTGACAAACTGAAATACACTACATGGCGAAACGAGTCGATCAAGGCTTACGGCAATGCGGTTGTCCCGGAATTAGTGTTACAAATATTTAAGGCAATAGATGAATGCGAGCGTTTGAAACAATTTTGATAAAATACTTGTTTAATCAAAATATTGTTGTATATTTGTGCTGTTAAAATAATCGACACATGAAAGAAGAACTGTTTAAAAAAGCCAAGGAGATTCGCGAAAAATACGGCGTATGTCCTTCATTGAACAACGTTGTTGTGCAAATTGCTGCACTGACTCCCCCACAAGGCGCAAGCCCTGCTGAGCGCCGTAAAAACTTTTTCAAAGCTTTTGATGCGGCCATTAAAGAGGTTGGGTATTCAAAAAGTTATTACAATGCGCAAATGCGTGCAATCGGAACCGAGCTATGAGACAAACACTAAAACTGACCGAATCTGGTTCGCTCTTTAACGTGCTAATGGCAAACAACAGCACATTGCCCGAAGTTGGCAAGGGAGCCACTATCCTGCTGTACAGCGATCGTCATGCCTACGAAGTGCTGGAAGTAGGAAGCGAAGGCAAAAGCTGCGTAATACAGCGCTATGAGCCCAAACGAATAGACAATGACCACGCATTCTCTGAAAGTCAGGAATATGCTTATGAAACGTTAATTGGTACCCCTAAAAAGCTTGTATGGCGACAAAACGCATGGAGGGAAGTAGTTAGCTCTATCAAGTACACCAAACAACTGCATGAGCAGTATCAACAATCGATGGCCGGTCTTCCGGACGTGCAGATGTCCAAGTGGAAAGAGCTGGTTGCGGATTGCTGGAAAAATGGTGAGCTCATCATTGTGCCCGGCAAGACTTACCTTGCTTATGAATACATCAAAATCAACATCATCTTTGGTCGCAAAGATGAATATTATGACTATACCCGATGATTGTACAAATTGAACTCCAGCCCAACGAAGTAAAGGCCATCAAAGCATACTTGCGCATGCTGGGAGAGAAAAACACCACCAAAGATGTGCAGCGCTACATCACCAACATTGTACTCACCACACTCGCCAGTCCTCAAGAAGCAGTGAGTGATTATTTCAACAACGCTGATCAATATGGAGACTAGAGGAGGAAAGCGCACCAACGCGGGAAGAAAAAAACTTCCGGAAAGAAAAGAGGGTTTTATGATTTACATCGAACCAAGCAAGTTGCAACTTGTGTACGGCAATGAAAAGATGGCAAAGGGCTTTATCGTCAAGGATATTGACGCAGAGGCAAACGCAAAAATTGAAGAATTCATGCAACGCAACCTGTACACGGCGGATCAATGCACGGACAAAAATGACGTGGACTATTCGCTCCAAAAAGCAACGGAAATGCTGCAAAAATTTCCGTGGAGCGAAGCGCTACGCACACGCATACACGAACTAACCATCAAACAACAAACACTATGAAATTATTGCTTCTGCTCACCCTGCTGAGCTTTTCCTGCGCGGCGCAATCCCGCGTTGGATACAACTATGCTCAAGTGCTATCCGAATGGAAGGGCTACGATGAACATACCGGAAAATCGGAACAAGGTATTCCCTACATCGACGTGAAAATGGACGACATGCTCGTTTGTTACATGTTTAACGAAGGTGAATGTTACATCACCTTGATCATGCCGACCTCCCTTGCCCGCGTGAATGGGTTTGTGGAATATTACAACGCGAACTATGTGATTGTTGACAATACGCACTGGAAAGCGTACATGAATCACGGAGTATTGAACATTGAATTGCTCTACGAAGACACCACCGGCGCCCCTTACTTTGCATGGACACGATAAACTATGATCTACAAATCGATATTTAAGATTGGAACGGGCGGCGTTATCGCCACTCATGAAAAAATCCCTGTTTCCTATGAATTGAACGGACCCCACAAGCCTGTCAAGGTAGACGAGTGTCAGTTGAACGGGGATGTATTGAACTTGACTTTTTATTCTAAACTATCGGAGGAAGAAGCAAGGCAAGTGGCAGCAAAGATTGCCCGGAATTACATTGCAATGTGTAAGACTTTATTGTACGAACTGGAAAACACGCTCAATGTTTTATGACAAAGGAAGAAGCATTGGAAGCGCTATCGCAGGGACATACTTTAACCCACGATCTTATGCTGCCGGAAGAACATGTACGACTCAAGGGCAAGGAATACATTTTTGAAGACGGATTTACCACAACCCCCAAACTGTTTTGGCACGATCGGCAAGGTCCATCATGGCAGACTGGATGGAAAATATTAAACTAGATGCCTACGGAAAAAAAGAATAAAATCGATGCAGCGATAGAAGACACAAAACTGCATATTGTACATTATGAGCAAGAGCTGAAAATGCTGCGCGCAAAATTGGATACACTGCAAAAGCAATTAGAAATGCTGGTTGCTGTTAAACAAGATAAAAACCTGAAATAATGGCAAAAATTCACTTAGTGGGTTCTGTGCATAAGCGTAGAACACCAATTGAAAAACCTGAACTGCCTACCCCTGCGCAATTTAGAAAAATAGTCGATAGCGCTTCCATCGAAGAGTTGAAAAAATACGGCTTTGGTCGGTGGGGAAATGTTACCGTAGCGGGCAAGTCTCGCATGTTGATGTTGTTTCCCGGTGAATGGCACAGGTTTATTCCTATTGGAGAACCTGTCTATTCGCTCGGTGGATCCAAACGGCTGTTTAGCAAGACAGACAGTACAGATATCCGCTATGGATGTTTGTCCTATGGCATTCTCCGGTGAAGGGGATTTCGAGCAGTATCTACAGACGATCTTAATGCGGGGCTTCTGGTTTTACTGCGTACTACAAGCCTATCCCTTCCCTTGACCGGCTAGCACAATCCCGTCACTGTTGATGGCTTTCACCTGATCAGGCGTAAGTGCCTGTACGTTGATGGTACCATTTGCTAAGCGCTGAGCGGCTGTGATGTTGTATTTTGCTGCCATGGTGTTAGCTTTTGCCACATCCAATGGCACCAACGTAGCCGGTGTTGAAGTAGTTGTAGTTGCTTTCTTTCGGTTCTTGAATACCAAAACGCCTGCTACAAGCACTACTACAACGCCGGCTCCTATTTTGATGTATTTAAGTTGTTTGCTTGTCATGAGTTAAGCAGTTACCGGCTTTTTCCCGTTCATCAGGAAGTCCGAGTATTGAAACTGTTTTTGTTGTCCAAATTTTTCTACAAAATAGTAGGCTGGCAGCTTGCCATTGGTCCATTTATCTTGTACATTGACATTGTACTCAGCAGGCATCTCGTCAAACGCCCATACGAAGGCATTGCTTGTTGGAGAGTTGGTGAACATGAGTTTGGCTTGTCCTGCAGGCACGTTTGGATCTGCAACGTTGGTGTTGGCAATCCTGCTGATGTAGCCATGTGTGTACACTGCTGCTTCTGCATCGACAAGCACTCCACCGTATTGCGGATACAATCCATCAATATTCACATATCCTCCATTGGCCTTGATTTTAATCATGGCTTTGATGGCTTTGGTTTCAATGTGTGTGCGGAACATGTTGAAGTCTTTTACGTTGGGCGAACCCATCGCGTCAAACATCACCAAGTACATTGGATATTGTGTTTGTGTAGCCTTTGGTGCCACTCCTTCTACAATGCAGTGGTCAATGACAACACCAGAGGATCCATTCACAGTGAAACAACTGAGCGTTTCTACATCGGCATCTACACGGGAATCGTTTGCCCGGAAGTGATTGCTTTGCGCATTTTGGTTGGTGGCACCGGTCCAGCGCCCTATATCAATCAAGAAACCGGATCCTTTCTTTGGATTGGTGGCTCTGCAGTTGTTCATGGTTCCTCCCATGTTGAACTGCCCCCAGAAACCATTCACGCGCTGTTGCAAGAAATGCAGTGAGTTGAGTCGGGAAGCGAAGGTTGCACCCAACAACAACCCGGTGTCGCCTCCCTGAAAACACAAGTTTTCAATAATCCATGACTTCGACTGCGCTACATTCAAGGCATCGGTCTGGTTGGTGGGCATACGGGAAAGTAAAGATGGAAGAGTAACGCCAGCAGCTTCCTTAATGGTAGCTCCGTTCCCATGCAGACAGAAGATTTTGCCATTGGACTGTTCGGTGATTGGAATAACGAGTGTTTTGTCGGTGGTGATGTCCTCAATGATGCTGATCGACGAAAGGTCGCTGGTTGCTAAATCATCGAAGGCTTGTTGCAGCTCTGCTGCGTTGGAGACGGAACGTGTGATTGGCATGTGCTTGTTTTTGTTGCTCAAATATAAAAAAACATATTCAATCAAGGCATTGACTGTAAACTGATTGTTCACGCTTTTTTCAACCATCACTTGAAGTGAAGTTTTCAACAGGATTTTGTTGGTGGTTTTTCTTTGCTATCTTTGATGCGTTCACTATGTTATGAAAAAATCGACGGCTACAAGCTGGAAAAAAACCATGTCTCAGGCATGGGCTTTGAGACAGCAATTTGGATTATCTACTTCTTACCGGGACTTACAGAAATTAGTCAGTACAGATGTTTATCCACTGGTAAAAGGCAAGCGCCTTACCAATCAACAGTTGCAGGACGTTATCATCCCGTCCTTGCCTTTCCCATCGGCTCCAGAGCCACCTGCACCAAGCAACTATTACAATCCAACGCTCATTCCGCTGCAGGACTTAGCAGAAATCCCGTGGTTTGGGCTGGACAGCTACATTCGGGACACACTGGGTATTTTGGTTGCACCCAAAGACCTGCGCATGCAGGTGTACGGCGGTAAATTTGGTAATACCGGTGAGTTCAGCCTCTCCAACTACGTTTATCAAGGCTCGGTGAGCTCCATCGTGGAAGGGGTCCGGGATATGGTCAATAACGAGAGCAGTTCAACGCAATTTCAAGCAGAAGTCATTGTGCGTCCCGGACGCGTGGATGATGGACAGCCCGACTCCTACCAAGTGGCCATTGTGCTCTACGATGAAATGGGACAGCCCTACGAAGCAGTGTCCTCTCCGGTCCCACCACAACCCATCCCACCGGAGCTTGAAGCTGCTCGAGAGGAAATGGTGCGTGAACGGAAGCGGATTGCGGGACGCAAGCGCCAAAAGCAACGCCGTGAGAAGATAAAAGCCAAGATGCGTGCAATTGAGCTTCCCAAGGAAGTAGAGAAGCCCAAGAAAAAACCCGCTCCTTCTGGCTTATCCATGGCAAAGCTGCGCAATCAAGCACTGGCAGAACAGAACAAAGCCCTTGCTATGCTTCGCAAGGACTATGATGACGGCATATTTACTGCTAAAGAATACAAAGCAGAACGCAACAAACTCAATGCTCGCTACGAGAAGATCCTATCGAAGTACAGCAAAGGGGGTGAAGTATGATTCCACCAAAAGTGATTGAAACGCAGTTCTGTGCCCTGCGCGATAGTCAAACACTCATCAAACGATTGCATGCGGCTGGTCATCCCTACTTTGTTCGGCAGACCCGTGAAATTACCAGTGTCATAGTTGGCGACAAAGAATTCATTTTCCCTTCCAAAGAGAATCACTTCAAGGCGGGCGGACTATGGATATTTGGTCAAGTGAAAAAAGATGTGATGGCCTTTCTGGAAGCGCATCCGGGATTTTATGCACCCAAAGCATACCCTACCAACGCAACCAACTACAACTACAAAGGAGGCTTGTTGTGTGGCACGGACATCAATCATGCCTACTGGACCATTGCCAAGGATAGCGGATTCATCAGCGAGAAAACGTATTTGAAGGGGTTGGAGCCGAAATTTAAAGTGACCAGATTGGCGGCTATCTCTGTATTGGGACGTCGCAAAGTGTACACTGTTTTTGAAGGTAAAAACAAGAAGGGCGAGGTGGTGCAGCAGGAGGAGGATCCGCTGCTCAAAGAAGTGTTCAAGTCCGTTCGCCACACTTGTTTCAGTTACATGGCTCATCTGCAGAAAAAACTCGGTAAAGGGTTTTACTGCTATCGCACGGACGGGATATTTTACGAGGACACGCCAAAAAACAGGAAGATAGTGCAGGACTATTTTGATAGCAAAGGGCTCTCGTGGAAACAATTGGTTTACTCAGAAGAACAAAAAAAACGACTATGATTACTCAGCTCTCGTTCAAGCAAGTTAAAATTCGCAAAGTACACCGCTGCTTTTCGTGCCGCCGGGCATTTGAGGTGGGCAGTGAAATGATGTATGGCCGGTATGTCAACGAGGGTGATCTATACGGGCTCTACACCTGCCTTACTTGCGATAAAATTCACGATAAATGCAAGGGGGATTTTGATAACGAGGAAGGCATTCCGCTTGGATTTGTCCAAGAACAGTTGCGCGAAGGAACTACGCCCGAAGAATTGCTGGCAAGTTACGAGAGTGATGCGGCAAAAGCCAGTTATTTTTTAAAATAAATGTGTTGAAAAACAACGCTTTACAAGCATTATTTATAACTAATTTGTATTATAACATAACAAGTTGTAACATTGCAGCATGTATCCACTCACTCCGAATGCTGTGAAGTTGCCCAAGGTGGCTCACAGCGTATTTAACAACCAACCCGTGCTGATAATACGGGGAACCAAACGTACTTCCATCGCGTTTAACTTAACGCTGCCTGCTCAGACGCCCATTGACTTCATCCGCACATTGAACCGTACAGATAAAATACGAGAGTGTGAAAGGCTGGCGATGCACGCAGGATGGAGAATTCACTGGAACTGCTCTTTAGCGAATCCCGATAACTGGTGTTTAAATTGAGCTTTCAGGATTACTATATCGTCCGCAAGTACAAAGACGGGAAGATTTGTCGTTACAAAGTAACAGGCGAGGAAAACGCTAAGCAAGAGCTGCATAACGAAGCAGCGAGCATGCTGAATTCTATTCGCATCAAATCGGTTCAGCTTCAAAATTACAAAAGCACAATACTATACAGTTTTATTAACAAAACATGAAAGCGATCTTCATTAATTCAATCGACCGAACCATTACCGAAGGGACGATTGACAACGAAACATTCCTTGCGCAGTCGATTGCTTACTTGGGTGGCAGTCCGACCGTTGGGCAAAACATCCTTACTCCTAACGAGCAGGGGTACGACACCATTCACATTGACGAAAATTACTTCAACCGCATGTCCATCTTGGATGGTAGCGAGAAGGCTACGTTCTTTGGAGTTAAGCACGATCGGGGAGAACAAGTGCTTCCCGGAAAAGCCATCATCGTGGGGACAAGCAAGGAAGTGAACAATGTGGACGTGACACGTGACATAGAGTATTGGAAAGCAAACATTGCTTTTTACACCAAAGCAGAAGCGTTGGAAAAAACCCGTGTTATTTATGAATAGTCTTTGTGGTTAAGTTTCCGCTGTATCTTTCAGAAACCTCCGTGCGCTGGCTCTTGGATGAGCTCTATCACCTGCACATTGGAGAACTGCCAACCGAAGAACTGTTTCACCTGACTGCCCAGCTTCAAAATCATTTGATTGCCTTAACCATTCCATGTCAACTCCGCAATTTACATTAACTCCCTTAGACCTTACTTGGCTCATTCCCTTTTCGCTTATCAACGAGCGCAAGGTAGTTGCCGATGCGTACATGTTCAAAGGGCATGCGTTTTACTTCCGCACCTTTGAAGAGCAAGGAGGAAAAGTTACTTTCTGTACTCCTGCTTGCTTACAAGGCTCTCGAGCCATCATTGGAAAAAATTATTACATTGGTGTGCTTAAAGACGGGCAGCCTTTTTCTTTATTTTACGGGCAAGGAGTATTTGCCAACAGAAGTGAAGCCATCAAAGCGTTCCACGCACTTGCGAAGACCTTTGATAATTTGTTTTTATACAAACTACCGAAAAAATGACCAAAAACGACGTTGTGCTCATGATGGCACAGTACGATAAAATAGTTGCCAATATCGTTTCGCTTGGATCTTCCAAGCCGGATGATCGTCCCAGTGACATCACCCGAGAGTGCGAAACGGTATTTAACATGATGATGTTGTTTTCCCGGCGTTTTGGTCCGGAGAACATCACCACTCAAGGCATCATTGAAGCAATGCTGCTCAAGTTCACAGCTAAAAAACAAGAATTGCATGTCCACGCAGACTATGATAGAGAATATCAAGATTTACTCATACTTCTTCGCCGGGCAGAGCAAGCCGGTGAAAGTGGAAGCTGAGAACGAAGATCAGGCACGTGCCCGGCTGCTACTCATCATTCAAAACCTTAATAATCCACAAATCTCCTTGTCCACGCTGTTAGATACTAAATGCGCCAAGCCCGTGAAGGGCATCACTCAAAAGACAGTCAGAGGAATTACCTATGTTTGGGTGGGCGCGAAAAGTGTAGATGGTTGGATGGAACAAAAAACTTATTTGAATGCGACAAAAGGACCCCGCTGAAATTCTGCGCGAAATAGCCTTGTGGATTGCCTCTGCAGTGTTTGTGACGCTGCTCTTTGCAATTGTATTTCATATCTTATCCGCCTGTGGCGTTAAACTAAAACCATAACATGAAATTATTTTTAGACGACGTGCGAGATCCACAGGATTGTTTGGGATATATGTACAACCGCATTGGGAAACAAAGTCCTATTTATTTGGAAGAATGGCTTGTTGTGCGTAATTATCACGAATTTGTTGAAGCCGTCGATAAACATTGGTGTGCTTTAACACACGTAAGTTTTGACCACGACCTTGCAGAAGAACATTACGACGAGTCAATGCACGCCGATCACAAAGTCTACGAAGAATTGGCGCATTCGTTTAAGGAAAAAACAGGTGTAGATTGTGCTGAATACTTGTTAGAAAAGTTTAAAAAAGAAGGCAAGTCCTTGCCTGTTATTTATATCCATTCGATGAACCCAGCGGGATGTATCCGGCTTATAAACGTATTTGCATGAAAGTATATATTTCCGGAAAGATTACCGGTGCCGAAGAAGAGGCGGCCGTGCTGTTTCAGCAGGCAGAGGATAAATTGTTGGCGATGGGAATGATCCCTTTAAATCCTATGAAGCTGCAACACCTGCATGGCAAGACGTGGGAGGAATTTATGAAAGTGGACATCAAAGCGCTGCTAGACTGTGACGCCATTTGTCCGCTTGAAAACTATGAGGACAGCAGAGGCGCTACCTTAGAGATGTTGATAGCGACTGAATTACAATTACCAGTAATCAAAATCGTATGAGCTGGAAAATTGGAGATGTTGCGGTTTGTGTCAATACGGAACCTATCAAGACCCAAAGCGTTCTTATGAGAAGACCCCCATTACAGTTGGGCGCGAATTACTTAGTTCGTAACACCAAACAATGTGATGAGTGTGGTCAACATTTAGTGGACATTGGATTGGATGCTGAAAACGGCACTAAATGTATTTGCGGCAATACTGTTTCATCGAAGAATGAAACGTGGTGGTTTGCAGCAGAGCGATTTAGTAAACAAACAGATCCTTCAAGCATATAAATGGGACGTTGCATCATCGAATTTACCGACGGACACTTGGAAAGCTTCAAGTGTAAAAGCGGTACCCGTGCTAATGAAATTGCGGCCAAACGCAACAAAGTGCGGCATGTACATTACTTTGAGGGACGTGTTTGGTTGCCTAAAAAGCGAAAGGAAAAGCTTAAAGGGTATTGGGAAAACTGGAGGGAAGGGTAAGCTGCATGATTCATCGTTACAAATTGCTTGCATGCGGTCCGGAGCTGCATGAATTGTTTGGTCGTAGAGCCCGGCTGCATGGGTATCTCTCGGGCTTATTGCTCTTAGTTGCCCTTGAACAAGAAATACCGGGAGCAAGCAAAGAAATTTCTAAAATAATTGCTTATCTTAGTTTAATTGAATTGCAAATATTATCCCTGATTGTGAAAAACAACATTTATGTCTAACTATCACTTTGCGCAAGGAGCGCATTACCCTACTCCGAGAACCATCTTCCCTCGCAGATACGATAACATCCGACTTATGCGCGGAACAGCTCAGTTATTGCCAAGCTGTTGGTATCCTCGTGCGCAGTATGGTAACTTCATCAATAAATTGGTGGGATTTTCTGACTCGTGGTTTACCATCAACAGCAACTCTTCACGCATTGGATGGAAGCCACACGATGTTGAAGGGCAGTTTATGCTTTATGCCTATAACCACATCAATGGCACGTGGGTACATCCGCCAGCCATCAATGACGATCGGTTGGGCATTGTAGGAACCGAACCTTTTACTTGGCAAATTGACGCGATCAGCGTTCCGGGAACAACCATCTTTTCTATACCACAGGGTTTAGCAGCACCTCATTCACCGCGAAGCGTAGAAATGGATTACCACTACTGTAACCAAGTGTGCTCTATCGACCTATTGCCCTACTTTGGAGGCAAGCCAACCGCTCCGTGGGAAATGAACCTCTCACTCGAGATTACTGAACGTCGTAACGGTCACAATCAACTCCTATGATGCAACGATTTCGCAGGTGGAGCAAAGGAGAATGGATGCTATTAATGATAGCCATCCTCTTTGCCTGCTATGTATTTTGGATGATTAAAATAACGAGCAAATGAAGCTAAAAAACTGGTTATTGAACCTAGCAATTGGGTTGAGCGTGGGATTTTGTAAGTTTGTAACTTAATATAAACTAAAACCTTTCGGAGTATAGGAAACCGAATAATACAATGGAAGCTAAGATAATTTTTAAAAACACAGACATTAAAACAAGAAAAGGTTTTAGTGTTGGACAAGAAGTAATTTACAAAGGAAAAAAATATAAAATACATTCTTTTCCGCAAGATGTAAATAGGGCAAACCTTAAAAAATACAAAAAAGATGGATCTCTCGATTCACGAGATAAAGGGTGGTATGCTTTAATTTCTGATTTGAAGAAGTAGTACAATACGGTGCGGAGGCAGGAGTTTTATTTCGTAACGGTCACAATCAACTGCTATGATGCAACGATTTCGCAGGTGGAGCAAAGGAGAATGGATGCTATTACTCATAGCCATCCTCTTTGCCTGCTGTGTATTTTGGATGATTAAAATAACGAGCAAATGAAGCTAAAAAACTGGTTATTGAACCTAGCAATTGTGCTTGTGGCAATTTTTGTTCGCAGATTGTTTGACCATGCACACGACCCATACCCTGCTGACAAATACCGGAAAGTAATTAAAAAAGGATTTTTTTATGACACTGTTGAATATCACGAACGATGAAAAAAATACGGTCTTTTTTTTGGTGGCTTTCTTGGTCAGTTAAAGTGATACCAACTTGCGACCAAGCTCGTGAAATGGGATTGATTTTTTACCGTAATGTTTACGGAGACGAAATTAATAAAACTAACTGCCGGTCTTTTTGGTTAGATCAATACAATCGCCCATTTCGTTGTGCTGAATTAAATCGGAAAGAATGGCCTGCCTGTGTAAAATAACTAATCTAAATAAAAAAGCAAATGAAACCACTAACTAAACTAAAATTAAGTGCTTGGCTAAACAAAGATTTTCCTAGCAATGCAAAAGGATGGGATAATGCAACCGATGAAATACGCGACATTTCCCGTTTTTCAAGACAGATATTGGATGTTGTCGACGACAAAATTGTTGAGCCTTTAGATTTTTCTAGTTTAACGACTCCATCAGACTGGAACACAAAAGCGAAAAAATACATTGATGCTAACTATAAGCAAATGAGCAAAATGGCGCAACAAGTATTTTTATACAAAGTGCAACGCAATTTTTTTCATGAGAATTAATAGCAATAAATCATGACAAAAATTTTAGCCGCAATCCGTCACATGGTGTGGCGCAATAAAAAAATTCCTTCCGTGTATGTTGCACATAAAATGGGCTTGAAGTGGCACAACAACGATTTTGGAGATGCGAGTAATGTAAGCCGCAACCCTGTTGGCTCTTTTTGGGTTGATGATTACGGCAATCAATTTATTTGCGCTGAGCCTATAAATGGCATCAATCACTTGTTGAGCGTCTTGCGGTATGGTTTAGAACCATAGTATTTGGATTGGTGTAATTTTGTATATCATTGCCTAAAGAAAAATTACTTGCTCAACGCTTAGAACCATAGTATTTTTTGTACCACGTACACAAGGCTCGTAGCAGTAATAGTGTTAAGACCGTCATACGTAAATACAATTACGCCCGGTCCAACTGCAGCGTCCGCACAATTGTTCAAGGCATTGGTCCACTGTGTTGGATTGATGCAATGCTGGGTGTAAAGGGGGGTTAGGCTGGTCACATTGGTTGATGGGTTGTAAATCTGTATCTGATGTCCATCAATGGGGAATACCAGTCCATCTATCACGGCTTGCGCCACTGAATAGTTTTCTACGTACTGATTGGTGTTGAGGCTTGGATTGCCGTTGATGTTATCTACTAGCCCGGGAAATAACACCAAGTCAAAAGGCACATCGATTAAACTCTCAATGTGCAAGGGTATGGTTTCCTGATTGTACTTTACATCCATTCTTCAAACGCTAAATTACGTACCACCTGCTCAAAGATAGAGCCTTCCAGCGCACGGCGGGACTCAAAGACGGTGCCGGTGAGATAAAAGTCCAAGCTGGTCAGCGGAAGTATAGTGAGGTTGAACTGTCCACGACCATCCAGCAAGCACTGCTGAGCGTAAACGTCCTGCTCAAAGCTATTCTGAAACTGATACGGATCCAGTGCAGGTGTGATGGGGTTGATACGCTGGTTACCATCCACGTTGTACCGTGAGTAGGTGTATCCCTTGCTGATTTGCGCCTTCACCGGTGAATACGTGTAGATGCTGTCCACGATGAACTGCCACGTGGTGCCCAGTCCATTCATCATCTGCTCGTAGGTAAGGGTATAGCCAGTGGTCACACGCACCGCCGGGATGCTGTTTACTACCGAGCTCACCGGGTACGTAAATCCTGCCATTAGCTTTTATCAATCGTCACTTGTTCGCCGGTTACATCATCCAGCACAGCCCATTGTCCTCCGGGCAAGGACTTAACACGTAAGCCATACTGCTGTGCAATCATGCCATTGAGCTCTTCAAGCCTTCTGACCGGTTCCCCGTTAGCAACGGCAGCTTTGATGGCTTTCAGTGCCTTGACTGCGTTTTTCTTTTTGGCGAGCTTATCCGCATTCGCCGTTGCAGGAGGAAGCTGATGCGCCTTTGGCTTCTTGCCTACCTTGACATGAAAAAGCAGTAGCACGGTGCTGACGCCCCCTGCAATGATCAAGATATCTTTCCAAACCTGTTTCATTTTTTCACCATTTTGAAGGCGAATACCGCACCAATTAACACGACCACCCCTACCAGTCCATAGATGGCAAATTTCTTCGCCTTGGCGTTTGGATCGTGTTCCAAGGCATATTTTGCCAAGTCGATATCCATGTTTTTCTTGGAGGTATCCGCCGCTGCTTGCAGCGCGGCAATTTGCGTTGCGGCTGCAGCCTGTTGTTGAGCTGCATACTTTGCTGCTTCCTTCTGTTGTTTGGCCGCATTGGTACCAGTGAGGTAACTGCCTCCTGCTTGCAACACGTCGCCTATGAGTGGGGTGAAGTCAAACGCCATTATTTTTTGAATATTAAGAATCCGAGAATAGTAACTGCTATCACGCCAGCTCCAATGACAAAAATCACTTGATTGCGTTGGAAGGCGTCTTGCTGCGCGGCTTTATAGCCGGCAACGGTATTTGCATAAATCTGTTGGCGTTGGATGTTGGCGGTGCTCTCAATCTGCATTTGAGCGAGTTCTCGCTCTTGCAGCAAGCCCATCTTCGCCAAGGCACGTTGGGTGTCCAGTTGCTTCTGTGCAGCAGAGCTTCCCTTCAACGTTCCAAAGATGCTCACTCCACCACTCACCGCACTCGAGATGATGGCAGCTACAATCACTGGAACAATGTTGGAATACCCATCGTCTGCAATGAGTTGCGCAAGCGGCACCTGAATGTCGCTCTTGTCTAAGTTATCTCCTACGAGTGCATTGATCTCTCCCAAGGTAGGATGGTCGCTCACTGGACGTCCGTAGAGTTTAAAGAGCGCAACATAGCGTTCCGGCTGTGCGAGCACACTGCTGGATATCATACCAATTAATTCGTCGCGCGTATATTGCATTAGAAGTTGGTGGGGTTATATACGTTGTTACCAATGTTGGCGAGCACAGGATCTCCTGCGTAGCCGCGAGGTCCTGTTGGGTTGGTGGGGTTGTATGACCCGGCACTGATGCTGTTGAGCTCTTCGCGAGAATCCACACTGCTCTTGCCCGTTACCTTGCGAAGTGCCGCCAATGTTTCTGAACCGAAGTCGCCATCGATGCCGTACTTGGGAAGGTTGCTCTTGCCCAGTCGTTGCTGCAGCTCGGTGACCAGCGCACCCTTGCTTCCCAACTTCAATGGAAATCCGGAGCTTGTTGTACCTGTACTGTGTCCCAAAGGCTTTTTGTCCTGCACATTACGTGCTATCACAACGCGGCGAACAACCATGATGCAGACCAGCACCCCTGCTCCAATGGCAACCGCTTTGATGAGTTTCATTTCCATATCCTGTGTATGTATTCAATTACAATGGTCCACATGGTACCTACTACGACCATGCCGCCATATAATTTGTTTTTAAATTTTTTGTCGTCGTCCTTGTACTTCTCTAAGTCTTCAACGCGCATCACTAAGCCTCTGTTACCAAACTTACTGTTGCCGATGACTGCTCCCTTGAGTTCGTGCAAGTCCTGCTCAATGCGTGTGAGCTTGTCACTGATTTCCGTCATATTTTCAGGTTTTCCGTCCATTAAAATAATACGCATGATGTCAGTATGAAATCACCTGCTGTTTGTTTATAGCCTGTAATTGACTCTGCAGGATTGCCCGAGGTAATAGTAACAACAGGGCTCGGAATGGTTGGCAACGTTGGAAATTGTATGTTTCCTCCGGTACCAAACTTCGTGTCAGAGCCGTCAGCATAGAAAGAATATATGCGATTGTTGACAAGTCCTGTTAAAGTGATAATGGTTGCAACTCCGTCTCCGCTACACAAGAACTTTCCAACATATTGCGCAAATTCTGTTAAGTTGAGCGAAGTCACTCCCCCTGCTGTATTTAAGCTCACCTGCACTGTTGAAGTGGTGTCGGTCACCGTTCCCGTTAATGTTAGCGGAGTATTTACCCCAAATGCAATAGCACTCACATTGGAAACACTGAATTGACCTGCACTTACTTTTGTGCTGTCCATGCCCGACCAATCCAAGGTTGTATTGATAAAGTTGCAACTTAAAAACTCATACGTATTGTCGGTGCTGAACGTGTGAAACGTACTTTGTGACTGCACATAACTTAACGTTATACCACCGCCATTACCACCGCCGCCGCCAAGTGCCCACGAATCATTGTTGAAACCACAATGATTGATGCCGTTGATTGAGCCACCAGTAATTTCCCAAGAGCTGTTAGTCCAATTAGAGTTGGCAATTGGACCTAATAAGGCGCTTTCTGGGCCTAGCTGGAAAGTTGAATTAATGAAGCTGCAATCTGCTATGCCTCCGCCACCGGTAAAGTTTTGATTGCCGGATAAGCCAATTGTGCTGCCGTCCATCAAAACCTGTTGCAAGGCCAGCGCATTCACTTCAAATACCACATTGATTAGTTGCAACAAGCTCACGTTATTGAATGTTACCTCTTGCAAGATTACTTCAAAAGGTCCCGTATTTTGCAATTGCAGTGTGCTGTTGTTTGTCAGCGAACAGGCTTGCACGCTTACGTTGGTGTCGGACACATTTACAATAGATCCGCTAGCAAAGTTGTTATAGATAAACCCACTTGAACTAGTGCAATTGCTAATGTCAAAAGTCAGCATGTTTGCGATCACGTTGTTGGTGAAGCTTCCGGCAAACGCAGTGATGTTTAATGTGCTGTTTGCGATTTGGTTGTTCGTCCAGATAGTGTTGAAGCAGTTTCCGGCAAAAGCAATTGTCGCTTTGTCCAAGGTGCAATAAGCAATATCGTTGTCAAAACCCGTGCTATTTGTTGCAACAACGCTTGATTGATTCAGCAAGGTGCATGAATCAAAGGAAATGCCGGCCGAGCTACTTGTTGAAATTGTTGAATTATTAATTGTTGAAGTGCCAATAATTACATTTCCTGTATTGCTCTCATGAATAATTTGCGCATTGTTTTCAATGGTACAATTGGTAATTGTAGCGTTCGTACAATTGTGCGCTTCTATGAACGAACTAACAACGCTGGTATTTTGTATCACAATTGCCCCGCTATTTCCGCTAATGTCCAGTTGTGTGTTTGCGATAAACTGTGAATTTGTAATACCGCTTCCACTTGCTAGGTTTAATGCAGTAAATGTGACCAAATTAAACGTATTGTAACCAAGACCTGCGGCTGCGTCTAGCACAATTGCGGCAACGCTCTCGCAGGCAATAAACTGATTGTTTTGCACCGTTCCTATTGCTGCACCATTTCCATCAAAGGTTAATGCAGAGTCTTTAAATAGATTGCCTGTAAAACTTGCGTTGCCAACATTGTTACCAATGGTGATTGTGGAACCAATCAGCGTGTTTTGACTAACGGTACCCAATAGTCCAGTTAAATCCAACGTGCTGTTTGTTAATGAATTTTCAAATATGCTTGAGCCTGCAGTGTAATTGGTCACTTGGCTGTTGACAAGCGTATTCCGATGAAACCCGTTGCCCAACTGTGTTGGATTAAAAACACATGTTTGATACAATCGGTTGTTAGTAAAATTGTTATTGTTCCAAGGGAACGTACTAACGGCAGCTCCTTCTACGTAGTTGTCATACTGATCACTTGCCCACATGATAGCTACGTTGACAAAATCAAAACAAGCAAAAAGGCTGACAATGGTACCTACCAATGAATTGGCGGTTGCCGGATTGATGGCCATGGTGCCCACTCGATTAAGGCTAACGCCCCCTGCATTGATTTTTAACGCTTGAGCTGTGAACGATAACATGGCGTTGGGTAAATCATTTCCACCGTTAGTAATACGGTACCACTGTCCATCAACCCACGTTCCGCTATCTTCCAACCCTTGTGCTTCTGTGAGGGTCACCTCAATAATTGAGGACCCGGATGGAGGCAAATACGCGGTCAAAGGCGCAGCAATGCCTTGATTGTCCTTCACCCACGCTTCGCCGGTGTTGGACTCGATGAATACGGCTAATCCGTTTCCTAATTGGCTGGAAACGCGTATGTCTTCTTTGGGGGCTGTTTGTATAGGCATATTAGTCGTTTGATAAGTAATAACCACCAGCCAACACCAATCCGTCGGCAGTATTATTGATGTTTAAATATTGGCCAGAAGGCCCAAAGAAATTGTAAGGCAAAAAGAAAGAGTTTAACGTTGGGCCGGATTTGTAAGCAAACACTCCATTAGCTAAAATTAAACTGTTGTCGGAAGATGTCAGCTTGTAATTACGGCCAATACTAAGCCCGGTAATTTCTGTAATTGGACCACCGCCTTCTCCAGTATTGCAATTAATTAAATCAAAGGTTCCTGCATACGAAGCAAATTCAGTCAAGTCCAGCGTTGTGAGTCCAGTACAGTCAATCTGCACAAGCACCGACGAATCCGTGTCGGTGACGGTTCCATATACATTGGTGGGAGAATTGGGTCCAAGTGTAACAGCGGTGCCAATGATTGTTAAATGATTGACTTTTCTTAAAGGATCATTGGCAGTTAAGCTACCATTGATGATAGTCAACCGGTTTACATATTGTAAATTGTCCGGCCCGGCAATTACAGAAAGGTTATCGACATTCATGCTGACATCATCGTAATTCCATGAGGTCAAAATCATTGCATAAATATCAGATGATAATTGTTGACCGTAATAAACACTCGGATTACTTCCAAAAGAAGCTTGTGAAATATAGTTATCTCCCGGTACAAATTGGCAGGTTCCTTTGAACCCTATATCCGTATCCTCAAACCATCCTTGCTGGTTCCACACACCATTATCAGCAACGGTGAGGTACACGTTGAAGTTGGCTCCTAGTCCTCCCGCATTGGGAAACTTGTAAGTATTGCCAAACACCGGAATGGGAGGGTCTGTTGGATCAGCCTCAATGACTGCTCCGGTCACCACGCTCGGGATCAGCTCGGTAAGCGGTTGTGTGTTGCATGACTCATCCATGGCGGTGAGTATTCCGGCGTTGGATTGGTCGATAAATAAAGTGAGCGATTGTCCGAATGCCGGCGCTACGCCTTCTCGTGTTCCTGATTGAAGTGCCATTTTGTTTCTATAATAATCGTGGTTGTATATAAATGCGTTGTGCTGGTGGTATGGTAGATCCACTTGCCCAGATGTTTGGGAAGGTAATCACCTGTGCGCTGGTGGTCGGGTCGCCCTGCAGGTCGCTGTTCACGAACCGCCATGCCCCTGCACCACTGGTATTGATATTTTTAATGAGCCATCGGTTGCCGCCAGTATTACCCAAGCAGTCTTCCATGATGATGGTATTTGTACCTCCGGTATTGGTAGCTTCAATGAGCACTCCATCGGGTGTGTTCCATTGGTTGAATATCCTTCCGGCTTTGAAAGAGAGAATGTCACGACCGGTAACTCCAAAAAGCGCTCTGCCCCAGTTGCCCACTCCGGAATTGTCCATCTCGGCATGGGTGTTCCAGAACTCACAGTTTTTGGAATAGCTGGATCCCAAATTGTCCCAATACAAACCGTACAATCCATCCTTGCCTTCAAAGGTGTTGTGGTTGCCATAGATGGTTTCACAGCCTTCCAAGTAGATGCCAATACTGTTGACGTTGATTTGACGCAGACGGCAGTTGATGAACATCGGTTGTGAGCCTGAGTTTGAGGCTCCTGCACCGGTCCACCACCCAAGCGTGATTTTGATGCCGGCACTAAGGCACTGGTTGGTATTGACCTCTTCAAAGCGGCTGTTGAGCAGGAAAGCTCCGAGCAGGCCAATATCAAAGTTCTTGAACTCTATTCGACGGAAGATTGCTGAGCGGGAAGCGCCGATCTGCATGCCGATATCTCCGGGAGTATCCAAGATACCCGTCATAGAGAAGTTCGCAAACTCCCACTTATTGTCCACCACCGTATCGGCATAGGTCTGATTAGCAATACTGGATACAAAGAGTGTCCGTGCTGCCCCGGACGCATTGCGGAAGTGGCAGTTGCGTCCATCGAAGCTATACCACAAGGAATTCTGATTGGAAGCCTCGTAAGTGTTTTGCGAAGGAATTACAATAAAACATCTGTACAACTGATAGCGCTTGCCGGGCTGTGAGGTCAAGGTGTGATACAAGTTCGGTCCAGCCAATGAGTTGAACGCCTCTTGCACTACCACGTCGTCGTAACTGGTTGTTGCAACATTAATCCCTCCCCAAAGTGCAGCCGTTGTTGGAAAAGCTGCTGCAGCACTGGTATTGGTATAAGCCAATCCCGTATTGGGATCCGTGAGCGTATTCAACAGATGCAGCGTGCCCGTACCGGAAACATTGGTACCGTCCTCGTAAGCCTGTATTACATTGTCTCCTCCTTCAACGGTGACGTTGTAGGTGATGGGAGTCAATGTAACGGTCTGCCACGTAGCCGCACCGGTCGTTGCGTCAATCATGAGCACCTGTCCGGTCAGTCCTCTAGAAAGGGGAAGCGTCCAGTAGTTTGTAGGTGCATTGGTGTCCTGTATTTTGATTGGGTTGGTGCCAAAGAGCGTCAGTTGTCCCGGAATGGCCGTTATCCCATCATCAATGCACTGCAGGCTTGCTGCATCAGTCGCATAGAAGCTAACGGTGCCCACCGATGAAATACTAAACAGATCCAACGAAGCAATGGTCCACTGACCAAAGCCTGACCATGCAATATTATGTGCATTACCAACTATCACGCGGTCTCCATTGAGTCCTCCATCGCTGTTGTAGATGTTCGTGTACGCGCCCGGATTGACCGTTTGCCAGAACACATTTCCCGCTCCATCGGTAGAAAGTACCTGTCCATCGATACCATCGACAACAGGCAAGATGTATGCAATGTTGTCACGGTTCAACCCAACGCCAATACCTCCTTCGGAAAACAACTGCAGGGCTTGGTCGGCATCTACATTGGCAATGACGCCTCCTTCGGGTCCTCCGTTGGTACCTGAGCTGAGTTCTAAAATCTGCGCATGCACCGTTGCACTACCAGAAACCGTTAGGGTTGCATTGTTTGCCGTTGCGTCCAGCGTGCTGAGCGCAAGAGTCAGCGTGTCGGTGGCAATGGAGAATTCTGAACCATTGATCCACTGAATGCTGTTCTCGGCGAGGTCAACAGTACGAAACTGCGTGACAATCCCGTCGGAATTATAAATATTTTGTGTGGTGATGCCCGGTATGAGGTCTTGAAAAAGAGAATAGTTCCCCGCATTGTCAATTGCATACAACTGCCCATCGTCAAATTCGATGTACAGAAGCAGGCAGTTCCCATCCCATCGGGTGAGGTTGACTACTTCGCGGTTCGTTTTCTTTAGACTCATAATAGTTCTTCAACACTGATCTCTTTTACAAATTCATATCCATTGTAAAGCGCTAAATGCAGCTCTTCCAATTGTACCAACACTCCATTGATGGCATGTGTTGGAATGCTTTCCCGCTCCGCTATGCGCAACAGGCCTTTGTGAATGTGTGGCTCAGCCATGGACTGATAGCCTAATCCATCTTTCTTGAGCCCGGCGGCTTCCAAGAAGGTGCATTCACACAGGGGCTTGTAGTCCTGCAGGAAGTGGTACTTCACTCCTGCCTCCAAGCTCAACCGCAACTGGATGTTGCCCGGCTCGACTCCTACCTCTGCTGCTTTTAGCGCAATGCCTTGAGAAATTAATGAACGTACTTTGTTTTCAATGATGCTGGCGATTAAACTCATGATTTTTTAACTGCACCGGGTCCGTAATACTCCTTCCATGTCGCATACAAGTCTCTTCCGCTGGTGCTGATACGCAAGGGAATTGTAAGATATCCAAAGATAGTTTTGTAACGGAATACTCCCACAATGTCCAATGGTAAGTCCTTCTTTTGCAGGATGGTACCTAACACAACGTTCCACTGGCTGATAATACTTTTGTCATCGAGCGTAAAATCGAAGTTGATATCGATGTACGCATCACTGGCAATCACCTGCTCTCCCATCTTGGAGAAGCTGCCCACTTGCACGCCATTGACCAGCACTTTGCCTTGCACGTCCTTGATGGTCGCGTCCAGATTGCTTTTATTGAGAATGTTGACAGTACAGTTAAATACCGTCTTGCCATCCTGCTGCCCTTTGTAGGATAAGCCTTTGAGGTTGGCGTCAAAATCCTTCACCAACTGATAGTTGCGGTAGTAGTATTGGCCTACTCCTGCAAGGGCCAGTCCACCGGCAATCCATAAGAGCGACTTGGTTTTCATTTGAAGAGCTTGACAAGAATGACTAACACTAACAACCCTCCTAACCCGTAGGCGGTATATTTAACAGCAGGTGAATCGAACAAGTTGGCACTTGGTGCGTTCAGCGCTGCATCAATTTTCTTTTGTGCTTCTGCATTCAGCGCGTCCTGCGTTTTTACAAAGCAGTTTCCTGCGTTGTATTGCAGTTTGAGCGCCTGCAACCGATCGTTGGTGATGTTGGCAATTTCGTCCCACTCCACCTTTTTGCGCGGATCAGCAGCACCATCTTTATTGATTTGTATTTGTGACAATGCACTCGTTGCATCGCTAATGGACTTATCCAACACCGTACAATCCGAAGAAAAAGGATATTTAGGATCCAGATTCTTGGTGGCGTTGTCGCGGACTACCTTGCGGATATTCGCGTCCCATGTACCTACTGTTGTCAGTGCTTCTGGCAAATTAGAACCGTCTTCAAAAACATATACCGGACCCGGCGCTGAGGTGTGCTTGTGGTTGGCAATATGAATACCCAAGAAATTGCCGTACTCTGGCTCTCCAAAGGTGGTCACCCACTGCTCGTCAGACTCTAACATATCAATTGCCATGACTTATTTTTTAAACAGTAAATACAACACTACTACGCCTCCTATAATCAGTAAGGGCATACGGTAATTCATAGAGGGTTTTGCATCCACAGTAACAGCAGCCTCTTTCGGTGCTTGCATTGACTTTGGGTCGTACAAGGTGACGCCATCGGTGTTGATTTCGTACACAACGGGCTTGCCATTGAAAGTGTCGCTGTAACCGGTTATGGTAGCTCCTGCCAATACCGATTTGCTGCGGTGCTGCAGTCCTCCTTTGGTTGAGGAAGAACGTGCAACATACTGCCCTTTGGTATTTTTCAAAACTGTGTAAGTGGTAGCACTTGCTGTTGGGTTCATCAAACGATCGACCTCCGCCACCCACGCTTTAATGTTGGCTCCACTGTGAAATATGCCTCCAAGCACGGCTGCGGCCGTGTTTTGATTTGGTATGTCTTCCGGATAAACTGATACAAGTCCCATGTTATTTCAATTTTTTATAAAGTAGATACGCGGCTACCAAGCATCCACCAATGAGAATAAGCGTACTTGGTTTTCCTAGCACCATTGTTTTTTTTAGACCAATAATGACAGGTGGTTGTTCAGCAGTTTTTCCTTGTCCGCCGGCTGGATAGATTCCGCTTCCATCGTATCCTTTCGGATCCAGCCCGGGTAGTGTAGGTGCTGCCATCTTAGTCAAATTTAGCATTGTGAAACGCAGCCCACAATACGCCGACCACCAAGCCCAACGCTACGATTGGTCCCATGCTTGCCACTTGCTTGCTGAGGTCCGGGTTTTCCAATTTGGAGTTTTTTGTTGGTGGACCAACCACATTGTGTGTTTTTGCATATTCGGCCATGTCTGCTGTTGAACCGGTTGCATTGTTGGTATCCAAACCATACTTGGAATACTGGTTCATCTGCATGTTGTCCTCGTACCCCGTAAAATTCAGTATGTTCTTATTGACAAGGGCGCGTCCTTCACTGGATGGCTGCTCGTCGGCAAAGGCCGTTCCTCTCATATCTGATAGCTTATTCCTTTTTTCTTCCAGTCTGCATTGATGTCGGTGACGCGGTAGGAAGTTAAACCGCCCCACTCCTGTCCAAGCTCTCCCTGCACTGCTGCAAAAAGTCCTTGACTTTGTTTGGGTACCATGAAGTTGTGCAACTGGCGAGAGCCATACGCTTTGATGAGCAACGCCACATCCAAGTCGTTTTTCATGCGTTTGAGAATGTCCTGCACCTTGCCGTAATCATCTCCGACAGCCTGATCCATGCTTGAGTAGATTTCATCTGCCATGGTCAAGTACTGATCGTCCCGGAACGAGGGCTTGTACTTTTGCTTCAAGGCATTGATAGCCTGATTAGTGGCTTTTGCGTCAGCGCCGGGACTCTTGAGCCGGTTCCATACGTTGATGCCAATGGCCGCTGTGAATCCTAATACTCCGACCACCACAATCCCTTTGGCGAGCGGCGGCAAGTCTTTGTAATAGTCATATACTTTCATAGCATGCCGAGTGTTTCCCACCAAGAGGGTTGTTTGGGTTGTGCCGGAGCTGCCGGCTGTGCGGCAACTGTGCCAGCAGTAGATCCAATGTTCTTTCCACCTTGTGTGTTAAAGGTGTTGCCATCGTAGTCAAAGGTTTTGGCGTCCCGCTTTGCAGCCTTAAACCATTCCTTTAAGTAAGCCTTGTCAAGTGCTTCTAAATCACGCACATTGCCGCTTGACCAATAGCCGTTTGACCGCAGGTATTGGGCGATCGTATTGGTGCTTGGGTTGAAGTGGCGCCATGTATAGAAGGCCGCTAACGCAAGGGCTGAGCCTACGAGTACCTTGTTGGTGGTGGTCATTTCTTTTGTATTAATACCGAGGGTAAATTCTCGAAGTCCTTGATAAACTGATTCAGCACGTCGTACCGTTGTTTGTTTTGCTCGCTGGGTGAACCAATGAAAGTTTCCAGAAAGGCTTGTTGTCCTTCAATCCGAGGGTATCCCAAGCCGAGGTAGATAAGCAGCCCGTTTAGGTCTGCCTCCATCTCGTCATCGATTTTCGTGTTCAGAAAATAATGGGAAAATTCATGCAGAAGGATCGCCATCCGCATAGCCACCGTGAAGCTCAGGAAGCTCTTTTTACTCACTTCGATGACGCCCGTTTGCTTGCTGATGCGTGCAGGGGTCTTTAATTCATTGCCTCCCTTCCCTACGATTGTTGGCAGGTAATTGATGAAGAAACGGCCATCGTCGCTTTGATAGGTACGATCGTCTTCCAAGTCCTGTGCATTGTAGCTGAACTGCTGAGCGAACTTCACAAACGACTTAATGGTGTCGTTCTTGATGTCTCCTACGTCCAGCTTCTTTTCCAGCGGCACCTTGCTTGCAGAGATAAATTCAAAGGACGGATCCTCGCCTTTCTTGCGTGGACCATTGGCCATGTTGAACAGTTCAATGACAACTGCACGAGGGCTCTGAGGCAACCGAACAAAGAACTCCTGCTCACCGGTACACTGCTTATAGCGATTGGTGAAGATGCGGTGCTTATTGTCGGCGTCGTACACCACCATGCGCAGTTTGCAAGAGCTGTTCGCCTTGGCAACCACCTTGATGGCCAGCTCGTCATAATACGTGTTCAACGTGTACTTCATAGGGTATGATGTGGAGAAACGCCCAAGGCGGTTTCCCAGTCCGTATTGAATGTTTTTGCAAAATACTCGGCTCCTGCTGGTGCTACATACGGACGGTCTACAATCTTGCTAGTGCAAGAACACTGACCACCAACGCACTTACACTTACTCAGCGGATTGGTCTTCTTGGCTTTGAGGTCAACAATCTGCTTCTCGAGCTTTTCGTTGTGCTTCCAGAGCATGTAGGCTGCCACTACAGCAAGCCCGATGACAAGGGTTTCCTTCATTTGGTGGCGTCTATGCCGGCACCCAATGCGTAACCGGTGAGGTTGAACAACAAGGTGTATCCAGCTCCCATCCAGAACCCGGTTTTGTGTTCAATGGCGTAGTACACACCAAAGGCAAAACCTGCTGCTGCAAGGAGTGGTGCATATTTATGTTTGCCCATGTCAATTTTCATGTCCGTGTCCTTGATGGGCGCGGCGCTCTCATCACCGGCTGCACCACGAAAATTAGCGCTGCCGCCATCTGCACGGTGAAACATAGCATGCACATCCATGCCAGTAGAATTGAATTTTGTTGGCTCGTCAACGAACCCGCAGAAATGTTTCATATCGTTTCTTTGTTTTTTTGGTGGTCTCCATCGGCCGCGTTGGCTTTCACCATCACGTTGCCGGTCTTTAAGTTTTCCAATGCACGAGCAATAGCGCTCACGCCCGGTGTTGCTTTCATCGGTGGCTTGTCAGCGTCCACACTCACCTTGCTTGGTTTGCGTTGTGTAAACCACACCACCCCCGCTATGAGTAATAACACGCCAATGGCTATCTGCTCTTTACTTGGTTTCATATTTATAGATCATTGCAACAACAATAATGACACTTGCCACCAGCCATATCCGCTGGTCTACTCCCAAAAACATGGGTTTGACGGAGGTGGTGGTTTGATTGCTGAGCGCTCCCTGTGCGCGCATCTCCTCGAGCGAGGCATTGATGGTGTCCTGCACGTCTTTATTGAGCAGGAAACGGCCCTTCGCCTTTTCACGAGTGATCCACTCAGCATAACTGAGCGTGCTCCCGGAATTTCTCCACTCTCGGTTGGCGCTCAGTTCGCTCATAAGAAATTGGCGCTTGGAGGTGTTTTTGGTGTGTGGGTAGCGCCGACAACCGGACCGCCGCCCTGATAATACCTGCGTGCAGGACCTGTCACCACCACCACTGGTGTTGCAACAGGAACCGCTGCTTGCATGGCACCACCACCACCACCACTTTTCTCTGCGTTCTCAGCAGCTAAGGCTTTGTTGGCTTGCACCTGCTTGTACCACAAATAGGCAACCACTATCAGTGCGCCGCCCATGATTACTTTTGAGTCAATGGTCATTTTTTGAGTATAAAGTGGTTAATGGCTCCTCCGGCCAACATGCCGAATAGTCCGTACACAATGACAGAACCGCCTCTGGCAAAGCCAATCATGGCGCCCACGGCAAAGCCCATCAAGGAACCTTTGACAGTGGAACGCAGCTCGTCGGGCTGCTTGAGGTAGTCTTTTACGTCGGTCATTTCTTACGGAAATAAAGGATGGATCCTCCAATAACCAGCACTGCTAACACCACTGCAATGATGGTGGTTGAGTTGCCCGCGCCGGGAAGAGGGTTTGATCCGCCAGAAGGAGCGCCGCCTGCATTTTGCTGTTGAAGCTTTAACTGTTCCAGCTTGATGGCATTTTGTGCCGCCTGCTGGTCTGCCTTGCTCTGCAGCTTGGTGCTGAACGCTCCCAATCCGGTGTTGAGAATATTTTTGATGGTGTCTGCATCAAACACCTTCGCAGCCGTGCCACCCCAGTCATATCCACCACCACTGCCTGAGCTGGTCACGCTTGGGTTGGATGACATGGAACCGAGTGTTGGATCTGCCGGCGGTGTGTTGGTTGCACCATCCACCCCGAAATAGTTATCCGGTCCGGTGAACCCGAACAGGTTTTCGCTTCCGGTAAAGTTGTTTTTGCCCTGACGGGTGCCACGCACCACCTTGCTGCCTAAGCTGGCCATCTCCTCGCGGAACGACTTGCTCTTGGCTACCAATGCAGTATAAGCCACGATGAGCTTATCCATGGAGTCGGTGGAACTGACTTGCACGCCATTCTTGCGCATGGCTGCAATGGTCTCGGGGCGATGAAAGAGCAGCATGTACGCTGCCATCCTGTAATTTGGGTTCATTTGGATTTGATGATTGCCAAGGCAAGAACAAGACTTGCCCCGATGATGAATAAATGAGTGACCTCCTGCGTCTTGTGTGCCGGGGATACCGGTCCGCTCGCATTGAGGAACTTGTCCAGCCGCTCGGCACAGTTGCAGGTCGTCTCCTTGGGAGCACACACCTCCAAGATGATGTTCTTGTCCGGGTGGATGTCCACGATGTCCCGCAAGGCCGGCTCTCCCTCCTCCCTGACCAGTGATTCAAGGCATTGAGCAAGGGTGAACCCCTTCACGGGAGCATAACCGTGCTTGCGCAACAGAGCAGCAGCTTTGCGCGGTGAGCTGGCGGCAATATATCGATAGAGGTTGCTGTCCATGTTAAACAAAAAGAGGGCAGCGAACATACGTCCACAGCCCTCCCTTTCGTGTTTGATTGGCTTGTTTTGAGCTTTAGCTCAACACTTACTGGATCGAGCGGATAGCGATAGGCTGGGACTTGATCACTTGTGGTGATGCAAAGTTGCCAGATACCGGACGTCCTGCCAGACCACGTGCAAGGTTGATGTTGTTCGACGGATAGATGTTGAACTGGATCGTTGCAGAGGCTAACACCTGTGCAATGGTGATCTTTGTAAAACCATCAATACGGTAACCCTGCTTCATGGCCACGATATCATTTTGATTCTGATATGGGTCAATGGTAGGGATGAACGGCTTGCTCGCCAAGTTACCATTCGCGTCCTGAGTGGTTACAGCCAACGTCTTCAACACCTGTCCGGCAGTTGTAGATTGGATGTAAGTCAACCCAACAGAGAACGGGTTTGCTTGGAACTGGTACAGCATCTCCTGATAATTTACGTTCGGGATACCGGACGCAATTGTGATGGTACCACCACCGTTGGTGATTACATACGAACCAGCAGTCCAAGTACCATAAGTACCGTTACTGATGTATTGGAATGATCCGAGGATATCCAAATTGTTGAATGCTGCACCGGTGTTGGTTACAGTGATGATGTATGGCTGTGAGGTAGGAGCAGCAGCAGATTCGCCTGCTGGAGCACCGGAGGCGCCGAAGAAGTCTTCGCGGCCTGTAAACTGCAGATCGTCATCGAAGAAGCCGTCGGCAGAGTTGAAATTTTCGTTAGCACTGTTCTGTGCCATACGAAGATAGTCTTGAATCGAGTCCATTTGTTTTTTAGATGGATGAGGTGAATACGAGGTTGCGTGTTCTGAACGATTAGTTCATGAACTTTTTCTGGATCATGTTCGCGATGATCACACCAGCAACTACGACAGCGAGCTTACCAGCGATGGCGGTTAAATTTCCCATTTTGTTTGAGTTTTTTGAGTTTGAGTTTTGTTTTCTCAGCTTCGCCACCATTCAGATGATAGTCGAACTGATCCTGAACCCCAAAAGTATTGGTACAGAACACTGTTATCTCAAAACATAAAAGTGGTAAAGTAACCCGCAAACGTTGATTTTAGCGCTAACTGCAACTCTTCCCTCACATCCTCGTTAAAAATAAAAAGCCCCGCATTGCTGCTAGGGCTCTTGGATGATAAGTCCAACTGTTCACTACGAAGGGCAAATTTACAATCTTTCCTCCAATGCAACAATAGCAGTGCGTACTTTGCTATTATGCGTACATGTTTTGTTTTTGCATTTTGCCAGCTCCTCCTTCCACTCCTCGTAGGTGCGTATGGCGGCGTGATACAAGATGTAATTAATCATGTCCTTTCGGCTTTTGTTGCCAATGAGATTTTCAAAAAGTCCGGGTTGCATAAACGCATAAAACCGATCGCGTCGCTGGTCCTCTTCGTGAATCGCAGGGGTGTTCAGTACAGTAATAGCAGGGTGTGCATGCACTTTACCTTGTCCTACTATAATCATGCGTTTACCATCTTGATTGGTCATAGACTTGTATCGTTTGATGTAATTTATGGTTCCATAGAGCATCGGTGAGTGCGTGGTGTTCACCCGGAGGATCGGGACAATGCAACTGCTTCCACTCCTTGCTCAAGCCCCGGTCTTGCAACATTACCTTTAAATCCATGCTGTACATTGGGAAGTTCTTTGGTAGTTTCATCATGCCTCCCAACAGCTCAGTGAAATACACCCAGTCGGAAGCACCGTAATAGGTATATATTTCAATGGGCTCGGTACAAATATAGCCGTAGTCATCGTCCACAATGCGCATGAAATGAAAAATCTCGCTTTTCATGTTTTCTCTCGAGCGGCCGTAATGCTTGAATATCCAACGCATCGAAGAGAGCGTGAACTCCTTCCACAAATTACCAAAGAACTGCTTGGCAAACTGGTTCATCTGCCTGCTCTGATCTTCGTGAATGCGTTGAAGGACGTTGTTTTTTACAAAGTTGTCCTTCAAGTTCCAAATCAGCTTCAAGGGCGTATCTTTAAGAAAAGCGTGGTATTCTCTTCCATCCTCGCAGTAGATACCCACACTGATCAGTTCTCGCACCCGTTTCTTTCCAAAGAGCGTTTTCACGTCCGTCTCAATGAACTCCGTGTCCATGTAGTATTTCATGTGTATTCCTCCTGCAGTCGTTTTTTCTCCGCCAGAAATGCGGTTTCTTCGGTGTATTTGAGTTTGCCCTTGCTATCGCGTTCCTGCATCTTCTTCTTTACAACTGCGCCATTCTGCCCTACAAACTCGTCAATCGCTTCCACCAAGTGCTTGGGGTTGTAGTCCCCCACAATCTTCATCTCTTCCAGATCTACATAGGCGTAAAAACGGGGGTTTTTGTGTTCCCGGTATTCCTTGTTGACCAGCCGTTCAACCAGCGATAACAGCTCGTACTTATCGGGGAACTTATTTTTATGACGCTCTACGCTATCCGTATTTTTATGAAAGCGCAGCATGTTGATGTTCTGCCAAATTTTTGGCGACAACCTTCCAATGGACTGGTAGTGTATCATAATGTCCATATTCGCATGCCGGTTGGTACAGATGGTACCAATCAAATCGTCGGGCATGTTATCGGTCACGTACTTGTTAATGTCTTCTACAAGGAGCAATCCCCCTCTGAACGTGTCTAGTACATGAGACAATGTCTGAACAATATCGTCCAAGCTCATCTTCTGTCCATCGGGCTTGAAGGGACGAATGCGCCGTATCTCAATCATGCGTTGCACGGTGAACTTATTGATGTCTGCAGGAGCAATGGGTGCATACTCGGTGTACTCGTCGTTTACATCCAATATCAACACCTTGCGAGGAGACACCTTGCCCGGTATGCCTCGCGCATACTCCTTGATCATGTTGTTGGTTGCGTAGGTCTTGCCAACGGCTTTCTTGCCTACCGCAACAATCAGTTTTTGGATTCTCATTATTTTGGGTTTCTGCCTCTTGACTTCTTACGCGTGCGGTACACCGGTGTCTCTGCTGTTCCTTCTTCCACTGGAGTGCCCACCGAGATGGGGTCTACCACTTCCGGAACAATATCTTCCACCACCATCTGTGCGGCAACCGGCGCCCCTACGCCTGATAGGTCGGCGTGGTCTACATCAATCGTTTGTTCTCTGGGCTGATTGAAGGTTTCTTCCGGCTCTGTGTATTCCCTCGTTGGCCACGGCGGTGCTAGATCCGGCTGTGACTCCTCTGCAGGTGGTGTGGGTGGAGTGGATGGTGTGGATGGTGTGGATGGACTTGCTGTAGCTGTTTCTTGCGTCTCTGCTTTGTTTTCGCGGAACGAATTTAAGATCATTCCAGCCTGTTGGCGCAGTGCCATAATGGTTGCACCCGTAGAAATAATATCCGCACCAAAAAGATAAGCCAACAACTGCTCGTCGGTCATGCCAATGTTGCGTTTCATCAGCACCCGGGTAAGCACCGGCTTCGCTTCTTTGCGGAACTCGTCGGTCACCACCAACGTCTCTGCAACGGTACTGTTGTACGCTCCTACGTATTCACCAATGGTGGCCATCTGACCATCGGTCGTCACCGGGACCAACTGGTTGGGGTTGATCTCGCCGGCGCTCACCAAGGCATTGAACTTATTGGTGGGTATCTGGCATAATTTACCACCGGCGCTCTTGAGCTTGCCGTATCCATCCAAAATAGCATCTGCCATCACCGCACTCGCCTTGCGTTTTTCAGCTTGATCCAACTCGTTTAGTTCCGGGTTGGCAACTGGTGGCTTAGTGCTCTTGGTGTCGGTGGCGGCTTTTGGTGCTTCAGCAGCTACTTTCTCGTTTCCAAAAGTCGGTTGGGCAAACACGGGCTCGGGAACGCGGTCCATGCGGTCTTTCTCGTTCACAACGACTTTTTGATAGTCTTTCACTTCTACCTCTTCCAGTAGGGGGTTGTAATTTTCACTCATGGCTTGATGATGTTTAAAATGGCACTGAACTGATCCCGCACGTCTTTGAACTGCTTGAGATTGCTTTGTATGATGTGTTCTATATCGGCGCGATAACGCGTGAGCGCGCTCTTATTCTTATTGGTGTACCGTTGAATATCTTTCATCATGTAGCCGAATTCGTGGTACAGAAAGTAGGTGAAAAAGCCAATGGCGTACTTCCTTCCGTTCTTGCGTCCGGTACCGTGCAGCACCTCTTCGCGGGTCAGGCTGGTCACGCTGCATACGGCTTCCAATACCTTGTCCACGTTTCGGTTTTCAAAGCGAAACACCTCTTCGCGGCTGCGTTGCAAGCTCTTGATGGTGCGTTCCACGCCCACCGACTCCGCTGTGAGGACAACCTCCTTCAACAAATTCAGTTCGTTCATGATGCTTCACAAACTTAAACTATTAGTTTAAGTTAAATAAAATAAAGTGTTGATTAGTAGTTGAGTTATCAACAGAAAAAATGTAAATAAATCCGACCTTGCTTACACCCTTAATGGGCATGATGCTGGTAAACGGGGGTGCGGGAAACCGTATCCCTGTTTATAATTTGAACTCTTCGATCCAGCCTTTGTAAGAGCATACCATCGCCGCACATTGAATAGCCGCCGTGATGTCACTCTGGTACTGCACTCCCATCCACTGACGGCTTCTTGCTACCTCTTCGCACAGCTCATTGTAAGGCTCGTACAGCGCAGGGAAAAGACTTCCGATGGTTTCAGTATAACACAGTGCCCGGAGTGTATGCACGCATGGAAACGAAGGCTCGTCGCCCACAATCGACCGTTGTGCAAACAGGTTCAGCTTGTAGTGCATGGCCATGTAACGCGGTCGGGGCCGATTGAAAATATACCGCAATCGAACCACTAGCGGCGCTAGCAGCTCGTCAATTTTTATGAACAAGTCAGTTGCAACTGGTATTTCTTTGTCTTTTGCTAGCTGCATAAAAAAGGAAGCCAAGTCCTTGTCCATCGCCAGACAACGTTCCTTGAGCGGATCCTGCAACCGGTGAAAATATTCTTGTGCGCCAAGCAGCTCCTTGAGCTCTAAAAGCGTATCACCAATGCGCAAGGAAAGCTTTAGTTTTTCAAGCGGCTCTTGCAGCAGGTAGCCGCTGGCAAGGGTTTCCCGCTCGTCCCAATAGGGTGTTGCAAACTTAAATTCGGACATACTTATTACCCATTGCGCCGGTGAGGTTCATCTTAACCTCTTTGGCAACTTTCATCGTGGCATTGAGCTTACTGGCAATTTCATCCTCGCGTTTGGCCATCAGTTTGATCTGCGTGCGGCGCTGTATCAGCCCATACACTGCAAAGGAAATACCCAGTATGATGACCCCAAGGGCAACATAATGCTCTGGTCCGGGCTTTGGTTCTACCTCTCCACCACTGGCCATGACGGGAGTTGCCTCGGCTGGAGGAGTGGTGATAGCAGGGTTTGCGGGAGGGTTGGCTGCAGAGGCAGCGGTCGGAGTGCTGACGATAGGATCCATTACGAGATGAGGCGGTCCAGCCAGCTCTTGCGATGGATGAACCCCTTGAGTTTTAGAGTGGTGTTTTTAGGTATAGAGCCGATGGCCGATGGTCTGTCGTATCGACCTACCACGTCGCCGTCACCGGCAAAGCCAATGGCTCCGGAGGCGTTGCCTTCAACCGTGCGCATGACGCCCAGTGCATGATGCAGCACAATCCCGGCATGCCCCTGTGAAGGGTTGTTGATGTGTGTCCAGATGGCAATGTCTCCTCGGTGGGGACGCTGTGATATTTCAAAGTCTTTGAGTGCGCCAGAAGCTACCAAGTCATATGTGCCTTGCGTGCTTCCGCTCATGCGATGTATCTGGTCCGCGAGCGAAGGAAAGGCTTTTAAGTAGACCGCTTTGGCAAAGAACATGCACCACGACTCATTGGTTGTCCAGCCTACTGAACGCAACATATCCTCAAAGGCGCTATTGCTAAAGCCGCTGTTATTACCGACTTCTGTGATGCCGGTAAGCGTCTTTGCATAGATAGCGGCACTGCCTCCAACCGGAAGGAGGAGAAGCGCTGCCAAGCCTATGAGGATATACTGCTTTTTCATTTACCTTGGATGGCCTTGTAAATGGTGATGATGAACGAAATGCTTCCTGCGATGAGGAATACTTCATAGAAGAGTGCCACCCGTTGCTGACGAGAGCCCGTGATGATGGCTTGTGTTGGATTTTCCATTTTTATGCGGTGGTGGGTTCAGTTGGTGAGCAGCCCTTGCCAGTGCTTGACTCCACGTCTCCTTACCCGGTTGATAGATGATTTGCGCTACTTTGATGCGCTGAGCACAACTATTGTTTTTCATAAGCGATGATGCCCACCACAACGGCAGCTCCAACCGCTAAAAGCGGAAAGAGCAGGCTGCAACGGGTGTTGATATGATACTGGTTCATTAAGTCATTCACCTTGTCAGCCAACGCGATTACCTGCGTGGCATAGTTGGGATTGGTTGAGTAGCCGTGCGCTGCAATGAGGCGTATCTGCTCCTGATAGGTGGGAGCAAGTGCCACACCGGGATAGTGATCCCGTAAGTTGGCAATGTAATCTCTCACCGACTGGCTCCAGTCGTTGTACTTTCTGAACGAGGCATTGATGTCGTAGGTATTGCTGCTGGCGGAATATTCCATGGTGTCTGCATTGTACACCGGACCGGTCCACGAGCCTTGCTTCATACCAAAGTAGTTGTTGGCATTGGTTGCCAGCTTGCTCGCTCCCACCCGGTAGATCCCGTCCACGTTGCCCTGTGACTCGATGATGGATTGCGCCAGCACCGTCTGCGGGAAGATACCGGTACCACGACACAAGCGCACTACCTTGCATCCATACTGCTGTACATATTCCTCGCGAGACAATAACATCAGCCTTCTACTTTTTCTTTCATCTGAGCCATGTCGCTCTTGATATTCTTTCCAATCACACCAAGCACCGCACCGGCACCAACGAGCCCGAACCCAATCTTGAGTTTGTTTTCAAAGCCTTGCACGTTGGCAGTGACCAGCAGCACACCAATCCACCATATCGGATTGAGGGTGTAGTAGTAAATGGCGGTCTTGGTCCAGTATTCCTTTGGTGTTATCGTGCCTGCGGTGACCTGATCCTTGAGTTTTTTCTCAATGAGGAAGTACAACGCATCGGCAGGAGTGGGCACAATGTCGCTCACTACCAAGCCCAGCATACTGGCATACAACACCGCATTGGCGTGCTTGCCATGTGCTCCCTGCGCAATCGTCTTGAGTACCGCGTCCATCAGAAGATTAGATATGCACCGTTTTCAATGGGCACGTTCACGCTCTTGGTTCCATCCCATAGGGTGATACAGCTTTTGTTCGCAAAGGCAGCACCAACGCCTTGAACGAGGTTCCACTGCAGCGCCGGCTCTCCACTCCACCCTAGGGGATTTTTGAGTGTCAGCGTACCGAGCTTCTTGAGGCTGACGATGTTGGTTCCCGGAAGCATGCCGGTATTGACAGCAATGTTGAAGCTGGCCTTGTCGGGGGTTGCATTGGCATTGAGATAGAAGGATCTCCAACCAACACCGGGCAGCCCATTGTCACTGCACGAACACCAGTCCACCGTGATGGCTCCCGGAGGAGGAGGCGTGGTGTTGCTACGAGAAGTCAGTCCATTGAGGAATGACTTATTCATCAGGAGTCCCACCTGTACCGTGCGCAGGTTCAGGGCCGATGCTTCCAACCAGATTTCCAGTGAGAACTGGTCGGCAGCTATTTGTGCGTTGCGAACGCTCAAGGTGTAGTTCATTCGTGCGTTTTTTCAGTGTAAGCACCTTTGGTGAATCCACGACCTACCACGTAGGAGATCGTCCATACGCTCAGCAGTCCAAGCGTAAAAATGAGCACATGCCCTAAAACTTTTTGTCCGTTCATGACTTGTATAGATTAAACTCTTCTTCGCGACGAGCAAGCAACACCGGCTCACCGTCGGCATATCTCCACTTGCACCAATCGGTATGGATCTGCTCTAAGGGAGCTTGCGCATTGATGCTCGCACATACGCTGCTCTTGCGGAAGTGATCCGTGCCAATGTTATAAATGAGTACACAGAGCGCGTCGTATTGATTTTGGTTAAGCTGCACGTTCACATACCGGTCGATGCAGGTAAATACCCACAGCATGTCCTTGCGCAATAGCTGTTCGGCCTGCTCCCGTGTGATGATGGCAGTGAGTAAATACTGCTCGTCAGGTTGGTCGATGAGGGTGCCAAAGCCAATGGTCGGCAATTTGTTACTGTCATAATACATTTTTGCACGAAACCCTTCCTTGGCTTCCACCAACGCGAGTCCCTTTGCACCCAGTGTCAACCCCTGTTTCATCCTTCTGATTTGGTCACTGTTTTCCATGCCCAGTAAGCGAGCCCTGCGATAGCAGTCAACGCCAAAGCCCATACACCGGTCGTGTCTTCCTCTTCAACAGGCGGAGTTCCCTCATTGCCTTTTTTCTCTTCTTTCTCCTTGGCTTCTTTTGCTTCTTTCTCCTTCGCCTCTTTTTCCTGAGCGTCAGTCTGCTCTTTCTTCCACGCTGTCACCTCGGTAACGATTTCGTCATAGGAGTCGTTCAGGTAGTTGGCTGCATTGTCAAGCTCTTCCTTGAGCTTTGCCTTGTCGGCTACACGGGCTTTCTCGTGCTCCTGCTCCAACGCAGTGTACTGTTCGGTCAGTTGCTCGTAGGCAGCGATGTCCACCTGCAGGGCTTTTGGTAATTGCTCTTGCTCGATGCCTTGATCGGACAAGAATGTTTTCAGTTTGTTCATGATGCGTCAATTAAGTTGTCTGTGAGCGTTTCGCCTCCGTTGTCCAGACTAAACTGTTCAACGAACGGCAATTCGCCACCTTTGCCAAATTTAGGTATTTTGGTCTTGTCTTTCCACAAACTTAATTTTACTTTTTCCGGGTCTTTCAACAGTCCATCCAGCTTCCGGGCAGCTACATTGTCCCCATCGTCCGCCTTGCGCGCCAGTTCACTGAGCTCTCCCATGCGTTGCGCATTGAGGTTATTGTACTTGTAGGGCGTGTGGCTCAGCTCGTTGATGGCCTTCTGACGGTGAGTCTTGACCTGCACTTCCACTGGAATACCTCCCTTGCCTTCAATGATGAAATGCACGGCTTTGTAACCATCGTGCTCCACTGCGTAGAAGTCTTCCGCCTCAATGACCTTGCCCAACGCTCCGGCTCTGATTTTCTTTTCTGCCTCGCGAAGATCCTGCGTGCTGTCCACAATCAGCGTAGTGCCAATGATGTCCGTGAGTCCCTTCTTGGGGTTGCCCGGAACAAGCATCTTCTTTTCTACCAGTTTGTTGATGATGCTGTACGGTGACTTCACACGGGCAATGACTTTGCTGTGTGGGATGTTCAATGCAGCCAACCCCTTTGCTGTTCCGCGCATCTGCTCTTTGAGCGCCGGTCGTTGCTCAAACAAGGTTTCAATGGCACCGGTGAGGTGTTTCTCTTCAACCGCCTTCTTGTCTCCCTTGCGTGTTGGGTGGGGATCATCGCTGTTTGGTATCCCGTCCTTGTCAAAATCTCCGAGCACGCCGGCATAGCGCTGCATCTTCACATCGTCCTTTGCAATGTCAACCTGCACCTGTCCTCCCTTAGCAAAATAGTTGCCTTCGTGCAATCCCTGCCACACCGCCTTTGCACTGGTAGGTTCAAAAGACAAATCTTTCTCCAACGGCAAATTGAACGGTTTGACCCGAGCGCGTATGAGGCTGTTCAACGACACGCTGCCCATCTCAATGGAATCTCCCATCTGCACAATGGCCCATACGTAGTCCTCGTCGGCTGGATCCTGATTGAGCAGGTACCACCGACCTCTTCCATACGGGTTGAATATCTTCACAACCGCCTTTTGCTTGGACAGGTCAGCCCCGTCCTTATACTGCAGCTTGAGCAGCGCACTTTGCGACTTGGTTAATTTTATTGTTTTCATGCTAGGCTTTTTTATCCATTTTTCCCATTTGAAAAGGCGTCTGCACAAACTGATACTTGCCATTTTCTCCTTCCAACACCGCAAATTTTCGTTCAGCGGCCGTGATGCGTAAGTTTTTACCGCTGTGCTTAAAGGTGAACAAGTTGCTTGGGTAACGCTTTCTCAGGGCTGTCATGGTGGTCATTTCTCCACGAGCAGCAGGGCGTCCGGTCTGAGTCACGTACTTGTAACCGTCTCCTTGCTGCGTCAGCGCTGCCACCAGTTGCATGTTCTTATACACCGTGACGGTATCCTTGCCTTCCTTCTGATGAAATTCCAATCGGAAGTTGGGAGTAGGATATTTTGTTTTAAGTGTTTCAACAGTGAAGGTATGTTTCTGCGAACGTTGTTTGCTTCGGTGTGCTACCGGTCCTCCATCTTTCATTTTGGCAGGAGTGATGGAAAAAAGCTGCATCTCGTCGGAAGCGCCTTTCTTGCTTTCCGGCTTTACAATGACCACTTGATTTTCTTTGATGGCTTGCACCATCTTTTTGTTGTCATCCGAGTCAATGTCACCACCCTTGGCAAACATCGGAGCATGCTCGACCTGCTTGCCGTCTTTTTCGGCTAACACCACTGTTACCTCCCATGGCTTCTTTGCTCCAAAAAGGTTGGCTGCCATGCGTTGTGCCTCCAATGTGGTATTGGCATACACGTCCATCTGCTTGTTCTTGTAAAACGCTACATAACCGTTTTTGCCCACGTCGCCACCGTCTGCGTATTTGAACTTGCCTTTGACATCATCGTTGGAAATACCTCCCAAGGTGTTCAATGGAAATTCAATGCTTTTTACATAGCCGTCTTTTTGAGACAACAACATCTTCAAAATGTCAGTCACCACCTCTTGCGAATGCGACACAATACCCCAGTAATTTCCGTTAAAGCCGGCAGGAATCCCTCTTTCTTTTTGATAAGCAGTTTGTTTGTCGGCAGAAACAATCAGGTTTCCTTCGTCTCTCTTTTTCTCGCCTTCGTTTTGATACGCGTACTCGTTGCCAATTACCACTCCTTCTCCTTGAAACACCTGATAAAAATTGGTTGTTTTCCAGCGCGTATTGTTATTTTCTACAAGCTGTGGCTTCAAGCTGATTTTATATTTTTTGATGATTGCACTCCAATCAAAATCAGGGTATTTTAAGCCTGCCTCAAATACGCCTGCTTTGAAATTTTCTATGACGCGATCAATTTCGCGCGCTCTTCCATCGGGAGTAAGATTTAATAGTTTGCCACACGTTTCTACATCTGCATTCACGCCCTGTTGCACATAACCGAAATAAATTTGATCAATCATTTCGTCTGACAGTCCTGCCTCAACAAGTTTTTTTACCTCGGCTTTTTGTAAGTCTTTTAACTCATATTCCCCATGAAAGTCCTTGAGCTTTTCTTTCAGCGTCTCGTACAAATCTTCCGGGGTAGATGGTTTGTCGTCTTTCTTCACATACACTCCATCCAAAATGTCCTTGCCTTTGAGCTTTTTCAACTGACCATGCAACATTACGCTCAGGTCTTTTATGTCCCGGTTGGGCACATAGGTCGCAATGTCCGACAGCTTTCTTTTCTGTCCGTAATACTCTTCTACGTTCTTGCCTTCGCTTAAAAGCCGCGCCACTTCCAGTGCTGCCTTCTCCTCGCCAAACTGATCGTCCCAGCATTCTGATGAATTCTTTCCATCAATGCACACCACCGTCCACATCTTGAACCGATCGGTGACAGCGCTGTACTTGAGTCCATCCTTGCCCTTGTAAACAGTTTTGGACATGGTTTCTCCCACTGGTCCACCATCCTTTAACAGCGGATATCGATTGCCTTTGCGAAAATCAACGCGGTTGTTGCGGTGCTCGTAATAGGTGTTGCCATCCTTGCTGATCCGTTTGCCCGGACGCAACGCTTTGCGAGCTGCATCGCGTTCGATGTTCACGGCCAGATTTTTTATGCTGGGCTTGCGAGCAATCAAGGCATTGAGCTTGTCGATTTCATTCTGCGTGCGCTTGCGCATCTCCTTAACAGCAGCATCGTGCTCCTCCTTTGCCTGACGGTAGGCTTCCTTGTAGGTAACTCCCTGCTTGATGAGCTCAGCAGCCCGTCTGGCACGCGAAGAATTGTCGGCGTTGCGTTCCTTCTGTTCTGCAGTAAGCTCTGCCTTGGGTTGAGGCGCTGCTTTGGGTGCTTTGTGCTTGGCTGGCTGCTTGGTCGTTACAATGCTTTTCTTGAAAGAGTCATATACTTCGTTGACGCTCTTCTCAATGCGCTGCTGTGCATCGGGCGTCTTTTTGATGAGTGCATCGTAGTTATCCCGTATCTTTTCCAGCGTTGCTTTTTTTTCAGCAGGAAAATCCTGAAAGGATACCATCTCGTTGATACGAGCAATTATTTCTTTTTTCATAGGTTTGATAGTAAGTCGTCCAAATCAATATCTGTGTCTGGTTCACTGGAAGCCGGTTGCTCGTGCTTCATCGGAGCCGGTTTTTCGTGTGTAATTGGTGGTGGCACCGCCATCACTGGCGCAGCTTGTTTTGCTTCCTTGGTGAATTTTCCTGCTTGCGCCATGATGTTGTCTGCATAAATGGCTCCAATCTCCGAGACGATGGTTGCAAACTCCTTGTAATGCGGACCCAACCGTTTTTGGATTTTATCCAACTGCAACTGCCCGGTGGCATACTCCGCCTCCTTCAACATGTCTGCTCTCCACTGCTCTTGGCTGGTATCGTTGTTCCATCCGTATTTCTTGCTCAATCGAACCAGTTCTGGCACGTCACTCAGTAACGCTGCCGGTAGTGGTGGAAGCTCCTTGCTCTGCTCACTTGGAAGCGGAAGAATCTTTACGTTGTCCGGGATGTTGTCTCCAAAAAAACTGGTTTGTGAAAATCGGCTCCAGTTTTCATTCAACCACTGTGCAGCGTATTCAATGTCATTGGTACCAGCCAGCAACTCTCGCAGCTCTCGCATCATCGGACGGTACTTCACCGAATAAAATGGCGTAAAAGAATAGCCATATTTCACCTTCCAGAAGTTACCCAATATGAGCTGGTCGTTCTCTTCCAAGCCACCGTCAAAACGGTACACCTCTCCAATGCGTCGCAGTTGTGGTGAGTCGGTAATGGCGGGATAGGTTGGTGCAACCGCTTTGCTCAATGATACACCGGCAAGGCTCATGTCTCCGGTCCAGTGGTCTACAATACGCACTTGCACCTGATCGTCGATAAGTGCGTCTTCGTTGATGTACAGTCCGTAGGTTCGCTTGCGCTCAATGGTCTGGTCTTTCTCCTGCACCATCACGGTAATGCACAACACCTCGCCCCGTATGTTGGGTTGAGTGAGTGGGAAGAATATCATTGGACGAAGGTGTGCCCATCCGTCCGGCGCAAATACCGGTTCAAGTAGTTTCATAGGGTGTAGATGTTTCCGTGTACGTTCACCGGCATTAAACTGTTTAACAACTTAGCGAAGTCGGCAGGGGTCTTGCCCAGCTCCTCGTTTACAATGGTTCCTTTTTGATCAATACTCCAAAGATAATCATGGGGCAAGCTGATACCTCCGGTGGTTTCCAGTACGTGCTGACAGAAATAAACTTTGGTGGGCTGCAAGTCTCCCGGATCGTGCGGATTGTGCATGATGCGTGCATCCCCCTCCTTCGCGCGTGCATTGCTCATCACGTTAGCGGTCATCTCCTGCAGGCGTTGGTGCTGCTGTGGTGTGAGTGAAAGGAAGTCAATCATAGCAGTGGTGTGATAGTGTCCAATATTTCTTCGCGTCGAGCGTTCGCAGTGCTGATTTCAGCAGGTGTGTTGGAGTAGTCGCTCGGCTTGCCTTGTGGTTCAATGGTGCGAAAAGCCGTTTGTAGTACTTCCTTGAAGTAATCATCCATCTGACGGCGTGACCACCCTTTGTCCTTGAGTCGTTGCACAATGCGGGCAGCGCTCTTGGCTACGTTGGGAGTGAGTACCAACTCCACGCCATCCGCAATCTTTTCATACGTGCGTTCGATGTCCGGCGTATTGCTTTGTATTGTTTTCTGCATCGAATCAGGCACCTGTTCATTAATTAACAGCGACCGATCATCCACATTGGTACGGTATTGCCCGCGCTCCTTCTGGTTCCAAACATAATTTCTGAATGCAGTCCATACCTCGTCCTGCATATCGTCATCAATGTCATAAATCTCTGTTAGTTGAGTTTCTGCTTGAGGACTATTGTTGCCATAGGCTGCCCTGTTGGTTCCGTTATATGCTTGCCAAATTTTTTTTCGATAAAACCGGGAGTCGGCTGCTTGAACTAATAGCCTGTTAATGTCAAGCGGCTCTCCGTAATCTTTCATGCCCCACGCAAGAACAGAATATACTTGTGTTCTGTTAATTCCATACGCTTTGAATTGTATTCCATTGAGTCGCACACGCACTCCTGCGCTCTCTAGCTTTTCTGCCAATAAAATCATGGCGCTTGCGCGTACCATTAGATTTTCAGTGGTGTATCTCCAGTTACCTCCTACGTTGATAAACAAATCCACGTATTTAACCTTCCCTCCCACCTGCTTGCGTTGCAGATACACGCGTTTGGTGTTGGTGCGAAACTTCAATCGATATTCTTTGCCGTCCGGGTCAACATATTTTGCCGGGCTGGCTACGTAAAACCCTTCTCGAATCTCATTTAACGTTGCATACGGGCAGTGATCCATGATGTCCTGCGAGCCGAGTTGTTGGCGACGGCAAAACTTCTGCTCTCCATCTTCGGTGATGCTGTATAGCTCCTTGCCTCCTACCATCTCGTGTTTGACCTGCAGTGGATCTGCAAGGGCTTTGTTCGCCCAACAGTAAAACTCGGCTGGTCGGTACAGTCCTTGTGCAGCCAAGTCGAAACTGAACACCCCGCTTGGGTTGTCGGTAATCTTGATGCGGCTCTTCTCTGTCACTCCTCCCATCTCAGTGCGGGAAGCAATGGTTTCTCTCAAATTTAAAAAGCGTTGCTTCAAAGCGGGGTCATAAAACTGCATAATGGCTTCGTCGGTAATCTGGTCTGCGTAGCTCATGCCGGGCTTTTGTTTAATCCCTAACAATTCACGAAAATCACTCTCTTGCTCTACCTTTCGATTGTAGTCGGCATCCGTGTAATATCCTCTGTTTAATGTAGTAAAATTATTGGTAGCATTACCGGCTACCTTCCACATATCCTCAAAGGTATCATAGAGTCTGAAATAAAAATTTTTTGGCTCAATCGAGCCACGCAGTGCTGCCATTACAAGTCGTCTTTATGATCTTTCTTCCAGTTTTCAATCAACGCTTTCGCTTCGTTCAAGTCATTCTCGTTGCTCATCTCTTTTACCGGAACAGCATTCTTGCGGTCTACAATCTCGCTGAACTCTTCGAGCTTGATGTCCTTCTGTGTGCGCAGGTTGGTGCGTTGATCTTCGGTAAACAGCATCAGGAACGAACGCAAGCCATCCTGTAAAGTCTTTGGCTGGTCGTTCTTGCGATCCCCCTTCTCTGTCATGTTTTTGCGGAAGGCAATGTACGTATCCCGCATGTTGGTCATGGTACGCGTAGAAACGAAGGCTTGCTTGGTATAGTTGAGTTCCACGATTGCATTACGCAGCTTTATCATCAAGTTCCACAGCCATGTGAAGTCCCACAGCTCGCCATTGAGCTCCACGCGCATGATGTTGTTCAGCTCAAACTCATAATCCACGAACACCTCGTAGCAGCTTCCGGCAAAACGGTCTTGCAAGGACAAGTCCTGCTTGAAGTTGGCTTCGTAGTCCGGGTCTGCACGGTTCAGTGGCGTGTTCCCTGTGCCAATGACAAACAGGTTTTTCAGCTCAAAGCTCTGCCCCTGTCCGTTCATCACCTTTGGTCCCAACAGCTTGCCGTCGGCGAGCTTCTTCTTCGGGTCTTTCATCTTGCTGAGTGCCTCGTTGAGCAAGCCGGCGGTGTTGGGATCCAGCTTTGGCAACTCGTCCAACAGCAACACGGCTCCCTCGTAAGGTAGCCCGGTCTTGTCGTTGATGCCTAGATCAAGGTTCGCCCACGCTTTTATCATCGTACCTTCCTGATAGCCGTCAATACTCTGTCCTCCCTTGATTTCCATAGGGCTGGTGTACTGGCTGCAGTTGATGGTGAGCAGCTTGTAGTTTAAGCTATCGGCTACCTGAGAGGCAATGTAGGTTTTACCGGTACCGGCACCGCCATACAGGTACACGTTGTTGCCTGCTTCCACATCGCTCATGATGAGGTAGTAGAGCCTTCGCATACCGGAAGCCTCTCCCTTGGATACCTTACCCGCAATGTTGACCAGTATCTCAATCTTTCCGCCACCGGAAGAGAGCATTGCCATCACCTCCGGGCTCAGCATCGAGGCACTGATCTTGTCGGTCTTGAGGGTTTCCAACAAAATCTTGCGGACCTCCGTTTTGTTCACCCCGGAATCCATCAGCATAAGCTGGTTGAGACGAAACATCAACTGCTCGAGCGTCACGAAAGCAGCGTCCTTGCCACTGGCTCCCCCTCCGCCTGCCTCCAACCGGTCAATCTGTGTTTGCAAAAACGCCTTGTCGCTGCTCGACGTCAGCGGGTCGTTGATCATTGCCCGGTAATCTGCAATTTGTTCCTCTTTGCTTTTTATAGTAGCCATTTAATAGATTTTTTTAAGGTCTAGTGCATCCATCACTCCGTTCACAAACTCCTGTTTGCCGGAAGGTTGTATGCCCATGTTGGTTTGAAGTTCTTGTATCGTATCCGCACTCAGAAGGCGGAGTGTTTTTCGTAGGACAGACTTGGTGGGGTAGTTGTCTTTGAGGGTGTCGGGTCGCAGGTTGAGGGCTCGTTCGAGTCGTTCAACGAGGTCTCCTTGTGCATATTGGTTAGTGCTCGGTCCACTAACGTTAGTAGGGCCACCGGTATCAGTAGTATCGCCACCACCATCGTTGCTGCCAGCAGATTGGTCACCACCGCTATCGTCGTTAGTAGAACCATCAGTGGCATTTTCCGAGTTGCTGAGGAAGTCGCTTGGGTCTTTTCCGTCATCTTTACCTTCTTTGATTGCATTGATTAAATCTTCTAATGTGGGCATGGGCTTGCCGCCTTCACCTTGGCTTCCTTTTTCTCCTCCTTGGTCGCCCTTTTCGCCTTTCTCACCTCCTTGTTCGCCTTGCTCACCTTTTTCTCCTTGTTGATCACCTTTCTCGCCTCCTTTCTCGCCTTTTTCTCCTCCTTGGTCGCCTTGTTCGCCTCCTTTCTCTCCCTTATCACCTTGGTCGCCTTTCTCCCCCTTGTCTCCTTTCTCTCCTCCTTTGTCGCCTTGGTCGCCCTTGTCTCCTTGGTCGCCTTTCTCCCCTTTGTCGCCCTTCTCTCCTTTCTCACCTTTCTCGCCCTTGTCGCCTTGGTCGTTTTTTTGCTTTTCGGGGTTTTCCTTCTTGTAATTGGTTTTTACCAACTCTTCCACGTGTGCAACGGCAGCCAACACTCCTTTGACAGAGTTCCCGAATTCTTTATCGTCTGGGTTGATGGCTTCTACATCAAACACTCCTGCCTGCAGTCCACACCGAATATTGCTTCCGTCCTTTGGTATCAATACAAAATACGTGTTCTCTCCGTTTTTGTACTGAAAACCCTTGTATTTTTTATTGTCGAATGGCTCAAAGCCGTTTCCTCCTTCTATGTATGGCTTCATGCTAGTAGTTCGTTTAAGTCGGCAATTGGGTCGTGCTTGGCAGCATTGATTTTGTTTTTTATCTTTTCAATGTTTGCCTTTTTTTTCTGGAGCCGGTCTTTTCTTTCTTGTATTTTCTGTGGATTGTCGCCAATGTATTTTGTTTCTATATCCTCTTGCGCATTTTTTATCACATCTTGAAAATACTTGTTTATCTCCTCGGAAGTAGCGCCATCTTCTTGGTTTGCCAATTGCCTGTACACTTGCTGTATTGTTTTTTCGCCTTGAGCTGAAACTTTTTCGTATCCTGCTTCATAGCGCATTAGATAGCTAAGCGTGCCGCGCAAATTGTCCTTTTCTCTTACCTTGCGAACTTGTGGCGTTTCGGTTGCGTCTTGCAGTGCTTGAATTTCTGCAATTGTAATCAATACGTCCTTAAAGTTTTTGCTGTACTTTTTTAAGATGACTACATCTTTATCATTGCCGCTTGGGTCCGCAATTGTTGATTTAAAACTACTGACATATACACTGTCGGAAGCAGAGCCTCCTCCAGCTTTTATTTGGTAATCCCCGTACTGATCATACCCCCATATCAAAGCAGCTCGCACTTGATTTTCGGTTGGCTGTTCTTTGTCTTTAAACCACGATCGGCTTTCGGCGGCCACATCCAGCTCTTCTGTAAAGTATTTGCTATTGACAATGTTTACATTATTATTTGCCAAATAAAATTCTTGCTCTCCGATATCTCGTCCTTTTAATTTTTTCAGCATTTCCTCTGGAAGTCCATCAACATAATACTTCACTCCATTGACAATCACTTCGTCTCCCTTTTTATAACTGCCTTTTATTGCTCCCCCTCTTGCAAACAAAGAATCAATTGTGTAGTGTCTTTCTTTTTTGCGCACCACTCCTCCCTTCTCAAACCGCATGTCGTTACGCATGGTGCTAAACAACACAGCATTGGTTGCTCGCTGCTGATTGGGGCTGAATACCACAAAGGCTTTGGTGACGGCTTGTGCGCCGTTCCACTCCGGGCTGTGATCGTCCGGATTGTCTTCCACCTGTATGATGCCATCAAAGATACTTCGCTTACTGAGGTATTTTGCAAAAAGTGGGTTGGCTCGTACAATGTTCCACACCTGCACCTCTTTATCCATCATCACTTCGTATCCCGGAGGCAACATCTGATCGATTCCTTCACTTGTTAAGCCATAACGGAACCGGATGAAGTCCAACAGTCGTTTTAGCACAATGCGGTCAATACCAAAGTCGGTGAGGTCTAATGGCTCGCGGATGTTTAAGAAACACCGGTAAATCATTCCTCCTTCTCCTCCATTGCCAATGTCTTCAATGGGCACATTGCTATTTGCGGGGTCTCCAGCAATAGCAAAGTACTTTGAATAGCGTGGATCCTCTGCAAAATAACCAATGAGTCGGTCTTTTGTAAAGCTCCACTTGCGATAGTCTCCCGTTGCACCACGGAAGGTAATTAATGGCTCGCCGGTGCGGGGGTTGATGACTTTGCTGCATCCTGCATAATCCTGACGTGCATAGGCGTCCTCCCAGTCTCCAAACCAATCTTTGAAGTGCTGAGTACGCACCGCCTCGTATTCATCGGCACGCAGCTCGCTAGGCGCTCCTGTAGGGGTGTCGGTGTTGCCACATTGCTCTTGCACTCCGGTATAGAACGGCTGTGTATAGCTGAGCATGATTTTATCCATCAACTGCTCGGGAGTGAGTGATTCTACTTTGAGCTCGTCAATGCGACGGGTCAGGTCGTTGATTTTCCCAATGACCTCTTCGTACTTTTCTCTGTCATACCGAAAATCAACTGCCGCTAACACCAACCGTTGACGTAACAGTTCGTTGTTGTAGGCAGCAAGCAGCTTTTCTGCGGCTTCCTCGGAAGTAAGAACGGGAACAGGAATCTTTGGCGCTGGCTGTGCTTCAACTTCAACAGGAGTGAAGTATTCGGGATACCAATAAGCGCCAAAGTCATCTCTGTCGGGATAAGTCAATCCAAGCGCTTCGCTTTCCAAAAATATGCCCGGCTCATTAACAATTTTCTGATAAATTGCATCAGTGATTATTTGTCCTTCGTATGGACGCTTTGCTGTTAACCAATAATTCTGCGGCTTCTTAATAGACCATCGAATGTCTCCCATAGAATCAAGGTCGGCATTCGGCAACGTCGCAAGCATTTCATCCCACGTCTTCACGCGCCACTGCTTCGTAGGTGCTGGGCGTGGGGTAGATTCAACAGGCGTGAAGTATTCGGGGTACCAAAATTCAGATTCACTATCTCGTGCTCCAGTGAACCCAAGCGTCTTATCTTCAATAGCAATCCCCGGTTTCGCAAGAATTTTTTGATAGTTTTCATCAGAGATGGTTTGACCCTCTAACGGGCGCTTATTTTTTGTCCACCAACCCTTTTCCCATTGAATATCTCCGCTTCGATCAATTACTGCAATAGGCAACGTTGCAAGCATTTCGTCCCACGTCTTCACGCGCCACTGCTTCGTAGGTGCTGGAGTTGGCAACGGATCATACGTAAGAAAGTCAGGAGCAAATGGCAACAACTTTTTCTGTGTGTCGCCTCCTGTTATTTGCGAATAATATACGTATCGAACATTTTTTATTTCCTTAACTATTTCCACATACTCAGCCAAAATTTCTTTACCGGCAAACGGCTTATAATTTTTGTACCTGAGCGTTTCTGCAAGACCAGTTGATTTGTCAAACAAAACGCCAATTGTGCCAGCCCTCCAATTAGTCGAATTTGTATTAACAAGTTCCTCCCACGTTTTCAAGCGCAACTTGCCTTCTGGCTTTGGCTCATCAAGCGGATCCTGCGTAAATAATTCCGGCCAAACAGGCATCAAGATTTTTGCATACTTTGACTTGATGCCAAGCTTCACTACATTAATGCGCTTGTCTCCTAAATTTCTGCTTAGGAGCGCTTTGGGAACCTCTTGTCCTTGCAGCTCCTCCCATACGCGTTTTGTAATGTAGTTGCGGAGCTTTTTCCCGTTGTAGGTGCGTGGAATTTCAATGGTTTCTCCCTTAACAATGATTTCGGGAAGCTGCAGCATTTCTTCCCACGTCTTGAACCGCCATTTGTTTGGTGATGGTGATGGTGTGGGCGTTGGTCTCGGCGTTGGCGTTGGTGTTGGTCCGGACTTTGGCAAGGGCTCATAGGTAAAGTACTCTGCCCATAAGCCGTATGTACCGTTGGAGTCTTTCTGGATTATATACTGACCATTCTCTTCTTTCACAGAAAAACTTTCCCCCGGAAATGATGCTACCTCAATGACGGACTCTGGCGTTGTTTGTTTGCCAGTCATTTGATACCACCTTGCAGAATAAAATGGGAAAAGCTGAGCCTGATTATTTTTCTCCCAATGAATATCTCCCTCTGCATCTTCTTTTGCTGCTGGCAATGTAGCCAATAGCTCTTCCTTGGTCTTCCACCTGAATGTTTCTCGTTCGGGCAGCGGCTCTTGCGTAAGGTATTCGGGATAAAGTGGTACTACTGACAACGAATCTATTATAAATTCTGCCGGGTTAAACCCAACTAACGTAAATGTTTCCCCGGGATTTGCAAGTATTCCCGGCACAGTACTGCTTTTTACTTCTTTTCCTAAAATACGTTGCCAGAGACTAATAGGAAAAGTCACCTCTTTTCCGTCTTTTTTCCAATATAACTCTGCCCGTTTCTCTTCTGCTTCGGGCAACTGTAACAACTCTTCCTTAAGCTTGAACCGCCATTTATCGGTGTTTACGTGCAGCATCCATGGATCAATATTGTAAGCTATTATTACACCTTCTGGATCCACCCTTGTTATTTTATTTTTTCTCTGCACCTCTATTAGCTCGTCCTGCGTCAATGGCGTTCCCGCTAAAAAATTCATGGATTTCACCCAATAATTTTTTTCGCCCTCTTTATTCAAAGAAAATCCAAAAGGCGTCACTCCGGGCGTGTTTTCCAGCTCTTGCAGCGTCTTAAAACGCATTGTGCTCATCTTGGGTGTGGGAGTGGACTTGCCACGATTGATATCCAACACCGCACAGAGGTCGTAAAACTTCCGCTCGCGCTTTTCACTGCCCTTCACTTGCACCCGGTAAGGGTCGGTGAAGAAAAATCCGACTCCACCACCACCGGCTTTCTCCTTGCCTACATGCGGAAACTCCTTCACCTCGTAGCCTTCCATGCGCAACCGGTCAAGGCGTTGGTCAACGCTTTTAATGTCCCTGCAGAGCATCTGTACGAATTCCACTTGACGCGCAATGTTCGGGTCAACAGTTGATAAAGGAACCTGTCCCCCCTCTGCAAAATGGCTTACAGGGGCTTCCTGACCCATCTCACGCAGGTACTCGTGGTGCTCGAGCGCAGGCATGTCCACCTCCTTGCCTTTGTACTGCTGTGGTGGATCCTTCAAAATACCAGTTTGTGCCCCTTCAATCCAATGGTCGGCTGTTAAATCAATGATGCGGTCGTCCGGCAGCTCAATCCAGTAGTGAAACGGATGTTTATGCTTATGGAGCTGCACCGTGCCCACATACACCATGTGTGGGATCTCGTGGGCTTCAAGGATGGTGTGTAACAGTCTTGCGGATTGATGGCTCGAGCGTTTTCCCAGCGCCATGTTGACCAGCGGAGCGAGCGTTGCGGTGTCGGGAGCCTCTTCGCCATATAACTCTCCTCCTTCCCGGAACTTGTTCAGCAGCACATAGTCGGATACTTCTTCGTCGTTCCACGTGTAACGTTTGCCAGAGCCTTTCATCGCATGTCCGACCGGTCCTCCTTCTGCAAACTTCACTCCTCCTCCATCTTCGTTGATCTTGCTCAATATCTGACGAGGCGTCATGCTCTGCCCGTTGAACTTATAGCGTTTGGTGCTGGCAACCGATCGTTTGTTGATGACTACCTCTCCTCCCTCCATCTCAATGGGTCTTCCCTCTGGCTGTACAACAGCTTTTATTCCTCCCTCGGCATGTGAGGGACCGTGCAGCAGTCCACCGTTATTGCGCATTTGTTTCTTTTTTAAATTGGTTGGCAAGAGCAATCGCCCTCTTGACGCTCGTTGTTACACACAGCACCCGGCATGGAAACTTTTTGTTGATGGCATGATAGGCTGCCCACCGATGATGTCCATCAATGACATAGAAATGACGTTTGCCCACTGAGCTGGCATTGGCTACAATGAACAGCTTCTCTGCATTGGCTTGGTCGTAGTCCCGCAGTGTCTTGAATTGCTTGATCTTATCCTTGGTGCGTTGCACACGTGCTGCGCTGATGTCCTTTTGCGTTGGAATCAACTCCTGAGCAGGTATTTTCTTGCGTCGGTGTGGTATTTTGTGCTTGGTCAAAAAGGCTTCAAAAGCGGCATAGTCCGTATCGTAAATCTGTGGCATGGAAGTACGCTTGGCTACTCCAACCGTCTGCGGCAACCCCTCAACAATCTCATTGAGCGTGTTCATGCTGGCACCCTCGCGGTCTACTACCTCCCCTCCAAAAGCCAGCACATCCTTTTGGATGATCGCCTCTTCTTGTTGCTGTTTGGTGAGTGGCTTCTTAAAAGCCTCCCCTTCAATCTTTACATAGTAAAACGGGTCTTCCTCCAAATGATCAACAGCAATCAACACCGGGTTTACCGATTGACGAGCAGTGTGTTCCTTCTCGTGCTTGGTGCCCTTGTGTAGCTGGATCGCCATGAAGTTGCGGGGCAACCCGTGGCGCATAGCAAGCCGTCCGATATGATCCTCCATACCCCAAAAGTAAGGCATTTAAGAACACAAATCGGAACTTTTTTAGTTGTTCTTTAGTACAACTTACTTGGGAGGAACCCAGTCAACCGGCTTGGAAAGGTCGGAAAACGAAATCGACAACCCTCCGTCTTCTCTCTTCTCAGCGGCCATGTTGCTGATGGAATGTTGGGTCTGCTGTTCGCAACTGGTCACATAAACCATCCCGCCATCTGCCTTCATGTACACGTTGGCTTTAGGACAAAAGGTGGTGCAGTTGCGTGTTTCTTGGATGCCAATGTCCGGTGCTTGCTCGTTCTCTACCGTTGCAATCTTCGATCGGCGCTGTATGAGCGTTCCGGTGCTGAATGGACATACGCAAGCTCTTCCATCTTTGTAGAGCGCCAAGGCTCCGGGAAGGGGTGCTACGTCAAAACGGTGGATGTTGACCGGGGGTGCAGGAGTGTCTGCCATGATGATGCTGTTTGCGCAAATCTAAAAAATTTTTAGATCAATCAGGGCAAACTCATTCCCCAAGAAGTCGTAACGCTGGTCAATAAGCGCTTGTATTTGGGACATTGTTTCGTCCTTTGTTTTATAACAATCTTCTTCCTCGATGTAATTGCTTAACAAATCCGTGTAGCTCTCCTTGCGTGTCTTGGACTCAAAAAGCATGTACACAATCATATTGCCCGTGCGATTGACTTCCGGAAGTTCTTTGGTGTTGCTAGTGTGTGGCATTAGAATTGGTTTGATAATTTTTTTTCGTAACCGTATTTGGCAGTTAGAGTTTGAATCAGCTCGTCCGAGTAAACATATATCTTCGACTCGTGTACTGTCCTCCAATAGCCGGCACTGCTGCCCGTGAGCATCGACACATGATAATATATTCCCAAAGAAGACTCCGCCATGATGCGCACAAGGTCGTATTTCTCACCATCGTCAAAAATTGCAATATCTCCGGGTTTCATGGCTCTACTAATTCAACTTGTGTAATTTTTTCTGCGGCTATCTCATAATTGGAGCCGGCCTTCCAAATGGATTCTCCCCAATCAATGTCCTCTTTAGGAGTGATGATGATTGATTCGACGTCCCAAGTGGTTGTGTTGTTTTGTACCCCTATAATCCTTCCTTGTATTTCTTGTCCATAAAGCTTGAACTTGATACAATCTCCAATATCAATGAGCAGCATTTTTCTAAATACCAATCTAAACTTCCCCATTTCCTTCGCAAATTTTACTAATGTTTTCATTAAACGTTATGCCTGTAACCTTACATAGACCGGCGGCTAACTGCCAAGAACTTTCATACAAGTACCCTCCAACTGTCCCAGACTGTGAACGCAAGCCCGGCCCTATTACATAACAGCTATGCCATCCACCGTGGTCATTAATCTGCGCAAACCAACGCATGTCTTTTTTAAACCACGCTCCGTCGCCCAAATCTTCAAAATCAAACTGCTTTAAAACTCGCTGAAAAGAACTATACTTCTCGTCTCGTGCCTTGCGAGCTGCTTCTATTTGTGCCTGCTGCTCTGCAGTCAGCTTGAGCGTTACCCCTTCGATGTATATATTCATAGCTTAATTTTTAACACTGTGTCGCTGCCGTAACAACGTACCCCTTTTCTAATAACCCCGTCCCACCAGACAGCCGTTGAATCGTGTTGTTTTTCTAAAACCTGATATGGGCGCTTGTTGTCGCTGGGATACAGAATAAACCGATCGCCCAACTCAAGGTCTTTGAATTGCATAAACTTCATAGCATTCTGCTCTGCTTGTTCTCTTTTAGCTAGAATACTATAATCGTATTCCATTGCATAGGGCGAATCGTAATTGCCGCTTAACACCCATTTTTGACCTTCTTCATCTTTGCCAACTAAAATCATACAATTTTTGTTTACAGCCGATGGCTCCAACCATTGTTCAACGATTTTTCTCATGTAGTTTATTAAATGCGATTAATGCTTCTCTGCGCTCGATGTATGCGTTCCACCTCCAACGTTCCTCTCGTTGCATGAGCGTTGCAACAATGCTTTTGTAGTGCGCGTCAACCATTGTGCGCTTGTGTAACAGCCTTGCGTTTTTTACTAGTCGAAAGTCGCCCATCCACTCTATGCGCCCTGCTTTCGTGTAATAAATCAACCCCGCGTATTCCGGGACCTCTTCTGGTTTGACCAACCCTTGCGGCACTACAAAGTAAAATCGATTGCACAGCCGCTCACCGGTCTTTACTCTGTCGTGCTTGGTGCTTCCCAGCTTATGCTTCTCAAAAAGCTCTGGGGCTTTCTTGAAGTCTGCTTTGAAGTCTCCGCGCGACACCTTGACCTCGTATTCGGTGACGTACCCTCGTTCGCTGACCTTGAACATGTCCATTTCGTAACCATCAACGTAATAGTTTGGAATCATGATGTCTCCGGCTCCCGAACGGACGTAAGCACGCAAATCCCGCACAATCAAATCAGCCAGTTTCACCATTCGGCTCGACAAAAATATTGATGATAAGAACCTTTGTTTGTTTCTCTTCTTTCAGCGCTGCTTCCATGTTTCTGACCGCACTGCCGTTTTCATCACAAAAACTTTCGTATTCTGCTTGTGTGTAACGTGTGCGACCATGCGTCTGTCTGCCGTCTTTGTAGTGTAAATACACTATGTGAATATGCTTCATGTCAGAAAGGAAGGTCGTCGTTGGCTCCAGTAATATCCTCTGCGTTTCGTGGGTCTGGCTGAGGACTTTGTGTGTCCTGCTGAGTTGGCGGCAAGTCGTTGCTTTCGTTGGTGCGTGGACGTGGTAACTTGATATTGCCAGCCCAGAAGGTGCCACCGTCGCCCTGCTTAGCCCACAGCGCCACGTACAACGTCACGTTTCCGTTCCCGTCCACGTGTTGTGCCAGCTCGTTGACATTTAGTACCGCCTTGCCTGTCAGCAGAGGATGAGTTTCTGTCTTTTTGTTTTTGTTTTGAAAGATACTAATATCTCCCGGTTTTGTTTCGTATGCCATTAGTGTGTGTGTTTTTGCAGTTGTTGCCACGTTTTATCGGCGGCTTCGCCATAGAGCCACCTTGGAAGACTCTCTCCTTTGACATAAATTGTTAGGGTTGAGTATGTGGAAAGTTCAGTTTTTTCATCATACTGGACCCTGCTGATGTGCGAAGAGTCAATCATTTCAGTTTCGGAGATCTGTATAAGCATTATGCTAGATACATGTTACCAGTTGTGTTTTCTTCCAGTGGGCACCATGCAGGCAATTGATTACGGTCTTCGATGTAATCCTTTTCTTGCATCTTGCCACAATACAAAAATTGATTGGGTACCGCATTGGTGCCGGTTCGGTGTATCATGAACGGGCAATTATCGCATTTGTCAACGAGTATTTTTTTCATAGTCCAGCCGCTTCTTTTAACTGTTCAACCGCAATCTCTGCCTTCCACTCCTCATACGTCACCTCTTGCGACTCAATCCCTGTAAAAACCCTTTTGATGATTGCATACCTTGCGTCAATCACTGCTCCTATGTAAAACCGTGCCCGCCCTGCAACAATGAGGTCGATGATGTACCCATAAAATCCGCACAACTTCGCCAATTCGTATAATGACAATTCCATGGTTGGCTGCTGAGTTAATGCTAGCAGGTGTTCCATAAACGGCTTCACGCGCAATGGGTCTTCCCAGTGTGCTGGCTGGTATGCAATGGCAAACTCCAAGCATTCTTTCAGCGCTTGGCGCTGCTCGGTCGTCAGTTCAATCATCATAGCTCGTGGAGTAACAGCATTTCTTTGTCCCACGCGCCCAAAATCTGCCACATGAAGGCAAAGGGTGATTGTACCAACAATATAGGATCCAACCGGTCGCGCTTGGCTTTGAAGTCGTCCGGTGAGGCAATAACATAGAATATTGGCTTCTTGTCAAAGTGGTTCTCGCACTGTTCACGGTAGGCGTCCATCACGTCAATGGCTTCCTTGGGAAAGGTAGGAATGAACAAATCCGACTTGCCCAACTGCAGATCGTACTTCTCGCAGAGTGCATGCACCTTCTCGTCCGTTGTGTACGGAAACTGATTGAAAAACCCTCCAATGGCGGGCATCCGCAATCGATTGCGCAGGCGCTCCAATGCGCCCTTAATTTGATTTTCTGAATAGATTTGATTGACCAGCCCCAGCTTCTTTTCCAACGTTGCAATGCGCTGTGGGAGGGCTTCGTACTCATCAGGTAAGGGCACTCGCTCGAGCTCTTCAAACACCTCCTTTGGAGTGCGCTTGGTTGCAATCTGTAACGCATCCTTGCGTTTAAGCGGGTCGTCTTCGGTTAAATCAACATTTTCAAAGTCGGAGGTTCCGCTTGCGTTCGCAAAACGGTCCAAAAACTGCCGCTCCATCGTCTCTTGCTCGCCCCATGGCATTACATACCAATCATACAAGCACCCTTCAACCTGACCATTGAGGAATGTGTCCGGCTCAGCGGTTTTGTTACGCATCGCCTCCTTGATTTTTGGTAAATACTCCACAATGAGTGGAAGTATCTCTTTGATTTGCTCTGCCCGGTTTTTCTTAAACGGCCAGATCCCTTTGATTTTTGTCATAATTTGTGAATGAACACACCGCCAGCAGCGCCCAGCAGCAACCAAAAAAGCGGCTTGTCATACAGCTTTTTGTTGGTCAACTGAAAGCTTTGCATAGCGGTCGTAGTGATGTATGGATTATCGTGAACAATACTTACTTCGGTTTTTGAGCCCAGCAGTCCAACCCTTCGTTTACCCAACGTAAAGGTGATATTATCGGGAATGCTGCACGTGTCGATATTCAGTGTGTCGCCAATGATTGAGCCTTCAAAGGTATAATACTTTTGTTGTTTTCTAAAATAACCTGCATAATTTATATGAACCGTGTCTAACGTATTGATAATCCGTATGGAATCTTTCCACGCAATGCGCGTAACCACGTGAGTCAGGGTGGTGGCAGTGCTGGTTTTGGTCTGCAAATACGTATGCAGCATCCGGTCTTGCTTGTCAATCAATCCCTGTTGAAGTGCCGCCTTTTCGGTGAGCTCTACCACTGCCTGATGAGCAGCAGAGAGCCCGTTCTTGAGTCGTTCAACCTCGAAGCTTTGGTTGGTGGTTTTGGCTAATTTGGCGCGCAAATCTTCGTTGCGGCTGACTAGTACGCTGTTCTGGCATTTGACCATGAACAGCAGGAGGATGGCTATTGCAAGCAGTGCAATGGTCCCAAGTTGTGAGTTTTTCATGCACAAAGATACTATGACCAATAATCAATCTTTTTGGCCTTCAACTTTTCTACGCGCAAATAATCTTTGGTAACAACTAACCACTTGGGACAAAGATAACCAATTAAAAAGCCCCCAATTTTTGAGGGCTTTTGTTTTTCACTTTTTCGTTGCAACCAATCTATCCCACTTTAATCTACCTTCACTTGCTTGGA
>Ga0213919_1000061_pt1 | contig 64611 bp, 96 predicted proteins | sample McNCre317MG_FD_161056 | JGI IMG/M metagenome (GOLD analysis project Ga0213919, IMG submission 161056) | Freshwater microbial communities from McNutts Creek, Athens, Georgia, United States - 3-17 MG | ecosystem: Environmental > Aquatic > Freshwater > Creek | place: USA: Georgia | collected...
CACGACGCTCTTCCGATCTCTCGTGCCTCTGGCACTATGACTGAAGCTGCTTTTGTGTCCTTCGTCAAAGGACATTTAAGACGAGCTTCTCGTTGGTGGAAGCCTATCTCAGACACACTAAAGAACGCAAGGTTACAACGAGGATTATACCGTTGTAATGTCTGCAAGCAAGAAGTAACAGCCTCTATCTTAATTGATAAGAAGCGTGTAAAAAATATTATGGTTGATCATATCAATCCTGTAGTGGACCCCACAACTGGGTTCAGCGGATGGGATGATTTTATCAACAATCTTTTTTGTGAACCTGAAAATTTACAAGCAATTTGTTATCATTGCCACAACGAAAAAACTAAGAATGAACGCAATTTGGCCAAAGAAGCCAAAGACAAAAGGAAAAACAATGAACCTTCAATTTAATAAATTTGATGACATCAATCATCGTCCCCTCCGTATTTATAATCGTGCTGTAATGTTTCACAATCTTTATGAAGATCAGGGAAAGTTTGTTGCCAGCGAATATGCTAATTCGTTCACTTCAGAAGAACGTTTAGAAATGGCTCAAATGACTGCTCTAGTTAAAAATCGTGGTGTTAAATTTGTTAAAGCTCTTGTCACTAAAGGGGTGGACTTCGTTGATGACGAATACAGAGAAGCTTAATGAGTGGGATCAACCTATTCTCATTTCTGCTAAACCTAATGGTGGTCCTGCTGATTACTATGATTTTCCTTCCAATGCCAACACTTTAAATGATCTGTTGGAATATAAGGGGGATAAAGATTGGAAAGGGGATAGTTTCCACCTAGCTAATATTGTCAAAGCTGCTTGGAGGTGGGGTATTAAGTCTGGTGTAGACAAACCTTACGATGCTCGTAAGTTTATCTATTCTGGTGCCCGTCTCTTATTGAAATATGCTGGTGTCGAAGAGACTCGTCGCACCTTACAGCAAATGCTTGATGATAAACAATTCAAGGAGAAATACAATAGTTAAAATTCTCATCTTAGACATTGAGACAGCCCCTAAACTCTCTTATGTTTGGCGTTTCTGGAAAGAAAACATTTCAGCCAAGCAAGTTAAAGAGCATGGGCATATCATGTCTTTTGCAGCTAAGTGGTTAAACGAAGGGGTGATCTTCTATGAAGAAAACCGAAAAGAGAACGACAGAAAAATTATCAACAAGCTTTGTGAATTTTTAGACCAAGCTGATATTGTCGTAGCTCATAACGGTGAAGCGTTTGACCTTAGACAAATCAGGGCAAGGGCTGTGGTTCATGGTATCACCCCTCCCTCTCCTGTAAAGATCGTTGACACGTTAAAGATTGCTCGTAATGAATTTGGATTTCCTTCCAACTCACTTGAATACCTCTCTGATGTCTTAAAGCTTAAGACTAAGAAAGGTGGACATAAAAAGTTTCCGGGATTTGAGCTTTGGCTTGAATGTCTTCGTGGTAATGACGAAGCTTGGAGAGAGATGAAAGAATACAACATTCGAGACATCTTAGCTCTTGAAGAACTCTACCTTCGTCTTCGTCCTTGGGACACTAAGCATCCTAATATTGCTATTTACGAACCTGAAGCTCAGAGTGAGGTTGTATGCCCTAAATGTGGTAGTGTCCATGTTCAGTGGCGTGGCTTTGCCCACACCAGTGTAGGTAAGTTCCACCGTTATCAATGTAACAATTGTGGTGGCTGGGGGCGCACCCGTTACAGCATTCTCAAAAAGAATGAAAACATTCTAACGAATGTTGTAAATTAATGGGCATCATCATTGTAATCGTATTGATTGCAATGTTGTTAAGAGGGATATTTCGTTGAAAAAATATAAGAAACTGAACAACGTATTGCAAAGATATAACGGGCTTGTGGCCCGTTATAAAGGAGAGAGAAGCAAAGAAAATCAAGCTCTGCTTGAGGAAGCTTTTCAAGATTTGAGACAAGCAGCTAATGAGGTGCTGGACAATGAAAATCGAAGCTAAGTTAATTGCTCTCACTCAACCAATCATCCCTGTCCCCTCCGATAACACGGAGGGGCTTATTGCCTACTGTGCTCGTGTTAGTAACCCGGCTAATCAAGATAACGAAGATGTAGAGAAGCTCCTGTCATATTGCATTAGAAATAAACATTGGTCTATTTTTGAAATGGCTAATGCCGTAGTGGAAGTGCAAGCCCCTAGAGACATCACTCGACAGCTTCTTCGTCACAGAAGCTTCTCTTTTCAAGAGTTTAGTCAAAGGTATAGCTCTGACATTCAATTCACTGAAAGAGAGTTTAGACGCCAAGATAGAAAGAATAGACAAAATTCTGTCGATGACCTCCCAGAGAATGTCCAAAATCTCTGTGATCATTACACAGCCTCTGTTATGAATAGTGCATCTTTTGCTTACGATGAAATGATTATCAACAATGTAGCAAAAGAATGTGCAAGAGTGGTCCTTCCCGAAGGTCTAACTATGTCTCGTCTCTATGTCAATGGCACTCTACGCTCATGGATTCACTATCTTGAAATTAGAGATGATCCCGGAGTGACACAATGGGAACATGTCGTTATGGCCCGTAAAATTAAAGAAGTCTTGCTTCCTGCTTTTCCAATTATCTTAGGTATGCTAGATGACAAAAACTAATGGACAATTTGAGAAAAGGCCCAGAGATTTCTATGTAACACCAGAGAAAGCCCTCTTACCTCTTCTCCCTCATCTACCAAAAGGGTTATCTTTTTGTGAGCCTTGTGCGGGAAATGGGGAATTAGTCAACATGTTGGAAGAACATCTAGAAGCTTCTTGCTTTCTCCCTTTAGATATTGAGCCACAAGTTGATTGGGTTGTAAAGGGAGATGCAGGGGTTTTGAATGAAGAACAACTTCTATTCTGTGAATGGATCATCACCAATCCTCCGTTCACTTGGTCTGTTCTAGCCCCACTGATGAAATTGTGGATTAGCCTACGTCCTACAGCACTGTTGCTTCCAGCAGATTTTATGCACAATAAGAGGTTTGCTCCATTTTTAAATGATTGCACAGACATCATTTCTATTGGACGGGTGAAATGGATTGAAGAAAGTAAAGCCACTGGCGTAGAAAACTATTGCTGGTACATTTTTAACAAAAACAACAAAGAGGCGACAAAGTTTTATGGCAGAGATTATTAGTTTAGGTAATCTAGATGATGAAGATGAGGAATATCAGCAGTTTTTAGAAGAACTTAGAGAGGATGTTATTCGAGCTGTCTTCATTGTAGAAAAGAAAGATGGTAATGTTTTTGTAGGCACAAACTCACGAGACAAACGGGATGTTGTCTATGATATTTTTAGGCTGCAAGAATTTTGCAGAACGTTGGTAAATCAATGAGAAATTTAACAAGAGAAGATCAAGTAAGGGAGTTTATGAATGCTATGGGGCAAGAGACAGAAGTGGCTGCCCCTTCTGCTGCATTGCTTGAGTTTAGATACACCCTTATTATTGAAGAGGTAAAAGAGCTTGGGGAAGAAATGGCTATTGCTATGGCAGAAAGCCATTTTAAAACTGGCTTATCCGCTAAGACAAAAAGTCGTTTGTTGAAAGAACTTGCTGATGTTCAATATGTTATTTCTGGACTAGCAGAAACTTTGGGACTACCTCTCCAAGAAGCTTTCAATCGTGTCCATGCTAGTAACATGAGTAAGCTTGGTGACGATGGTAAACCTGTATATCGTGCTGATGGTAAGGTTTTGAAGGGGGTTAATTATGTCCCACCTAATATGGAAGATTTATTCCCGGAGGAAGAATGACCAAGTTTAAAACATTAAACAAGACAAACAGGTATTTTAAATGACTGATTACGGGCCTACACTACCGATTTCACAAGAAATTCATCAAATGAAGTATAGAAGTAAAGGAGAAAGTTTTAAGGAGTCTATGATTAGGGTGGCAGATGCCCTAAAAGATGACGAAGAGCATTACAAAGCTCTTAAAGAAATTCTTCTTGATATGCGCTTTCTACCTGCTGGCCGTGTTCAGTCTGCTATTGGTTCTCCTCGTGTTGTAACAGCTTTCAACTGCTTTGTCAGCGACACTATTAAGGACTCTATGGAGTCTATTATGGCTGTAGCTACGCAAGCAGCAGAGACTATGAGACTTGGTGGTGGCATTGGTTATGACTTCTCCACCCTACGACCTCGTGGTGCCCTTATCAAGAGCCTAGACACACGTTCTAGTGGGCCTATTGCCTTCATGGACATCTATGATGCCATCTGTAAGACTATTGCCTCTGCTGGCCATCGTAGAGGCGCTCAGATGGGTGTTCTTCGTGTTGATCACCCAGACATCGAGGAGTTTATTAGGGCAAAGACTAACAGTGATAGACTGACACAATTCAACATCTCTGTTGGCATCACTGATGAGTTTATGGATGCTGTATTAGAAAACAAGATGTTTGACCTTCGTTTTGAAGGGGTTGTCTATAAACGAGTGAGTGCTGTTGCTTTGTGGAATGAAATTCTTCGTTCTACATGGGATTGGGCTGAACCGGGGGTTCTCTTCTTAGACACGATTAATAAGAAGAATAACCTACATTATTGTGAGACCATTGCAGCCACGAATCCTTGTGGGGAACAGCCTCTTCCTCCTCATGGAGCCTGCCTCCTTGGTTCTATGAACCTAACCAAATACATCAATCCACATATTGTTAATAATGAAGATATTAATAGAGGATTTGATGAACAAGATGGCTGGGAATTTGACTATGGATTGTTTGTAGACGATGTTCGTCATATCGTCAGAGCAATGGATAATGTCATTGATGTTACAGTGTACCCACTAAAAGAACAAGAGAAGGAAGCTAAAAGCAAACGTCGTATGGGTCTTGGCCTCACAGGTGTGGCCAACACAGGAGAAATCCTTGGATATTCTTATGCCTCACCATCGTTTAAAAAATGGCTTGAAGAAGTTATGATGGTGTTTAGAGATGAAGTGTATTATGCCTCTATTGAACTGGCTAAAGAAAAAGGAGCTTTCCCCCTTTTTGACACTGAGTTTTTAAATTCTGGTTTTGCTAAAACCCTGCCAGAAGACCTTCGTGATGCTATTCGTGTTCATGGCATTCGTAATAGTCATCTTCTTTCTATTGCCCCCACAGGAACTATTAGCTTATCTGCTGACAATATCTCTTCTGGTATTGAGCCTGTGTTCTCTCATGGCTACGACAGGACCATTCAAACATTTGATGGTCCTAAAGTTGAGCGTGTAGAAGATTATGCCTATCGTGTCTATGGAGTTAGGGGCAGAACTGCTGATGAAACCCCTGTGCAAGACCATGTAGCTGTCCTCACCCTTGCTAGTAAATATATTGACTCAGCTTGTTCTAAAACTTGTAATGTTGGAGCCGATGTTACATGGGAGGAGTTTAAAGATGTCTATATGCAAGCTTGGCTTGGTGGGGCCTCTGGCTGCACTACATTTAGAGCAGCAGGTAAACGTTATGGCATTCTTAACGCCTCTGCTGTAGAAGATGTGGCTGTAGAGGAAGTTAAGGAGGAAGACACCTTCGTTGATGAAAAGGATGTCATTGGTGGTGCTTGCTATTTTGATGTTGCAACAGGAAGACGCCACTGTGAATAATTGTTGTGTGTCGTGATGTCTTGGTACACAATTCAAGTGTTTGAAGATGATAAACGAAAAGAATCTTCTGTGCTTAATGTCTACGGAGAGCCTTTCGTCATTGAACATAAAACATTATTTGGTTTTGATTTAACACCTAAGAAAGAAACAGATGGAAAAACCGAGAGGAAAACGCATCACTCGTTACCGCAATTCTGAAGAAGAAGGAATTGGACGAGTTGTAAGTTTGCAAGCCCTTAATGAAAATCAAAAGGCTTATATGAAAGCATTGAAATCTGCTGAACAGATTTTAGTGTTTGGTTTCTCTGGAACTGGTAAGACATACATTGCAGCCACAGAAGCTGCCAACCTCTATTCACAAAAGAGAATTGATAAGATTGTAATTACCAGACCTAATGTTTCTGTAGGTAAAGACCTTGGTGCTCTTCCGGGAACGAAGGATGAGAAGTTTGCCCCTTGGGCTGCTCCTGTTCTAGATGTCTTGGAGGAGCACCTTGGTAAAGGTGTTGTAGAGACAGCTATCAAGAACGGAAATATTGAGATGGCTCCGTTGACAATGATGCGTGGCCGTTCATTCCATGATGCCTTCATCATCCTAGATGAAGCTCAAAACTGTTCCGTAGCAGAAATCAAAATGTTTATTACCAGAATTGGAGAAAATTGCAAGACGGTTATCAATGGTGACATTAAACAATCTGACATCAAAATGGAATCAGGACTTTCAAAGCTTCTGGAACTTGTTGAGAAACACAATCTTCCAGTTCCTGTCATCGAGTTTGGTGTTGACGACATTGTTCGTGGTGACTTGTGTAAGCAATGGATCATGGCCTTTGAAGGGCAATAGATAAAAAGAAAGGGGGCACAGACGTAATGTCTGGCCCCCTTTTTCATTAGTTATTTTCAAATCTACCCTTCATGAGCTTTTCATTCAGCTTCACCCACTCTTGGATTTGTTGAATCTCATAAAGAGACATATCTTCTACAGGATGGTTAATCCCCAAAGACTTCTTCGCTTCAATAATGTCATTAGGTGAAAGCACAGAGAGCTTGTTTCTCTGATATGCCAACCTATCTGCTTCGTCCCCAATCAACCCAGAATTAAGGCTGGTTTGAACCTCCGTCCTTGCATAACTGAGCATCTTATCAACCATCTTTGCCTTTTGTGTTTTAGACCCATTGATAAACATAGGGTCTGCAAGCATGGCTTTTGCTTTTCTGTCTAAGATGGGGAAGATGGCTCTATTGACAAAGTCATCATATTCAGGATCAGAAGTGAAGCTGTCCATCCTAAATGGAGGTTTATCCACCATACCTAATAGAGTGTTGATAGAAGTTCTTGTTTGTTCGTATGGGGTTCCAAGAGAAGCCATAACAGGATTACCAGATTTGATGTCCCCGTATTGAGTGGCAGACCTCTTTGGCTCACCAAACATACGTTTTCCATTTGCATCGGGTTGTCCAAGGATTAAGCTGAAGAAATTGTTTGTGTAACGAGAAGCTTGTTCGATAACAGCATCAAGACCTTGAGCCTGTCGTTTATCAATAGCAGCCGTATTCACAACCCCTTTAGCATCCAGATAAGCCCCTGCAAGATCATTTAAAGGATCAAAAGGACGGGTTAAGCCACTGGCAATACCACCCAAACTCTCAACGACCTTACCAATCAAATCTGTAGCTACAGAACCATCTGTGTCTTCTTCAGTTTGCATATATTGGCCAAGAGCCTTTACAAACTCAAAACTACCAGCATCTTTTAGCGCAGAGGGAACAGCAAGCTGTCTCCCAAGATCAAGCCAAACTTGCTTGTCCAAGGGTTCACCCTTAAACTTGGCAGCAAGCATACGCCCCATAATATTATAAAGACCCAGAGGAAACATGTTGTCCACACGTTGGACACTACCATCTGCATCTCGTTCTTCATACCACTGAAGACCTTCCTCCTGCTTTTTTGCCTCACGGATAGTGGTGAGGCCAAGTGCAGTGGAGCCAATAATGGCGCGAGACAGCTTCTCCCCAATATCTAATCCACGTTCACCAGCCATAATCTTAGAGACAGATTCTACAAGTCCAAAGGGACTGTGTCTCCAAGTGAAGGCCAACATACTATTTACAAACTGACCGAAAGGCCAGATAAAGCCAACAGCAGCATTGTGAGAAAGTTCTTGAGACTGTTTTGCTAATTGAGTGATACCAAGATTTTTTCTCCAACCACCCATTTTTCCAAATGTTTCGGAGAATGTGTCTTGTTGTAGCATTTTAGTGGCATGATCCCACATATCATCTGTAATCTCATGCACCATATTTTTATTTACAACCTCATCAATACCCATACCAAGATGAAGTCTTGTTTGCTTATCAAGTTCACTTAATCCAGAGATAGCTTTTGTCATAACATCTTGAGCATGAACGAAGGAAATCTGTTGTGCTCTCTTCAGATAATGCTCTGTAGCCCTGATACCAACCCTTTCAGGGTTGACACCAAAATCTTTAGGACTTTTATTCATTTCCACCCCTTGGAAGAAGTGGTGATGAATGTCTCTCTGAATATTCTTAGGGGCATTATCAACAAGATCACTAAACCCCTTCACTGTTGTAAACGGGTCTACAGCAATCCTCGTCATATACTTCATGTTTTTCCAAAGGGCATTAGCCTGTCCAATAGAAAGGTCTCCACCTTCCATATTAAACATTCTTTTAGCCTTACCAAGCCCATAAAGAGAAGCCATTTGTAGAGCTTGAGAGGGCACCTTAATCGCCTGCATAACTCCCCAACCTTTGATGTTGGTAATAGATGTAGCAGGAGTGGAGATCAAAGCCCTTTTCCAAACAGTTTGCCAATACTTTAAGGTTTCTTTGTCAACAGCCTCTTTCTCAATATTACCTCCAAGACCGTCTATAAGACCTTTGGAGGCTTGTTTATTTGAGATAGTTACGTTTTGGAAGGCGTCCATAAACTTAGAGGCATCAGACAGCCCCTTAAAGTTTTGGCCTGATTGACGGGCAACATGTGCAAAAACTTCGGTGACTTGAGAGAATGTAACTCCAAAAGGCTCAAAAGCGGTGTCAATTTCTTTTCTTGCTTCATCATCCATACCTTCTGCAAATCTAACCAAACTTTCAGAGAAGCTATTGGCATCCTCTGCTCTAATATCTGCCCCATTTTTTTGAAGCATGGTGATAAAACTGTTTGGGTCATTTTTATTGGTGAACCAATTGAACACAGCTTGACGAAGCTCTGGGTTCTTTGCCAGCTCTTCTCCATCATTGGCCATCTTAATCCAATCCACTTGATTTTGGATTAATTGTCTTTGGATGTCCTTAGCCACTTTCTTTCCAGCACTAGAAGCTCTAGCTTTTCTGGCAATGTTAATCTTCTCGCCAGCTCCTTCTAATCCAGTAGCACCCTTAATAGGTTTAAAGTGGATGGAGGAGGGAATGGAAGCCAATCCCCCACCAAGCAATGTCCCAACAATATTTTCAGCATAGCTAAAATCGTGTTGAGCACCAGCTTCCATCATAGTGTTTTGATAAAGAACATCTTGGACAGATGATAAAGCAGCACTAGAAGCGAAGTTTAGGGCAAGAGCTTTTTTTGCACTAACTTTTGCAGCAGCTTTTACCACCTCTGCATTAGCTGTTTTAATGGCGGCTTTACTTGCCCCTTTAGCAGCAAGTTCTCCTGTAACATTTTTAACAGCTTGTTCAGCGAGAAGTTTAATCCCCTCTTTTGAAGCTGCTGTAGCAGCCCTGCTACTAAAAATCTTACCAATTCCAAAACCAATGTATGTAGTGGGGTCTGACACTAACCCAGAAACATAGTCTTTTGTGGCATTAAGAAAACCGCCAAAACCTTCGCTGGAAGCCGCATTACCAATCTGATCATAAAGCTTATATGCCTCTCCATATTTAACCTTATCTTCGTCTTTAGCCCCATATACGTCGATTGCTTCCTTAGCTGTATAGGCAGCATTAGAATTAAACCAACGCATATGGGTCATATAAGCATCATAAGCCTCTTCGTCTGTCTTCACATCCGTGCGTCCATATGTAGGATCGGGCTTATTTGAGTAGATAGAGTCAGCAGTTGTAGACATGAAGTCACGAATGATCTTCACTTTGTTAGGGTCAGCTAAAACTTGTTCTTTAGTAAGGTAGTCAGTGGGAGCAGCTTGTTTTTTAGCTTCCAGATCAGCCATAACGAGGTTAATAGGATTAACTAATTTAGTTCCAGCAGTTTGAGTGGGTGCTGGGGCATTTGGTCTTTCAACCCCCAATAGTTTAAACGGGTCAGTTAAAGTTTGCCCCAATCCCATTATCAATCTCCATTAATCATTTTATCTCTAGCAGCAATACTAACTTGTCTAAGTTCTTCATTAGAGGTTGTGTATTCTTGCCCGTTATAGGTGTATGTGGAAGTACCATCCCCATTATCTTTCATATCACTAAAACCAACTTGTTCCAAGATTGACTTTACAGCCAGATCAAGTGGTTCAGTGGATGTAGGGGCATTACCCGCAGCAGGCTCAGGAGGGGCTGCTACAGGGCCTGTAGGTGTTTCGGGTGGGGGAGCACCAGTCGAAGCATCATTGCCCTCTGTAGGCTCTCCTACGCTCTCTACGGACATACTAGATGGGTCAATGTTTAACCCCTTCGCCAAAGCAATGATGTATTTACTGTTTTCACCATACTTCTGAACCAAAACTTGGAAAGCTCTAACCTTGGCTTCTTGCTCTTGTTCAGGTGTGAGTGTAGAAACACCAGCTTCATTTTTGGTGGGGGTCATCAATTTTCTCTGCGCGTCCAACTCTTCATTAAATTGCTTAGTGATCTGATCCAACTCAGAAGGTGTCGGAGGATCATCAGGAGCAACACTCTTAAGATAGTCAATATTAGGTGTTACAGAGCCACGACCATAAGGATGATTAGGAACAACCTGATCCCCGTATTGAATAGCTTGTTCTGCTGTAAGGCCCGGAGCAACTTCTGTCGTAGCTAATTTAGCTCTGGCCTTGTCCATTTGGTTATAACCAAACATATTGGCCCAGATAGTGCCAGACGGGTTGTCCTTAAGCCCCTGCGGATCATTTTGAGCAGCAGTGACAATAGGAGAATAGAGACGAGAGAAGAACGTAGCAAAATCTTCATCAGGGGCAGAAAAATCTTTACTGAGGTTATACGCGCTACGATAGAAATTTTCATCCATTGGGACGTTTACATCAGTAGAAAGCTTAACCACCTGATTATAGAAATCACCTAACCCAGCAGGGTCTTGATCAGCCTGTTGCATAATGATGTCTCTAGGAACACCAAGTTGTGCAAGCTTATTAGCCCATGTCACACTTTCGTTGACAGCAGCATCTACACGTCTTTTATTTTGAAGGCCTGTAGTTCTGGCCATTTCCACTTGTTTGTTGAAATAGTCTCTAGCTTCTTCGTCTCTAACATCAATTCTGTCATTCAGTGCATTAAAGAAACCTGTCGCAAAATTTGCAAACTCATTAGCCATTACCCTCTCCTTTTAATTAATGGAGAAGGGGTGGGGGCTTCGGCTGCATCTTCTTGGGGAGTTTCTTGACCTTGATCAGCCATCTCTTGTTTAGCTTCCTGAATGTCAAGTTTCTTTTTGTCAACAGGTGTAGACAGAGATTTCTTAATCAAGAATTTGATACGCTCTTTATCTCTCTTGGCAGCTTTTTCTTCTGCTGTAGGACCATCATCTTCTCTAATATCAATGCCAAGAGCTTCTGCCAATGCTTTAATGTGTTCGTGTAGAACAGGGGAGATAAGCATTTTCACATCAACTGTGTGAAAGCCGTTCATGACACCGGCAGAAGTGAGGCTGTCAACGAGAAGGGATAGTGGAAATCCGTGTGATAGTGTGAACATCATATCATCCACAACATCAGGATTGTCCATCTTCTTGAAGTAGAACGCCAGAGCCTCTTCAGGTGTGTTGTATAGCGGGGGTTGTTGCCAAGGATTTCCACCAACCTCTTGAGTGAGAGACATTCCCGGAATAGGTGCTCTTAGTGCCATTAATTACCTCACAGACGATGAATACATGTTATAATTTCTTTGGAAGCTTCTGATATATTCAGGCCCTGTGGTATAACCATCAGAAGTCCCACCAGCCCTTGAAACAGGAACCCCACTAAACCAAACAGAAACAGCATCGTCTACCGTTCCATATTTAGCCGCAGCTTTTTTCATACGATCTAAGAAAATAGCATCTTGGATTTCAGGGGAGCTTAAAAACTCTTCTTCAGATACTTCTCGTCCTAAAGCAGCCTTACTCCACGAAGGAAGATTGCCCGGCATAATTTGATATGCACCTAAAGCACTCTCACCTTTGTATTGACCACTTGTGACGACAGGGCCACGGGCAGAATAATCACCACCAGAGCTTTCAATATCTTTAATGGCCTGAGCAACATTCTCCCAATCCCCTTTGAAATTAACTGGTGTAATAGGTTTATCAGGAGCAAACGAAGAAGGTCTATCTCCTCGTCTAGCAATCAGCGGAGCAGCTTGTTCTTCTGTTGTAGTAGGTTTGCTCTCAGGGATAATAGGCTCAGAATAAACAGGCTCTGCATCTTTATATTTAGCTCTGATTTCTTGAGCAGCTTGTTTAATCTGTCTTACCCATTCCACTGTTCTTTTAGGAGCATCTGATTTGATCAAGGCAGAAGGAGCAGCCCTTTGAGGGATGAAACCATTACTTACAGGTTTTTCTTTTTTAACAGGCTCTGTAAATAATTGCTCTCTAAGTTGGTCTAATGCGTCTTTATAGTCCATCTTAGTTCCTATCATTGATCAAAAATGCCGTCGAAAACTCGACCTGCAAAACCACTAACAGCCTGCCAAGCAGAGGCACTAGCACTATCTTTAGCCGCAATCTTTCCAACAACAAGTTCATGATTTCTCTGTTGAGCATTCTCACCTGCTTGGAAAGCAAACGTATAAGCGTCTTGCTCTCTAAGCATTAAGTTGTTATATGCTGCTGTAGTAAAACCTGTAGCTGCTTGAGCATTTTGTCTGTTAGCTTCATTAATAGCTTCATTATTAGCTGTAGTAATTGCTCGTCTCCATGTAGCATTAGACTGATCAATAAGCAATCTATTAGCAGCATTGAATTGAGCACGAGCATCATTCATTTGCCTGTTAAACTGTCTGGTGTCATTAATCTCACCAGCATTGAACTGTCTCATTGTATTTTTCTGAGCAGCATTAAACGTAGCAACTTGAGTTTTTAAATTAGCAAAGAACTGATCTGTCTGGTTTTTACTTGTAGCATTGAACTGCTTAGTGGCATTTTCAGCAGCAGCATCAGTGAACAACCCATTAATAATGGCTTGGCTCTTAAACAAATCATTTTGTTGATCTGCATCAAGATTTTTCAAATCCATTGTCAAGAATGATTGAGCATTCTGAAGACGGGCTTGTTGTCTATTGTCAAGATTTTTCATCTCAAATTGGGCAAACGTGCTGGCGTCTTGAGCAGCAATGTTAATTGCGCTCTCCATTGCAGCCTGCGTTACAGCAGAGCCAGCCATAGACGAAGCACCAAGACCTCTGGCAGCCATAACAGCATCAGCCATACGCATAGCACCAGCAGCCCAAGCGGGTTTATTTCCCCCTTCAAACTGCTGCATCAGCTTGTTAAGTTGACCTTGCACTGTTGCATCATCAGAAGGTTGCCCTTGAGCAGCTTCAACTAAGCTGTGATCCTGCACTGTCCCATGTGTCACACTCATGCCTGAGACAGCATCTTGAATACCGGGGGTAACGTTTGCAGTCGTAACAGTATTGGCTGCTTTAGTAGTTGGAGCAGCCGCTGTAGCTGTAGTCCCTGTAGCAGCTACAATATTGGGACGATTTCCAACCTGACCACTATTCGGATTGATCAACTCATTCTGACTAACATGTCCTTGTTGAACATTTACATTAGTGACATAGTCTGTGGGGTTGTCCAACATATTATTTGTTGTCTGCATCCCCGTAGAGTTCATGTTAGGTGCAGCGTAGTTAGTTACAACCTTACCTTCATCATTAGTAATCTGTGCACCAACTGCGGGAGCAGAAGCAGATTGTCTCAATTCTTCAGGGGTTAGACCACTTGTTGGTTTTATACCAGATTGAACATCTCCGCCTTCAGCAAAGCCTCGCTTCTCTTGCGAAGAAGCCACCATCATCTTTGCCTTATCTTCATAAGAAGCAAACTTCTGACTGTGAGCTGGGTCAGAACGAAGGAAGTTGGAAAACTGATCCATAGGACCATTAAATCCCATCTTCCTAGCTAAAATCTCAGTTTGCTGTTGGGTAAACCCACTAAACTGCTTTGTCATGTTTACCCCTTCTTACACACTTCTAGCATAGCGACATCTAATGAATTAAGCCATTCCAAGAACATTCTTGAGGCCCCTGTTGGATCAGGCATTTGTAATCTGTATTCTTGAAACACACTACAACTTGCCCCAATCATCACTCCTGCGGCGCAGGCGGTCAACAAGATCGCTATCAGAAAGCCCGTTAACATTTCTTTTTTCTTCATGAACAGCTTCACGAGCTTTCTCCACTTTTTTAACGTCCTTTCGTAGAGCCTCTGTAGAGGCCTCTACAGCGCCTTCTCGTTTTTTGGCCCTACCATACATAAAAAGAGCAATCAGCCCTGCTAGGGCCATCCCAAGCCCTCCTAGGAGGTTTTTAATTAGAGATGGTAGGAAGTCCCACATTATGCTCTGTTCCTAGTCATATAACCAGCCGCAACCATAATAGCACCTTCAAGCCAAAACTGAAGATCGCCCATATATTGTTCCATAGGGTTATCTGGCCAATAGATACTTAAAGTGGTTTTAACTACACCAATAATACCACCAGCAATGATAACAGCCCACAATTTTCTGGTAGGGGCCTTGGTAGGTTGATTTACGAGATTAGCCATTTGAGGCCCTCCAAAAATTTATTTTTCTTTACCCCTTGACAAGAGGTAAAATTTGATTATATATACTTAGGGGTTAAAAAATCTTTAGCCCCGGTTAATATAATAACCTATATTATAATAATGCTTGTTCAAATGTCTTAGCATAGGATGCAATGGTCTGAGCTTTGTCTGTACCATTAACAATCCTACGAGCAGACACATAATCTGTTTTAGTAGGTGTTAGGTAATCACTAAGTTTTTTACGAGTGAACCAACCTTCAGTCATACCAAGAACAATGATCTTTGCAGCAGAAGCGGGGATTAAAGCTCTATCAGGGTAAGTGACAAAGTCTTCACCAAGCTTATCTTTAGCTTTCTTGTAATTGGCTTTACCTGTAATCTGGACAAACCCTCTACCACGATAGAGATAACCATCTCCATCTTTTGCAGGAGTGTTCCCAAGATTTAAAGCAAGCTGACCTGTATCGTATTTATCAAAATACTTTACACCACCATATTCTGTAATGGGTTGCATAGTAGCTGCTGTCTCGTGATAAGCTGTAGCTAAGATGTAAGCTCTATGATTAAGAGGGAGATGAGACGTTGCATCAAGCAGTGTTCTCACTCCCTCTTTTTGTTTTTCAGACATGTGTGGGAAAAGAGGTGATAGTTTGGAAATGACTTTATCATAATCCATTTTAGCTGCCCTTTTAAACAAACTTAAAAGTATTTCTAAGAATGTCATTTCTTTAACCATTTCTTAAGAACATAAGAAAGCCAAGTGATCTTTTTCTCTTTGTCGTAGTAAGGCTCTTTAGACCATTTACGATGATTGCAATCAATCCACCCTTTTCCCTTAACCCACAACATCATGTGTGTATGTTCAGGCCCCGGAGCTGTGTGGGTAAGCCACAATTCTGCATCACCATTCTTAATCATATTGCTCATCTCTTTTTCAGAGCCAGCAATAATCCACAGAACTGTCAGAACATAATCTTCACAATCACCTTTAAGGGGGCCTTCAGAAGATTTTAAAATTGTCCATTTATCTGTATTTTCTCGTAAATACACATATCGTTTGTTAAAATCAGACAGCGTTAGCTTCAAGTGTTTTGACCTTTTCAGAGAGTTCTTGTACAGCTTTAACCAACATACCAATCAGACCTAATGTATCAACCCCAAGTGTGCCATCTTCAAAAGTGATGAGAGCTTCAGGTGCCACATCTCTAATATTTTGAGCAATCACACCAAATCTAGCCCCTTTAGGACGAAGACCTTCAGGGTTTTTCCACTCGTAATTAACAGGATTGATATTTTTAATCAACCCTAATACATCACCCATCGGTGTAATATTGTTTTTAAGTGTTTGGTCCGAAATAGGTGCAAATCTAGCATCACCTTTTTCACGAGTGATTACAGTGGTTATGCTAGAAGAAGTAGTACCACCAGCATTAATTTGAGCAACTGTTCCACCATCAAGCTGCATGAAAATTGCAGAGCTTGCTTGAGTGTTACCAGCATCAGCCGCGATAACAATATCAGCAGCTTGTGTCATATATTGGAAATTTGATCCACCCCTATGACCTATTGAAGCTGATAAAGAGCCACTGCTATTGAAGTTGATAGCATGGTTATTAACACCTCCAACAGAAGCATCTGTATCATTCAGCGTAATTGTTGGTGAAGTGTTTGCCAGAGTGTAGCTGGAATCTTGAATGTAATATCTAGCATCACCTTTTTCACGAGTAATGACGGATGTAGCGTTAGGAGAAGATGTTCCGGCAGGTTCTACACGACCAGCAGTTGCTCCATCAATTTGAAGGGTAATTACAGAGCTTGCTGCGGCATTTGCAGCATCAGCAGCAATAGTGACATTACCTTGCGCTGCATACAAGTTTAATACAGAACCCCCACTAAATCCAACCAATCCTTGTTGAAAACCAGAAGCATTAAAGTCCACCCTAGCTACAGAAGACAAACCGACAGAAGCATCACTATCGTTAATGGTGAAAACAGGGGCTGTATTTTCTAAAGAGTAGTTAGTAGTAAATAAGTTTGTAGCCCCAAGTCTGGCGTATCTTGCATCACCTTTTTCTTGTGTAACAACCGATGTTGTGTTGGGGAGAGACGTTCCAGCAGGTTCAATTCTTCCGGCCAGTGTTCCATCCACCTTAAACTGAACCCCAGAAGATGCAGTAAGGTTGTTAGCATCAGAAGAGATGATAACATCACTTTTATTTGCCACAACAGACATATCTATTGCGCTGTTAAATCCTACAAGGCCATTCTGAGCACCAGTCGCATTAAACTCCACTCTAGAGCTAGAAGACCCACCAACTGAGGCATCCGTATCATCAATAAGTAAAGACGGAACTGCATTAGAGATAGTCTGGTTAGCTGTAAAAGTATTAGATGTGGCAAGCTTTGGATAGTTTGTAGCTGTTTCAAGAGCCATTGTCCCAAGACCAAGATTGGTTCTGGCAGCAGATGCTGTAGAAGCACCAGTGCCACCATCCGCAACAGCAAGATCAGTGATACCCGTGATTGTCCCACCAGTGATTGTCGCAGCACTTGTTGTCAGAGCAGCAACTGTAGCTGTGCCATCTAGCCACAAGCCTTTCCAACTAAGCAGAGCAGAACCTAAATCGTAGGTATTATCTGCTTTGGGGAACATGCCAGAGCCACTGATTGTAACTTCTTGAGCAGGGCCAAGTTTAGTAATCGGAGGACCACTAGCTGCTGTGCCATCATGAGCATGGCCTGTAGACGAATGGAAAGCCGCTACAATTGCATCAAACTCAGAGTCTAATACACCAGCATCAGCTACGTTACCATTAGCAATATTATTTCCTACGTCTTGTCTGGTGTATCCAGTCATTTTATCTCCTGTCGTTTTCTCTATATTCTAAAACAACTGTATCAAGACTAAAAGAAGGATTTAGACTATTATCTTCTATACTAAAAGATACAGTTTTACCAGCACCGATTACATGGGATTCATAAATATTATCCAATTGATCCCCATAAGTAAATGTCCCCCACAATGTAGTTGGACTTCCCCAAGTAAATATCCCACTAGAAGCATTGCTAATTACAATCTGCGGAGGACTAATTGGGTTATAGTTGTCAATTTTGTAGTCATCATAATAAAAATTAATGTTGGCTGAAAAATCCCCAGATGTTTTTGTATACAAAGTCATCTTATATACAGTTTTTCTTTTCGTCGGATCAGTGATTGGCATGAAGGGGCTTTTATAAACAGCCTGAATAACTGCCCCATCTCTTGAGGAACCATTCTCTGCTTTATAAATATAGCCATCATCATTAGCAAAGACTACAATCTCTCTGCCACTAGCATATCTACCATCTGCACAATAGGCTTTATATCCAACCATTGTAGCCCATTGCATATCAGAACTATCTTGGTTAGAAAACTTAGTAGCTAAAAGCCCTTTTGATAAATCTGCTGTATTTGTGCTTACATATGAGAAGACACGATATTGAGCTTTCTCTCGTAGAACCAAGCTGCAAAATTCTGTAGCAGATGCAATAAAGGTTTTCATATCTTTTGCAATAGGTGCAGAAGCAAGTTCTAAACCAAAATCATCAATACGTTGAGAGGCGCTTAAATACCTGATACCATCAGGCCCCATGAAAACAATATCACCGCCAACTTCTTGAATAGTGTCTGTGAAGGGGCAACCTAAGTCACTTGTAATAGTGCCAAGATTAAAGTCAGAAGAAGTGTTGCCAGTAATGACCTTAATTGAGTTCTCTGTAAAGATGATTAACTGATCACGAAAAACAATAAGTCCTGTAACGATGGAAGCAACATTGATGATACCGCCACCAGAAGCCGCAGACCAATCAAGTTCATTATACAATGAACTAAAAATCACCTTATTTTGGTTGGCGACAAAGATTGTACCATTCAAAACTGCTACGTGAGAAGCCCCAATCAAATCCGCAGGGAGAGCTAGTGTAGGAACACCAGGGACAATCCATGAAAGGGTGTTAGTGGAATCATTAAATACAGCAGGACTATTGACACCATCAACAAACATAATCTTAGGTGTGCCATTGAAATTAAAATGAGCAGCCCTAGTTTTTGTTCCTAAAAGAGCCGCTGCCCCCAATGAAGACCAAGCAGCGCCAGAATTGATATAATATTCGGACTTATTTGAGCCGTTTTTTCGTACACAAACCACTTCATCCGCATTTGCTACATTAACCCCTAAGATAGCTCCACTTCCCGGAACTGAGCCAGCAATGTATTTTGTATAACCAAGAATTTTTTTATACCCACCATCTTTGGCAGGTTCAAAGTTCTGAAGCATTGTGGCAGAGCCAACAGCATTCATCCCATGTTGCAAAGGACTTAAGTTGGAAATAAGCCCGCCTCTAAACTCCACTGGGAAAATTTGTAATTGATCGGGCATATTTATCTCTTATCTTTGGATAACGTGTGAACGTGCCTGTTCATAACGATTAATGAAAATGGTTCTCATATTTTTGATGCCATCTTCATATTTCTTTAACGAGAGGGCAGCAGAGTCCAAATCACCCCTAAACATATAAGCGTGATAAAGAGCACCATTTCTAATGACATGCCTGAAAGCATCTGGAACAGTGGGAATGTCTGTAGCAGCATCTAAATCAACAGGTAAACGATAATACTCGTAAGCAATATTATAAGCCTTATCTGGTGCAGGGACAATTCCAAATTGCATATTAGGTGTTCTAAAAACTGTATCAGGCACACCTTTATACCCATTTGTTACATTGTATTCCTGATCCAGATAAGTAGAAAGATACTCTTCGTAACTGATGATTTTGAGCTTTGCTGTATTGCTACCAAGAGTTTCATCATACTTCACCCGAAAGCTGTCTAAATCAACTGTCTTCACATCATTAGGAAGTGAATATCTGGTTTGATCTACGACTAAAACTTCTTCTTGAAGAACGTGATTGAAAGGCCATTCAAACTGTTCATAGTTAATTCCTCTAATGGATTCATTAACAGCATCTTTCACTGTTGAATAAAACCCAATAGCTGTAGCAAATGTCGATTCAGTTAGTTCCACTTCATTCAATGTTCTATTAACATCGTTGACTAAGCCAAGAAAATTATATGTTGACATTAGATTTCCTTCGCACTTAATCTGACACTACGTTCTACAATATTACCATTTGAAAAAGTTGCTTGGCAAGAGATTTTATAATCTACATTCTGTGTTCCAGCCGAAAGGACAATTGTTGTCTTTGTTGCTGTAGCTGTAGTTGTAGTCACTGTCAATCCATTCACTGTAGAAGCTGCTGTAACAGCAGTTTTGACACCATCAGCGTCATCAATAAACCACGAAGCTGCCGTCACCGTACCACCAGATGGCAGAAGTCTAGACCAATCAATCGTATAGTCTAATGTTTCATTTGGGTCTTTATTAGGCCATCTATAGCTCATGATACCTTCATCTCTCTATTCTGGGCTTCTGGTGTAAAAACTCTGTTGATATTTGTAGCTTCTAACAAAACTGTCCTGTTTTGATTTTCCACCAGATATGTTCTATTATTTCTATCTTCCCAAAGGATGATTGTCCGTAATTTACTAAAGGCAGAGGTATCCCAAAAATAAGATGAGACACCAAGGGCTGTAGATGTTCCGTAGGCTTGTCCAATATTTTCTAGAGGAGAAACCCCTAAAACTGTTGAACTGCCAGAAGCAGAGCCAACAGCATATACCAGAGATTTACCAACACCACTTACCAGAGATGTTCCAGAAGAACTCCCCACAGCATAGACTAGAGAAATCCCCACACCATTTGCTGTTCCAACCCCAGAAGAGGCACCAACAGCAGATGCTGTAGATGCACCAACAGCAGATGCTGTAGATGTTCCAGAAGCAGAGCCAACAGAACCACCACCCCCTGTAGAACCAACACCAGAGACAGTGGATGTGCCAGTAGCATTACCTACACCAGAGGCTGTTGAGAATCCAACACCAGTAGCTACACCAGAACCACTTGCAGAGGCCACAGAAGAGGCCGTAGAGGCCCCTGTACCATTTGCACTACCTACACCAGTCGAAGAAGCTGTTGCGTTTGCTAGGGCCTTCCCAACGCCTGTAGCAGCCCCTGCCCCAGAAGAGCTTCCTGTGGAAGAGGCTGTAGAGAAACCTACACCTGTCGCAACACCAGAACCAGAAGAGCTTCCAACACCAGCAACAGCAGCAAGGCCCACAGCAGAAGCTGAACCAGAACCACTAGCAGAGCCAACAGCCGAAACTGTTGAAAAGCCTACACCAGAAGCATTACCAACACCTGATGCAGAAGCTGTAGACGAAGCTGTAGAACTACCAACACCTGTTGCTGTTCCTACACCAGAAGCAGAGGCTACACCAGAAGCAGAAGCGGTGACAACAGCATCATCAGCAATAGGAGCAGAGGCAAGTGGGGAAAAACCTAACATGTAAAACCTCTTTAGAAAATAGCTGTGATCATAACAAAGCCATCACCACCTCGACCACCACGGCCACCAGAGACACCAACACCTCCTCCGCCACCACCACAGCCACGTCCGCCAGCACCACCAACACCACCAGCACCGCTGTTATTCGATCCACCACCAGAGCCGCCCGAAAATGTCATAGGCGTCCATAATGTAAAGCCATCAGCACCATTACCAAGTGTAGGTCCACCAGCAATAGTTGGACAAAGCCCAGCACCAGTGATGGCACCACCAAGGTTATCCGATGCTGTAGCTCCACCACCACCTGCACCACCAGAGACAAATGTAGCCGTTGCGCCCCATGTCACCGTCGCACCAACCGCAGACGAGCCACCTGCTGCTCCTGCTGCACCAATCAGCCCCATATACGAGCCAAGAGGCCCATAGATATTAGCTGTATATGCACCAGAAGCCGAACCTGCTGCACCACCTGTGCCAGAACTTGCCGCTGCACCACCGTTGCCACCTGTGGCCCCGATCAGTTGGTAAGATGTGCTGATGATGTCCCCAGTGATCTGGACAAGCGAAGTCGTCCCTGCAACCGCCGAACCACCACCAGAAACGTTACCATCCCCACCTCGACCCGCCATAACAAAAAGCACTTTTGGAAGATAGGCTGTAGCAATCAGAAGACGGGAAACAGCTCCCCCACCTCCACCACCGCCCCCGCCACCTGCCAAACCTGCTGTGCGGTTAAATCCACCGCCTCCACCACCACCCCCACCTACAGCGAGAATATCTAATGCTACAGCGCCTTCAGGAATTGCGTAATGCTGCCATTGCAGCGTGTTACCGGGAGGATCAAACCTAACGGTGTTTCCTGCCATCTGGGGGAATGCAAAAGGAATCATTAGTAGATCACCGTTATCATAACAAAGCCATCACCACCGCGTCCGCCAGCACCACCTGTTGTGCCAGCACCGCCTCCACCCCCGCCACAACCACGAGCACCATTTCCGCCCGCACCGCCGACGCCCGCGTTAGACGAGCCGCCGCCAGACCCACCGCAAAACGTCGGAGGAGTCCACAATTCATAGCCCGCACCGCCGGGGTTTGAGCCTGCCGCACCACCATTGATCGTGGCGCAGATGCCTGATCCGGTAACGGTGCCGCCAGCAAAGTCAGCCGCGCTTGTGCCAGCTCCACCGCCACCGCCTGTTACGAACAGTGCCGATGCACCAAAAACCACACCAGTACCAGCACCGCCCGCTACAGCACCACCAGCTCCTCCGGCAACACCCGCAAAGGCGATGAAATTACCAAGCGCGGTATATGCCCCACCAGATGCAATAGCCCCAGCCGCTCCGGCTGCCCCAACAGCAGCAAGTGCACCTGTACCACCTGCACCACCACCGTTGGTCGTCAGTAGTTGCAAAGCCGCAGCAACTGCACCTCCGGCAAGCTGCACAACGGATGCACCACCCGCTGTGCCTGCCGCACCGCCAACACCGGGAGAAATATAAAGCACCCGGCCCAATCGGGCGGTCGGCACCCACATGCGTGTGATGCTACCTGATCCGCCTCCACCTCCGCCACCACCATTACCAGAGGCCCGCGTGAAGCCTGCTCCACCACCGCCTCCACCACCGACGGCAAGGATGGCAAGAGCAACAGCACCATCAGGAATGACGAAAGTTTGCCAGACGTTTGTCCCGACCGGATCAAAACGTCGTGTTTGGCCAGTTTCTTTTGGTAAGAAAAAAGGAAACATTAAATCAACCCCGGAACTAGGTATTCAACTCCCGTCAAAACCTCCATTTCATAAGGTTCCGGCAGTTCCATTGGATTTCCATCTGCATCGACATAGGAAATTACCTGTGCCGTTACAATCTCAGTTGACGCCAACTCAATTTTTTGCCAGACGGTACTTTCAACACCATCGAGCCGCAACGTCATAGCAATATAAGTGGCCATTAGTATTTCCCTCCGATACCAGCAACGGTGTAGCCGCCTGCAACTGCCGTCCCAAGGACGACATAAATTCGATAACCAGCGGCAAGCGCAATGTTCATCGGGATTTCAAAACCAGCAATAGCTGCGACTTCTGTGTTAGTCGTCGCTGGTAATGATAATTCGGCAATCAATGCGTTATTAGACGCCGTAGTGTTTGTTGCGCCGTTATTCAAGAAAACTCTCAAGACCGACGCAACGTTGGTGCCAAGAGGACGAACAATCAGTTTTTGCAAATAACTACCATCTGTAGCATCTGCCGTAAAAACAAGGTTAACGGTGCCCGTGCCGTCCTTGGCGGTGTTTGCCGCCGTGATGCCCGCCGCCCATTCGTTCTGCGGGATTTGGGCGAAAATCGGGGTTGTATTTTGAACCATTGTCCTACCTCAAAACAGGAATGAGTTGGTATTCAGCGCGATGTCCGTGCCGAAGATGTTCTGCGGCTGGATGTCCGCTGCCGCCGCCGTGACATAGACGGTCGCCGACCCTGACAGGCTGATTAGCGATCCAGTGCTGGATTGTTCCAGTGCCCGCGTCATGGTCGTGCCGGATGCGGTATAAACGCCCGTGCCGATCTCCCATGCCGTGCCGTCCTCGATCACATAGCGCACCTCGTCCTGATCAATCAGGCCCGCCGCCGCGAAGGTTTGGAAACCGGATGAGGCCGACCCAAGCGTGATTGTGCCAGTGCCCGTGGTTGCCGTGGTCATTTTTGCCCGGTTCACAAAAACCTTTGCCATATAAATTAATCCTCAGTAACGGTTGACGCAGTAGTAAGTTGAGGTGCAACACCGTTAGAAACGGAAATATTAGGTGTAACCGTGCCACTATAAAGCAGCTTACCAGCACCACTCGACAACGTCCCCACAGCAAAGTGAGTGATTGTGGATGTACCAGCCGTACAAGTGGGGAAGACAATTGTAGCCGCAGGCGAAACGCTTGCAGCGGTCACTGTCCAACCACCAGAAGTGCGAGCAACAGCTACACGAGCATAACTTGTATAAGCTGTTTCGTTAGTCGTTTGAGAGCCAGCCTCCCCCGGATCGGCTGTGTGTAAGGAGACATACAAGTTGGTCAGTGGGGAAGTGGCAGCGTTATCAGCAATGTTAGCAATTGCTGTCGCGTTGAAGATTAACTTCAAGAAATCATTTTCAAATGTGTCGCCCTTAGACATCTATTTTCCTTTGAGATAAAAAGAAGGGGCCACCACTGAAGGTGGCAGCCCCAACTAAAATTACGAAGCGTCTTTGTTCACAACAATGGGTGTACGGGGCGTCTTATCGCCTTCCACCACAACCAGAACCACTCTCACTTTGCCATCAACACGGGTGGCAGTAGCACCAAGCAGGGTAACTTCACCACCACCAGCAGGCACAACAACCGGAATTGTAGCCGGAGTTGTAGCAGCCAGTGTCAGAGCCGCTGCTGTCGAGGCAAGTGTGCCTGTAACAGTTGTACCAGCAACTTGACCAACAACAGTGCCTGTACCTGTACCAGCAGTGATTTGCTGGACAGTCATAGCCAGAACCACTGTCCCAGCAGCCAACGTCATCAGGTTAATGGTGTCGGTAGCTGTGGTCATAGTACCATCAGTGGAAAAGTCAAAAGTAGTTTCAATTACACGGGCGAAAAGTTTATCGCCAGCGTCCAGAACTTGCGTAGTATTACGCTTTGCGCTGTTAATAGTAGCCATATTCTATGTCCTTTCCTAGATCAAGCCACGTTATACTTAGCAGTGATAAGAGCTTCAGGACGAAGAATCTTATGACCGTAAACGTGCATACCACGGACAACATCGGCAAAAGCTTCTTGCGAACGGAAAGTCTCAGTTTTAGTGATATTTTCCGCAGCAGCAACAGCCGAAGAATGGCCAGCGACGATCACGCCATAGTTCGAGTTTTGGCTGGTTGTACCCGTAGTAGTCGGGCCAGTGCCAACACGCGGCAGCGAGTTCGATTGGTAAATGGTGAAGCCATGAATTTGCTTACCAATATTACCATTACGCAGAGCACCTTTTTCAGAAAAATCCGAATTGATGAGACGCGAGTCTTCATCTTTCAGCATTTCAATGAACACCGGGTCCAGAACCAGCCAACGACCATTTTGGTCAACGTTTTGCACGTCGAGGTTACGAGCCATACGAGCAATGATGCCCAGAGGCGAAACCAGCGTTGTCGGTTTGGTTTGTTGACCGGGCATACGAGGAGCAACCGGGATCGAGTTATCACCACCACCAGACAGGAACGAACCGCTATTCAGTTTGTTGGAAGTCAGAAGTTCGTCGTTACCAGTTGTAGACAGGGCTTTAGTACCCGGAATATCGGTAGAGGCACGAACAGTGTCAGCCGGGCTACCAACTGTGGATTGTTTAAAGCCACACATGTAACCAAGCGTTTCCGCATCAAACTGGTCTTTCAGACGGAAGCCAGCACGATCAGTGGCCATCGACATCCAGTTCACATGCGAGTGAGCCTGTTCAACGTCTTCAAGCATGAACGCAAATTCGTTGGCTTGGTCAATAACCAGAGTGAAGTCTTCATCGACCAAATCTTGCGGGGTGATAATTTTACCACGCGAATACGGACGAATGCTGATTTCCGGCTCTTTGATAATTTTAACGGTATCACCGAAAGAGGCAATTTCACCAAAGTAGTCCGTGTTCACAATAGCCTGAACCACCGAAGCCCGACGGAAGGCCAGTTGTGCTTTTTTAGAATAGACAATAGGCGAAAAAACGCCATTAGGAAGGCTGGTATGCCCAGCCGCAGAACGAAAAGCCATTAGTAGTTTCCTTTTGTTAATGGAGGATGTCTAGCATCCGATTAAAAAACGACCATCAACACTTAAGGGCCTACGTTTTCTGGGGTGGTAAATGTTTGCAGCATCTACGGCCCATACTCTTTAGGGTAACTTAGTTGTTTATTTGTCTTTTAGGGGAGGAGGGGGCTTGCAACACCCCCTCGGCCTAATTAACGTGCCGCGCCAGAGAGGTCGTAAACGAATGTGCCATCACGCTGCGATTGAGCGATTGCGGCTTCATTCTTTTCATACTCTGCCATCGACATTTTTTGCACTTGCGACTCAGTGAAAGTTTTCTTTCCACTTCCATCAGCAGGTGCAGACGAGAGTTTATTTACAACGGATTTAGCAGCTTCTTTAGTTGGGTTAATCTGATTTGCAACCATTTCTTTTTTGTAGGCACTCAATGCCCAAATAACATCTTCTGCTTCACCATCATAAATAAGTTTTTGCATGGTTTGAGGCTGACTTTCAGCCCAATCATGAAACTCATCAGAAGCCGTAATATCTTCAAAATCGGGATGAGCCTTTTTGATACGAGCTTCTTGTTTATTCTTTTCCAGTTCAAGACGGATTGCTTTCACGTCATCTTCTTTGGAACCAACCTGTTCATTTGCCAAAGCACGGATAATAGAAGCAGCTTGAGGGTTTTCTCTCGCCCATTTAGTGGCTTCCTCAACAGAGGAAATATTTAGTGTGGGCTTAGTTTTTGTCGATTTAAGGTCTTCAACCTCTTTCGTCAATCTCTTGAGATCATCCATCTGCTTTTGAGAAGTTCTACGAAGATCAGAGTAACGCTTTTTCCACGTCTCTTCATCTTTTGTTAAAACTTCTTCTCTAACAGGAACTTCTGTAGTTTCTGTTTCTAATTCCTCTGCTTGTTTACCCTCTAGAGCAGCAATTTCTTCTTCTAATCTAGAGACTGAACGAGGTGCAATATAGTCGGTCATATGTTATCCTTTGGGGCCGCTTCTAGCGGGTGGCCATTGCTAATGTTTACGTCTTGTTACATAACCACCGTGAGCGAAGTTCTTTTTATCGTTATCGCCTACAGCAGTTTTAGTTCCTTGAGAAAGAGATGAAGAAACAGATTGCGTTTTATTCGCATTCTCTCCGCCACCCGTGCTCACTGTGGGACTTACTGTTGAATGGAACATACCATTAAATGCGTCCCTAATGCCTCCAAACAACCCAGAATGTTGTGTTGTATTAGTTGTGGACATTTTATCTTTTAAAGCTTGCAAGTCAGCTCTTTGTTGAGCTGAGAGAGGTGTACCATCTTTATTTGTTCCCCTAGAAAGCATTTCATCAAGAGCTTTAGGAACATTTCTGTTCAGGTAGTTTTGTCTTGCTTTTACAGCCAAACCACCGAATGGTACAAAAGCTCCAACAGCAGATTCAACACCCTTTTCTATACCACTGTCTTTACTTCTTGCATAGTTTAAGAAGTCATCAGGCCCCCATTGATCCACTGAACCAGCAAGCCCTGTGGGGGTTTGAAATGTGCTTTTCTCGTGTAAAGGTTGATCAAAACCATTAGGCCAAGGATTGGCTTTGGGTTGTTCCTCTTTTTTAGGTTGGTTTTGCTTACTCATCCAATAAGGCAATCCCGTTGCAGGATCAATATCATTGTCTGAGTGAACTTGCCACCCACCTTGACTGATTGTCCAAGGGGTTTGTGAATTAACACTACCACCCTTAGCCATTTTCACTGGGGCCTGAACTTGATCAGGAGCTTGAACCTGAGCATCGTGAGCTTGCAGCTCTTCAGGAGAAAAAGGTAAATCATCAGGGCCTTGTCCACCAATACGCCCTTGAGCGTTTAGTTTAGCCAGCCCTTCCTTTGCCTTGTTCACCATTTTTTCTACGTAATCTAGTCCAAGATAACGAACAACATCAGCAGGGAGAACGTATTCACCCTCTGAAAGCTTTGCATCTACATTATCTGCCACTTCGTTCGGTAAAGCACCCGGAGGAACTGGATTTGTATTTTGTGTGTTTTCCACGGAGCCTCCTTCGGCAAATCTTGGTTTAGTCAGGTCATATTTAGAACCTAGTTTAGAAATGTCCACCTCTATCCCATAGACAGGGAGATTTTCTGGGGGGTTAATTTTATTGAAGTAATCTGCTTTTAACTTACTAACAAAGTCAGCCCACGTACCCCCTTGTTCTACAAGAGTTCTTGCAGCCCCGACATCATAACCAGCCGAATAAAGAGCAGACATAACTCCTCTCTCTTCATCTGTAATAAAAGATGAATCAGACCACGGCCTCAAGGCTGCGTTTCTAAAAGCTCTATAAAGAAACTTCAACTCATATTTTGGGTTAGCCATTCCAAGACCAGCATCTTCTAACCCCGGAACTGTCCTAATATGATCCCAAAATTGCTGAGAATCTCTTGCACTACTTGGTGAGCTTTCTGTGTAGTTCATCTTTTTTTGAGAAATCTGAACATCATCACCAAATTCTTGCTTAAGCTCATCTAGATATTTCTTCAGAGATGTAACATAAGTTTGATAAAAACCAGATTTTGGGTTAAGAGCTTTAGCAATTTCAGAGGGACTATTTTTAAATCTTGCTTCTACGATTTTTTCAATCGGAGGAAACACCACCTTGTTGATACCAAGATCAGAAGCTTTTGCTAGAATAGCGTCTCCTAAGAGACGAACAGATTCTGAGATTTTAGTGATTGGTGGATTATTAAATGTTTTGTTTGGGGCTTTGTAAAGCGCAATCTGAACGCTTTCATCCAAACTTTTATAATAATTTGTCCAACTTAATTCTACCTCTGAATCATCCCATATTTCAGGAACATTTTCTTCATAAGCTTTTTTTAATTTAAGTTTTAACTTATAAAAATTTTCCCAAACTTCTAGTGTAGAATTGGCTATATACTCTTTTAATGCAGCTAAATACTCATCTCTAAGAACTAAATTTTCAGGGGTGTTTTCAAATCTTTTATCACAAGTATAAATCACCCTTTCATATAAGCTCTTTTTAAGAGCTTTATCATAATCTATTTTTTTAGATGGTTTTTGCCATCCTTTTTGGACAAGATCAGATTGAAGTTCTTCTGGAAGAAGATAGGTTTCACCAGTAATAGCATCTTTTCTCACACTATAACGAGTATGAGCGAGTGTTCCGTTGTGATAGTGTTGATAATTAGCTTTAAATCTCGGATCACCTGTGTTATAGTCATTAGGAGAATTGATTGTAAGCTCTTGATAACTGATTTCTGGGTCTCGTAATCCAACCTCTTGTTGCCTTTGATATCGCTGATAACCTTGGCCAGAGGGGAGAATTTCATAACTAGAAGGATGGTCATTTAATTGATCAATTATATCTTTTCTAGTGTATCTTTTAGCAGGATCAATTTCAATCCCTGTTGCATTCCATTCAGAAGTTCTAATTGTTGGATTATCATTCAATTCTTTTAAAAATTGACTACCCTTAATCCCATCTTTAGGAAACTCTAAACTATCAATAAATGGACGAAGAGGGGATTGAAAACTTAGATCAGGATGTGCCCATTCATTATCTTCAAGGGGAGGACCACCATTATCTTCAAATTTCTTCTTTTTATAACGAGGAATTGGATCAGTTTTAGCTGATAACCCCAAATCATAAGGAAGATTCATAAGTTGTGTTTTATAATCTTCAACACCATTTGCTTTATCAATTTGAGATTGAACATCTGCTAAAGCACCATCTAACTCTCTAGCTGTCCATGTATCATCAGAGAATGCGGGGAGATTTAAAGAACGTTCACTAGCTGTAAGGTTAGCTCTATCTGCTGTTAAATTAGCAAGAGCCTCTCCCTCATTTCTAGTATAGAGATCGTAGTATCCCATCTCAGACGGTTTGTCAAATTTGGTAATAGCAAAAAGGTTTTCTAACGAAGATGCAAACTCTGGATATTGCTCTCTGAGTTGTAAAACACTGTCTTCTACATTACTCTTATGATCTGCAATCCTACTAACCTCTGAGCGTAACTGCCCAAGAGTTTCACCATCCACTGTTGTAAAATTGTCGGGTTTACCCTTAAACTCTTCAACTTGTTTCACAACATAATTGTAAGCTTTTTCGGCAGTGGACAAGTCATCTAAAGCTGTAAGGTAAGCTTTGCCATATAAATTAAGTTGACCATAAACTTTACCAACCTTTACAGAAAGATAATTTGGGCTTGTCCCACCCTCTCTTCCTTCAATCTTGTCGGCACCATGCTGCAATTCGTGCAACACTGTTGCATCATCAGAAAGAGTTCTTGTGAAGATAGTTTCTGTGCTGGGGTCAAATGCTGCTTTATGACCTCTAGAGATTTGTAAATCGGCGGTAAGGTCTGTAGCAACATTAGCTTTCATCTCACCAAGGCCAGCCACTTTTTCATAAAGCTCTTTGTGTTTAAAAGCATCTTTAACAGGCCCAATAGCTACACCTGTAGGAGAAACATTTTCAGCAAAATGAATATAATCGGGGGAAGTTGTAAACTTACTGTCGTCAGTTTCCATAAGCCATCCAGATTTTGGATGCTCACTAGCCCCTGTTCGACGAAGAACTTCTTCTGGGGTAAACCCACTTCTTTTTAAATAATCTGCCTCTTTAGCCACTTTAGAGGGGGCAGAGAAGAAAACTCCAAGAGCATCTTCGTCTGCCTTAAACCCAGTTGTAGCTTTGGGGGCTACTGTAGCACCAGCAACATTAGCTACTGTTGTATTCAAATCACCAATAGTGCCTTTCCCCGTAACCATACGCTCAATAGGGTCATAGACACCATGAGCAAGAGCAGAGCCAGTTTTAGTGATAAAATTACCAACATCACTATTAATCCCACTCAAAGATTGAGGTGTGGTAAACCAACTGCCAAAATCTTTAAGTTTTTCACCTGCGGCCTTGACGTAAGAGCCACGTTGTTCTGTTTTTTCTGGATAGATAGTATAAGTGGAGCCGTCAATAATTGACTTATAGGAACTACCACCATCATCTGTGAGACCAACAAAAGGGTCATTAGGCCCTGCATTAAGCGGGATGTTATTAGGGGAAATATCACTTAATGCTGTTACAGCCATTTATTTTTCCAATGCGTTTATATCGTCCTTAAGTGTGAGGAGTTTACGAAGGGCTGTAATTTGCCCCTGAGCGCGATAAATCTCTTCCACTCGCATACTTTGCTCTAAAAGTCGTTGAACCTGAGAAATGCGTCCATTGATCATCTCAATGAACGCCTCATTAAAGCCCGGACTGTTGACGAAACCTTTTAAACCGTTCATTGAACACCATTTGCGCTAAAACCGGGGGTGGAAGGAGCAGGGACAGAACCTGTGCCCATCATTCCACCACCAGAGCCTTGTGTATCACCCACTTGGACCCCTGCCGGAGCCGGAGGACCACCTTGAGGGGACATTCCCGGAGGCATTTGAGTTTGTGGGCCAGTGGGAGGTTGGAAAGCTTTAAGCAATTCAGCTTGAATAGCAGCATCAGATAGAGAATTGGTCACTTTATCCTCATCAAGATCAAGCGATTTAGCAATTTCTCTTACAATGATGTCCAATTTAGCAAACGGAGCAAGGATTGGATTAGAAACAATTCCAAGGAATTGCATCAAACGCTGACTTCTCACTTCATTCGCCATTAAACTCTCAGTTCCACGAGCACTAACTTCCAAATCCCCTTTAATTTCAGGGTCGAAGTCAAATTGCATGTTGAAAGCAAAGAAAGCTCTTCCTAACGGACCTAAAAGATAGTCATCGAGGTTCTTTACAACTGTTCTGATTGAGCCATTAGCCGCATTCATCAGCATTGAGATGCCAGAAGCAGTTCTGCCCACCCCTTGAATGCCTGTTTGGCCATAAGAATACGAAGGTAATCCTGTGCTTTCGTCAGCCAAAACTCTAGCTTTGTCAAAAAGCATCAAATTCTGATTTGCCACATTTGGAAACTCTGTCCCAAAAATAGCTTGACCCGGAGCACCCGCTTGACGACGAAAAACTTTGCCCGGATGAATGTCTAACTCTTGACCCGGAACCAAATTTGTCTCATCAATTTCAAAAACAAGGTTGCCAGATAGTGCAGCATTATCTACAGCCATACGCATGAAGCCATTCATGAGTAATTGTGTATCTTCCATATTCTCTGCCACACCAATTCCAAAGAAACTGTATGGGTTCATCTCATATGGAGCCGCGTAATAAGGGATACGAGCAGGTTGGAAGGGATTAATTACAAAACGAAGGATTTGATTATTGCAAGTCCAAATGTTTGCACTAATCATATCATCGTCTTTGATACTCTTATCAACTACAATACCTTTATTACGAAGGTGTTCAGCCTCAATATACCCCCAATATTCCAGAACTTCCCACCTTTCCACATCAGGATTGGTGTTCCCATCCTCCATTTCAAATTCCCAATATTCTTTTACATACGAAGAGCCACTATCAATGGCATCTTCAATAGCTTTGGGCTTGAAGAAAGGACGTTTATTCAAATCTTTGAGGTCTTTAAGAGACATCTTGTGTCTCTCCACCACATATTCCGCCTGATCCATATTCGCTGCGTCAGGGTCAGGATAGAAATTCCAAATGGAGACATGAGAAATAGTTGGAACAAGTTTTGTGACTGGTGTATAGACACCTTTATCATCCCACTTGGGGTATTCTTTGTCTAAGGCCATAGGCCCTTTTAAAACACCTGTTCCAAATAGTGCACACTCAAAAGCTGAAGCTCTCAAATGTTTAGATGCACCACTTTCCTCCAATTGATCTTGGATTTTCTTTTCCATCTTCTTCGCTGCAACATGTGCAGGATTGAATGTGACGGATGTGGCAGTTGTCCCCGGACCAACTTGAAGCTTGCCTTGAATGGGAGCAAGCTTCTCGGCCATAGCGCCGAGGTTAAATTCTGTAGCTCCCGGAGGAAGCGGGGGGCCATCTTTCGTCCCAAAAGGAGACTTAAGAGGAGCTGCACCATCAGGAGTTTGAGGGTCAAAACTTACACTGTCGGATACACCTTCAGGAAGTTTCGTCTGATCAACCGAAATAGGAAAATCACCATTACCAAATAAAACCTCTACGATTTGACCATAGGCAGCCAACACTTTAGTTTTCGTAACTTTAACAAAAACCTTACTTTTCTCTTTATCGCTAAACTGTGTAGTTGAGCTGTAGAGACCACGAAAGTTTCTGTAAGCATTTAGAAAACGCTCTTCATCAAGAAGTTTTTTTGTTCTAGCTCTTTCAAATCTTTCACGAACGAATGCAACAGCTTCATCCATTGGCACTGTTTGAGTAGCATCAATGCCTTCATTTTCATAAGAAAGCTGATCGTCCATTCATTATTCCTTTAATATCCAAAAACCAAATCTGCTGGTCTGTAATGTCTAGCTGTATCTGGATTTACATCCCAAGCTGTCGATCTAGGTCTTGACATAACACCATAACGAAGAGCATCGTAAATGTGGTCTTCACCCTTTGTGTTTACATCTTCTACGTTATTCACATCCAATTGTAAAACTGGGATTTGTGCAATTGTGTTAATGCAATTAGAGAAGACAACCAATCTAGGCTCTTCTGTGTATTCATCTACTTGAAGGCGTCTGTGAACTTCGTTCTTACCCGCCACTCTAGCTCCACGACTACGATCAGAAGGTCTCCAACGACATCCACGAGCAATCATCGTTTCCGCAATAGATGGACCTGTTTGCCCTCTTTGGTGCCAACAAGAACTATCAAGTACGCCATAAGTAATCGGGCCATCATCTTGTTCCATGTAAAGGATTGTGTCTGCGAGGTCTGTTGCCAACATTTTTGAAACGTAAAGCTCTCGGTAGACGACCAGTTGTTCCTCTGGTGTCACCGCAAACCATAAAACGGCTGAGTAAGAACTGTACCCAAAATCACAAGCCCTAAACCGTCTCCAAGAAACAGGAATCTCGTAAGGCTCAACAACATGAATTTGTCTGTTCCACTCTGGAAATGCAGACCCCTCAATAACATCCCAATCACCCTCTAAAAGTCTTTTTCTCTCTGCTTCCGGTAGGGAGAGCAGGTTAGCTTCGTATTCACCATTCTCGTAGAGATAGGGATTGTCCGAAAGACGAGAAGGGATGAAGCGTCTTTTAAACAGTGGTTCTCCCTCTCGTGTGTGGCCTTTTGGCCAACGAAGAGTTTCACCACTTTCAATATCTGTTGCCCAAAAAGCTTTATTCCAAGCTGAAGGGTCGATAAACATTTTCTTCACCCAATTATGACCAACGTTTCCGGGGTTGGTCGTAGCTCTCATATAGAGCTTTAAATCAGGTGCTGTAGTTCTAAGACGAGAACGCATGTAGTTCCATGCGTAAGGTGTGGGCCATTGTGTAAGTTCATCAAAAGCAATATAGTTAAAACTCTGCCCTTGGTATCTTGTAACGTCTTGGTCTCTTTCCAGATAAGACATCCACAATGTGCCCCCAGAAGGGGTTTTCCACTCCATCTTCCGTTCAGACCACTTAATTCCGGGAATGGCTTTGGGGTAGAGTTCTTGGCTTTTCTGAACAAGTTCTCTAAGTTCTTCCGTTGTTCTACGAAGGATCAAACCACGAAACTGAGGATGATTAAGATCACGTAAAGCATCGGCCAAAATAGCGTATGACTTCCCACCACCAGCACTCCCACCAAATAACACCTCTCTTTCAGAGGCTGCAAGAAAATCTGTTTGTGGACCTTTGTTGGGTTTGAAGATGATTTCTCTATCTTCTTCTATTTCATTCACGAATTGATAATCGGGCACTTCCACAATTTGTGGTGCTTCTTTAACAACAGGTTTCTTTGTAGCCACAGGGGTGCGAACACGTTTGGTTCGTGGCCCTTTGGGGAAAGAGGCAAGTTTTGCCCGTTCTTCTTCGTTCATTATTTAGCCCCTAAAGTCTCCGTATAATATTCTAGAGCTTTACGTGTTTTTTCTGCTCTGGCTGTCCAATTCTTCAAAGCATTTGCAGAGGTTCTACGCATACGTTCAACCTCCACCCTTTTCTTCAATCCAACATGAGAGATGTATCTCCCCGTAACTTCAGAAAGCCATTCAGCTACATAACGATAGCTATAATGTTTTAAATGCTTCTTGGCGACAGCCAAAGCTTCCAGCTCAAACTCTACAGGAATGAGCATTGAGTTATCTTCTGGATCAATCTGATAGCCAAACGGAATTGTTCTTGCTAAACGAGGAATTGCTCTCCAATTCTTTTTGTCTGCAAAGAGCAAATTATCCTGTTCACTTATCGGGTGCTGTTCCATCAGCTTCTCTTAGGTTGTTTTTTTCTATTCGTTTCTCTAGAAACAACCCTTAAATTAGAGGGAGAATTATCTCTGGGTGAAAAATTTTTATGATCCACTTCTTTACCATCTCCTTTTCTAACCCTACCTGCTTTTTCCATAATAGCTCTAGCTTTATTACGAGCAGCTCTATCTTTTTTCCCTTTGGCCGTCCCTTGAGTGGCCAAATACTCTTTTCTATAATCTCTGGCCATTACTCATCCTTAGCTGGGAGAATGAACAACCCATTGCTGTTAATGTCAATCTTCTCTGTCTTGGAGACACCAATACGGTCAAGAATGTCTTTAGCAGCAGCAAGCTTTTCTTTCACTCCCCATTGAGTGGGATCGTCTAGAACACCAACCAAACCTACAGCAGCTTTGGGACCAGAACGAGAAAGAAACTGTTTCGTTGCGTTAATAATCTCATCTTCGAGAGTTTTAACGATGGAAGAGGTGGGGTAGGTAGGGTGATAACCAGCAAGCTTTTTAGCAGCTACAAAGTCCCCATTAGCCTCTTCAAAAAGCACTTCGAGAAATAGTTTTTGTTGATCTGTTAGAGGACGAGCCATTTTATTTCCTTAGCACTTGCAATTGGCTTTGCCACAGGTTTTGCAAACCTTGGCTTTTTTAACGGGCTTTTTCATTATGCACCAACTTTCCTTTTCCCAGTTTTCCGATCTTGTTTCAGCTTAAAAAGACCTTCAGGAGAAAATACTCTTCCAGCAGTTCTAGGATCAGGCCCTCGCATGGGCATTTTATCCCCATCCCCAGAAGCTTTTCTTTTATCGTAAGCGTTTAAGGCAGGGCGTCTCTTAGGTTGTGATTTAGAAGCCATTAACACTTCTTCCCTTTAACCATACCACCTTTGGCATATTGTTTGATTTTACCAACAACGGCCTTACCTTCCGTCACAGTTTTACCATCCATACCAGTGACGGAGCGTTTAGTTGCAGTGCCTGTGCCAACATTCCAATCAGCCTTGGCTCCAACACCAATCACATCACCTTTTCTATATCCCTTCATTGCGTCTTTAGCAACAGGAGATTTGGTGCTTTTTGTAGTCTTAACAGGGGCAGGACGAGTTTTAGGCTTCGGAGATGTTTTAGGAGCACCCCCATACGAAACACCAAGACTATATGTCGAACCATCTTTACGCTTCATCGTCTTAGCGGCTTGAGGGCGACGAGCAGCAATCTCAGCGGCTGTCAATTGTTTTTCTTTTTGTGCCATTAGTGTGTTCCAAATAAATCAATTTTGAGTTGTTGTGCTGTGGCAGCAATGGCCCCAAGCGTGATGATTGCATAGATAATCCATCTACCAATTGAACCAAGAGATTGAGTGATACGTAAGAAGTCTTTCACTGCCTTGACTTCCTGTTCCGTCAACTCCTTTGGATCAATCAGAACAAGGTCTGGTTCGTGATCACTCATTGTTTTCCCCGAAAGATAGTGGTGCTGATTGTAGGAGTCGAACCCACGTCAGAGGACTACAAAACCACTGTTCTACCATTGAACTAAATCAGCAATATTGGTCAAGCTTTTACATGATGTCACGAAACGAGCAAAAGCTCATCGACTTTTAATCGACTAGAAGAAAGCCGCTACGCAGCTCTCTTATGACACCATGTAAAAACCTGACCATTTGGTCAATAAATAATGTTAACATGTTTAACATTATAAAGCGCCTTCGGCGCTCCCTTCCTGTTACGTCGCTACATATTACATATACTAGATTATTCCTAATATATTAATTATGTTCGCTTCGCCTCCGTCTCCGCTCAGATAATATATTATATATATCAACCAAGGAAGGAAAGAGAAGAGATAAAATTCTTATCTCTCACTATATATACGTAAAAAAGGGCCTAAAAAAGACATCGGTTTTTAAACTATTTTACAAACCATTGATTTTAAACAAAACTATTTTCAGAAATTTTGTCCCCTCGTTTAAAATATCTATTGATCGGAGATCGTCGGAGCAAAGCTTTGCTCCTTCTCTTACGTAGAGCGCAACAAGTTGCGACGAAAAAAGAGGGGAATTGACATTTATCAATTGTGTAACCTATGCCCTTGATTTATCAGAGGAAATGGCGGCTTATGGTTAACAGCTAAATAGCCTATTTTTTGGAAAAGGTGATATATATCAACACCATAACCCCCCGTGGCCCATGCCCGGCCCCTTCCCGTCTGTCATGTTGGACAAAATTCCGTCATAACGGATGCAATGAGTTGAATACAACCCCCGCCCCCCATCATTCAACACTAAATCACCGGAAAATCAATCGTTCAATCATTCAACTAATATGCTACTAGGTAGTTTAATATTAAACCATACCCCCTATCCCCCTATGGCTGATTGTTTAACGATTAAACAATCTTCCATGTCACACACGCGCATAATGCGCGCGCGTGTTCCTTCTCACGAACGCGGGTTAATACACGACTCAATGAATAGATATTCAATAACGCAAAGTGATTCTTATAAGCAATTCAATGGGTTAGCTGGTGATTCGTTCCATTGTCTAATCACGAGTTGTTTTGTCGTCTTGTATCCCTTTGATTTTATTGACGAATCTTTTTGCTTGCATTGTCCGAAAATTTGGCGCTATCTGGCTTCACCGAAACGGAAGGCCAGCGGGTGATGCCGCTAGGAACCGGAAGGCAAACAAGCAATCTCTTTCCTTTGATGCATGGCCTAGCTATGCAATGGGGTAACAAAAGAGATAAGGAGTCTGGACTAGGCCAGACATTGAAAGGAGAAAGCGCAATGCGCTACACTGTTTTTGAGTATCATTCCGGTGGTGTAGAGCAAGTCTTGAAAACGGATTGCCTTGATGAAGCAAAGGCGCGTTATAGCAAGTGCTATGCGAGTCAACGTGGGCAAGGTGGTGTTTGGTGCAACGTTGAAAAAAGATGGGTGGTCTAATGGCTGTTCTATCCACTAAGGATAAGATCAAGTTGCGTGTTTCTGCCGCTAAGGTGGAGCGTTGGAAAACGGAACGGTTGAAAGACCATGCTGACAATGCCATTCGGGGCACTACGTTCACGGCTTGGTCTTTCGGGCAGGAAAAGCCTGCTATGTCCTATCCTGACAAGGACACCATCGAGTCTGACAATGCCCATATGCGTTCAAGCTCTGACAAGCTTGCGCGGGATTTCAAAAGGTATAACGACACATTCGCGGATTATGCGAATGATCCTGCCCCATTGCCCAAGCCCAAGCCTATTTTTGTCACGCCTAGGGCAGACTCTCCTTTCAAGGTCAATGGCCGCCGTCGCGTTGTGGTCATTGAACGGAAATAATCAAGCCCGAAAGGGCTTGACATTCAAGCCGAATCACCTTAGATTCGGTTTCAGTGTCAAGCTTAGGTTTGGCGGCTCTTATACAAGCGCCCTATTGTCAAAGGGCTGTTACTTTACCGTTGCCTGTTGTCGTGGCATGGCGCAAGCTATGTCGGGCATAGATGGAACGGTGGGGAGAATAACAGTCTGACGGATAGGCCACACGCAAGCGGTGTTGACGCTTGCCTATGCTATCAAGCCCTTTCGGGCTTGTAAAACCGATAGCATGTGATTGACTGACAATCAATCTATGTGAAAGGGTTTGGCATAAGACGGGAGCCTGTCCCAAGAATCAGGCAAACAATCCGCATGTGTGAATGGCCAATGATTAGCCCGCACCATATGGTGAAGGGATTATTCCCGATAGTAATGGGCAATGCAATAGGCATTGTCTGGCGCAAAGGTTTGCAGCATATGGAACATTAGACAACAAGGCGCTAGGGATAGCGTCTCTAAGTCTTTTGTGGATTGAAGAAAGCTTAACGAGTCACCTAGCCTGATACCAAGACACGAAAGCTAGGTGATTTGATTAATCTTTCTTGAAAGGAAAAGAAATGTTCTATAAAGAAATCACGGGCGGGGTGCGAGTCCGCGTCACCGAAGATCAATGGGCTATTGACAGACATGACAAGGGTTATGTCCAGATCATTGCCCAGCCCGGCCTAACCATCTACAGGTTGATCTAACCACATCGAATCATGACAGGAAAAAAGATATGAAATGGTGCGTTGTCGTCGTATATAGGGACGGACGGGGGGAATCTTTACCTTTCCGTAGTGAAAAGGCTGCAATGAAAGTGGCTTTGATTAAGCTCAATGTTGAGCTTAAAATGGCTTATGCTGGAATTGCTGAAATTGACTCTGTTGTCGTAAGACCCATGACTACTTGGTAAAACATAGCGGGCAGGACATTAGCAATAGTGTCCTGTTAGATGTGTTTTTGCATCAATCAACAAGAGGAAATATCATGGCTGTTAAAGCAGAAAAAAGCCTGTTTGTGCAGGCTGGTGACTTCTGGAATAAGCACGTCAAACTGGATAAAGAAGGGCTTGTCCTTTTGGACAAGACCATCCAACGTGTTGTCGAATATCGGGATTGGGACGCCTTGTCGCGTTTCATTTCCCGTGCTGGCATGGACAAACCCAAGGTAGCCCGTATTGTTCGCGCCGCTTTTGGTGACTCGCTCACCTATAAGACTGACACCAGCCATAGCTCCGGCGGTGTCATCAAGATGAAATGGCCTGCTGACCAGAAATTTGTCCTTCTGAATAGCTATGCCCATGTGATGAAGGCTGTTGCAGAGGGCAAGGCTTTCAATGATGCGGGTTTGCAGAAGGCCATTAAACCCATCAAGAAGGAACCGAACAAAGACAAGGCCGAATTGCTTGCGGCATACAAAACCCGCGCCGAAAAATGGGCCAAGGAAAATGGCATCACCATTGGTGCCATGATTGCCGCATTGCAAGCCAAGCCCACGAATGAAGCGGGCAGCAATGGCATTGTCGTTCATAAGGCTGCCTAATCCGCAGTCTTTTCTGGAATTAAGGGACATGTCCAGCGCAGAAATGCGGGTTAACCCCCTACAATACCACAACAAAGGATAGTGGATATTGGGTAAAATCCGGCGGCCCTCTTTCTTAGGTTTGGTGCACCCTTGTTGCCGAAAGAAAGAGGGCTTTTTATTTTAGGGTGTATTTATTAGAGGGTGGACAGAAGGAATAGGCATTGCATAAAACCGATTTATAACAGATTGGCAATCCAATGTCTAGCCCCCAGTGTAAAAGCTGGGGGCTATCTCACACCAAATTATGACAGGGAAACACAAGAGGGAAGATTATGTCTATTCGTTATGAAATTGTTGCTCGCCTTGTTATGATTGGATTGTATAATGCTTAGAGGGAAGAAACAAAAAACTGTTAGGTCTAGGTCTAGGTCTAAGGCTTGGTCTAGGTCTTGGTCTGGGTCTGGGTCTTGGTCTTGGTCTGGGTCTGGGTCTTGGTCTAGGTCTGGGTTTGGGTTTGGGTCTTGGTCTGGGGCTAGGTTTTGGTCTTGGTCTGGGTCTTGGTCTGAGTCTGAGTCTTGATCTTGGTCTAGGTAAAACATAACAGAAACAAACATCAACAAACACAATAACGTGTCAAACAATGGAGAAACGGAATGAAAATCCTGCAAACTGTAATTGAAGAAGAGAAAGAAGGCTTTCTGGCTTTGATGGGCCAAACCATCACTGTCTATTGCATGAATTACATTTACACTGGCAAACTTGTCGGTGTAAATTCTGATCAAATCAAATTGGAAAATGCAAAGATTGTGTATGAAACGGGTTCATTCAATTCCAAAGAGTGGAAAACTACTGAGGCTTTCCCTAATGACATTTACCTGCGCCACAGTGCAATTGAGATGTACACCATTCTGAAATAAAACTTGGGGTCAAATCTGCGGTAAGGGCCGTTTGTGTAAAAGCATTCTTCACAAACAAACTTGTTTGTGAATGTGACGGCCACCTTTTTATAAGGATAAAACAATGCCTAGAGGAAAGAGACAAAAAATTGTTAGGTCTAGGTCTGGGTCTAAATCTAGGTCTTGGTCTAGGTCTGGGTCTGGGGCTTGGTCTAAATCTAGGTCTTGGTCTTGGTCTAGGCCTTGGTCTAAGTCTGAGTCTAGGTCTTGGTCTTGGTCTAGGTCTGAGTCTTGGTCTTGGTCTAGGTCTTGGTGAGAAGGAAAAGAAATTATGAAACATCTAATCAAATTGTTGGCCTGTTGCTTGCCTTTGCAAGCACAAGCTGAAACATGCAAATGGAGTGGGATGTATGTTGACATTTCACCTACGCAAGAGGGGAATGTATCGGTTCATTTTCATAATGAGCTAACCTCTTCGTGGGGAGATTCCCCCTTCTATTGCATTGTCACGATTGATGGAGAAATCTTTCGTGCTGTAATCACAGCGGGAAATGGTGAAATTCCCGACAACATTCTCATTGAACACCCTGTTGGATGGCAAGCTATGCCGGAACAAATTGACGTGAAAGAGGGGGATGATGGCTATTTGCTTGTCACCCCCATTCTCCTTGGATGACAGGAACAAAATGATGACCGACACCAACAAAGACGCCATCGCCGGGCTGATCGGCAAATGGGGGCATCCGAAATGAGCAAAGTGCAAGAAATGCACATTGGTGTCGCATGACAGCCGAGGTCGTTAATCTCGAAACTGTCACGCGGCTTGACCTGCCCGCCGAAAGAATTTTGCAAGCGGCGCTGGCTGCTGGCTTAGAAAGCGCAATCGTCATTGGATACGACGCGGACGGCGATGAATACTTTGCATCGTCCTTGGCTGATGGCGGCGCTGTTATTTGGCTGCTTGAGCGCAGCAAGCTGCGGCTTTTGCGGATGGCAGACGAATGATCAGAACCACCGAACAGATGCGCGAGGCCGGGGAATGATGATTTTCGACCCGCCCCTGAACTCGCCGGAATACCGCGCAGCCCTACGAAAGCTGACCGGTGAACCGACAGAACCGCGTCAGGATTGGCCCGTTGATCGGGGCGAACTGATTGCCCGGCACCGCGAGATTGCCAGCATGGCGAGAAAATGGGCCATCGAGAACGAAAACAAGGCGCGGGAACTGGAAATCCGCGACAACCTCGACGCTTCCAAGAAGCACGACGCTGCGGACGACTGGCTGATCGAGAACCGCAAGGAAATGGCGGCTGCGATCATCAAGCTGGTGGAGGCACTAGAATGGTATGATGACCCGTCAAGTCAAGGGGATGTTGCCCGCGCCGCCCTAGCTGCCGCAAAGGAGAAAATCAATGACCGTTGATTGCACTAACCCCAACAAACTATGTCTTCGCGACATGACTGATGCCCAAATTGCCACTATTGTACGATATTTTATCCACAATAAGGTGGAGGAGTATATCGAGAATAAATGGTATACAGGTGATGAGATTTTGCCTGATAATATTTATCGTATAGCCCCAACCAAGCTTTCAGTCAATTGGGATCATCTGGCCGATTGGGTAGTGTGTATTGCTTTAGATAGTAACGGGGCTGCATGGTGTTATGATTCTGTCCCCACTCTTAGTAAGACTAATTGGATTGGAGATTGTATGGGGATGGGTTATAAGATTAATTTCCTGTCATCGTATCAGCGTGGTACATGCGATTGGAGAGAAAGTTTAGTCTTTCGCCCCGGAAAGGAACCAAAATGAAGAAAGTTAAGGAGGTAAGTGATGCGTGACTTTCTTACTAGCGGTCGGTTTGGATTTTTAGCCGGTTTTGTGTTGGGCTTGATCCCTATGTTTATAGCAGGGATGTACCTAGAAAACGACCATTGGCATCTAGAACTCATTCAGCGGGGCCTAGCACAATACTGCCCTCTGACGGGTGAATGGGCTTGGAAGGGAGAATGCAAATGAAAGATCAAAAGAAATGGGAATGGGATTTGTCCCGTTATGTTACAACTCTTGCCAAGCTTCGTATGCTGGAAGAGCGTTGGCCTCAACATAAAGTGATCTTCAAACACTTGAAAGAGGAAAGTGAAGCAGATGCTTAAAAAACCTCTTCCCCCCATCTTCTCTGTAAGACCGGGAACCAATTGCACATTCATCACTATCTATGATGAAGACGAAGATAGAGTTGCAACCATCACCTTGAACGAAGACCAAGCATTGCAATTGATTGGTCAAATCTCCCAATCCATCTTGAAGGAATATACAAATGTTCGTTAAATGGGCCGATGCACAAAAAGCTGGTCGTTCTCCCCTTTGCCTTGGTCGCTCTGCTGAACGTAACAAACGTAAGCAAGAACGCACCAACACCAATCGTATCTATCGTGCTGAACTCCATCGTGAGAAAGTGAACAGCCGAGGTGATGCAAATGTGGTGCAAGAGAAGATTGCAGAGATTAGCAAACGTAAATAGGCCCGTAGACTTCATAGGAGGGCCGCTAGAGGGCCTTCTCTTGTTTTTAGCTACATGGGTAGCCTAAACACAATACAACGCTGTAGGGGGCCTTTTTAGGCCCCTTCCTGTCATTGCCCCCTTGGTGGAATTGGTAGACACAACAGATCAACTATTTTTCCTCCTCCTCCAAGTTGGAGTTTGTGAGTGACAATTTGGGCAAAGCAATAGTAAATTAGTTTTAGAATTATTATTTCTATTACCATCTATGTGTTCGAGTTCTAAGACTAATGGTCGATGTAGCCATAAAGATAACCCACAAACTTCACAGCTATTTCCACGGTCTTTTATAAGTCTCTTTTTAATTGAGGACGGCTTCGTTAGTTCTTCGTAAGAAACAAGTTCTTTACCCCTATTATGAGACTGACCTAAAAAATGAGAGGTGTCTATATTGAACTTATCTAAGTTCTTAATCAAGTTGTTGTAATTTCCTCCTGCGGCAACTAATCCCATTTGTCGCAAACAATCAGCATAACTATTACTATTTTCGACTATAATTTTTAAAATTTCTCTGGTCCATCTTGTATATTTACGTTTCATAATATAACCTTGCGTATATAATAGTGGAGGCATAGCCCAATTGGCAGAGGCATCCGGTTTAAACCCGGTAAAGTTAGGGTTCGAATCCCTATGCCTCTACCATTATATACGTAGAAACAAGGTTAAAAAAGACAAACAATTAAAAATAAAATCTGTCGATTAATTCATGCCGGTTCGAGTCCGGCAGGGGGCACCAAGTTAGATGTGTAGACAGAAATTGAGATTCGTGGGGTAGCTCAGTTGGTAGAGCAGACGACCGATAATCGTCAGGTCTCAGGTTCAACACCTAACTCCACGAGCGATGCAGGCCCGGTGAGGGGTAGAAAAGGCAGGGGGTGTGATGGTCACAACAACCAAAGCATGGACCCAATGCGCTCCGGGTGTAGAAAGACCCCCTCACACCAAGTTAGATGTGAAGCGGTGAATGCTAAAGGTCATACCCGGCCTGAGTAACCGTAATTGAGGTCTCCACGGCAAGGAGTCTGGTGTGTCGAGTCGCACCCACATCTAAATCATTAAGTAGAGAGGAAATAAACATGCCTTGTTATGAGCCACCAATGAGTTATGAAGAGCGTAGACGCTATAGCCCGGAAGGTTTAAATGAAAAAGAGTTAGAGGCTGTTCTTTGTGGTGTGCTCACCACTGTTGGTGCTGAAGTTTTTGATTATGTAAACTGGAAAGAAGTTGGTGTTCCTAAAGACTTTGCAGAAAACTGGTGGAAAGCCCATCAAAAGAAAGATGCAAAACGTAGAAAGAAAGAGAAGTGAAATGTGGGAAATGTTTCAAATGTTTTGTGTTGGTTGGTTTATTGGTGATGTAGGGTTTCATCTAGCTAGATGGACTGGGTTTTAAGGGGAAGTTAATATGCACCCGTAGCTCAACTGGAAAGAGCAAGAGATTTCTAATCTCTGGGTTGGGGGTTCGAGTCCCTCCGGGTGCTCCATCCATAGGAGAGTAAAATGTATCTGCATGATTGGTCTTCTAAAGAAGACATGATGAAAGATTTTGTAATTGAGAATTGGTGGGATAACAACCGAGATTTAACAGAAAAAGAAAAAGAAGAATTTAAAAATGTAAATGTTCTTTTGGCCAGTTATTCTTCTCAAAACTACTTAGGTGATGCTTTTGTATTATTCATAGATAAAGAAAATGGAAAACTATATGAGGTAAATGCTAGTCATTGTTCTTGCTATGGATTAGAAGAGAAATGGGAGCCAGAAGAAACAGATATTGAATCTCTTAAGCATCGTCTTGAGAAAGGTTCTCTTGGAGAAGAGGAATATTCAGGGAATATTTTTAAGAAAGAGCTTAGAGAAGTTCTGGAAAGACTTCAGACAAATGGTAAGTCTTTGGGGGATTATCTGTAATATTTAGATAAGCAAAGGGGTGTAAAATGTTTTGGGTAATCTTTGTAATTCTTCTTCTTTTGGTTTTTATTCCATTTTTCTATCTTCCGTTTTTGACTGTTCTTATTATTTTGATGCTAATTACTGTTTGTGCTTTTTTCGCACTTCTTATCTCGATGATTATCAAAGATGAAGACTTTTTTTGATACGGTTAGGTATTCAGGAAAATATAAGAGGGTAGAATGAGTGCAGATTGGTTTGACTACGTAAACAAGGCGAGGGAAAACAATGGGCCAATGGAAAGCAAAAAGCCTGAAAACGTACGGAGCTATTCAACTCCTGTGCGATCTGGATCAAAACCTCCATGTGGGGACGTGGATTAATCATCCACATTATGGGAATGTTTGGCAATTGAATACAGGGCAGTTTATGCACGACAATCAAATTGCCTTCTACAATGAAATTACAATACCTCCTGTGGTGGAGGTGATTGAACACATCATGTATTCAGGAGAAGAAAATGCGTAAATTATTTTTATCTGCGTCCCTGTCATTGTTTGCTCTTCCTCTCTATGCGGAAGGAGAAAATTGTGGCCCAACCCAAGCTGTAAAACAATTCTTTGAACAGCAGTTTGGAGAGAGGGTAGTCAATACTGGGGCTACCCCTGATGGTGTTTATGTATTTAGTTGGATTGAAAACCCTCAAACCAAAACCTTTACATTGCTTGTAACCAAAGGGGAAACCACTTGTGTTATTGGCGGGGGAAAACTTTTGGAGATGGGTTGATGAGCAATTTTAAAGTTGGGGATAGAGTGAGACGTAAACCTGAATACCAAAACGCCTTTGCTTGGACTTTTGTTTCTGAAAATTCGCGTAATGAGCCTTTTTCTGTTATTGGAGTCATTCAACGAAACCCGGCTGATAAGCCTCTTATAAAGTTAGTTATACCGGGGTTTATTAGTTTTTTAGGGGGAGGCCTATCTTCATGGGACGAAGACTATTTTGAATTAGTCGAGGTAAAAGAGCTTACATCTCTAGAGGAGTATATGTGATGGTCAGATTTAACCCCGGTGATGTTGTTAGACGGAAAAAACAACATCAAACCTCTTCTTTTTGGGTTCATAATAGGCACATTGGAAGAGAAAGAGCAGGAGCAAATTTTGTAGTTTTAGGTCTTACAGATCAAGGCTTAATTCTACAAGGTGTTAATGGGGGATTTGAATCATCTTATTTTGAACTTGTTGATGAAAGAAAGATCACTTCACTAGAGGATTATATGTAATGACTAAACGTCTTTTTGTCTATGGCACACTGAAACAAGGCTACAGCAACAATGTCCTTCTTCGTGGAGCTAAATTTCTTGGTCCTGCAATCACCAAGAAAAATTATGTTCTTTTTAATTGTGGCTTCCCCAAGGCCGTGACCTTGTCTTTGGATAAGGAAGCTTACCCTATGCTTCCTGTCATTGGTGAGTTGTATGAAGTGGAAGACAATCACATTCGTTCTTGTGATCAGCTTGAAGGACATCCTGATTGGTATCGTCGTGATGTGATTGAAGCAACTTTGCTTGCCACGAATGAAACCTTTGACACCAATATTTATGAGATGAATGAGTGGGTGGGAAATCGTCTCACTTGTAAGGTTGTTAATGGGGCTTATGAATGGGATCGCTAATTGGGCAGAAGTTTATTCTTGATCACGAAAGTATAAACAAAACAGAGTTTAACCCAGAAGCATTTGTAGCTTTTGAAACAGCTATGGCATTACAATTAGGTGTTAAACTCCCTGTTGTCTTTACTGTTAAACACTATTGGCCAGATAGCGAATATCCAATTCATAGTGATCTTCACTCATACAAACTTTCTTGGTGTAAATTCTTATATAAAGATATAACATCTTTAGAAGAGTATTTATAATATATTATATATAAGAGTCCTTAAGAGTATATAGGTAGATTTTTGACCTTGTCAAGAGGGACATTGAAAATAAATTTATGAGGGTAAGATGTTTAAGGTTGGAGATGTTGTCTTAAGAAGGCCTCAACACCAAGATTATTGGTGGGTACGTGCAAATGGACTATCTGAGTCTTCCCCAGAAAAACCAAAAATAATTAGTCGCGTAGTTGCTAATACTATATGTCTAATAGGTGTAAGAGAGAGTTGGGACAGTGTCAAATTTACCCTTGTTGAAAGAATTGTCACTTCACTAGATCAATACATGTAAGGAGAAATCATGTCTGTATATATGCTTCGTCGTCGTAAACTTGGGCGCACCTCTTGCCGAGAGATTGCCCGTCTATCTGATAAGATTGATGGTGTTGTTCGTAATGATCAACAATTTCCTGCTGACCTTTCCATGATTATTCGTTGGGGGACCACGAGTAATGTCCCTACGAATAATATTGTAAATACAGCAGAGGCTATTCATCGTGTTGGTGATAAGGCTGGATTTAGAAATCTGCTGATGGATAATTTCTTTGAAGTTCAAGGTGGTCTTGGTTCTCCACTTTGTCCCATGACTTATTTAGAAATGCACAAACCACAACTTCTTTTGTGGATGAGGGATGGAAAACAAATGGTTGTTCGACCTCGTGTCCACGCACAAGGCCGTCATGTTTACCTTGTCAACAATGAAGCAGAACTTAATGCAGCCATTGCTCGTTGTGGAGAGGGTTGGTATGCCTCTGAATATATCAACAAAGTGGCTGAATATCGTGTCACCTTCGTTCAAGGACGTGTTGCTTGGGTGGCCAAGAAAACTCCCGGTAATCCTCAAGATGTAGCTTGGAACGTAGCTCGTGGGGGACGCTTTGATAATGTTCGATTTGATAATTGGCCTTTGAAAGCAATTAAGATTAGCCGTGAAGCTTTCATGCTTTCTGGCTTAGATTTTGGTGCTGTTGATGTCATGGTTGATGCAGATGATCAGGCTTATGTACTTGAGATTAACTCAGCCCCATCTCAAACTTCCCCATATCGTCAAGAATGTATGGCCAAATGTTTTGACTATCTTATTGAGAATGGGAAAGAAACTATTCCTGTCATCCAACAACGTGGAAATTGGAAAAAGTTTATCCATCCGGCTTTGTCTAACGAAGCTTTAATGTAAGGAGAATTTTATGCAACTCGCTGAAGTGGTGCCTTATTTTGGTGCTTTTGAAAAAGAGGCTAATGGTAGTAGAAGTGCGAATGCTTACATTGGTTTTTTGGCAAAAAAATCCGATAAAATCTTTTATAAAATGGTTGGTCCCGGCCCTTGTCATGGGGCTATACAGAAAGGCAATTATGTTTTTAATGATTTTAACCCGACAGACTTTGCCATTCTTTCTAAAATTCAAAACTTACGTGTCGAAAAACCTGTAGCAGAGGGATACTTTGACTATCTGGTAAACAGAAGCCCTTTTAAAGAAGCTTTCCTAAATAAAGATACCAAAAATGGGAATGTTTGGGCTGTTCGCACTGACCTTCCTGCAAACCTTGTTGGGGCAGCTTTAATGGCCTCTCGCACTCCAACTGAAAACTATTTGGATTACATCCACAAACGTTTAGCGGTTTTCGAGGAGATTAAGTCCCTTGGGTTTAGTGAAAACTTTGCCTACATCTTCTCGTTTGTATATCAAAAAACAGATGGAAAGAAATATCAGTTTTCGTATGCTCCCTTGGCTTGTGGGCATTGCGTGTTCTCTTTTAACAAGCGTGGGGAAGACTATTTCCGTAATTTCATTAACAACACTCCCCCCAATCTCTCAAAAGAAACCTTCTATGAGAATATGGGGTATTCACCCAACACGATTAACAATATTTGGGGAGGCTTTCCCGGAGATGCCTTCATGAATTGGTTGCAATGTGTTAAACCAATTAAGGAAGTTGGCAAAAAAGACTTGAACATCTTTGCAAAAACAAAGAGTGTTACTTATTACTACGAGTCCAAAGAGGACTTTAAGAATGTCCTACAGCAAGTGGAGCGGAGAATTTTTGATGTCTAAGAAAGTTTTGATCGTAGGACTTCAAGACCACAATATGACCCGTATGTTTTTTGCAAACGGGTGGGAAGTTACTTATGACACACTTGATCCTGATATTAGCCTCATTCAGTTCACTGGTGGGTCTGATGTTGACCCTTCTTACTATTAACAACAGAAGCATCCAGCCACACAATCTAACCCAGAGAGAGACGCAAGAGAGGCTCAAATCTATCTTGAATATGTCAACAAGCTACCTATGGCTGGTATTTGTCGTGGTGGCCAATTTTTAAATGTCATGAATGGTGGTTCTATGTGGCAACATGTCAATAACCACATTGGCAATCATATGGCTTTTGAAGTTCTCACCCAGAAAGAAATTATTGTCACATCTACACACCATCAAATGATGGTTCCTACAGATGAGGCATTAGTTCTTATGACTGCTAGTAGGGCTACAGTGAGGCAAGGTGGGGGTAAGGCAGAACTTCTTGGGGAACGAGATGATGATGTTGAAGCTATCTATTACCCAAAGACAGAATGCCTTTGCTTCCAACCACATCCAGAATACTTTCAACCTAATCACCCATGTCAAACGACATATTTTGATTATCTAAACACTTTCTTTGGTCTATAAGGAGAACTAATTTGTGCGGACTTGTTGGTGTAATGTCTAGACTTGTCTCGGAAGATGCTAAGAAAGCCTTCCATGACATGCTCTACCTTGATGTTCTTCGTGGAGAGGATAGCACTGGTGTAGCAGCTATCTCTAATTTACAATCTGATAAAATGGAAGTGGAGATGTTCAAATCTGTTGGCTCTACCACAGATTTGTTTGACAAGCATTCTAAGAACAAGAAATTTCGATCCCTTACCTATAAACCCGTGAGTATCTACATCGGGCATAATAGGTTTGCTACACAAGGGGCAATCAACGAGGAAAGTGCTCATCCTTTTGAGTTTGAGAATGTTGTTGGAGCACACAATGGGACAGTCAATCAACATTCTATGAAAGATTTCAATGGGTATAAAGAACATAACATTGACTCCAAGATCATCTTTTCTCATCTATCTCACACCAGAGATATTAACACTATTTGGAAAGATGCTGATGGTGCAATGGCTCTTGTTTATTTTGATAAGAACAACCATACACTAAATTTAATTCGTAATAAAGAACGTCCTCTTCACTTTGTCTACTCTAAAGATGATAAAACCTTGATGTGGGCATCTGAGTCTTGGATGTTGTGGGTTGCTGCTGGTCGTCAGAACATTGATCTTAATGATATTGTGGCTGTCAAACCCAACACTCTTTATACCTTTGAACTTACGAAAGAGGGGAAGGTTCAACATACTGAAACTGATGTAGCCCCTTTTACCCCAAAGCCCGTTCAGCATTTCCTCCCAAATTATTCTCAGCGTTCATCAAATTACTACGATGACTGGATGGAAGATTATGGTGGGGCAACTTACAATAAGCCTGCTGAAAAGAAAGAAAAGAACCACAGTAATTGTGCTGTAATTGTTACAGAGTTTCATGACAATCCCCGTGCCCCTCTGGCTATGGGTTTCTTGTCTGATGGCTCGCCAGTGAAAATTAACATTAGTTTGGCTAAATATTTAGAAGCCAAGCAAAGGGTTGAAGCAAAAGATGGGCAATGGTATTTCATTGTTCCAAAAGTCTATCGAACCTCAATCATCCACACCAACAATGATGCCCCATATTGGTGTCATTGGGCTGATTGTCGTGTAGCTAAACTCAAACCTCATATGCAGATTGTCCGTCTTCCTAATAAGGGGTTTGTGTTTAAGTCCAAACAAGGGGTTAAAACAGCTTTTGCCCCTTGGTATGACGAAAAACTTTGCCTGACTGAAAATCGTTATAATGCCATCACAGATTGTGGTTGTTATAATTGTAAAGAACGTCCGGTTTGGGCAGATAGAGAATCCCTACACTGGATTGATGCAGAGACATTCTTCTGCGATAGTTGTTTTGAACTTAACGATGTAAAAGCTGCGATTGCAAAATAAGGAGAGAATTATGAAAATCAATGGTTATGACTTTAAAATTGGTGCTGATCCTGAGTTCTTTGTTAAACGCTTTGGGAAACTTCAAAGTGCATACAATCTTATCCCCGGAACAAAAGAGGCCCCTTACAAAGTGAGGGGTGGGGCAGTTCAGGTTGATGGCATGGCTCTGGAATTTAACATTGATCCTGCCGAGAATTACACCCAGTTTGAAGATAATATGAGTGTTGTCCTCGCTCAAATCACTTCAATGATCCCCGGCTATGAATTGTTTGTTGAGCCTGTTGCCGATTTTGGTTTGGACTACATTCGCAAGCAACCGAAGGAAGCCTCTGAACTTGGATGTTCTCCTGATTTCAATGCTTATACCAAAGAAGCTAACCCACGTCCTGATGCTGACACCCCCTTCCGTACGGCATCTGGACACATTCACATTGGTTGGACCAATGGTGTAGATATTAATGATCCGGGTCACTTGGAAGCTTGCCGCACACTTACCAAAATGCTTGATCTTTATGTTGGTGCCCCCTCTCTTGTGTGGGATAATGATGATCGTCGTCGTTCTCTTTATGGTGCGGCAGGTGCCTTCCGTCCCAAGCACTATGGTATGGAATATCGTGTGCTTTCTAACAAGTGGATTAACAATCCGCTTCTTCGTAAGACGGTGTATTACAACACCATTGATGCAATCAAAAAGGCTTTTGACAATCCCGCAGCTTCTGAGGAACTTTTCTATGGGGCCTCTGTTCGTGACATCGTAAATAAAAAGGCAGATAATTGGATGTCTGCTCTTGCTTATATCTTTGATTATGCTGGTGTTACTAGCCCTAAGAAACGCCGCGAACAAACCGAGATTAAAATTGACCCCAACACCCTTGTCTATGCTGTGGGTGGTGGTGGCGGAGGAGGTGGCATCCGAGCCGCTGCTGGTGGGGCAGGGGCTGCTTAATCATGTATTTTGATGATATTGATTACGCAAATAAACGGTTGGGGGGAACTCTCGTTAGGACTAAAACGGGTGCCCCTTATATGGTAGCCAGTGTCTCTCAGATTGGAAGAGATATTGTTTGCATTGGCAACTTTCTAGGCAACCCAAAAGCAGAAGGAATTAACCTCTCTGAGATCGACCTCACTCCTGTTTCTTTGGGGTTTTTTAATGTTGGCGAGAAAATGTTTTTTGCTTGTCGTCGTCCTATGCGGAAAGATTGGAAGCAAGGGTTGTCTCCGCAAAATCTTCTGATCTATGGTGGGAGACTTGGAGAAATTGGATTTGAGCCTCTTATCCAACCTATTACGAACAACTATCCGAGGGTGGGAGAAGCCCTCAGTTTCCTTAGTAAAAAAGATAAAGCCTCTAGAGCTTTTTCTAGAGATTTTGGATTAAGTAAACGAGATGGTAGACTTATTATCTGCTATCGTAAATACGATGTTGGAGAAGTTAAAAGTGGAGAGTTTGTTCTCTCCCCTGACAAATTCTTCCTCCAACAACATCTGTCTGAAGCAGTAGGAACCTGATATGGAAATTAGAGACATTATCCCTTGTAAGAAAGAGACGGGCAACATTGGTGTTGAGATTGAGGTGGAAGCTGATAATCTTCCTCCGCGTGATCTTGTTGCCCGTTATTGGAAGGTGGATGCTGATGCCTCTCTTCGTGGTGAAAGCTGCGAGTTTGTATTGAAGAAGCCTCTGAATACTAGAGATTTGGATTTGGCTTTTGAAGAGCTGCAAGGAGCAATCAATTCTAGTGGGACACGTCTTCGCCCCACTTATCGTGCTGGCATCCACGTACACATTAATGTGCAAGACCTTTCCCCTAAACAACTAATCACTTTCATCTCTTCATATTTTATGTTGGAAGAAGTGCTCCTGTCATATTGCGACAAATCTCGTATTGGGAATCACTTCTGTCTTCGTATGACTGATGCAAGCTATACATTGGACATGATTACACAAGCTGTCTTGGATTCAAACCTCAAACTTCTGGACACTGAAGACCTGCGCTATGCCAGCTTGAATATCACGAGCTTGTTCAAGTATGGTTCTATTGAGTTCCGTGCTTTAGAGTCCATGCTTGATTTCAAGAAGATTAAAATCTGGGCTGGTGTCTTGCAACATCTTAAAGAGTTTAGCAAGAAAATTACAAATCCCACAGATTTGTTGAATGAAGCCAGTGCCAGAGGCTTTGAGACCTTTGCTCGTGATCTCCTTGGCCCTTATTATGAGTTCTTTGGTCGTTATGCTACCGAGGAAAAAATTCGTGTTGGTATTAGAAATATTCAATATGCTGTTTATTCCCGTAATTGGAGCGAGGTTAATAGAAATATCTTTGATAAAAATATTAACCTTTTCACCTCTTGACAAAGAGGATAATCCCACTATATAGGAGATAAGGATGTTTAAAGTTGGAGATAGAGTTTTACGGAAAAAAGAGCATCAAACAGATAGTTATTGGATAGATAATAAGTGGCGTATTGAGCTAGATTTGTGCGATTCAGCACAAGTTGTCGGTCTAAAAGATGAGTTAATTATGCTTAAACCAGCATTGGGGTGTTTCGAGAGAGGGTTTTCTGGGGAGAAGTTTGAGCTGTTTTACCACAAAAGTGTTACCTCTTTAGAAGAATATTTGTGAGGGGCTATGCTAGTAAGATTTAAACAACACCCAGAAAAATATATAAATGACATCTACCTTGGTTGGTTTAAGAGGTTTAAGGTTAAGATTGATACAATCTTTGAAGTGGTTACAGATAATGGACATAGTTATTATTTAACCGCAATAAGGGGTGCGCCCCCTTTACCTAATGGTGGTTGTGTTACATTTGATAAAGATGTGTGTGAAGAATTACCGATGAAAAACATCACAAGTTTAGATGAATATATGTAGGGGGTAAAATGGATCACAGAAAAGCAGCAGAGATTATTAAGTCTGAATGGTTTGACCATGAATGCTTTGAAAGTGCAAGGGAGGTGTTTGCAAATCCAGAGGATTTTGCTATTGAATGCCTTTCAAGCAGAGAAAATATTGACTATTTGACATGGGGAGATACTGAAGACTTACTAAATAGTGAAGGACTTTCTTATCACTTTGAGGAGTATTACGTGGAAGTACCTAGTGACCTTCAAGAAGAAAAAAAGGTCAGAGATTTGTTACAACATCTACTCTTTGACAACAAGGTAACTAACTTGGAGAGATATATGTGATGAAAGCTGGAACTATTGTAGAAGTTATTGATAATCCTAGGTGGCGGCGAAACAAACCTTTTTTACAGTTTAAAAAGGGGGAAAAAGTGCAATACTATCTCGTTTATGTTGGAATGGGGAGGTATTTTGGAGTGGAATTAACCCCAGACGGACGTAAAAAATCTTACCAGTATAATTTTTGGTCTGATGAGATCATGGGTGTGGGACATAAGGAGGTTGATCTTGCAAGTTATCTTTAAAGATGGAAATAACCCCTATACAAATAAGATTTATCGTGACTGGTTTTCAAGAATGGGATTAAGCCTTGATATGATTTGGGATGTTGAAAGAGGTGTTGGAAGCTATTACATAGTAAAACCTTCAGACAAAAACATTCTTTTAGGGACAACTTCAGGTACAGCAGAAGTTAAAAAAGAGCTTTTCCAAATTTATATGCCAATCACCTCTTTAGAACAATATTTGTGAGGAAAATGGACCACAAAAAGATTGCAGATATTCTTAAGGCTAATTGGGCAAGTCATGATGCATTTAGGTTAACAAGGGGGTATTATAGATACCCCACAATTGAAAAATTTGCTCAAGATTGTCTTTCATGTCCGAAAAAACTTGATTACATGACTTGGGTAAAAGTACAATCTCTTGTAGAGGAAATTGCACCCAGTTTTTCTTCTTGGTGTCATATTTATTATGGTGGGGGTGTGGGCACACAAGCAGACATAACTAAAATCTTAGTTTTGCTTTCTTCCAAAAAAGAAGTGACTAGCCTAGAGGAGTATATGTGATGGTTGATTTTCTTAAAGATGCTGCAAAGTTAAAAAATTATTGGAAGGATATTGGTTGTTATCGTAATACTAAAGATAACACACTTGAAGAATTTGCAATTAAATGTCTTAGAGATCATAGGTATGTGATAGAGGTCTTATGGTCCGATCTTTATTTTTATATAGATAATGAAGAGAGGAATTATAATTTTAATGCCTTCTATAACGGTGTTTTAGGTAGACAGGGAGCAACTAATGTTCAAAAACTTTTTGAGGCAGCTTTAGCTCGACCTGACATCACATCTCTTGAGGAATATATGTAATGTTAAACTTCTTTGAAGACGCTAAAAGACTCATTGCAAATTGGGATAAGGTTAGTCCTTATAAAAGGTTTGGGTGTGAACAAGAAGCTGAAGATAAAAATATAGCGATTTTTGCAAAAAAAGTTTTAGAAAACCCCAGAAAAATTATGGATGTTACGTGGGCTGATCTGAGAAATTCTCTTGATTACACTGATGATGAGAATTATGACTTCAGCAATTTTTATAGAGAGTGTGATAAGACAAATAATGTTTTACATCTATTTCAGACAATTGCCAAATTAACTTCTAAAGAAGTTGTCAACTTAGAGGAATATATGTAATGTTTAAATTTTCTCCGGGAATGGTTGTTATAAGACAAAAACCTCATCGGATAGGCTTTTGGAAAGTGTCTGTGGGAGGAGACAATGTGGACAAACCTTTTGTCGTTAAAAGTTGTAACTATCAAAACTTATATCTTGAAGGGTCTTCTAGATGTTTTACCACAGACCTCTTTGACTTAGTCCCTCCTAAAATCACCTCATTAGAAGGTTATATGTAAAATATATGGGAATACAAATAGACGCACTACCACACAATTGTGGTACAAGACAAGGACTTAAAGTCTTTGCACAAGAAGATGGCACAGTGGATGGGTATTGTTTTGCTTGTGCCACAAAAGTTAAACACCCTTATGGTGACGAAAGGAAGGTGGTAGACCTACCTAAACCAAAAGAAAAATCTCAACGAGAGATTGATGCTGAAATTGCAGAGGTTGATGGTTTTCCTGTTGTTGATGTGGCCTCTCGAAAGCTTAGAGCAGAGCTTTTAGATAAGTTTCACGCAAAGGTTTCAATGTCAGAAGCTGATGGTGTTACACCTACAGCCATCTATTGGCCAGTAACAAAAGCTGGAAAGCTCTCTGGCTACCACGTAAAAGTTTTAGACAAAAGTTGCCCACCATTTAACATTGGAGATACCAGAGATGCTGATCTTCTCAATTGGAAAGAAGCACGAGAAAGTGGCGCATATAAACTCATCGTAACAGAAGGTCCAGAAGATATGGCCTCTGTCTCTCGTATCTATGAGATGTATGGAGATGAGGCATATAGACCTGCTGTTGTATCTCTTCCTCATGGGGCTGCCTCTGCAAAAAAGGTGTTGGGTAAACACGCAGAAGATATTAGACGTTTATTTAAAGAGGTTGTTCTTTGTTTTGATAATGATGAAGCTGGTCAAACGGCTGTGAAGAAAGCAATGATTTCTCTTCCGTTTGCTAAGTCCGTCATTCTCCCGACTAAAGATGCTAACCAAGCTTTAATTGAGGGAAAAGCTAAGGCTGCCTATAACGCTCTCTCGTATCATGCTGAGACACCTAAGAATACAAGTTTGGTATTTGGAGAGTCTATTCATGAACGAGCGAGAGAGCCTGCTAAGTTTGGTCAACTGTCTTGGCCCTTCCCCAAAATGAACCGAGCCACTCGTGGTATTAGATTGGGAGAAACTGTTTATATTGGTAGCGGTGTGAAGATGGGAAAGAGTGAGCTTAGAAATTCTCTAGCTGCCCATTTCATGAAAGATCATGGGATTAAAATTTTCATGGCTTCTCCTGAAGAAGCCAACGCCAAAACTTATAAACTCCTTGCAGGAAAATTAGAAGGTAAAATCTTCCATGATCCAGAGCAAGAGTTTGATTACGAAGCTTACGACCGTGCCGGAGAGGTTCTAAAGTCTCAACTTGCCATGATCAATCTCTATCAACATATTGGTTGGGAATCTCTTCGTAAAGATATGGTGGCTGCTGCTGAATGGGGCGCACAAGCTATGTTTATTGACCCCATTACCAACTTAACCAACGGCATTAATTCGGCAGAAGCTAACACAATGCTACAAGGTATTGCTCAAGATGTTTCTGCTCTTGCCCTTGATCTTAATATTGTTGTGTTTATGTTCTGCCATTTGAAAGCTCCTGAAGGTGGAATTAGTGCAGATCAACGAGCAGCTAAGTATAAACAAGGTAAGTATATTGGTTTAGGAAATTGCCCCCATGAAATGGGTGGTGATGTCAATTCCTCTCAATTTGCAGGGTCTAGAGCTATGATGAGATCAGCCAATCTTATGATTGGCCTTGAAGGAAATAAAGACCCCGATCTTCCTGAAGATATTCGTAACATGCGAGTTCTTCGTATTCTTGAAGATAGAGAGTTTGGACTTAGTGAGAAATTTCCTTTATATTGGAATAGAACAAATGGACAATTTACAGAAATTTAATAGAGAGCTTGAAGAATTTTTTGTTTGCAATCGACGACACTTGATCAATAAAATCTACCCCTATATCAAAAGTTATGATGTAGCAGAAGAAATTGTTCAAGATGCTTTTTTGAAAGCAATCACCAATCCAGAAGCTCTTAATCTTAAAAGAGGAACCTTGAAAACATGGCTAAACTCTATTTTATTCTCTACTTTATGGGATTACAAACGAAAAGCACGAAAAGAACACGTCCTCTTCTCTAACGAAGAGCCGTTAGACATTGGGGAGCACATAGAAGAGAAGATGTCTAGCCTTCTGTGTGAAGTTGTAAATGTTTTTCATCGTCGCATCCTATCTCTTAAATTTGAATACGGTTATTCGTATAAAGAGATTGCTGATCTGTTGAAAATCAACATTCATAACGTCAAGAAGATTGTGCAGAGATTTAAGAAAAGTTTTGTGTTGGAGGGATAGGTCGAAAATGAAGCATATTTATCACCAAGATGGATATAACCCAATGGAATCTTATATCCTTGAGTCTATGTCAATGGAGATAGTAGGAGAGCTTGATGCATATTACGCAGAATATGTACTAAAAGTTTTCAGTTTAAAAACTGGAAGGCATACCATCTTGTTAGCCACTTATGTTTCTGTTGAAAACGGAAAACTTTACTTTAGTTGCCCGGAGAATTATTAAAAATGTCTGACTATTGGTATGAAAATAAAAACTCTCTTCGCCCTGAAATGATGTTCATTACAGATAGCAACGAGGTTGTTAAATTAGATCGCAGTGTCCCCGGAGATGCAACAAAATGGTATGTTGCAGATATTACTTCTAGGGGATGGTCTTACTTTGATTCCACAATTGAAGCATCTGAATTAGCTTATAGGATTGAGTGATGAGAACGACGAAAGATTCTAGGGAATTAACTTGCTTATTTGTTGATGATTTGCCTGATGGTGGTTGTTTAGTTAGCACCCCTGATGGGGAAATGTCCACAAAAGATATGAATGGTGATAAACCATTTTACCTTAAGAATGGAAAAGAAATCTTTTATCCGGGATGGGCTGAGTGGTAAATGCCAGTATTTGATTGTGAAGGAGATAGCTTAACCCCAACTAAAATCCACTGCCTATCCTACGAAAATGAAGATGGTTCTGTTTCTTCCCTCACGTCATATGCTGATATGTCTGAATGGCTCCTCTCTCAATCAGAGTTAATCGGGCACAATATCATCCTCTTTGACATCCCTGTTTTAGAACGTATCCTAAATATCAAGATTAAAGCTAAGTTAATTGACACCTTAGCCCTTTCTTGGTATCTCTTCCCGGAGAGACAAAGGCATGGATTAGAATGGTGGGGAGTTGATCTTGGAATCCCTAAACCCCCAATTGCAGATTGGGAAAACCTTACAATAGAAGAATATATACATAGGTGTGAAGAAGATGTTAAAATTAATGGGTTGCTATGGAGAAAGCAACGGAGTTATCTGGATCAACTCTACCCGGATGTTTCTGGTAAACTTGATTCTAACTCTCTCCCTGATTGGAGACGTATTGTCTCTTATCTCTCGTTTAAGCTAGATTGTGCGAGAGAGCAAGAGAGAAGTCGTTGGAAACTTGACAAAGATTGGTGTAAGGCTGTTTTAGAAAAGCTCTCATCAGAGCAACAGCCTCGCATTGACGCATTGAAAAGGGTTATGCCAAATGTCGTAAAGAAAACTATTAAACAATACCCTGCCAAACCTTTTAAGAAGGATGGCACATTGTCTGTTGAAGGAGTTAAGTGGCAAAAATATTTATCTGAGCAGGGCTTGACAAAAGACCATAAAGACCCTATATATATCTTAGATAAAGAAGAACCACCTAATCCAAATAGTCCAGAACAATTAAAAGATTGGTTGTTCTCATTAGGTTGGAAGCCAGAAACCTTTAAGTTTGTTAAGGAGGATGATGGATCAGAACGTAAAATCCCTCAAATCAAAATACCTAATTCCCCTGATATTTGCCCTAGTGTTCTTGAACTTGCAGAGAAAGAGCCAGCGGTTAAAGAATTGGAGGAACTATCCATTGTTAGACACCGACTTGGTATTTTACAAGGATTTCTAGATAATGCTGATGAAGAAGGTTTTTTAAAAGCCCGCATTCAAGGCTTTACCAACACCCTTCGTTTCAAACATACAGAGATTGTCAATCTTCCCGGTGTTGACAAACCTTATGGTAAAGAAGTGAGGGGATGTTTGGTCGCTCGTGATGGTTTTGAGGTGGTTGGGACTGATATGGTGTCACTAGAAAGCACCACTAAGAAACACTATATGTGGCCTCATGATCCAGAATATGTAGAAGAAATGTCTGTTCCGGGTTTTGACGAACATCTTGATCTTGCTGTTAAGGCGAAGGCTCTAACTAAAGATCAGATGGAAGCTCACAAAGCAAAGAAAGAAGATCATAGTAGGATTAGAAAACAGTTTAAAGCTGTGAACTACTCCGGGATTTATGGGGTTGGTCCCCCTAAACTTGCCAGAGAATTGAAATCCACAGTTGCATTTGCCAAACAACTGCTAAAGGCTTATTGGGACAGAAATTGGTCTGTTAAGAAAGTGGCTGAAGATTGTATTGTCAAAACTGTAAATGGTCAGAAATGGCTCTTCAATCCTGTATCTAAATTTTGGTATTCTCTTCGTAACGAAAAAGATAGATTTAGTACATTAAATCAAGGAACAGGTGTTTATTGCTTTGACAGTTTTGTTGGGGAATGCAGAAAACGTAGACCACAAATCACTGCACAATTCCATGATGAGACAATTTCAGAGGTTAAGAAAGGGTTTGCAGATAAGTTGATTGCTCTTCAACGAGAAGCAATTAATGCTGTAAACGATAGACTTAAGTTAAACGTCAAGCTAGACATTGATAGTCATGTTGGCTATCGTTATTCGGACATTCACTAATGGAATTTTTACTTGGAACTTTAGCACTCGTAGTAGTGCTTGGACTTATCTACACCGACTGGTTAGATGAAAATGATGATGTATAAAAAGGAAAACAAATGTCATTAAATGCAAGAACTTTACCCGTTGCACAAAGCAACAATTTTAAACGTCCTGATCCGCTTGAGGCAGGCACCTACCCGGCACGTCTTGTGCAAGTGGTTCTTATGGGGGTTCAGAAAGAACGCCCTTATATGGGAGAAGAGAAAGCTCCCCGTCTTCGTATTCGTCTCACTTATGAATTTCTTGACGAATTTCTTAAAGATGAAGATGGCAATGATTTGGAAGACAAACCTCGCTGGCTTTCGGAAGAGCTTCCTTTCCTGTCATTGAAGGCTGATTTGGCCAAGAGCACTAAACGATATTATGCTCTCGACCCGGAAAGTCGCTCTGAAGGTGATTGGCTTCAGCTTCTTGGTGCCCCTTGTATGGTCACTGTAGTCACTGAGGCTTCTAAAAAGCCGGGAAGTGATGTTGTATATAACAATGTGGCCTCTGTCTCGTCTATGCGCCCTAAAGAGGCAGCTAAAGCACCTGACCTGAAAAACCCCTCTGTGGCATTTGATTTCTATGCTCCCACGAAAGAGGCTTGGGAAGTTTTGCCTGAGTGGCTGCAAGAGAAGATTAAAGAGGCCGTAGACTTCGTAGGAAGCCCGCTAGAGGCCTTTCTCAATGGCAAGGCTAGTGGGGGTGCCAAAAAACCTAAAGCCCCTGTAGAGGCCCCTGTAGGCTCTCCTATGGATCATGAACGGAGTAAGCATCTAGAAGATGACGAAATTCCTTGGTAATCTGCCAGATGCTATAAATGAAGCAATCAGACTTACTTTTGAAGTAAGAGAAAGGTAGGAATACATCATGCGACCGTTAATCGACGCTGATGTGCTTTAGCTTTTATACGAAATTGGCTTCTCGTCAGAACGTATGGAACCTAATGAGGAGGGCGAGCTTGTGCTCGTCCCTGCCTCTTGGGAATTTGCACAAGAACTATTTGATCAAAAGATCAAATTAATTTGCGATGAGGTGAGAGCAACAGAAAGCCCGTTGCTCTTCCTCACTAATACACCGCGTATTAACAAACTAAGAAACAAAGAACGAAAAAGAAATGACGAACCTGAAAAGATTTATGTCGAAAATTTTAGGCATGAGGTGGCGAAAGAGAAAGAATACAAAGGCACACGTAAAGCAACCAAGCCTTTCCACTTCTACAACCTCCTCAACTATGTTCTTGCCAATTATGATGTTCATGTTGACGAGCAGGGGCTAGAAGCCGATGATGCAATGTGTATATATCAAATTCAGATTGCTAAAGAGTATGGGGTAAAAGTCCCTTTTCATGGGGGGTATTTTCTTCTTGATTATGAAGACTGGCTAAAATACAATAAGACTACCTTTATCCAAGATAATAAAGGGTATCTAGTTAATGACACAGGGAAAGACCTTACAAGAAAAGTTTGGCTTCTCCACAGAGAGATTATGGGCAATCCTGAAGGCTTTGTTGTAGATCATATAAATGGGAACACTTTAGACAATCGTAAATACAATCTGCGCATTTGTACTACCAAAGAGAACGTTCGAAACTCTAAACCACAAGAGGGTTCTTCTGCATATAAGGGGGTCTCTTGGGATGAGTCAAGAGGTAAATGGCTTGCGGGTATAAAAGTAGATCGTGAGCACATTTTCTTGGGAAGATACGATTTAGAACTAGATGCTGCCAAAGCATATGATGATGCCGCAGAAACTCATTTTGGGGTATATGCAAGGTTAAATCTAAAACCCCCTTATACCAAACCTTATAAAGAGACTATTATTTGTTCTAGAGACAAAGATGTTAGACAGTGTCCTCTTTGGCATTATAGTTGGGAATGTGGAAAACAAGCATCTGTTGGTCCTATTTTAGTAGAACCTCTTGGAGAATTAGTTCAAATTAATCCTAAGAAAATCTTTGGCACAGGTGCTAAGTTCTTTTACTATCAACTTCTCGTTGGTGACACCGTAGATAATATTGGTGGTATCAAGGGGAAAGGACCAGCTTTTGCATTCAATCTCCTTAAAGACTGTGTATCAGAGAGACAGTGTTATGAGTTTATCGCCCATGTCTATCTGCAACATCATGGAGATGAATGGAAGACTAAATTTAGAGAGCAGGCAGACCTGCTTTATATGATTAGAGAATTAGATGAGAAAGGAGAGAAAATTAAATGGAAGCCCCCGCAATTGGCAAAATCAGAGATATCTGGTTAATTTCAGACACACATTTTTTCCACAATAATATTATTAAATATTGCGACCGTCCATTTCACGATATTTATGAGATGAATGAGTATATGGTAGAAAAATGGAATTCTGTTGTAAAACCGGGAGATAAAGTTTATCATCTTGGAGATGTCTATATGGGGGCTACAGAAGAACAGTTTAAGTCTTTTTGGCCCCGTCTAAATGGCCGTAAAAGATTAATTGTTGGAAACCATGACGACATTAAGTTTCTGTCCAAAGGAAACTTCTTTGAAAAAATTATGATGTGGAGAGTTTTTCGTGATCATAATCTTCTCCTCACTCATGTTCCTATTCATGAGAGTTCAATTCATGAGCGTATGGTCATAAATGGTGGTAAAAATGTTCATGGACACACGCATGATGGAGGTTCACCTAAAGGGCCTTATAAATCCGTTTGTGTAGAATTGATTAACTACACCCCAATTCATATCGAAGAGGTATAATGAACGAAAGAGTAAACAGATTTATTGGGGATATCCACGGAGATTTCCATTATTATAAGCAAGTGTTGTTATCTGGTGTAGAATCCTCCGTTCAAGTGGGGGATTATGGCTTGGGTTTTAACAAATCTGTGGATGCAGAAATGTTGAAGTGGGCAGACGAGAATAGACAACATAAGTTCATTCGTGGAAATCATGATAATAAAACTGTGTGTCAAACTTTCCCTAATTACATTCCTGATGGATATTTTGATCATCAAAATAAAATTCTGTATATTGGGGGTGCTTGGTCTATTGACTATTGGGCAAGGAAAGAGGGGATTAATTATTGGGCTGATGAAGAGTGTAGCACACAAACCCTTTCTCAGATTATCTTGAATGCTGTTGATTTTAAGCCTCGTATTATCGTCTCTCATGATGCACCAGACTCCATTCCAACCGAGTTACAACTACATAATCCCGCTTTTGGTGGACCTGTGAGGACGAGAACAGGGGCTTATCTAGAATTTCTTTTTTCTCGTTGGAAGCCTGAATTATGGATTTTTGGGCATTGGCATAAATCTTCACGAAAGGAAATTGGAGGAACAAAATTTATTTGCTTAGGTATCAATGAGTTTGTAGATATTAATCTTGATACGTTGGAGATGATGTGAGAATTTTAGTTTGTGGTGGAAGAGAATTTGATGACTGGAAACTATTTACGGATAAAATGTGGGAGGTGATGAGAACTGAAAATTTAGATAACCAAGACTATTTTGAAGGAGATAATTCAAAAAAGATCACAATTATTCATGGAGATGCTAAAGGAGCAGATTTTTGTGCCAGACTTTGGGCAATTTTGTGGAGCACATCTGAGGAGAGATTTCCTGCTAATTGGGATAAATATGGAAAATCCGCAGGGTCTGTCCGTAATAAACAGATGTTAGAAGAAGGAAAACCTGACTTAGTTGTAGCATTCCCCGGTGGAAATGGAACTGCTAACATGATTAAAATTGCTAGGGAAAAAGGAGTGAGAGTTCTAGTCATTGATTAAAGAAAAGCCTCGTGCCTCTGGCACTATGACTGAAGCTGCTTTTGTGTCCTTCGTCAAAGGACATTTAAGACGAGCTTCTCGTTGGTGGAAGCCTATCTCAGACACACTAAAGAACGCAAGGTTACAACGAGGAT
>Ga0213919_1000062_pt1 | contig 64381 bp, 97 predicted proteins | sample McNCre317MG_FD_161056 | JGI IMG/M metagenome (GOLD analysis project Ga0213919, IMG submission 161056) | Freshwater microbial communities from McNutts Creek, Athens, Georgia, United States - 3-17 MG | ecosystem: Environmental > Aquatic > Freshwater > Creek | place: USA: Georgia | collected...
GGTTTCCGATCATCCAGCCGAAGAAGTCGTTCAGGTCCTCGCCCAGCGGCGCCAGGATGTCCAGCAGACCCCGGGTGCCTGGGATCTTCACCAGGTGCTGGCCGTTGTCCGCCCACGCCGCCTGTCCGTGCAGCAGCAGCCCCCGCATCACCGACGACGCGCCGCCGTTGGCCAGCCGCGCCGCCACGTACGGGTCTTGGTCCACGGGCAGGCCTCCAAGCTCGCGCTCGACGGCCTGGGAGATGCCGGTGAACTGGTCAAGGTAGCCCTGCTGGAACTGCCGCCCCCAGTTGTCCTTCCAGGCCTCCACGGCCCGGCCGTAGAACTCGCGGACCTTGTCGCCGGCCCGGCGCAGGCGGCTGCGGGTGTCGATGCCGGCCCGCGCCAGGGCCTCGCGTTGCTCCGGCGTGTGGCGGTCCACGCTCAGGCTCGCGTCGTTGCCGGCTGGCGCGGTGGCGGCGCTTTGGCTGGTGGCCTGGCTGCTTGCCTGGCTGCTGGAGTACTCCTTCATCGCCTGCACGACGGCATCGCGCGCGGCCATTACGTCGCTCAGGTACTTGTCGGTGCCGTACGGGCGCTCGTTGCGCAGGCGCTCCAGCACGCCGTTGAGGAAGTCGCGCACGGCGCCGAGCACGCGCTGGAACAGGCCCGGTCGGCCCTCCTGCAGGCCGCGCCAGAACGCGGGATCGGTGAAGTTGTCGCCGACGATGTCAGCCACCAGTTCCTCGCGGACCGTCTGCGCGCTTGGGACGGTCAGCGCGGCGTTGTTGTAGGTCTTGGCGATCTCCCTGAAGTGCTCACCAGGGTCCTTGATGAGCGCATCCAGCCGCTCAGCGAGTCGGTCGTACAACTCCGGCTTGTCTCTGCGCATCTGGTGCAGCAGCTCGTGCCCGAGCACGGACATGACCGGCCGCTTCGTGCCGGCGTTCATGAACAACAAGTCGGGCCGGCTAGACAGGGCCACACCGTTGATTCTGGCGGTTCCACCTCCCTCCGACGTGAACAGCACCACGCGCTTTTTGAAGAGGGCACGCATCATCGCCACGGCCGCGAAACGTTCCTGCTCGGCTGCAGACGCACCCTTCTCGATCCGCGTGATAGCCGGCGCCGCCGTCAGCGTGAACCGCCGCTCCTTGCCACCGGAAAGTTTTCGCTCCAGGTAGGCCACGGCCTCAACGTCGGCAGCGCTGGCCTGGCCGCCGGCCACTGCTGCGGCTGCATCACGGCCCAGGTCAAGCTGGGCGTCCGGGTACTTCTCCGCGAGCTTTGCCAGGTGCTCGGCGCGGATGAAGAAGCCGCCGTCCTTCTTGAAGGTGTACTCGTCCACCTCCTTGGCCTGAGCCAGCGTCAGGTCCTTGCGGACCACGCCCTTCAGCAGCTTTCCCTTCTGGGTGGTGTGCTCCACCAGCACGGCACCGGTGGCGGCGGCCAGCGCTTCGCCCTGCTGTGTGGCCGCAGCCTTCTCGGCTTTGGCCGCTGACCTCGGCGCAGGCGCGGGAGCGGCCGGCGCTTGCGCCTCTTTGCCGGTCTGGACGCCTGCGCGCGGCTTCAGCTCCAGGCCCTCCATGCGGTCAAACAGTTCGTTGATGTCCTTGGCGTCGGTGTAGTCGCGGTTTATCTGCTGCGGCGGCTGCTCGTCCTTCTTCGTCTTCTCGATCACGACGACGCGCGTCATCACCTGCGTGCCGGCGCGCTCGAACGTCACGGCCGGCAGCTTGATGTCCGCCACCAGGTGCAGGCCCTCGGCCGGCCGCACGGACTTTGTGCGAGGTCCCGTGGGGTTGACCTCTGTGATCGACTGCACCGTGACCGTGGTGTCGTAGTTGTAGCCCGGGGCCCGAACCATTACGACGTCGCCCCGTTCAGCGCCGACTGGCTTCCCGACCACGCGCGCCTCCGGCTCCCAGGCCGCACTGGTCTTCAGCGTGTCGCCGCGGTAGACCGGCCCCAGGGTCGGGTGCTCGAACAGCGGCTTCAGCGGCCTCTGCTCCTCCTCGTAGAACCACTTGTCGAACTTCTTGTCGGCGGCCGGGCCCGTCGGGATCAATGCCACGATACGGCCGCCCTCGCGCAGGTGCTGCTCGGCTGCCTTCGCCAGGTGGTCGATCGCGGTCCGGCCGGCGGTGCCGAAAGGCGGGTTCATGGCGATGCCGTCGTACTTGTTGACGACGTTCAGGTCCTCGAAGTCACCGCGGATGATCTTGCCGTCGAAGACCATGGCCAGGCGCGAGCCCAGGGTGTTGCTGGGCTCTACGGCCGTGCGGTTGGCTGTCTCCGGGAACCAGCGGGCAATGGCGCCGTGGCCGGCGCTTGGCTCCAGCGCGTCCTCGCCACCGCGCAGGTCCAGCATCTGCACCATCTTCAGGCCGACGGGCTCGGGCGTGGCGAAGTAGTCGGTGCCCTCCTTCGCCTTGGTCTTGGCCGTCTTCTTGGCCGTGCCGAAGTAGAACGCCTTCGCGCGGTCGTACTCGGTCACGGCCTCGTTGGCGAGCCGGTCACGCTCCTTGCCGCCGGTGCCCTCGCCTTCGTGGCCGGCGGGGAAGTCGCCGCTCTCCTCGAAGCCGGCGATGAACGCGTCCTTGAGCGCGCGCGCGAGCTCGCCGGTGGCCAGGTTCTCGGCGGCGCTGGCGCGCTCGGCGATCGTCTGCGCGAACGCCCACCGCTCCCAGTTCGTGCCGGTGTTGAGGTAGCGGAAGATGGCGTTGCTGACCTGGCCCGTGCGGTAGATGCGCCCTTCCTGCTGGATGCTCATCGTCGGCTGCGTCGGCAGCCCCAGGTTGAACAGCACCCGCTGGTGCTTGCCGGTGGTGTCGTGGCCGCTCCAGCCCTTGTTCTTGGCCGACTGCACGAGCGCAACCTGCGGGCCGACGTCGTCGTCGTTGAAGCGCTTGTACCTGGCCAGCAGGTCCGGCTTCTTCTCGTCGCCGTTGATGAGCAAGACGCCAGGGAACTCGCGCTTGAACCTGGTGATTGGCGACACCAGTTCGGCCAGCAGGCGGTCGCCGGCGAGGTTTGGAAATGCGTTCCTGAACTCCGCGGCGGCGGCGTTGCGGGCCTCCAGCACGGCCTTGTACTTGTCGAACCCCTCCTCGTCCATGTGATCTGGGCGCCTCAGTGGCGCATCGATCTGGGCGAAGGCGAAAGGGTTGCGCGAGCCGCCCTTCTTGAAGTCGTGGAAGACCACCACCTTGCGGCCGATGGCCATGTGGTCGCGCACGTGCTGGATCACCTCCTTGGCCTTGATCGCCTCCAGCAGGTACCGGCGCACCAGGTGCCCGGTCTTGCCGAACAACTGGTCGTTCAGTTCGGCCTCGATGAAGGCCCAGCCGTCCACCGCATCCTCCTTGTCCTTCTTCTCGATCCTGGATGTCTTGGCCTGGTCGCGGATCCACTCGATCGCGCGGTCAATCTCGTTGCCCACCGCCGACTCGGCAAGGATGAAGCGGCGGTCGTAGTCGGCATCGACGTCGAGCATGCGCCCAGACAGCACGCCCTGCTTCTTCAGCCAGCCGTTGAACTGGCGCTGCAGCAGGCCTCGGTCAACCTTCGAGTCCGGCTCCGTGAGCTTGCCATAGCGCATGCGGTAACCGAAGTGCTGCATGAAGAACTTCTCGCGGGCGCCGCCCTCGTTGTAGCCTGGGCTCGCCTGCTCTTTCGCGCCAGCCCCGTCCGGGTCGTAGTCGAAGAGGTAGCCGTCGGCCCAGTCCACCGTCTTCTCGTAGGCGAACGGCGTTGCCGACAGGCCTGCCACGCGCGTGCGCTTCTCGCCCTGCCTGGCCGCCACATCTTCCTCGACGCGTTTGCGGGCCTCTTTCAGTTTCTTGTTCAGCGGCTCGTAGCGCTGGCGCAGCGCCTCGATCTGGGCGTCCAGATTCTTCCTCTGCTCGGCCCCGGTTCCGAGCCGATCCTTCTCAAGCTTGGCGATCTGGTCCGACAGGTCGCGGCGCGTGTTCACGTCGTCGCGGTTGAGCATGGCGAAGCGGTCGCTGACGCCGCGCGGGTGCAGCGTGATCGCCCGCAGCGCGTCCAGCGCCTTGGTCTGCTTGCCGTCGGCCGACTGCATCAGCATGTGCACTTCGTCCGGCACCACCAGGTCCCAGGAGCGGCCGGCCAGGGCATCGTTCTCGCCCAGGTTCGCGTAGGTCGTGATCGTCACGCCGCGGCCGGCATCCTTCGTGTCCGCCAGCGCCTTGATGTCGAGCCCCAACGACGTCCCCGACTCGATCCAGTCGGCCATGATCTTGGCATCCGGCACGACGATCAGGACGTCACGCTTGCCGGCTCGGACGAAGCGCTTGACGATGCCGAGTCCGCTGAAGGTCTTGCCGGTCCCCGTCCCGTTTGTAAACAGCATGCCGTAGCCGCCTGGCTTCGAGAACCGCTGCTCGGCCTTGAACACGTCGTCCTGCTGGCCTGGTTGCAGGTATGGCAACGTCGCCCGGATGTTGTCGATCCCGGGCTCCTGCTTCACCGATTCGGCGGCGCGCTGGGCTGCTCGCTTTTCCGTAGCACTGGCCCACGCAGCAGTAGGCCGCGCAGCCGGTCCTGCTGGCCTGGGGTCAGGCTGAACTCCCGGGATGCCAGGATCGTCGCTTCGCTCACCGTCGTCAGTTCCGGCATCGAAGAGCGAAGGCTCTGCCGCCCGGCCGCTTCCACGTAGCGGCTGATCGCCAAGTTCTCGAAGAGGAGAGGCGCCACCAGTAGGTACGCCCGCGTTGTCCGGGCGTCCGCGCCGAGCGCTTCCAGTTCGTTTTCCATCGGTCTGAGGGCCTTCACCAAGTCCTCGGCCTGAAAGAGCTTCTCCCACCTCTCGCTCGACATTTCCTGCGTCGCCGCGATCTCGTTCCACACCGGTGTCGGCGTCTCGTACATTGCCCTGCTCCTCTGCGGCCGCAGCCGTCTCGTCCAGCTTGCCAAGTGGCGTCATGTCGGTCTGGAGCGCCGCAGCGCGGGGGTCGTAGTAGACCGCCGCATACCAGCTCTTCAGGTATGGGCGCACCACCTCGCCCAAGTCATCGATCATTGCCTTCGCGTAGGCAGCGAACGTGCGCGCACCCTTCTCAATGTGGTAGCCGGTCAGCGTGATGCCGGCCTGGAACACCTCCGGGTCCAGCGCCCCGCCTTGGCCCTTCTTCGTGCCTGGCCGGCCTGGCTGCTCCAGCTTCTTGCGCAGCAGCGCCCGGGCCCGCTCGGCGGCGTCCTCGGTGAAGATCGTGTTCTTGCTGACTTCCTGTTTTCCCGACTCTTTTGTGGGCGGTGGTGCCGGCGGAACAGCTTCGGCCGCCGCTGGTGCCAGTGCTGCCGGCGCAGCTTCGATGCCAAGGTCCCGTTGCGTCAGCCCAAGCTTCTCCATCATTGGCGCCAGCAGGCTCACCGGCTTGTCGCCCAACAGCACCGCACCTATGGCGTCGGCAATGATCTCGTCTGGCTTCCTGGCGTGCCGCCGAAACCGATCATTGGCGTGGTTGTGCACGCCCGGCCTGAACTCGCGCGAGGCAGCTACCAGGTCGTCCCAGTTGGAGATGTAGCGCTGCACCTCGCTCTTCGGGAACCCGCGGAACCCCAACTGGCGCTTTTTCATCACCACGTGGCCAAGCTCGTGAGCGAAGACATGTGCCTTTGACACGTCGCGCTGGCTATCAACGTCGCCGTCAGGGATCGTCACCATGTCGCCGGTGGCGTGCCAACCGCCTGCACTCTCTGTGACGCTCACTCCGAGGGATTTCGCGACGGCCATCAGCCGCTCGATCCTTGCCCGGCCGGCAGACTGCGCCACCGGCTCAGCGGTCGGCGCTACCCCAGCGGCTTGTACACCGGCGCCGGTGGCAGTGGGTACTCCCGGCCTGGCGGCTGGGATGCTTGGTGCTGGCGCTGGCGCTTCAACTGGCGCGGCTTCTGCTGCTGGTGGGGCTGCATCGGTGGGCTGACCTTTCGCTTCGGTGGTGGTTGGCTTGGCCGTCTCGGCCGGGAAGAACTTCTGGCGCGGGCCCAGGGCGCGAGCGGCCTTGACCGCAGTCAGCGCTTCTTCGGTGCTGGCCCCGGCCGGCACCCGCACGGGTTCCCCACTGTCATAGTCCAGCAGCTCGTGGCCTTCCAGCCACGGCGTGTGCGTCCCGTCTGGGTTCGTGCGCAGCTCCAGCGGCACCGCCTGCTTCGGCGTAATGCCTACCCGGGCGATCACGCGAGTGGCGTCAGCGCCTCTTCCACCGACCAGCCGAGTTCCAGCCGCTGTCGAATCGTTGACGGAACCATCCCGAGTTCGCGTGCCCACCTTTTCAGTGGTTGCGACCGCCCCTGGTGTTCCAGCATTCTGTGCTTGCTGCCGGGCAGCATCTTGCCGACCAGCAGGATCTTCTCTGCCGGCAAACCTCGGTTCATCCGTGCGTACAGCGTCGTTGCCCGCACCCCCAGTTCGCGAGACCACTCGGCCAGAGTCTGCGTCTTGCCGTTGTACTCCAGGAGCCTGACGAACCCCGGCCGGTTCTGCGACTGCTGCTCCTTTGTCGCCCACCGGACGTTGCCCGGCTGATACCCCAGACAGCCCTTTATCCGGTCCACTGAGTGCTGCGGCGTCGGCTTGGGGCCCAGTTCCTCCAGGAACAGCAGAAAGTCGGCCTCCCACTCCGGGCACATCTTGATCCCCTTCGCGCCGTACTCCGGGTAGTCGCGGCAATTCGGGTCGTTGCACCGACGTCGCGCGTGCTGCCACGCTGTCCACTCCGGGCTTCTGGTCATTCTGTGTTTCGTCATGCCCCTTATTGTAGGAGTCGCTGGTAGCGCTCGGGAACTCGCGAACCAATGGGAGTAGCTTCGTGATCGGAGCATCAAGGCGAATTACCGATACCGGTTCACCATCGTCAAGTTTCGCGAGCCACTGGTGATGGCCGTCAAGCACATAGCCATCGGACGAAACAAGGATAGATCGATTGGTGTCTGTGAACCCCTTGGCCTGAGCCACCTTGGCAGGTGAGAACTCGGCCTGTGTCGGTTTTAGGTCTTCGGCCGGCACGGCAGCCTCCGCAGCGTAGTCAACGCCACGAGCGCGCAGGAACTGCACCAGGGCGCTTCTATCGCCAGCCTTGATCTGTGGCATCTCGGCGCGCGGCACACCCTTCGTGCCGGTGTCTGGCTTGAACTCAGCCCAGTCGTTCTGGGGCGACGTGGCCGCGGCGTGGGCTGCCTCGTCGATGCCAGCAGCGGCAGGGGCCGGCGCAGGAACCTGGTCAGCCGGCTCGCTCAGGCCGCTGTAGTCGGGCTCGGCGGCAGCCGGTGTTCCAGTTTTTGCTGCCTCCGTCCCAGTTTCGGCCGCTTTCGTCTCGCCGGCCTGGGCCGCACGCTCCTCCGGCAGCACCACCGGCCCAGCTTCCAGCGAATCCAGCACGTGCACGTCAACCGGCGCACCCACCAGGTCACGCTTCTGCAGGGCCTGCACGAACCGAGAGTAGAAGGGCCCGAGCTGGGCGGCCGGGATCCCCTCTGCCGCGGCCTTGGCCCGCGCCACCGCGCTCGGCGGGATGCCGTACTGGGCCGCCGTGTTCTCGAAAATCGCCGTCGTCTTCGAGCGCTGCGTCTTGGCGTCGTCCGACACCAGCGGCGGCTCCACGCGGAAACCGCGGGCGTTGGCAATGGCGTATGGATTGGCGCCCCACTTGTCCACTGCCATGCGCTCGGCCTGGGTCAGTCCGCTGCGCGCCACCGCAGCGTCTGCTTGGCGCATCGCGTCACGGCCCTGGACGATCGCCGCTGGACCGCCGCCCATCACCGCGGTCTGGCCGATGGTGACCTTCAGCGTCTCGCCGGCCTGCTCAAGGTAGTCCTGCAGCGTCGCGTTGGGCGACTGAGCCGCCGGTCCGGCCTTGTCGGCCAGGAACTGAATCGCCGTGGTTAGTTGCTCGCCCGGGATCTCCTTGCGGATCAGTTCGCCGAATGTCTTGGCCATCTCGCCCGGCGGCAAGTCGCGCACAACGCCCTTCAGCAACTTGATCTGCTGCGTGAATCCGAAGCGCTCTCCAAGCACTTCCGCGGCACCCATGATCCCGGCTCGGGAAAGCGAGTCCTGCATGCTGAACCCGGAGTTCCTACCGGTGTTGTACTCCGACAGGGCCGTCTGCGTGAACAGGGCGCGCATGGCGGGACCGCCGCCAAGCCCAACGACCAGCGTCGGCACGGATTGCCCGATGCTGTTCGTGACGTCGGCCACCAGCTTTTTGGTGCCCTGCATGTCCTGCATCGCACCGCTTTGAAACACGTCCCCTTCTTTTGAAGCGGCGCCAGCAATCCCGGCCACCGTGTCAAGGCCAGCGAGGTCTGCCGCCAGGCGAACCGCACCGAACAACGAATTGCTGACGCCCACGCTGGCGGTTACTGCGCCTCTGGCTACCGGGTTGTCCGTGAAGTCACGGAAGTTTGCGGCGGCCTCTTGCGTCGGACTGAGGGCGGTCAGGTACTGGGGCCCGCGCGCGTTTTGCTCACGGATCTTGCGCAGTTGCTTGAGCCGCTCCGGCTCGATGGAGCCTTCCTCAATCTGCGCGTCAGAGTACCCAGGTCGCGGCGGCACCTTGTCCATGAAGGCGCCAAATGTTTCAGGTCCTTTGACTGGCGCCCCGCCACGGCCGCCGATGTTCCAGCGCGGAGCCGCTTGTGATGACGGGGGCGCCGCATTCTGCTCCTGGTCCAATTTGGCGGCTTCAGAGTCATGCAGCCGCTGTGCGTACTCTGTGGCCGCCTCTGGGGTCTTGAAAACACCAAGGTGCCTGCCAGTCTTACGGTACTGGTCGATGGCCTCTTCGTCGCTCATTACGCGCCCGGCATCGCTCACGGTAGGCATCAGGACTTCGCGGCCGTCGATGTTCGCGCTGATCGACCGAACCGTGCTGGTAGAGCCGTCACCATTCTTGACGCGCGGCCGGTTCGACATGTCGATGTTGCCGGCCTCAAGCTGGTCAGACGCCAGCGACGGGTTGGTGACGCCGCGTCCCCCCGCGACACCCGACGGCCTGACGCCATCCGGAAGAGGCTTCCGTGCCTCGGCGGTGCGAAGTGCGTCCGTCTGCTGGCGCGCCACCCGAGCGATCACGTCGTCCGGGGTACCCTCCTCGAAGTCGAGGACCGTGCCGTCATACAGTTCTGCTTGTGGCATTCACTTCACCAGGTTGCCCTGCTTGTCGAACTTCATCACCTTTGGCGCCGCCTTTTGGCCGCCTACGGCCGCGGCCGGCGCCGGCTCTGCCTGGGTGGCCAAGGTCGCCTCGGCTTCGGCGCGCAGATCCTTCGCGCTCTTGCCGATCCCATCCACGCTCTTTCCGATGTCGCCGGCCAGCTTGTCCACGCGCTTGGCGTAGTCCTGGGCCTTGACCGGCTTGCCGTCCAGCACCAGTTGCTTCACCGAGCCGTCCCGGAACACGCCGACCATGTAGCCGTCGGCGCCTACCTTCGTGCTCTGGATTGTGGTCGATGGGTCGTTGCCGCTGCCGCGGCCGCCAGCCGGCCGGGCCGTGCTGATGGTCTTGACCAGCCCCGAGATGGCGGCGTCAGCCTCTTCGTCGGAAAGCGAGCCGCCGTTGCTCTCGCGCTGGCCGTTGATGGCGTCGATCTTCTCCTGCGTGGTGCCCGCGCGCTTCTGTGGCGTCGGCTTGGCGTTGCCCTCGATGCGGCGCTCGCTGACGACGCGGCCGCTCTGGTCCGTGGTCTGCTCCAGCACCGATCCGCCAGCCGGGATTGGCGTCCGCGTGGTGCTGAGCGTCTTCGTCGGCTTCACGCCCACGCTGGAGCGCGCCTGCAGGTACTCGGCCGGGTTCCACGCGGCTTCGTCCTCTTGCAGCTTGGCCAGCACCGGCGGCGCGTTCAAAACCTCCACCGCCTGCAGCTGCTTCGTCATGCGCTGCATGAAGTCCTGGACGCCGATCGACTTCACTGGATCGTTGGGGTCAGAACTGCGCCCCTGCGTGAGCGGCGCGTCGTAGTAGCCGGTTGAGCCGTCTGGCATGCCTGGTGGAACGGGCCCGCGGAAGTCCTTGCCGCTGTTGACAAAGACGCGCATGACCGGGATCACCTTCGGGTTCTCTGGGTCGCTGCTGTTCGGGTCCGGCACCACGTTGATGATCTGCTTCGCCACGATCTTTCCGTGTGGGCTGTCGGAGCCGACGCCGACGGACAGTTCAGGCGCGTGCAGCACGTTGAGGCCGCTGATGACGCGCCCCATGTCGTTGCTCTGCAGGCCCTCCAGCACGTTCATGCTAGCCTTTTCGATCGGCGCCATGCCGCCGGGCACGCGGATGTAGTCCTTGGGATCCCGTCCCGTGGCCACCGTGGCCGCGCGCGCGAGCTGGCCGGGCCCGAGCGTGGCGGGATCGACCTTGCCAGAGGCGATGGCCTCCAGGTCGGCTTTCCCGGCCTGCTCGGCAGCCGTAAAGTCCATGCCACCGGACGCCTTGGAAAGCAGTTTGCCGCGCGCCTGCCGCAGGCCCTTCACGCGCGTCGCGAAGTCCTGCTGGCTGGCAGAGTCCCTGGGCACGCCGGAATCGACGACGCCCTGCTCCTCCTCCTGAAGGAGCTTTTCCTGCTGGCCCAGCGAAGCCAGTGCGTCTGCGTCTGCCTGGCGCTGCCGGGCGATGCCCAGCGACTGCGTGTGCTCGGCGTCCAGCTTTTCCTGGCGCGCCTTCGCGTCCTGGGCGGCCTGGTACTGCTGCACGCGCGAGAACCCGGTGTCGATACCGTTGGCGATGGCCTCGCCGATGCTTCGTGCCATGAAGTGCTCCTAGAAAAGTCCACCGATGAGGCCGCCAAGCGTGCCGCCAATGGCCGTGCCAGCTGGGCCCCAGGCAGAGCCGATCACAGCACCAGCCGTGGAGCCCAGCTGCGCGTTCCCAGCCTTGGCCTCCTGCTCCATGTTGGCGTTGGCCGCATCGGTGGCTGCCGCGCCCCGTGCCGCGGCGCCGATGGTGCTGGTGGAGCTTTGCAGGTCCTGCTGGCCCAGCGATGCCACCGATGGCCCCGAGATGCGCGGCCGGGCCGGGATCGCCTGCGCGAGCCCGAATGTTCCTGTCCTCATAGTCCACCTCCAAGGATTGCCTGCTGGCGCTGCAGCGTGAGGTCGCGCGCCCGGTTCGCAGCGCCTGAAGTCGCAGTCGCCCGCGCCAGGGCCAGCGACCGGTTGGCAACGACCTGCTGTTCCGGATCCAGCCCGCCCAGCGGCCGGAGCCGGCGCTCTGTGGCCGCCGCCTGGCGGTCGAAGGCGCTGGACACGTCCTGCTGGGCCGACTGCATGGCTGTGGCCGCCTGGGTCGGATCCATGGCGTACTCGATGTACTTGTTCTCGTAGGGAATGAACACGCCAGCGTAGTCGGCGAACTGCTGCCGTGTCATTGCCGCCTGGATCTGCTCCGGGGTCCCGCCGGCCAGCGTCTGGCCGTAGAAGTTCGTGTTGCTGGTGGTCGGCTGCTGGTACTGCCTGAACGCGGAAGAAAGTACGGGCATGTCAGCGACCTCCCCTGAGTGAATTGGGCAACGTCGTGCCGCGGTAGTCCTCGGTGTTCGGCTGCACGCCGTTTGAGCCCGACCACAGGGCGGCGGCGGTGCCAAGGCCCTGGCCCACCAGGCCGGCGGCGCCGATGCTGCTCTGCAGTGACCTCTGGGCCGCATCCCGGGCCTGCTGGCCGCTGATGTCGGCGGCCGTGCTGGCGCTATCGATGGCCGTCGCCTGCTGGCCGCGGCCGGCGGCTATGGCGCGGCCGAGGCCGGACACGTACTGGTCCTCTGCGCCCTGGTCTGCCGCCACGGCACCGAACCCCGCTGACGTGGCGGCATCGGCCCCCATGTCCACGGCGCTGAGCTTGTGCGCGGCCGAGCCGAGTTCTCCGCGGCCGGCGGCCACGGCGTCGGCCTGCTGGCCAGCCTGACCGAAAGCGGCCGCGTTCTCGGCGCTGGTCTGGCCCAGCGACCGCGTGCGCTCGAAGGACCCGGGCTCGTGCGCGCTCGTGATCTGGGCGGCAAAGGTCTTGAGCGCTGGCAACTCACGCTGCCGGAACCGCTGGGCCTGGAACTGGGCGATCTTCAGCAGCTCCTGCTGCTGAGGTGTCTGCTCGACCGTTCCGTCGTGGGTGCTCATTGAACGCTCCTGACGTAGAGGCCGTCTCGCACGGCCCACTCTTTTCCCAGCAACCTCGCCCAGCCGCGGCGCATCGTCTCGAACGCGAGCTCGTGGGCACCAAACTCGCGGGCCACCTGCAGCATTTCCTGTTCGTGCGCTGCAAACGCGCCAGGCGAACCGTCCGACACCGCCAGCATGACCACGAGCCGGATTATCGGCCCGGCCACCACCGGGGTCACCACCACCACGCCGCGAGGGCTAGCCAGACACACGGCAGCGCCGGCCTGGCACCGCTGCAGCAACTTGTCCAGCAGCGCCTCCTTCATGCCGCTGCGGCCGGCCCGGGCCAGCACGAACGGCCAGCAGGCGGTGGCGTCGGCGATGCCCAGGCCGGCCGCCATCAGGCGACGCCGATCTCACCTTCGCCCGTCACCACCAGTGCGTTGGCGGTTCCTGATAGGCCAGTGAGGAAGTCGGTGGTGTCCAGCCGGAGCGCCCCGTACCAGTGGTCCGTGGACTTCCCGGCCACTTCCTTCGCTGTGCCAACAACCTCGGTGCCTGACGCCGACGCGCCAGTCGCGCCGAGGTAGAGACTGTAGGTTGCCGTCGTCGGCGTGCGGTTCACCACCTGAAGGTGCCGGATGAGGATGTAGAGGTCAGGTGTGCCGGCCCCGACGCCACCGGTTGTTCCGGGCGGGTTCAACAGGTCAGCGATCACCGTGCCAAGCGCGACCGGCCCGAACCTGAATGCCTTGTTTGATGCCATGACTTTGCCTTTTCTAAGCGTCCACGCTCATACCGGGTTGATGATGAACCAAGCCACATCACTGGTATCTGTCGGGTCCGCAGAGAGAATTGTGAATGAAGTTCCTCCCGAGCGAGCCGATACCGCCAATGCGGCTGGAATTGCAATGGTTCCTAGATTCTGCGCTGTCAGTTGAATACGGCTACTACCGGTCACTGCTGTCGTGTTCACAACAACAGTCCCGCCGACAAGGGTAGCTACGCCAGAGCGGGCGTTTGATCCTTCGGCCACATCCAGGCCTTTACCAGCCGTGAGAATCTGCAAACTCGCGCCGATGGCAAGGATGTCACCAGCCGCACTAGATGATTTCTGAAGCGTCAGGTTCCTGCCGAATACCAGTTCAGCATCCGCATCGGTGGCACCGGCTCCATTCATCGTCAGGTGGCAACCATTCTTTGTCGAGTTCCCACCGGTTCGCAGCGTGACACTACCGGTGGTGCCTGTGCCAGGATCTGCCTCCGTCTCAAGCTGGAAGTCGCCGAAGCCGAGTGGAAGGAGCAACTGCGACGCAAGTGCCGGGGCCGCGTCAGAGCGCATTGCCGTGGTAGCCACCCCATTAACCTCGGTGAAGTTGATCTGTTCTATCGGATCGTCGAACGGAGTCACAAGCTCGCTCAGCGTGGCCTTGCTTGTGATGCCGCTTTGGACCAACGGGATAACTTCAGTGCCGTCCAGTGGGTTAGCGTGAGTTGGTAAAGCTGAAATGGTAGGCATTGATTACCCCAGTAGGATGGCATCGCCACCTTCAGTTAGTAGCGCCCGACCTTCTTCGTCCCAAAGAAAACTGTCACCCCCCGGGCTAGAAGTCCCAGTGACCTGCTGGAGCACGATGGTGTACTCGTCGCCTCCGCAGTCGTCACAGCCTTGCGCCGCCATGGGCCCAGGCGGTCCAGTAGGTCCGGGCGGTCCCGGTGGGCCGGCCAGGCCGTCTTCGCCGTCGTCGCCCATCTGCATGGCCAGGTAGGTCGTCGGCTGCCGTGCCGTGGTTGCCGCTGTGACCTGCTGCGCCAGTTTCTCCAGGGCTTTCTGTAGGCCAACAATCTGCGCCTGCAGGGCCTCCAGCGTGTCCTGTGGGGAACTGGCGTCGAGCGTGTTGAACGCCCGATTCACTGCCGCATCGATTTTGTCCAGCCGCGTGCGGATCTGGTCCACTGCAGCCCGGGTTGCTACCAGGTCCAGCGCCATCGGAATCGATGGCCGCCCGTCCAGCACCAGGCGTCTACCGGTCGTGGCCATCAGCCGAACTCCCTCATGTCGTCAACCAGCAGCGTCTCGCGCACACGGCTCGTGCCCACCAGTTCAATCTCGTAGGTGTCGTAGTTCTCGCGCGCCGGCACCGTGAACGTGTTGCCGCTGCTGACCACCCGCTGCTTGAGCAGCACGCCGTCGCCGTAGTGCGCGACCAGCAGGTTGTCGTAGGACACAGCCCTGACCCTGCCAATGCGCAGCGACTGGGCATAGGCCAGCAGGTTCAGTTTTCCCTTCCACCGGTAGACCATGTCGCCGTCTCCATCCTCCGAGTCGAACTCGAAGATCTTCAGGCCGTTCGGAACCACCGCCGTGCTGGCAGTCGGCAGCAGCACGTCGGTCGGCTCCGTGTTGACGTCCAAGACCTCGTAGAGTGCATCGGTTTCCGGGTCAACGAACACCGCCGTGGCGTGGTGTGAAAGCCGCGTCAGGCCGGAGCCGTTCGCCTTCACGTCGAGTGCGTAGCTTCCGCTTGCCATTCAAGCCTCCAAGTCGCCGGATAGCGTAGGTGAGACCAATCCCTGCAACCAGCGCTTGGCGTTGACGACGGAACGCATGTAGCTGGGCCACAGCCTGGCGCCACTTGGCCCTGGCCGCCAGTCGTACCGCGGCACCGGATCGTAGATGAATCCCTGCTGTGCCAGCGTGCCATAGGCGATCACCTCCCAGGCATAGCAGCCGGCCGGCCAATCGATCGCGCGCAGGGCTGCGACATTGCACACCACGCCGTGGTGGACCAGTGCATGCTCGCGCAGGTAGGCCTGCAGCGTGAACGGCGCCGTGGCGCCGGGCCGTCCATGCACGGTCTCTGCCATGTAGCCGATGGGTACGCCGGCCGCCGCGGCGCGCTCGACGAGTGCTTCGCACGCTGGCACGAAGTCGTCGGCCAGCACGTCCTCGCCGCCATCCACGAAACACAGCCACTCCGCGGTGCTGCTGGCCACGGCCTCCAGCCGGCGGCGATAGAGCGCGGCGCCGTGCCGATCGGCCAGCGGCATACAGCGCAGGCATGGCATCTGCCGGATTGATTGGTTGCCCAAAGCGATGAAATCAATTGGGCTCGTATGCATATGAAGCGCCGGAATAAAACTCACCAGGCAAGAAAGTTATTGTTGTGAACCCAGATTCACCTTCTAAAAATAGAAGGCCTCCACCGTCCCCGAAGTCCATATTGCATGTAATAACCCATGTATACCCAGACCATATGCCGTCACTTGGATCTAGCGCAGAAAAGGTAGGCGCCGGTTCGCCGCCAATACTCGGGTACCAGTTAACCCCCTCAATTATCACTGGAGCCTCAGCCGGGCCATTCACTGGCACGTATACTAAATTACTTGCAACATTGGCGGATGTTGCATAACTTGCACTTAACCCCTCCTCCCATGGAATGGTTGTACCTAGAACTTCATAAGTCCCGAATGCGCGCGCACATGGGGTGGTGCTGCTTCCAACGCTATACACAAGCCAATCGGCTGCTGAGGGTGCCTCTTCTGTCTCCCACCACCAGTGCAACACACCATCATGCACGGCTGCAATGATGGACGAAGGGTTCGTCTCTCTCCACTGGCGCTTGGTGAAGACGTTCTCGGTCAGGTTGCGCAGGTTCCCCGCTGAGCCGGCGCACAGTTGGTATCCATCCGGTGACGCGAAGGCCACGCCCTGGCCGTCCAGGTACACCATGCTGCGCTTCGACACGCAGGCCTGGCTCTCGCCGGGCTCGCTCATGACGTAGCTGCCCGGATCCGTGCCGGTGCAGGTGTATGCACGGCCCTCGGTGCCGACGACGATGGTGTTCCCGACTTTTCCGATGGCCACGATGTTGAACTCGCACGAGTGGCGCTGCTGCAGCGGCCACGCGTGCGGCCAGCCGGCGGCACTGATGCACAGCTGCTTGCCGACGAAGCCACAGTAGGCGCCGCTGGGCAGAGCCATGATCCCGCGCAGGCCGTCCGGCGGCAGGTCAAAGTTCTGCGACAGGAGTTCATCGGGCCCGACCTCGTTGTCGGCGAGGTTGTCAACGAAGTCGGCCTGGGCCAGTGGGATCTCAGCCACCAGCAGGAACAGGTCGCCAGTCAGCGCCTGCACCACGCGGTAGATGCGTTTTAGCGTGACTGCGGGGTAGCCGACTGGAGCCGTGGTGCTGGTCGTCACCGTGACCTGCACACCGTCAGGCCGCAGGACGTTGGCTGTGGGCAGGCTCGGCACCGACTCCCAGCCGCGGTTGTTGACGAAGGTGTAGACGTAGGCCGTGGACGTCAGCTTCGGCACGAACCCGGTGGCGCCAGATGCCTGCACGCGGATGTTCTTGACGTCGAAGGTGCTGGCGCTCCCCAGCTGGTCGAAGCAGCTGTGGAAGCCGCAGTAGGGCCCGCGGGGCACGTTGACTGTCGCCGTCAGCGTGCCCAGGTCGTTGTCGGACAGATCGCGCACCGTGGCCGTGACGGTGGTGCTGTCGTCTTCTTTGACCTCGGCCTTGATGTGCATCCGCCAGAACGTGTTGACCGCCAGGCCCGCCACCGTCGTGCCGTCGATGAACGATCCCTGCTGCGCCCACGAACCGGTCGTGCCGATTCCAAGTGACCACACGGCGCCGGCGTGCTCGATCGCGACGACGATGCCGTCCCCAGTCTCTGACCTGTAGATTCCCCACTCCGCGCGCGAACGCCCGGCGACGTCGTTCACCTCCCAGTCGCTGGTGAACTCGCACAGGGTCGCATCTTCAATGCCGAAGTTCCTGGCGGCGAAGGTGGGGATGCCACCGCCCTGGGTGTCGCGCCACTGCAGGCGGATGACGGTGTCTCCGCCGACAACCACCTGGGATACCGATGACTCGAATGCCATGCGCTCAGTCCGAGAAGGGGATGGTTGGCGACGAGATCCAGGACTGCGCGAGCTGGTCGCCGGGGTCGGTCACGTCGATTGAAAACGTCGTCGGGCTGTTGTCCACCCCGAGCGCCAGCACTGGGATGTCGCTCGGCCCGGGGACGCCCAGCGGAAGCAGGCTGCCGGTGACGGGGAAAGGCTCGGATCCAGTCGTGGCGGCCGCGTAGGTCGTGTATACGGGCGTGTCGAACAGTTCCGGGCACGTCAGTAGCAACAGCCCATCTGGATCGTCCTCGACAACGTTGCGGGCGATGTCCACGTCTTCGTTGAACGAAAGCCAGGCGTTGGCGCTGGTGGTCGGGTGCTGGGCGAGGAAGATCGTTTGCACCGTGCCCGTGTTGGCCAAAGCCTTGGTCTGGGCGAACTGCTTGAACGGCTGCAGGTTCCCAGTCTCCATGCGGCAGTTGATCGCCACCTGGGCGGCCTGGTCTGGCAGCGCCTCCGGCGCGATGTGCGGAAGTTCGCCACGGAACTCGTTGGTGCCGATTCGCATGGCCGCCTCAAATCTTCAGCACGCGCGAGCGCGTGCGTGTGTTTGGAGCCCCGCCGACGGTGCTGACCCGGCTGCCGGCGTTGTGCTTGCGATCCGCCAGCGCGCTGTAGGTCCCGACGTTCGACTCGTACATGCGGCCGTTCATGTCGGCGCCGCGTGGATCGCTCCACGGCATGCCGACGATGGCCTTGACGCGGGCCAGCACGCCATACTCGATGGCCTGGTCGCACTCGTCAGCTAGCCGGCTGTCGATCGACGTCGAGTCTTTCTTGGGCCGCATGAAGGCCTCCACGACAAGGTCGTAGGCAGCGGCTGGCGGCGGATTTAGCTTGAACTGACCGGTCATGACGTACTCCCAGCGTTCGGGGATGTCGCTGGCAGCGTCAGGGTCCCAGAACTCTGACGCCTGCTCAACCAGCTGCCTGGTTTTGGTCGCCGACTCCAGCAGGTCGATCGAGAACACGCCAAAGAGGTCGTTGTACGTGTCGGCCGTGATCGTGTAGCTCACCTGATCCACCGCCGTGGCGATGCCGGTCACGGTCTTGGTCAGCCAGCGCGTACGCTCGCAGAAGTCGCGGCAGACGTCGATGTAGTTGCGGACCAGCGTCGGCCGTGGGCACTCCCGGCACTGCTCCGCGATCGACTCCAGCAAGGTCACCACATCGGTTTGAGCCATCACGAACCCCCTGGTGCGCCAGTGCGCGGCGCCAGCGCCATGCCGGCCTGGGCATTGAGCCCGAGCATGGCCATGGCCTTGTTCTCGTAGTAGGTCGCCTTCTCCACGTCGCGCTTGACCGAGTTTGCGCTGTAGCACTCGGCCAGCGTCAGCGCGTCGATGACGGGCTTGTAGATGTCGTTCACTGTCAGGTCGTTGCCGGCTGCAGTCAGCCGTGTCGGCACCTTCGACACCAGCGCCTTCACGGAGCCGTCGCCCGTGTTCGGCGGGTAGACGCGGAAGACCGTCTTTGCCCGGGCATCGTGGATCCAGTGGACGACGTCATCCTCCGGCGTTGCCGCCGCCCAGTTCCTGGCGCCGTTGTCGAGCATGCTCCTCGGCGCCAGCGTCACCACTGCGCCGCTGTCGATGTTGTGATAGATGTCCAGGATCGCAACGTGCGTGCCGTCCAGTTCCTGAACGGTGCCGGCAGTGAGGGTGAGGTCTGCCATGGACTGGCCGAGGTCAGGCCGGGCCAGCACCGCCTTGAACTGGGCGGTGTTGATGAAGTCCAGCAGGTCGGTGTCGCTGAACCAGTCGCCCGGGCTGGGATCCAGCAGCACCAGGCGGACCGATGCGATGACCTGGGTGCCGGTAATGCTCACGCCTTCGTCTCCGCGCGCAGGGCCTGCATCTCCAGGAACTGCTCATACAGCTTCTCGGGCTTCAGCCTGGGGTTGAGCATGTACGAGCGGGCGGTTGCCAGCTGGCGCACCTCCTCCACGGACATGGCCTTGAGGTCGTCGAGGCTGAGCATCAGCGCCGGCGCCTTCAGCGCCTCGTGCGCGATCACGGCCACAGGCTGCGCCGGCGCCAAGTCGCCCACGTCGGCTCCACTGTCGTCGGGATTGCCGTCTTCGAGCACCACCTGCACGAGGTCGGTGTTGCGGCTGGCCGCAAGATCCTGGCGCTCTTCGAGGTCCTGCGAAACAACAGGCGGCGTCTTCGGCCGCAACCCCGCGACCATCGCCTCAAGCTGGCGGATGCGCTCCATGGCCTGCTGGAGCACGTCCGCATGGTCACGTTCAAGCTGGGTCGGCTGGTCGGTCTGGGCGCGCTGCGCATCGGGCTGGGCGGTGGCCGCGCCGGCGGTTCCGGCCGGCGACATGGTTGCCGGGTCAAACAGCCGCCAGACGTCTGGGTGCTCGGCCAGCAGCGGCCATCTGTCGGCCGGGTAGGCCTTGACGTCTCCATGCCCGTCCCAGATAACGCCGCTGTTGGAACGGCAGTCCGGTTTCGGGCCACGGGCCGCGGGCCACACGCATTGCACCAGCACCTCGCCGGGCCTGGTCTGAGGAATCGTTCGCATCGTCAGTTCTCCTTGGGTTCTGGTGGGGGGCTTTCGCCCCCCGGTCTGCTCTGGTCCCGATTACTTGGGCCCGTTCATGTTGCCGCCCATGATGATGTGCAGCTCGTTGTTGGCGGTCTGGCCGGCCGCCGCCGTGCCGATCAGGAACGAGATGTAGACGTCCTTCTCGAAGGTGATCGGCTTGAACACGTAGTCAACGAGCCCCGCCGCACGGAAGGCCGTTTGGCCCGCCGCCGCGAAGTAGTCCGTCACGGCCGTGGGGCCGGCGGTGCTGTCAACCGGCCGGTACCCGACGCTATACAGCAGCGCCGTGCCCGTGTCCAAGTCGTCGTTGATCGACCGCAGCATGCACAGCTGGAAGCCGGCCGGGCACAGGAAGTCGATGGTGTCGGCGGCCGACGGCGCGGCCGCGAGGATGCGCTTGTCGGTGATGAAGACGCCGGTACCGTCCACGCGCATGATCAGCGGCATGTTGGCCCGCAGGCCTTTGAGAGATGCCATGGTGTTTTCCTCTGGCTGGTTTGGGTGAGGCGGGCCAGGTAGCCCGCCAATGCTTGGTTCCTACTCGGTTCCTGCCAGGCCTTACAGCGCCCGCTTCTTGACCACGGTGTCGATCACGGCCACGCCGAAGTCGGTCGGCTCCAGGTCGCCGTCCTGGTTCGGCAGGCTCCAGCGCAGCTTCTGCTCGGCGCCGATGATCTCGCCGGCAAATTCGAGGTTGCGCTTGAAGTTGGTGCGGTTCTCCAGCAGCGAGTAGGACTCCTCGCTGTACTGGTTCGATCCCGAGGCACAGGCCAGGGCCTGGGCGCCCAGGAACAGCATGCGCGAGACCTGGTGCGTGGTGGAGAGCGACGCCGACACCGTGCCCGCCGTTTCGGTCGCCGTCAGCTTGTTCGCCACCGCCACGTACTGGTAGCTGTCGCTGGCGTTGAAGCGGATGGACGTGCCGATCTTGCGGAAGAGGATCCCGCGCCACAGCAGCACCTCACCCGAGAACAGCGGGTGCGCGCGCAGATTGCCGTAGCTGGCGCGCTGGATCGCGTTCTGCTGGAAGGTGCGGATGTTGTTGCTGGTCGTGGTGTCGGTGATGAAGTCGTTCCAGGCCAGCTCATCCAGCATCAGGATGCCCTTGATCGGCTCGTCGCCGGCTGCGGGGTCGCCCGGAATCATGATCGGGGCCATGCGCGTGTGCATTTCCGCCCAGATCGCCGCGAACTCGTCGATGTGGCTCATCTTCAACGTGTCCGTGGTGGCCATGGACGCCACCTGCAGCCCGCCCTGGGTCAGCGTGGTGCCGTTCACCACCCAGTGCCGGTTGTAGGTCGGCGCCTTCACGGTGTTGATCATCATCGACGCGAACTCGGGGTCGGTGGCCAGTGGCAGGATCCAGTCGGTGCCGTCCTGCGCGCCGCGGGCCCCAGCCATGGCCGTGTGCGCACGCTGCCACCGGAACCGCGGGATGCCTCCTTTCAACTGCGCCAGGGCGTTCTGGCGCATGCTGTGCGGGGTGCGCTGCTGCGTCATCTGGCCGCCGGCCGAGATGGGCAGCGTGGCCATGTCGATCAGGATGTCCTGGCTGCTGTACTTCAGCGACGCGCCGCGACCCTCGGCGTTGGTGTCGCCCATCACCGGGCGCAGCTTGACGACGTGCGCGCAGTCAACCTGCACGGTGTCGCCTGGCCCCTGGCTGAGGTCGTCAACCATCACCACAGGCATGTCGGTGGTGGTCTGCTGGCGCAGCTTGCGCAGCGCCTTGTCTTCGCTGGGCATGGCGCCGCTCAACATCTTGAGCGGGGTCGGAGCCCGAACGGCCATCGCAGCCAGCGCTTTGCTGTACTGCTTGTTTGCCAGCGGCGAGCCGCTGGGGATGCTTGTGGTAGACATTTCTCGGTCCTGTAAAAGGACCCCGCTTCACCTATGGTCCGAGGGACGCCATGATCTCTTCGTCGGTCATGCCGTCACGCACCATTTGGCGGAAGTCGGGGATGGTTGAATGGCTGGGTGCACTCCCCCCGCGCATGTCGCCGATCGTCACCGGCGCGGCCGATGCCGGGATGGCATCGATCACGCGCTTGGCATCGCCAGCGGTTGCGGGGGCTTTCGGAGCCGGCGCCTGGGCACCGGTGAAGTCCGCTTTCACACGCCTGACCACCTCTTCGAGGCGCTCCTTGTCGGGCTTGCCCGCCCAAGACGGCATGACCGCCAGCAGGTCGTCCATCTTCTTCGCGGCGTCCCACAGCTTCGCGTGCTGGGCGCTGTTCTGCCAGTCGCTGAGCTCGTCGATGGAATCGACTACCTCCTGCAGGGCCGCGTCGGGGATCTCTTCGGGCGTGAAAACAGTATCGCCAGGCTTCGTGCCCGACGTGGTCTGGACCTTTGCCGCCAGTTCTGCGGTCGTCCGCTCAAGCTCGGCGATGTACTCGGCCGCGGGTGCCGCGTAGGCCTCCACGTCCCTCATCACGTCGTCGCTCGGGCGCTTGGCTTTCGCGTCCTGCGGCTGAGCCTGCCTGCGGAATCCTTCGAGTTCGGTGCGGGCCTTTTCAAGCTCGGCGCGGAGTTTTCGCTCCTCCCGCCGAGAAGCCCGCAAAGCTGCCCTGGCATCACCACCTTCCGGCTGGCTTGTGGCCTGAGCGGTTGCTGGTGCTTGCGCTGCTGGTGCTGCTGCAGCGGTAGCCTGGGCGGCGGCCTGTGGCGCCGGCGCGGCACTTGTCGAACCTTCCGCCGCCGCGGGTGCCGCTGCTGGCGCCGCAACTGCTTGCGCAGTTGCCGGTGCCGGCGTGGCCGCCGTTGCAGTGGTTTGGCCCAACGCTTCGTTGGTGCGCGCTTCTTCCTCGGCCTCCTTGAGCATGGTCGCGTCGAGATCGGCCTGCTCGCGCATTGCCGTCTCCAAAAGCTGCTGCTCTTCCTTGCTGAACTCTGCTGAACTGTCAAGCATTTTCGGTCTTCCTTTGCCTCACTTACGGGGGATGCAACCCGAGGCGGTTTCCCGCCGCCGTCCCTGATACGCGCTTTGCCGGCGGACGAGTCCGGCATCGCGGCTACCACTTGCTACGCGTTGCAGGCCAGTGGCCACGCCTGCAACGGCTTCGGTGCCCGGATTGTGGGGCACCTTGAACTCTCAGGCCGCGAGGGCCTCCTGAATCGAATCGTCGATGGCCCGGTCCGGGTCCTGCTCTCCAGGCTGGTCCGTCTCGCGCTGCTGCAGATCCTGCTGGACCTCGTTCATGCCCATCTCGTGACCGATCTGCACGGACTTGGCGTTGTTGAGCTCGGTCTCGGACTTGGTCTTCTCGACCTTAGCCGCCTTGTCCTGCATGTCCAGCTGCGCCGCGGCTTCTGCCAGCTGCTGCTGTTTCTCGGCCTGAGCGCGCCCGGCCTCTTCCATCTGCTGGGCCCGCTGCTTGTCGCCGGCCGTGGGCTGGCCTGACAGGCGGCGGATGTCGTCGGCGACCTCCTGCCGGTTCTGGATGTCGGTGGACTCGACGAAGATCGGCGTCAGCACGGCCACGGCCTGCGGGTTATTGGCCAGGGCGTTGATGATGGTGGCGATCTGCTGCTGCTGCTGCATGCGGTAGGCCGGCGTGTTCGGCACCTCGCCCAGGCCCACGCGCAGCGGCGCGTCGGCGACGTTGTTGGCGATCGTCAGGTTCTGCGGGTCCCACTGGTTGAGCACCACCACCCGGCGGTTGCTGCCGGTGCCGACCTTGACCGGGATCTCCCCGTTCTCGTGGTCCTCGACGATGAGGTCCATCAGGTTCTCGAACACCAGGCGGCGCGAGTGCCGGTAGTTGTCGTTCAGGTCGCCCATGCTCACGGCGCCCTGCTCGATCAGCAGGCTGTTGGCGATCCCGCTCGTCACACCCGCCGCCGGCTGGCCCAGCTGCGAGCCGTAGACGCCTGGAACGTCCTGGATCAGCTGCTTCGCGTCCTGCATGACGTCCACCTGCTCGCGCTGCAGCTGCAGGTTGTTCAGCACCTGGAAGCCGTTGGCGTTGCGGCGGTCCCCCCGCAGCACCACCGTCATGTCCGGGCGCATGATCTGCTCGGCGACCTCCTTCAGGCTGTTGACCTTGGTGTCGAGGGCGTCGTTGTCCACCAGGATCTGGCGGGCCCGCAGCAGCCAGTTGATGCGCAGGCGCCTGGAGTTGTACTCGTCCTGGGGCCCGATCATCCCCTCAACCAGGCCGTACGGGCTGAAGTCTTCGTCGTCGCGGTAGGCGATGAACGGAACGTAGGGGAAGTTGCGCTTCTTCGTTCCCAGGTCCTGCAGCCGATGTGGGCCCGCGAACAGAGACATGCGGATCTGGTGGGTCAGTTCCTTCGTGACGCGCACCTGCTGGCTGGCCACGGCCTGGACGTGCGCCCGGTTCTCGGGGTTGTACAGGAGCCGTCGTGTCGGGCTCAGGTGTAGGAACACGCCCCAGGCCGGGATCTTGTACCAGACCTCGTACATTTTCACCCGGCCCCGGCCCCTGTCGTACCACTCGCTGCGCCGGCGCACGCTGCACCACACGCGATCTTCCTGCCACCGGTCCGCCAGCACGGCGCCGTCGGCGGTGTCGTCGAAGGCCAGGCTGTCCCAGCCGTTCGCCATCCTCTGCAGCAGCGCCGCGTGCTGGGGCATGCGCGCCTCCAGCTCGTCCAGGTCTTCCCAGCGCTTGCGCACCATCCACCTGGCGCCCTGCAGCAGCACGTCTCGCTTCGCGCCGGCCCAGTCCCACCACATTTCAGATCGGTGAACCTCCTGGACGCGGTAGTTGTAGAGCCGGGGGTCGCTGTTCTTGGCCACCTCGACCCAGCCTATCCCTGGCCCGACCTGGCCGAAGTAGGCCTGGCTGACGGCCATGTCGGCGTAGCACTCGCGCTGCGCCTCCTTTACCTTGGCGCCGAAGAAGTCGATCAGGTCCGAGGTGTCGTCGTCGTCGGCATCGACCTTGATGTCAGTCCTGGCCTTGGCCTCCTGGCCGCAGACGCTGCGGACGACGCGGCCCACCAGGTTAGTCGCCCGCACGTCGGGCATGTGCTCCAGGTGCAGCGCCTGCAGCTGGTCGGACGTCAGCTGCTTGCCGTCCACGTACGCGGCCGCCAAGTCGGCCCGGTCCCTCCACCCGCCCGGCTGCTCGTCGCAGTCCATCACCATTTTCATCAGGTGGGTCAGGTTGAAACCGCCGTGGGCGAGGTCGAAAACCCCCCACCCGCTGTTCGGCGTGCTCACCTTCACAGGTTCCAGTTGGCGCTGAATCATCAGGAATATCCCATCAGTTTCCGGTAGCCGTCGATGTCCAAACCCACCTGCGACGACGTAGATTCTAGGATGGACGCCCCCTCGCCGGCTCCCAGCACCATGTACTGCCCGGCCTCGCATGGGTGCGAGTATTTGTTCTTGTCCGGCAAATCACGCCATCTTTCATCGCCAGCGACCTTCACGCGTTTGTACGCGTAGCCACCCTGCAGGCCCTTGCGCGTGACCTCGCACTGGGGGTGGATGAGAAACCCGGGCTGGCCATCCCGGAACCTTCGCATGGGCGCCGCGAACGCCTCGCTGCGCAGCAGGAAGTCGTTGTTCCCTGGCGCGGGCTCGGCGGCGATGTTGTTGGCGTGCAGGATCTGGAAGGCGGTGCGCTCATCGACGTCGCCGGCCTGGCGCTGACCGCCGGCGGGGTCGCCGTAGATGCCGCGCACCGGCCATCCGTTGTAGCGCTGGTTCATGAACAGGTTCACCTCGCCCGCGAACCGGTGGATCCCCGTGTCCTCCGTGCAGAGCTCGCTGTGCACGCGCCACTGGCCGCCGGGCGTGATCTGGCCGGCCAGCAGCGCCGGCGTGAGGCCGAAGTCGAGACCGACGTAGATCCCCAGTTCCCGCACCAGTTCAAACTCGCGGCACATCGCCACGTCGTTGTAGTCTGGGTATACGGGCTTACCCTCGCGCACGAACCCGTACTGGTTGGCCAGGTTGACCAGGATCCAGTCCTCGGCCTTCCCCTCCATACCCTCGATGTAGTAGTCCTTCGGCAGGTTCCGCAGGTTCTCCGCGTCCGGGTTCGGCCGCCACGGCGCGTTTCTGTCGGTCCGAATCAGGCCGCCAGGCTGGCGCAGGAACCTCCAGCCCTTCGGCCCGCGCATCCGCTGGCCAGTGAGCGGGTGCGGGTGGAACGTCTTCTCCGCCATGTTGTAGTACCAGTGGTCGGTGTCGGGCGCGTTCGTGTCGCCGAACATCCCGTGCCACGTCGCCGGCACCTCCTTCGGGTAGCGGCCGGTCCGCAGGTCGGCCATGCTCACAACGCCGAACGGCAGTTCCTTCGCCTCGGACAACATGATTGCCGTGGTCTGCATGCCCCGCAGCTTCTTCACGTGCTCGATGCGGTCCAGTGCCAGGAACACCATCTCGGCCAGCACGTGCGTGCGGTCCGGCAGCGCGAAGTCCAGGTAGTGGCAGGGTGGCTCGCGCCCGCCTTCCTTGAACTGGCCCAGGTCGTCGAACAGGTCGCGCCAGTCCTTTGCCGTCGTGCTCAGCAGGTCGCTGTAGGTGTTGCGCACGGCCACGATGCGGGTGCGACGCACCTTCTGGCGGTCCGGCTGCTGGTTGGTCATGATGCGGAAGCCCTTCCAGCAGCTCGCCGCCGTCTTGCCAGACCCCAGCGGCCCGCATATCAGGCACCGGCGCGTGCGGTCCCGCAGGTAGGCGTCGATCACCGGCCCCTGGGGCTTGAAGTGGAACTCGATGCGGCGCGCCATCACCAGACCCCGGCCGCGTAGAGCACGCGGTTCAGTTGCGCCACCAGCCGGCCCAGGGCGTAGCACATCACCTCTTCGCCGGGCATGCGCCCCAAGTCCGCGCGCCGCCACCGCGCCCAGGCCATGGCCGCGTGACCGCACTCGTGGCTGACGATCTCTCCGGGCCTGATGCGCAGGTCCTTGCAGCTCAGCCACATGTGCGCCACCACCGCGCCATTGTGCAGCCTCGGCGTGTCGGTGGACGCGCGCGCGAACGAGCGGACCATGCCCGCGCAGTGGAAGTCATCAGGGTCTGGTGGCCAGCCCTGCTGCCTGTTGGACTCGGCCAGCCGGCGCGCGTTTCTGCAGATCCTCACCTCCACCACGGCCCGCGGGAACTCTTGCCGGTCAGGGTAGATGCGGAAGACCCGGGCTGGCATCAGCCGATTGCGGTGCAGGACCACGTCGCGGCGCTCCAGCCGGCGCCGCTGCGGTTTCATGCGGCGCCGGTGCTTCACAGCGCCCCCAACCAGCACGCCAGCGCGGCGACGAACACCACGAAAGCGCCAATGACCTGGGCCATAGCCGAATCTTCGGCGTCCGCTCTCAGAGCCGTTTCCATTGCAGTCGGAAAAGAGGAGCCAGGTCCTTGCATCAGCGGCCCCCGAGCATGCGAAACCGGAGCCACGCTCCATGAACCTGATTCGCCGGGATCGGCACCACCGTCACCACGGCCGTGACCGGCGCGCGCCCGCGCTTCTCCTCGGTGTCACGATCGCGCGCGTGGCGCACCAGCGCCCGCCACAGTTCGCGCCCGAACAGGAAGGCCGACGGCTGCCACTTGGCCACCTGGTGCTGGTGGCGGTAGAAGGGGCTGCGGCGGCTCATACCTTGCCACCTTCCGGCCCGGCCACGGCTGGCTTGAAGCGCTGGATGCGCTCGGCCAGTACGCCCGTGTACTCGGCCATCGCCTTCCGCTGGCGTAGCAGCAGCATCCTGTCAGCCTCGTCCAGCCCGTCGAACATCGGCCCGCAGATGAAAGCGCCCAGCTTCCGCCCGCGCTCGGACATTTCGTGGTGCTCCTGCACCACGCGCTGCTCATGCGGGGCCAGCCCGGGCAGCAGGACGCCAGTGTGCGGGCCCAGTTTCGTCAGCCGTTCGACGGAATCGTCCAGAGTCTGCAGTTCGGCCAGCACCCGCATTGTGGTGGACAAGCCGACCGTGGCCAGGGCCTGCTCCACATCCATGTCGCCGCGCCCGGCACGCATGTGAAGCATCTGCGCCAGCGGCCCCCACCGTTCGGGGTGTGCCCTTGTTGATGCGGCCGCGATCAGGCACTCGTGGAAGGTGTACGGCTTCAGGCGCAACCACTTCAGCGGCGCCAACCAGGCGTTCCTCTGGTCCCCATCCCAGACCACCGGCTGGCCAGCCGGTTCGGCCGGTACAGATCCGCAGATCACGCTCTTCATCACCTTCACCACCTCATCGACCACTGGCGAGAGGCCTTCGGCAGTGGGAACCCCAGCAACCGCAAGGTCAAATAACACCAGCCTCATGGACCTGGCGTTGGCCTGCGTCTCGTCCGACACCATGATGTCCCAGCGCTTTGCAGACTGGTTCCATACCAGCAGCACCTCAACCTTTGGCGCAAATGCGTTTCTCACCGCTTCCATCACTTCCCCTTGCCGGCCCGCCTGGCCGCCTTCTTCGCCGCTGCTGCGGCCTTCTTGGCGCGGCAGGCCCGCTGCCTCCGCGCCGCCTCCGCTCGCTTCGCCTCTATACCAGCAGCCGCTGTATCAGGCTTTCCAGCCGGTCCGCCAGTTCGACCATGCTCATGCGCACGTTCGCCATGTCCTGCGGCAGCTTGTCGCTTCCCACCAGGTCCTGCGCCTGGCCTGGCGATGTGCTTTGCGGTGCCGACAGCACCCGCTCCAGCCGCCCCTCCAGGACGCCCACCAACGTGTGCAGGCTCGCCATGCCTGCGCACTGCAGGTTCAGCATGTGCTCCACCGGTGACGGCTGCGGTGGAATCTCCGGGCTGGGCTCGGGCTTGTAGAACCGATGCTGCGCGTTCTAGCCCACCAGCCGGTAGGTCTGGTCGCTGGTTTCGCACTGGGCCCTCTGGCACGCCATGCACTGGCAGCGGCCCAGCGCTGCCGCTACATCGCCTTGCTCCACCTGCCGCTTGGGGCTCATGAGTTTGTCGTTCATCTCGTCCTTTCGTTGGTTTCGCGGGTGCCGCCGCGCCGGGTTTCTTCACTCGTTTGACGGCCAACGGCCGCACCGGCTGGCCAGCGTCGTCGAAGTAGATGGAGCGCTCTGCGCCCGAGGCGGCAGCCATCGCGGCAGCCACAGCCGCGTCAAGTACGCCCAGCGCGCCACCGCACCCCGCGGCAGGGTCGTGCACACGCCGGCACATCGGGCAGCGGCGCCAGGCTGTCACGGGCATGGCACCGGGTCCTCGTGGTCGGCGATCTGGTCGTCCAGGTCTTGCAGGCGCCAGACCATGCCAGCGTGCCGACGCAGGGCCTGCACTTGCCGCTCCCTGGGCATCGCGTCGTAGACGGGCCCGGTGATGAGCGCGTCCAGCGCCGCCGCGTCGTCGGCCAGGTCCTCGCGCAGGTAGCGCAGCATCCGCACGTTGGCGCCGCTCACCACTCGCCCCCGACGGTCGCGGTTGGGAAGCGTGGATCGAACAGCGGCTCGGCCGGCAGCGTGCCAGACCACCACACCTCCACACCCTGGGCTCGCGCTGCCTCCGCCCGCTGGTGCTGGCGCGTCAGCCGCTCAAGCGCTCGCTGATCCCGCTCAAGCTGGCGCGCGCGCCTGGCTCGCAGCTTCGTGGCCCTGCGCTTGGCCGCGTTCGACTGCGCCCGGCTCACAGGCGCACCTCGAACGGTTGTCCTGCTCTGGCGCTGGCGCGCGCCCGCTGCACAGCAGCCCAGGCCAGTACCGCCTCGTCCATGTCGCGGCCATAGGTGGCCACGCCTGCGCCGCGGCAGCGCCATCGCTGTACGCCGATCTGCTTTGGCAGCAGCATCACCCGCGGCTTCGGCCCCGCCGGAATGGCACGTGGCCTGATCTGCTCGTCCATGGGCGTGTCCTTCAGCCGGCTGTGACGTAGATCGACTGTGGGGCGTAGTACGTGCGCGCCGGGTCGTCGGGGACCTCGGCCAGTTGCGCCTCGTGCGTCACCAGCAGGCCAAGCGGCGCCCCGGTGTCGTCCAGCGCCTGCACCTCCACGTGCAGGCCGCCGCCTGACTGCACGTCATCGAACGCCACGGTGTAGGCCAGGTTGCCGCCGCCATCGACCTCCGGGGCTCCGCCAGACGTGATGAATGCCTCCTGCAGGTCACCTGACGCCTCTTCGGTGATGGTGACACGGGTTGACCCGTAGTCCCGCCGGTCTGGCTGGATCGTCAGCGGCGTGACGCCGATGTGCACTTGAACGGGAATTCTTGCTGCCATGCATGGCTCCTGCTGTGTGACCGGATGCCCTCCGGCTGGGGTGGCCTGGCGCGCGCCCGGCCGATGAACTGTCACGGTTGCCCGCTTTGCATGAACACGTCGCGCCACTTTGCACCCGCTGGCAGTAGCCTGCGCCACCACCCCGCCGGCCTGGCCGCGATGGCCGCCTCAAGGTCAGCCAGCAGCCGCTCGGCTGTCGGGTGAACTATGGGCCGCACAGGCAGGCACCACAGAGCGGCGTGCTCGCGCACGTCTTTGCGCCACGCGTCGTAGGCGTGGCGCGGCTTCTCAACGTGACCAAGATCGGCCCCCAGCCACGGCGGGGCCGGCACAGGCGCGCCCACGGGCACAGGCGCCTCGCCCAGCCGGCTCACGCGATGGCCTCCATGGCCAGGCGCACCTGGTCGGCCGGCGCTTCCGCGCCCAGGGCCAGCACCAGCGCCGGCGCCCGGCCCGTGCGCTGGGCGTGCTCGCGCACGCTGCGCTCGATCACTTCCACCAGCTCGCGGTCAGCTGGGTGGGCGTCGCGGATGTGCACGTCCATGCGCACGCCCAGGCGGCGCAGGTCAGTACGGTGTTGCGTCTGCATCGGGTACCTCCTCAATCTCCGGCGGTTCCAGCTGTGGCGGCGCATCCGGGTCGCCGCGCCCGGTGTAGTCCTTGATGACGGCCAGCGGTGGCCCGTCGCCCACGATCGTGTTCAGGCCCCATGCCTCGCGCTCCAGCGTGACAGCCGTCTTCAACGCGCCCAGCAGTACGTCAGCCGTCTTCGCGCGGCCCGGCAGGTCCATCACCACCTGCGCCACCTGGCGCAGCAGCACGTCGGGCACCTCATCGCCCAGTGCCAGCAGCATGTGCACCTTCGCCAGCATTTCCGGCTCGTGTGTCACAGCGGCCATCTCCTGCATCAGCGCCTGCACGATCCCGCGCGCGTGGGCGATGTCACGCCGATGCGCCAGCCGCACCTGCATCAGCGCTTCAGCGCCCGCTTCAACCACGGCCTGCTCAGTCGCCGCTCGCGCCGTTTTTTGGCTCGCGTCAACTTGCGCGTTCAGCACCGCCTTGTTCACTTTCTCCTCGGCCCTGGCGTTGATGCGCGCGCGCAGGTCACGGGTCCACTTGTGCTTGCGCGCGTGTGACAGAAGGGCGGCGGGCGAGCACCCGATCTGCTGGGCCATGTCACGCAGGGTGCGGATGCCGGCGCTGTATGCGGCGTGCACGCTCTCGTAGTCGGGCGGATCAAGATCGGCGCGGGTTGTGAGGGGCTTGCGTGACATGGGCGCGATTATGGGGCCGTGTCACAAACCGTGCCACCTGGCACCGGCAGGCTGGTGGTGCCGTAACACGTCGTTGCTGTGACCAAAACCGCCACGTGGCGGGAACCGCGAGTGACGGTTTGCGTCGTGATTGCGCTTGCAACCTTGCGAAACAGGGTGGCACGGGCTGTGCACCTGTTGAGGCATGAACACACCCACCGTTTACCTGCCGGTGACGCGCGAAGAACTCGCGCGGGCCAGCCGCGCCGAACTGGTTGCGTACCTGGGGGCCTGGTGCTTCCAGTGCTACGACAGCGAGACCACCGACGAACTGCGTGACGCAGCCCTTGCGAACTACGACACCGAAGGAGCGTGACCATGGACATGCCCGTGCGGCTTGCGATCGAGTTCCTGCTGGCCAGCGGCGCCCGGACCGCTGAGCGGCTGGACGCGCTGGTGGAGCACTACGCCAAGGCCTACGGCCTGACGCCCATGCTGGCCGACCTGCAGGCCGATGCGCGCAAGCGCGTGGCCGACCGACTGACCGACTGACCCCACGACGAAGGAGCACGCCATGGCAATGTCCAATCAGCTTCGCGGCGCCGCAGCGCTGGTCTACGCCGACGTCACTGCTGCGATGCAGAACGCTGAGGAACTGGGCGGCCCAGACCATGGCGACTATGTCGCGCTCATGCTGGCCATTGCCGCAGAAGCCAACGAACGCGTGCGCTCCTACCGTGCTGCGCACCCAGAAGTCACGACGCCAGCCCCCGCGCTACCCGAGGGCTTCGAGGCGCTGGCCTTGGCCTTGCGGGACATCGGCAAGTACACCGGTGATGGGCCCAATACGACGCCATGGCGCGAGATCGTGCGCGGCCTTTCTGAGAAGGCGCGCGGCGCCCTTGCCGCTGCAGGACTTTGAGCGCAGCGGCCTGCCCAGCGGCAGGCCAGTGCGATCACCCAACCGGAGCCCACCATGGCCAAGAGTTTCATTGTTGACGGACGCGCGTACACCGAGCAGGAAATGCTTGCAGCCAACGACGAGGCGCCAGACATCTGCGAGTGGATCAAGAACGCGCGCCCCGGCGACACGTGCCCGAACGCGATGCTGGACTGCCGCTGCGTGGATGGCGGCCTGTTCAGCGCCGCCGTGGACGGGGCCATCAAGCAGTACGGCGAACAACTGCTGGGGCGGATGGTCGCCGACGGCGCCCGCGACACCAGCGACGCCGAGATCGAGCGCACGCTGGCCGGCTGCGTGTGTGGGCCCATGCTGGTGGTGCTGGCGAAGGAAATGCGCCGCCGCGGGCTGCTGGTGCTGGACGGCAAGGCGACCCTGCGCAACGTCCTGGCGCCTCACTGGGTGGCGCTGATCGCCAAGCACGACGCGTGCGTGGTGACCACACCCGGCGGCCCGGACCTGCTGAACTGGGCTGCCGACGAGCCCTGCAGCATCGACATCATCAACGCGACAGCCTACGCCGACTCGTTCTGCGCGCAGTGGCCGGAGCAAGCGGACGCGCTGCGCGAACTGGCGTGCCAGCGTATCGGCGTGCTGGCGTGGGGTTGAGAGCCATGGCCACCACCTACACCACCCCCAAGGCCGGCGAGCACGTCATCAGCTTCGCCTACCCGGGCAGCGACACCGCCAGCAAGCTCGGGCAGGCTGAGCGCGGGTGCTTCGCCGTCCATCTGGTCGGCGAGGTGTTTGCCCACGCCACCTACATCGCCTGCGTCGCCCACGTGGCCACGACGGGAACGCGCCCGGGCCGGTGGTCGATGGATCACCCGTGGAACCAGCACCTCTATCCCCACCACGACGACGCGCCCGAGGCGCGGGCGTGGCACCAGCGGCTGGCCGACGAGGAGGCGGAGCGCGTCGCCGCAGCGGAGCGCACGCGCAAGCTGCTGGCCGCCGGGGGTCGCGTGACGATCGCCATGGATCCGACGCCCATGCGCACCGTCGTCACGGAGACGCACCACGACGCCGAAGGCAATGGCGTGGCCATCCGCAACGCCGGCGAACTCTGGGGGGCCCGGTGATGGCCGGCACCAACAACCACCGGCAGGCGCTGGACGCGCGCACCCAGCAGGAGATCGATGCCCACGTGCTGCGCGCGATCTGGTGCAGCATCGAGGCGCACATGCACGACATCGATGGGGAGCCCGCTGCAGCGGCCGACGCCAGCCGCGACGCAGCCGCGCACGTGCGCTGCGCCATGTTCCTGGCCGGACTGCGCGCGTAGCGCCAAGGAGACCGCCGTGTTCGTGACGTTGATGGGCTTGCGTTGCTGGGTGGGGTGTGGCCGAGATCTGGTGTGGATCTGCTGGTACGTGGGCTTGCGCTGCCCCAGCAACCTCGTGACGATGTACCTGAGCGGCGAGCACGAGGACTACCTTGCCGCCGCCATCATGGCCTGCAACCAGTCAGGAGAATGAGCATGAGCACCGGCTACGACAACACCATGGCCTGCCGCGCCACCGTGCGGCTGCTGTTCCGCATGCGCCGGCACAGCGGCGCCGCCCGCGCCGAGTGCCAGCGCGCAGCCACGGCCCTGCACCTGCCCTGCCTGATGGCCCTGCGCGGCGTGCTGCGCAGCGTGATCTGACCACCACCGAAGGACATCCATGAGCACCACCCACACGCCGGCCACGAAGCTGGTGTCAATGAACATGAGCGGCAACCTCCACATGGTCGCTAGCTACGTCACGCAGTTCGGCCTGTCGGACTTCTTTGTGCAGGCCGAATCCAGCGGCTTCAACAGCACCGTGCTGTTCAAACTTCCCATCGACTGGCCCACCGACAACCACGGGCCGCTTGCGGCCACACCAAGGAACAGCATGTCCCTCAAGCTCATCAACGGGCCCAGCATCACCAGGCACGTCTACCACAGCAGTTGCGGACGCGTCCGGCTGGCCCTGACCATTGGCCAGGCCCGCAGCGTCTCGCATGAAGGTGACTGCACGCAAGAGGTGGTCCTGCTGGCCGCCAAGCCCGAGGTGGCCAGCCAGCTTGCTGAGCTTGACAAGGAGCATGTGCGTGCGGAACTGCTCTATACCGGCCACTGGACCGACGACGATCTGGATTCCGACGCCGACAACCTCCTGCGCTTCCTCTGGCTCGCAGCCAACTACATCGCGGAGAGCCCGGACGAAACCATCGATACCGACGGAGACTTCTGACCGAACGCTGTCACGCGGTGCGCGGCAGCCGGGCCCAGTGGGCGGGGCGTAAGACCGCATGCGGACACGACACCAGACGGAGACCAACATGGCATTCACGCACTACCAGCGCATCACCAGACACGCCTCGGGTCGCATCACCCGCGACTGGTGGGAGCCGCTCCAGCGCCAGCAGTCGATCGACGGCGCGATCTGGGGCGAGACCCGCGTCACACACGTCAGCGATGAAGTCGTGTGGAACGAGGGATTCGCCGAGGCGCTGGGCCGCGTCGAGTACCGCGGAAGCGACGGCCTGGTCACGGACCTGGGCGAGGTGTTCCTGCGCACGATCGCGCCGGCGGCGCCCACCTACCCGAGGCCAGACGGCACTGGCGGCGCCCGCGTCACGCTGCGGGCCCTGGGCTGCGTGGACTGGCGCCACATCACCGGGCCCGTCTGCGGGCTGTCGGTGGACACCATGATCGGCTCCTGCTGCCTTGATGCCCCCGACGACATACCCGCCGGCTCCACCGTGCCCGGCCTGGCAGGCCGCGCCATCACCAGCTACTCCACCACCACCCAGAGGGAATGATGAACACGCCCGCGTACAAGAAGACAGTCACGCTCAGGAAGAGCACCACCACGCGCACCGCAATCGAGCTGACTGAGGAAGAGGCGGCGGAAGTCCTGCGTCGGCACTTCGAGCTGAGCCCGTCGGCCACGGTGGAGTTCGTGTGCAGCCGCAGCGAGTTCCTATCGCGCGTCGTGCTCACCGACGTCGCTGTCGTTGAAGACACCGAGGAGACCACAGGTGACGTCTGACCAACTGAGGAAGGCACTCTCGCACTTCAGCACCAGGCGCCTGCACCTTGACCCATTCGACCACGTCCTTGTGATGGGCGAGCCGATGCGGCAGTTTCCAGTGGACGTGCAGCAGGCCTGCGCCACGGCACTTGTGTACATCACCGATCTCGAAGTCATCAAGGCCGCTTTCGAGGACCAGCCGCAGGGGCGCGTGTTCATGCAGGCGCTGTCGGAGCGCAGGGGCCTGTACCAGCAGGTGGACAGTCTGCGCACGCAGGTGAAGCGCCAGGCCCAGCAGATCGACGAGATGAACAATCGCTTGGCGGCTGCACGGGGCGGATGATGCCAGCGCCAATACCAGGTCCGCTCTGGCACAGCACCGGCGGCACGCGCGCCGTGAACCTAGCCAGGCAGGAATGCCAGTACCCGGCCTATGGCCTCGGGCGCGATTTCCTGGCCGGCGGCCCCATCGACGCCCCCGACATCATGCCCGCCGGCAGCCGCTGGGCGGTCCCAGACCCTTTCCAGCCCGGCCACTACGAGCCGGTGATGACCTACACCTACCGCCCCGGCAGCGAGCCGTGGCCATACGACTGAAAGGACCGACGTGATCCACCGCCTGCTTGATGAAGACGACACCCCCTTGGGCGCGCCGCGCCTGCGCGCCGGCAACGACTGCATCGCCAGCGAGGCATGGCCGGCGTTCAGGTTCAAGCCCGCGCCCTACCGCGCCGCTTACTGGCGCGCCAGCAACCGCAGCTTCGGCGGGATCCTGCTCACCGGGCGCGAACTGCTGGCGGTACCGCCCGGCATCCTCGTGAAGGCGGCCAAGGAGAACGCGGCGCGCCTGGGCGTGCTGCTGGGCGGCGGCTCGATCGTCATCATCGGCGCCGACGGCGTGGACGAGCCCGGGACCCGGTGATGGCCAGGTCGAAGCTGCTGCCGCACTACCGCGTCGAGGTAGCCCGCGCCACCGGAGACTGGCTCACCACGCCCGAGTACGTTGGCGACGTGGACATGGACGAGCACTTGGCCACGCCAGACACCGACATCAGCCACTGCGACACCTGCGAACTCGGCGACGGCTGCCTGCCGCAGACCCTGACCACCATAGCCGTCACCATCACCTGGAGAGAATGACCGTGGCAACCTACCAGATCCCCAAACGCTACGAGGCGCCGCTGCAGGCGTACGTGACCAGCCACGCGCCGACCTGCCACTTCCTGGCGGCCGTGCTCACCAACGACCTGGCGCGGGCCTGCCGCGAGGGTCAGCACGACGCCATCGCCAACCTGCCGGCCATCATCGAATGGCTGCACGAGAACGCCCCTGAAAAGGCCTGGGGCACCGCCGAGCGGGTGGCGGCGTGGATCGCCAGCTACGACGACGGCATCCCGTTCTGAGGCTGACCATGGCCAGCCACCGCCCCGTTCAACGCCTGGCGCGCCTGCTGCAGTCCGGGCCGCCACCAGACCGCAGTCCGAACCCGACGCTGGACCTGACCATCGAACTGGCGCGGGTGCGGGCGGCAGCGTGCGCGATGGCAAATGCTCTGGGCGTGGTTGCCATCTACAGCGCCGACGGGTCCCTGAGACGCATGGCCGAAGACGCACTGGACCTCGCAGTGCAGATGCTGGACTGACCGATTTCCATGCGCGGCAGCCGCTTTGCTGCCATTTCAACCGACGGAGAGAACCATGACGATCCAAACCGTGATGACACTGAACGTGGGCCAGCGCAGCTACTTGCGCGCCGCCATAGCCTGCCTGCTGGCCGTCCAGGGAGAAGCGTGCCGCCGCAAGCCGCTCGGCCCGTTGGGCAGCCAAACGGGGACGCAGTTTTGTGCTGACCTGCGAGACGAGGTGCTGGCCATAGCCACCAAAGACGGCGCCGTGCCGCCGCTGGACCACCAGGACGGGGCCGAGCTGGCGGACCTGCTCGCATCGTGCGTCGTTGAACTGCGCGTGACCGACACAGAGCACAGCGGCATCACCCCCTTCTACGCCGACGCGCCGGGCAGCTTCACCGACCTCGTCGGCCCCGACGAAGAGGCTTGGCGCGTGCCGGTGGTGCTGACGGTGGTTGGGAAAGACTCGGACTTGGCCGCCGCTCAGGCTGCGCAGGAGTTCCTGAACCGGGCCACGGCACACGAGAGCGTGAATGTTGACGAACAGGTGCAGGCGTACGACGTCGGCGGCTACGAGGCGGCTTTCGTGCCGTCGCCCGTGCCATCCATTGCTGACGGGGTATCCCTGCAGGCCTGAAGAGGAGAAGTAGCCCCCCGGCCCTGCGGCTCGGGGGGCAAAGCTGGGCGGCTCGCTCGCGCACCCAGCCGGAGACAAACGCAAACCGGTGGATCCTCCAACCAACCGACTCGCCGGCGCATGATAGCCGCGTCGGTCCGCGTCGGCCACGCCACCCATCCCGCTGGCGTCAGCGCTTCTTCAGCACGGCATTGGCCTTGGCGTCGATCTTCTGCTTCTGCGCCGGCGAGAGGTTGCCGGCGGCCACCTGCTGGGTTGCGCGGGCCTTGGCGTTGGCGGCGTGGCTGGCGTCGTTCACGGGGTAGCTGCGGCCAGGTCCGGCGAAGGCCTTGTCCGGCAGGGCGTTGCGCGCCTTGGTGGTGAGCTTGGTCACGGTGGGCTCCTTGAGGTGGTTGCGCCGCCGATTATCGAGCCCCCCGTTCGGGGGAGCGCGTGGTTTCCCAGAAGGTCAGGCGTGTTGGCCACCAGGGCCGGCGATGTGGGCGGCTTGACTGCACCGCCCCTTAGAGTGGCCCCCGCTTACGGTGTGCGGGACGTGCGGCGGATCCGGCCCACGTCGCTTCCCCCTACAGGTGTTCGAGGCGGCCTTTCAGTCCGCATGGCCCTCTAAGCTCGGGCTGGCTCCCTCTCCGCTCCGCTCCAATGGGCGCGAGTCTACCTGCTTCCCGGGCAATTCTCAGCAGGGCTTCTTGCCGCGCCCCATCGGTTGCTTCGGTTGCTGCGCCGGCTTCTGCTGGGCTGGGGTCTGGGTCGGCTTGGGCTGCTTCTTGCTCACGAGTCTCTCCTTCATGGTTGATGGCCGGCCTTGGCGGCGGCCGGCGGGCCGATAACGGGGTCCAGCTGGAGCTGGAGTATCTCCGCGTAGGCGCGGATGCACGCGTGCATATGGTCAACGAAGGCCCTGGTTTCCGGGGTCAAGCCATCATCGACTTGCTCGATTGAGGTTGCGCCGGTATGGGTGTGCGTCGTGACGCTGTACCTCGGCATGCTCACGAACCTCACCCTCGTGATGGCACGCAGAAATGGCTCCGTCTCGCGCCGGAAGAGGCGCACACAGGCTGCCGCAAGGGCTTGCCGAAACACAGTGTCGTCTTGGGCCGGGCTGTTGTGGCAGTCCAGGCCACGGCGCCGACGCAAGTAGCAAATCTCCCGCGCCATCGCCTCCGCCTCCGCGCGCAGGTGCGGCGCCGACTCCCTGACCAGGCCAAGCAACTGTTCGTTGGTGAGCGTTTCCATGTTCATCTCCTCGCGGCCTTGACCGCCTGAATTCGTAGCCTCAGTTCCACCCGCGCCGCCTCTGTTCCGTACCCAAGGATCCACGCCTCGCGCTCGGCGGCCCCGAGCTGTAGGAGCGTGCGAGCCAGGCACTCCAGCTGCCATTCCGCGGATCCGCTGTCCACTTGGCGGCCGTCGTGCAGCGTCACCTGGCCGTACAGGCGCGGCGGCTGGGTGATGGTCGGCCCGGCCTGCGCCACCTGCATGGCCTGCAGTTCCGCGGCCGGCCTGCTAGACGGCGGCTGGGCCTCCACAGGTGCTGATGGTGCCTTCGGCCTGGGCGCGCGGGACCGGCGCGGAAGTGGCGCTTCTGGCGGATCACCGAACAGGCCGCTCACGCTCCGTACTCCTGCTCAGCCATCTCGCAGAACAAGCCGCATTGCGGCACATCGCCATTGCGCCTCGCCGGGCCGGGAGGTAGGTCTCTCAGGGGGAAGCGCTCGCCCTTGCGCGGGCCGCTTCGGTAGCGCAGGAACCAAGAACCTGGGCCAAGATCATCCTGCACCAGGCAGTTCACCTCGAACACCTCGGGAAAGTCCTCGCGGATCGCGCGCCAGTAGCCCTCGCCACCCTTCACGCAGCCGATGCAGTTCGCGTTGTCGTAGCCCAGCAGGTACATCACCGGCAGCACGATGCCAGCGCGCTCGACCATCGCCTTGCAGTCCGACTTCGTGAGGCCGGCCTCGACCAGCGGCGCCAGCACCTGCAGTGCGGGGTTGCGCTCGCGGAAGTCGTCCAGCCGGTCAGCCTCCTCGGACGTGAACCCCAGCACCATCACATCGCCCGGCTGGCGCCACGCGTCCATCACGCGCCGCTTCAGCGCGCGCGAGCACGGCGCGCCACGTGGCCCCATCATGAAGCGCTCGCGCCTGAAGACCGTGATCACGTCGGCGCCGTACTTCACGTCGCGCAGCATGGTGATGGGCCTGCCGAACCACTCCTCGCAGTCGGTCGCGAAGCGCCGGTTGTCTGGGTGTTCGTTCACCAGGAACGCATTGATCACCTGCACGTCGGCGTCAACATGCTTGGCCAGCACGAGCTTGGTGGCCACCGCCGAGGCGGCGCCGCAGGAGAACTGGCAGACGATGCGGCTCATGCTACTTTTAGCTGCTCGGTGTCGCAGTAGTTCGCCGCCACCAGCGCGCGCGCCAGCGGCGGGCACACGCTGTTGCCGCACAGCCGAACCTGGGTCTCTTTGCTCATCTGGATGCGCCGTCCGTCCTCGGTCAGCCCCCACTCGATGATGTAGCTGTCGGCGAAACCCTGGGCTCGGAAAAGCTCGCGCGGCTGCAGCATGCGCATGCCGATGTCGTCGATCGCATACCGCACGCCCGCCACCATCACCACCGTGAAGCGGTCCCGCGTTGGCACGGTGTGCATGGGCTCGTCCATGTCACCGTCCTGCAGCGTGCCGTAGTAGGCGGTCAGGAAGGCGGTCACAGCGCCGTGGTGCTGGCCCTGGGCGCTGACCGTGCCCAGCGGCTCGTCGGCCGGCCTGGCAGAGCTGGTGCCGCGCAGCTTCACAAGCGCGCTGGCCACCAGCGCCGGGTTGCCGCTGGTGGTGACGGTCGGCAGCGGCGTTTCGGCCGAGCGGTTGCCATGGCTCCAGCGCCTGGCGCCGCTGGGCGAGGTGTCGCCGTGGGCGCTGTCGATCAGGTTGGCCGCCACCACGCTGGTGTGATCGCGCGCAGTCACGGTCGGCGCCGGCGCGTCGATCTCGCACGCGGTCTTGCCGGGCCCAGGCTCTCCACCGAAGTGCTTGGCCAGGAATGCGGCCGCGACGCCGTGCTTGCCAGAGCCCACCACCGTGCCCAGCGGCTGCGTCACCTGCGCCGCCCGTGGCGCCTGGCCGTCTCGCTCGCCGTAGCCGACCGTGGCCAGCGTCGGCGCCACCAGCAGGTGCTCGGCTTTCGTCGTCACGGTCGTGAGCGGCTGCGTCACCGGCGCGCTGTAGATGCCGTTGCCACCAGTCTGGCCGATGCGCGTGATCGTGGGCGCTACCAGCGCCGACTCGCCGCGGTGGGCACCGGTCACGGTGCGGGCGGGTTCGTCGATCGAGTGCACGCGCGTCGGGCCGCCGGCGTGCGTCACAGGCACCAGGAACGGCCGCTTCGCCTCGATGACGTAGCGCACCACGCCGTGTGCTATGCGGCGCAGCGTGGCATCGGCCAGCGGGCGCTTCACGCCGATGGCCTTTCCCTCTTCAGCGGTGAGGAAGATGGACGGGCAGGCCAGGCTCCAGTCGATGCACTCGGCGGCCGTACGGTAGGGCTTCAGCCCCGGGCCGTGGGTGGCGGCGGGCCACACGATGGGGCCGGTACCGCGGCGCTTGGCGATCATGAACAGGCGCTTGCGGATGGTGGGCACGCCGAGGTCGCAGGCCTTGATCTCGCGGAACTCGATGTCGTAGCCGGGGCCGGCGCGCTGCAGATCCAGCGTCCACCGGCGGAACGTCTTGCCCTTGCGGTCAGGGCATGGCCGGCCGGCCACCACGGGGCCCCAGTTGCGGAACTCGGGGATGTTCTCCAGCAGGATCAGGTCCGGGCCCACGGCCTTGGCCCATTTCACCACCACCCACGCCAGGCTGCGCACGCGATCGCTCACGGGCGCGCTGCCCTTGGCTGGGGAGAAGTGCCTGCAGTCCGGGCTCGCCCACAGCAGCCCAACAGGCTGGCCACCGCAGGCCTCCAACGGGTTGACGTCCCACACGTTCGTGCGGATGTGGCGCGTCTGCGGGTGGTTTGCGCGGTGGCACGCCAGCGCGGCATCATCGTGGTTGATGGCGGTGTCTACCGGCCGGCCTATGGCCTGCTCAATGCCGGTGGACGCCCCACCCCCGCCAGCGAACAGGTCCACTACCAGCTTGCTGGCCAGGGCCAGCGTGAATTGGGGTGTCAGCATTACGGCTTTGCTCGGGCCAGCGCCCGTCCCATGGTGGTGATGGTGATGACGTGGCCGTGCCCGGTGATGTAGATGAGGCCGCGCTCGAACAGATCGGCCACCGGCACCCCGAACAGGTAGAGACGCGCCAGTGCCACATCGATGAGCGGGTAGACGCGTGACAGGTCGATCTCGCCACCTGCGGCGACGAGGTGCGCGAGTGCATCGCGCTGTTCTTCGGTTGCGCCGCTCATAGCTCGATGGCGCACACGCGCCAGGTGATGCTAGCCAGGGTGAACGTCTGCCCAACCCTGAACCCCCACATATGCGAGAACACAGCGGAGTGCTTGCCCTCTATCGTGATCTTCAGCGGCGCCCAGTTCCCGCGGCCGACTGGCTTGCATGTGAGGGTCATGGTGCTACGCCGGCTTCGGCCAGGCGATCGTAGGAGTCCCACATTCTCAGGCTGGCCAGCCGGGCGATGTCGATGGCGCTGTCGGCGCTGATCTTCTTCGCGTCGCGGTTCGGCGTGGCCCGGCGCTGGCACTGGACGACAAGCCAGCGGCGGCGGTCGCCGCGACGTTCCAGCAGCAGCACTCCCGATGCCGGCGACGGCAGCGCCTCGAACAGGCTGTCGTCCCAGATGTCCTTCGGTACGGCCAAGTAGTGCTTCCAAACCTTCGGCGGCCACAGTCTGGAGCGCCGAGTCTCACGTGTGTGGCCCCACTCAGCACCCAGGCCAAGATCCTGTGCCTCCTGGTAGCTCAGGTAGTGCCACCATTTGTCCTTTGCGGCGTCGCGCCGCAGGTCTGCGCGGCTGGTCTTGATCTCGACGTCGATCACGCGCAGGTCCGTGGTCACCACCAGCAGGTCGCACTCGTGCCCCGTCCAGTTGCACTCCGGCACCACCACCAAATGCTTGCGGTTGAAAAACTGCCGGGCCAGCGCGCCGGCGATGAGGTTGGCGTTCCACGCGGCAGCTTGGTTCATGGGGTCGCCAAGGTGATGAACACGCGCACGCCTGGGGTCTGTGAGTAGCGCTTGCGCTGTGCGCCATCAACCACCTGAACGTCGTCCTTCCACACCACGCCATTGCAGGCGTCGTAGACGGCCTTGACGACGTTGTCCGTGTCCGGCCGGACCACTGGCATCACGCTACCGGCTATGGCCGCACGCTGCTTCTTCTGCGACCAGCTTGCCGGGACTTGGCAGTCGATATAGATGGCCACCCGCACGGCGGCGGTGAGCAACGGCTTGCCGGCCATGGCGATGCTGGCCGCGTGCGCGATCAAGCCCTCGTATGAGGCCGTCTTTTTCGGCGGCGCGAGCCGGCTGAACCCTGCGATCTTGACGATTCTCGGCCGGCCCTTGCCCTGCGGCACACCCGGGACATGGAACGAAATCATGCCTCCCCCCCCCCTGCGCGCAGCGCCACCCACTCGGAATGGAACCCGCCCTCCCCCCCCGTCGCCGGGTCAACCCCGAACCGGTCGATCAGCACCCGCGGCGTCGGGCGCTCCACCTTCTTCACGGTCGGCGGATAGATGACTTGGACCTGGTGGGCCTGGACCTTCGGCGTCGGCGCTGCAGCCGCAGGCCTTGCAGCGGCTGGCGCCGGCGCTTTCGCCGAGCTGGTGGCGCGCGGCTTCTTGGCCTGGTATGTCGCCTTCGACGCGGTTGCGCGACGCGTGCGCGCGGCATCGTATGTGGCTTGGCGCTCGCGGTCCAGCCGAGGCCGCTGCTCTGCCGCCGCTTCCTCGCTCGGAAAATAAACGGCCCGGCCCATCCACTTGACCACCGCGCACTGGCCCTGGTGCCGCAGGTTGTAGAGCACGTTCTGCATGGTCTTCACAGTGGTTCCAAGAGCCGTGGCCACCTGCTCCGGCGTCTGCCCGTCCACCACGTGCTCCGCCAGCAGCTTGAGGATCTGCTGGCGCTCAGCCGCCGGCGGCCGGCCGCCCACGTCGTCGATGCCGGCGATCGTCATCTCTGCCCACTGCAGGGCCTCGGCGTGCACCTCCTGGCCATCCGACTGCAGCCGCAGCAGCTCGGCCGCGGCAATGCGGCGGATGCGGAAGTAGGTTCTACGCTTTGCCATTCACATCTCCACTTCAGGCGGACCTGACTTTGACGCCGCCGGGCTACGGTAGTCCTTGGCGAGGTTGTCGAACTTGGTCATTGGCTTGAGGAACACCAGCCGCACGGTTTCGGTCGGCCCGTTGCGGTTCTTGGCGACGATGATCTCGGCCTCGCCGGGCGTGAGGCTCTGCTTGTTGTAGTAGTCGTCGCGGTAGATGAACATGATGATGTCCGCGTCCTGCTCGATGGCGCCGCTTTCGCGCAGGTCGCTCATCATCGGCCGCTTGTCCGTGCGCTGCTCGACGCTGCGGTTCAGCTGCGACAGGGCCAACACCGGGCAGTCAAGCTCCTTGGCCAGGCCCTTGAGCCCGCGCGTGATGGCGCCGATCTCCGTCGCCCGGTTTTCCTCTCCGGCCACGCCCGCCATCAGCTGCAGGTAGTCGATCACGACGAGGCCGAGCTTGCCGCACTGCCTGGCCAGCCTGCGTGCCCTGGCGCGGATCTCACCCGCCCCCAGCGCCGGCGACTCGTCGATGAAAACCGATGTGTCCCGCAGTTTGTCTGTCGCATCAGTCAGAGCGCCCCACTCGAAGTCATTGAGCGTGCCCTTGCGTAGGTGCTGCTGCTGGATCTTGCCGATGCTGCCCACCATCTTCACTGCCAGCTGGGTGGCGCCCATCTCCATTGAGAACACCACCACCGGCAGATGCTCCTTCACGGCCACGTGCTCGGCGATGTTCAGGGCGAAGCTGGTCTTGCCCATGCTCGGCCGGGCCGCCAGCACCACCAGGTCGCCGCCGTTGAGCCCGCACAGCACCCGATCAAGGTCGGTGAATCCGGTGGACACGCCCGTCACCTCGACGCCGCCCTTGTCGTGCATGTCCTGGATGCGGTCCAGCACCTGCACCACCAGGTCCTGGATGGCCACCGGGCCACTCTGCCCGGCAGCACCCTCCTCGCAGACGCGGTAAATCTCCGACCCGGCCTCGTCCAGCAACTGCAGCGCCGTGCTCTGGCCGGGGTTGAACCCGCGCGTGGCGATGTTGTCGCCGACGGTGATGAGTTTCCGCAGCAGCGACCGCTCGCGCACGATCTCGGCGTAGCGGCGGACGTTGGCGGCGTTGGGCACGCTCTGCGCCAGCGAGTTCAAGTAGACCAGGCCGCCGACTTCCTCGGCCTTGCCCTGGGCCTGCAGTGCCCCGAACGTGGTGATGACGTCGGCGGGCTTGCTGCAGGCAATCAGGCCGCAGATCGCGGCGTAGATGACTCGGTGCTCGTAACGGTAGAAATCGCTGTCCAGCAGCAGGTCGCCCACGCGGTCCCATGCGGCGTTGTCCAGCAGCAGGCCTCCAAGCACGCTCTGCTCGCCCTCCACGCTGTGCGGTGGCACGCGCAGCCTTGAAACGTCGTCATCGGGTGGCACTGGTCGGCCGTCCAGTGTCTTGCTCATGCTGCCGTCCTCGGGTCGTTGACCACCTTGTCCCAGGCCCGCTCGGCCACGAGGTAGTCGAATGTCACGGGACCGCGTTCGGGGTTGCTGCGCCCCATCATCCAGTCGCTGCGGCGCGCGCGCTTGAAGTAGGCCCTGAGCCAAGCCAGCGCCTCGTCTTCGGTCGTGGCACGCACGCTGCCATCGCTCCGGCGCTCGGTGAAGATGCGAAGCCACATGGCGTCCATGAGGCGCTTGCGCTTGATCCACACGGCGCCGTAGCGGTTCGGGATCGGCGCCAGGTTCACCGGCAATTCCTTGCTGCCGGCCGGCGGCATCCACTTCACCAGCTCCTGGTGGAACACGGCCAGGAATTTCTCGTACGGGCACGGTATTTCGGCCATCGCATGGGCCTGCTTTTTCCTGGTCTTGCGGGCCCGTCCCGGCACCAACTCCAGCGACTCCACGCGGGCACAAGGCTTGCCCAGTGGCTGTGTGATCCGCTCCAGCAACTCCTCCAACTCCGGCGCATTGGCGTCGAAGGTGCGCATTTCCCGCTCGCCTGGCTGGTCAGCTGGTAGGGAGACGATCAGTCTGAGCATCGGTAATTCCTGCTGCAAGAAAAGGGGGGGCTTTGGGGATGGTTGCACATCCGCCGCTCCAGGCTGGGGGTGCTTCTGCCCGCTCCAGCCCCAAGTGCCCTGGGGGGTGACCTGAGTCGCTGCCATGCAATGCCTGCCCCGTTGTCATGGCTACCGCTTGCCCGGCTCGTGTCACCAACGGCCGGATCGGCTCGCACGCATGGGTGGCGTGGCCGGTCTTTCTTCCGGTGCCCCGATGCAGGGGCATGGCTCGTGTTCTCGGCTCGACCGGTAGCCCAGTCGGGGACGGCTTTGTGGTGGTGGCGATCATGGCCGCGTCATCCGGCGTCCATCCGCGGCGTAGATGCATACCATGGGCTGCTCATTCCCAAGGCCCGGCCGGTCGGCACAATGACCACCACCACAAAGCCGTCGCGCCAAAAGCAAAACCCCGCAAACGCTTTGCTGGGGCATGGCCCTTGGCATGGACAGGATCGACACGGAGGCTCCGGAAGGTACGGACGTGCTTCACCTACGCATGCCCCAGCAAAACACTCGCGGGGTTGCGACCTTCCTTCACCTCTGTGCCGGCTGCCACACCGACGAGGCGGACTTTGCAGCAACTGCTGATGCGCGTCAACCCCCGGTTGCGGCAAGAATTTCCGGACGGCAAGCGGCGCGCCACGGTCAGCCACGCGTCACCTCGGCCAGCAGCGGCGCGTCGGCAGCAATGCGATCGGCCGCCATCGGCCCGTTGCGCTCGTCCAGGTCGATGAGGATGGCGTCGCGGCCTTCCTGGTCGGCCACAAGGCCCGTGGTACCACTTCCACCAAAGCAATCCAAAACGGTGCCACCTGGTGGGCACCCGGCCCGCACGAACGGCCGGATCAGCTCGGGCGGGTACGTGGCGAAGTGCGCGCCGCGGAATGGCTCGCTGGAAAGCCAGCGAACGCTGCGGGGGTTGCGCGTGGCCGGCTTCTCCGTCAGCGCAGCGTCGAAGCTGGCGTTGTTCTTGGCGCGCCAGCCGGCGCCACTGCCCATGCGCGCGCTCTTGCCGTCGGCATAGGCGCCGTCGTTGCCGCTGGTGGCCAGCGCAGCCTTGGGGGTCTTCGGGTGCTGGCCGGCCTGGGCGTGTGCCGCGGCGTCGTGCGGGACTTGGCCCTGGGCCCAGCCGTGCGGGTGCCTGGCGCGCGGCTTCTGCACGTCGTCGTAGCCGCGCCCGAACCCGACGCCGGTCGATGCCATGCGCTCATGCGCGCCCATGCTCGCCGGCTCTTGGATGGCCTTGGCGTCGAAGTAGTAGTGCGCGCTTTTGGCCAGCAGGAACACGTGCTCGTGAGCCTTCGTGAAGCGGTCGTGCACGCTCTCCGGCATGGGGCTGCGCTTCGCCCAGATGATCTCCTGCCGGAGCCACCAGCCCGCATCCTGCAGCGCGAAGGCCAGGCGCCACGGCTGGCCCACCATGTCCTTCGGCTTCAGGCCGGGCTGGGCGAGATCAGACCGCGGCACTGGGTGTTTGTCTCGGCGCGGGCCGGCGGTCATGCGTTGCGCCTTTGGGCCGCCGCCGACATGGCCATTGCCTCGCAATGTGCTGCTGGTGCTGGGCGGCGTTACGCCCTGATGGCCGCGGGCGCCAGCGTATGAGTCCCCCAGGTTCAGCCACAGCGTGCCATTCGGCTTGAGCACCCGCCTCACCTCGTCGAAGACGCCGACCAGGGTCCGCACCCAATCCTGCACCGTGGGCTCGCTGCCGATCTCCAGGTGCTTCAGCGGGTGGTTGGCTGGCAGGTATGACCTTAAACCCCAGTAGGGGGATGAGGTGATGCAGCAGTCCACGGAGTCGTCGGCCAGGGTCTTCAGCACCGCCCGCACGTCGCCGGTGAGGATGCGGACCGTCACGGCTTGGCCCGGCGCTTCTTCGGCTCTGGCGGGTTGAGCACGGCGTCGATCGCCCGCAGCGTCACCGTGCTGGGGCGGTAGGCCTTGGCGTCCGGGCGCGCGCTGGCCACCAGCCGCTGCAGCGTGCGCAACGGCAGGCCCGACTGGCGTGAGAATTCCTCGATGTTGGGGATGGCCACGATTTGAGCGCGGATGGCGACGGGGTCGATCGGTTTTGTATCCATGCCGAACATGCTACAGAAACCCGCCACCTGTCGCAACACCCCATAGACGCGTCAGGTGCCAAAGCGGGGGTTGACACCCCGCCACGTGGCAGGCAAAGTCGGGCCTCCTCCTACCAACCGATGAAGGGACCGCTCGTGTCCAATCAACTGCACCCGGTGTTCGCCGGGATCCTGGCAGCGCATGGGCTGCCGCAAGACCAGCCGCCACCGCCAGTCGTGCGCGCCGACTACATCGCGGCGATGATCCGCTGCGGCTGGACCATCGACAGCGTGCCGGACTACCTGACCACCGAGCGCGGCCAGGCCGAGGTCCAGCGCCTGCGCGAGATGCGCAAGGCCATCGACCAACTGGGCTTCCTGTGGTTCGAGTTTGCCCACCCAGCATTCAGGGACGACGCGCTATGAGCGACCAGCCACCGTGCAAGCTCTTTGACCTTCCTCTTGGCTCGCGGTTTCGATACCTTGACAGCGGGGCAGAACGCCGGACCTACGTGCTCCTTGGTTTGGGCGAATGCGGGCTGGTGGGCGATGCGCCGGCGAACAAAGTCAGGCGCGTGTTCCAGGGCTTGTATAGCGCCGCCGAGTCGCGCAAGGAGTTCGAGGATCTGCTGGTTGAGTTCGTCCCCGTCTGCGAAGCCGGGCCGGCCCTGCTGGCGGCTCTGGTCATGGTCCGTGACGCCGACGACGACTGCATCCGTGACGGCTTGCCGCGCATCCCGAACCTGCCCCGGGCCAGCATCGACGCTGCCATTGCCCAGGCCACCAGGGGACCGGTATGAGCAACGTCTACGACGGCGGTCCAGCCTTCCCGGTCCTGAACCGCTCCAAGGAGTGCAGCAACTGGGATGGAGAAACGCACGTGGCGCACGAGACCGTGGGCGGCATGTCGCTCAGGGCCTACTTCATGGCCCACGCGCCAGCGGAGCCGCAGGCTTGGTTCAGCCCGGCCGGCGTCGCCGAGTTACCGCCGATGCCGGCCATGGTGCAGAACATGACCGAAGCCGAAGCAACCGAGATGGAAGGCTGGGGCGAGTACCTTGGCACCTCCGATCTGACGGAGCTTCGTGTCATCGAGTTCGCGCTGGCCCACGATGCCAGAAGCAAAGAAGTTTCACTGCTGGCCTTGGAGTTCGAGAAGCAGCGCTACTTGCAGTGGCCGGCGGCCTGGGCGGATGAGCAGTTGGCAATCCTGAAAGGCAAGCCGTGAGCGTGACCTGCAACCACTGCGCCGCCGAGGCGACCCTGGTCAACGGCCAGGACCTCTACGGGTCCGCCGCGCTCCAGCACAAGCTATTCTGGCAGTGCCAGATCTGCAGCGCCTACGTCGGCTGCCACCCGCCGGCCAGGGCGAACGGCAAGGGCGGGCAGGGCGATGGCACGGTGCCGCTGGGCACGCTGGCCAACCCCACCGAGCGCCGGGCCCGCAGCCGCGCCCATGCTGCCTTCGACAGCCTGTGGCAGCCCGGCGGCCCGATGACGCGCAAGGAGGCCTACGCGTGGCTGGCCGGCCGGCTCGGGCTCCGCGCCGACGACTGCCACATCGGCATGTTCGACCCGCAGTCCTGCGAGCGCGTGTGCACCGAGGTCGCTGAGTACTTCAGGCGGCTGCGCGGCGGCCGCGTTCACACAGTGCCGCCCGGCACGCTATCCGCCGCCACCCGGGCGGGACAACCTCACGCAAGGAGAAACCGGTGACCACCACCACAAAGACCGAACAGCATGAGACCGCCGCCATGCGCCGCGGCACCGAGCAGGAAGCCCTGGCGCGCCAGCACTACGAAGGCGCCACCTCTGGCCCAGCCACCCCGACGTACAACCCGGTGCTGCAGGAGACCGAGCGGCACGCCATTGCCACGGCCCCTCACCCCCCTGTGCAGGTCATGCCGGCCCAGCAGCAGACGCCGGCCACGTGGGTGGACAACGCCATCCGCCAGGGCGTCCCGCCCGACCAGCTGCGCATGCTGATGGACCTGTGGAAGGAGTGGAAGGCCGAACTGCGGCGCGAGGCCTTCGCCGCGGCCGTGGCTGCCTTCCACGCCACCAACCCCGTGGTGGTGAAGGACAAGCGCAACGACCAGTACGGCAGCTACTACACCACGCTCGGGAACCTGGTGCAGAGCGTGAGCCAGGAGCTGGGCCGGCAGGGCCTGTCCGTGTCCTGGGACCCCGACAACACCGCCGAAGAGGGCTGGGTCACGATCACGTGCACGCTCCAGCACGCAGCCGGCTACTCGAAGACGACGTCGGTGCGGCTCCCGAACGACGAGTCCGGGAAGAAAAACCCGCTGCAGGAGATCAAGTCCGCGATCACCTACGGCCGGGCCCTGACGTTCGAGAACGTGCTCGGCCTGGCCGCCATCGCCGAGGCCAACCTTGACGATGACGGCAACGCCGCGGGCGTGCCGCGTGGCGAGGCCGGCGGTCGCCAGCGCCAGGGTGGTGGTGACAACGCCGGCAAGGAGAAGCTGCTGGATGCCGGCCGCAACAAGGCGCTGGAGGGCATGACGGCGCTGACGAAGTGGTGGTCGCTGCTGAGCAGCCCCGAGCGCTCCCTCATCACCCCCGACTTCGCGCACATGAAGAAGGCGGCCCGCATTGCCGACGAAGAGAAAGAGCGCGGAGGTGCGGCATGAGCCACCCAACCAAGGCGACTTACGTCTACAAGCCCTGCGAGCAGGGCAGCGAGGTCTGGCACAGCCTGCGCGCCGGCGCCTGCACGGCCAGCCGGTTCACTATCGCCCGCCAGCGCATGAAGCGGTCCGCTGGCGGCCGCGACGTCGGCGCCCCCACGGCTGCGTGCGAGCAGTACGCGTGGCTGCTGGCGCTGGAGCGCATCGCCGGCAAAGCCCTCTCGGACCCGTTCGAGACCTACGCCATGCGCCGCGGCCGCGAAGAAGAGCAGCCCGGGCGCGAGCTGTACGAGTGCCGCACGGGCATGGTCATACAGGCCCAGGGGCTGGCCCTCACCATCGACGGCCGGTTCGGCTACAGCACCGACGGCCGGGTCTACGACCAGCCGGGCCTTGTGGAGATCAAAACGCCGATGGCCCCCGAGAAGGTTGGTGGCGTGTGGGTTGACCCGAAGCCGTTCCTGGACGAGCACATCGACCAGTGCGACGGCGGCCTCATGATCACCGGCCACGACTGGATCGACCTGGTGGTCTACACGCCTTGGCTTGCAGCCATCGGCAAGGACCTGTTCGTGCACCGGTTCATGCGCAACGACGCCCGTATCAAGGCGTTGAAGTCCGACCTGGAGGAGTTCTGGGAACTGACATCCAGCTACGAGCGGGCCCTGCGCGCAGGGTCAGCCGAACCGGCGCCGAAGCCACCGCCTGCAGCGGCGCCAGCCCCGGCGCCGATCATCAACATCCCCAGCACCGCCCCCGGTGCGCTGCCCGAAACCCTCTTCTGAGAGCAACCACATGAGCGAGAAAGACACCATCAAGACCGACGCCGACGCCATGGCGTCCAGCCTGGCCACCGTGCAGACCGCGGTCGCCGGCTTTGACATCATCGCGGCCGGCATGGTCGCGCTGGCCAAGGCCCATCCCGTTGACGTGGTCGCCGACGCATCGACCAAGGAGGGCATGCAGATCCTGAAGGACGGCTACAGCGCCTACCGGAACCCCCGCCTGGAGTTGGAGCGCAGGCGCAAGGAGGCCAAGGCGCCCGTCGTGGCCTTGGGCAAGAACATCGACGCCTTCGCCGGGCAGCTGGAGAACCAGCTCCGGGTCGGCGAGAACCACTACGGCGGCCAGATTGAGGCCTACAAGGCCGAGCAGGCGCGCAAAGCCGAGGAAGCGCGCCTGGCCGAGGAGCAACGCCGGGAGAAGCACGAGAAGGCGCTGGCCGTGATCCGGTCCTACTCGGCCATGGCCACGGGGCTGCCGTCGGCGCGAATCGCCAACGGCATCGCCAAGCTGGAGGCGATGCGGTTCGGCGCCGAGTGGGAGGAGTATGCGTCCCGGGCCGTGATCGCCCAGACGGAGACGCTGGTGCAGTTGCGGACCATGCTGGACCAGGCCAAGGCCGCTGAAGCGGCTGCAGAGGCCGAACGCATCCGCCAGGAGGAAGAGGACCGCAAGCGCGAGCAAGAGCGGCAGGACAACGAGCGCAAAGCCGCCGAACTGAAGGCCGCGGCCGACGCCCTAGCCGCCCAGATGGCTGACCTGAAACGCCGAGAGCAGGAGTTCGATGCCCTGCGCGAGGCCGTGCAGCAGACCGATCCGGCGGCCGAGGACAAGGACGCGAACAAGGCCTTCGATGTGTCAGAGGCGCAGGCAGATGCCGCGAGGAACACCCTGGACGCCAAACTCTCTGAGACGCCTGCGAGCATGCTCACGCCATCCCAGCTCGCGAGCGTGCGCCCGATGGGCCGGCCGCTCCTTGAGCCGCCGGCCGTGCACATGCTGGCCACCGACGGCGACAAGGCCAGCCAGCACCAGCAGGTGCGCCTTTCCGTGGTGCCGAAGGCGCCAGAGGAGCCGACGGTGAAGCTTGGCGAGATCAACGCGCTGATGGGCGAAGGCTTCGCGATGACTGAGGCCTTCGTCACGAAGACGCTGGGCATCGCCAAGCCGACGCCGCCGGCCGGCTCGCGTGGCGTGCTGTTCCTGCCGTCGCAGGTGCACGAGATCCTGACGGCCCTGGCCGAGCGCGCGCTTTCTTCGAGGCCGTGAGCCATGGCCGGTTTGAAGCCATTCATGAGCGGGCACTGCACGACGTGCCCTGAGTGCGGGGCCACGGGCGACTACGAACTGCTGGCCCAGCGCGTGCGCGAGATCCAGGAGGCCTGGGCCGCGGCTGGGCGCTATCCTGACACCATGGCCGACCGCGCAGCCATTGAGCACGCGATCGACCTGGCTGTGGCAGCCATCGGCAAGGAACCTGGTCCGTGAGGCGCAGCATGTTCAAACGCCTGATACCGGAGCGGAAGCGGTCTGTGCCGACACCTGGCACCGGCCGCGGCGTGCACGCGCGCAGCCCCGACACCGTCGTGGCTGTGCCCAAGGAGGACGTGCCGCGCTGCGAGGACTACCTGCGCTACGTGGCGAGCCTGCCCTGCTGGCTCTGCGGGGCCGAGGGGCGGTCCCAAGCCGCCCATTCGGATGAGGGAAAGGGCGAGCGCATCAAGGCCGGCGACGATCGCGCGTTTGCCCTGTGCGCAGACCAGCTTGGCAAGCCCGGGTGCCACCACGCCATGGGCACGGCCGGCACGTTCACGCGCGATGCCCGCCGGCGCCTTGAGCGCCAGGCCGTGGCCTACACGCAGCACGTGCTGATCGAGCGCTCGGCCGGCGACCCGAAGCTGCGGGCGGTGCTGGTCAAGGTGCGGCTGCTGCCGCCGTTGGAGCCGGCATGAAGAAGCAGCTTCGGTGGCGGTACTACTGCGACCACTGTCGCAAGGCCGGTGGACAGGCCAAGGCGATGGAGAAGCACGAGGCCGTGTGCACCATGAACCCTGCCCGGGTTTGCGGCATGTGCAAGTTCGCCGACCTGGAGCAGGTGCCGCTGGCCGACCTGCAGGCGGCATGGCTTCGGCTGACGTTCGCGGAGGTCAGAGAGATGGCCGGCGGGTGTCCGGCCTGCATGCTGGCAGTGATGCGACAGGACAACGAGCCACATCCTGACTACGACGACCGGGCCGCCTACGAAGACTACGAACGCCGCCACGCGAGCGAATTCGACTTCAAGCAGGCGGCGAAGGAATGGCTCAGCGAGTTCGGGCGACGCCGCTGTGAAGAAGGTTACTGAGCCATGACAGAACACGACGCCTTCGTCCGCGTATTCGTGCTGGACTCCGAGCAGGCTTGCGCCCAGCTCTGGGCCGTGCTCAAGCAGCGCCACGAGATTGCCCAGTGGGGCCAGGTGCTGCAGGTTGTGGTGTCGAAGCGTTCGCCGACGCGCCGGGCCGACCAGAACAGGAAAATGTGGAAGGCCTACTTGGAACCCATATCCCAGCAGGCGCGCGCGAACGGACATGCCATCCGCGCCGAGGACTGGCACCTGGTGCTCAAGGCCATGTTCCTGCCGGAGGTGTGCGCCAAGGGCATCCACAAGTGGACGTACAAGGACAACGGCGACCGCGAACTGACCATGTCCACAGGCGACCTGAACGAAAACGAGTTCGAGGTGTACCTGCACGAGATCGGCAGCTACGCCACACACGACCTGGGGGTTCGCCTCCCAGCCAACCCCAGAGACCTGCAAGGGTCGCAATACGAGGAACCTGAAGCATGAAACTGAAGCAGTTTGGACTGACCGTCTGGACCCCGGCGCGCTGCAAGCACGTGGCCAAGCGCGAGGAGAACCATGGCGACGACTTGGTGGACGCCATGACCATTCACTACGAGATCGAGTTCACGAACGACCGCCTCGACGACTGGTTCCCTGGCCTGCGCCATGCCCTCTACATGGCCAAGAACACCACCAGCACAATCGACGGCGTGCCGGAGGTGACACCCGACAAGCGCACGGACCTGATTGAGTCGCCGCACCACCTCAAGACCGAGTGCGCCGGCTACATGCTCTACATGCGCCGCGGCGCCGGCCACTCGAAGCCGATGCAGGTTGAGTGGGCCGGCGTTGACGCCAAGGACTTCAAGCTGGACGCGAAGGCTGGCGGCCTGTGCAAGCTCGGTTTCAAGACCAACCTCTCCGGACTGGACCCGGAGACCATGGGCCGGCTCGCAAGCATGGGCGGCCGCGACGTGGAGATCATGTTCGTGCCGCCGAAGCTGCAGGAGGGGACGATGCCCGATGGGCACCAGCCGCCGAAGGGGAAGGTCAAGCCGACCTCTTCCAAGCAGATGCGGATCCCTGGCGCGGGCGACGGTGCCGAGCCGGTCGGCGGCGAACAGCCGGCCGGAGGAGCTCCAGAGACGCCGGCGGCCGAGATCAACCCGTTCAAGTTCAGCGTGCGAGACGGCGAGATCATTGACAACAACCCAGGCGCCGGCAACCCGTTCGTCGTCGGTGACCCGCCCAGCGCCACGGAACTGTTCCTGGATGCGCATGCGCCCGAGATCGGCGAGTTTCCTGACGATGGCAGCGGCGACGCCGAGCCCGATGACGAAGGCGATGGCGAGGACGACGCGGCTGCAAGCACCGGCCTGGCCGACGACGTCGTGCCAGAGCGCTCGGTGAAGCGGGGGTCCGCCATTTCCGGCAAGAAGTCGAAGAAGTAGCACCTACGACGGGCAAGCCACCGGCCCACCACGGTGGCGAACACAGCAAGGAGAGAACAGCATGATTCCACCAACAGTTGGCCGCCGCGTGTGGTACTGGCCCAAGAAGGACGAGAAGGTCAAGTCCGACCACGAGCAACCGTTCGATGCCGGCATCGTCCACGTCAACGGCGACGGCACCGTGAACCTGGACGTGAAGAACGAATACGGGTACCCGCTGACTGGCAAGCACCACATCACGCTGGTCGAGAGCCCGGACAAGGCCGTGCCTGGGCAAGCCAGCTGGATGCCATACCAGGTCGGCCAGGCCAAGCAGCCCCAGACCACCCAGATCATCCCCTGACCACACCAATTCCAAACCACCACCACTGGACACCACCATGCCCGCATCCACCATCCCACTGACCCTCACGCCCGAATCCTCGCAACTGCACGGCTACGGCTACGACCCCAAAACCCAGACGCTGGCGCTGGAGTTCAACAGCAACCACGCCACGAAGACCTATCACTACCCGGGCTTCACGCCCGAGCAGTTCGAGGCGCTGAAGAACGCCGCGGCCGAGTCAATCGGCAGCCACTTCTACAAGCACATCAAGAAGCAATGGGAGGGCAAGTTCCAGATCCTCTACAAGGACGTGGCCACCGACCACGACCCGCTGGAAAGCTGAAGCTGCGCCGGCGTGATTCAGCTCGAACCCACCAGCGCCGCACCGTGGGCGCGCGAGATGATCGCCGAGGAGGCCGTGCGCATGCGCGGCCTCGAAGGCAACGCCCGCAAGTACGCGGCCAAGCACGCCGTGGCTCGCCAGGCGTCCACCTACGTCGCCGAGGCCTATGCAGAAGCAGCGATCCTGCTGGAGAAGCGTCTGGCCGGCATCAACCCAGTGAGCACCGTGTGACAACACCGACCCACACCCATACCCTCGCTGTCATGGCGGTCAGCCAGGCCGCCTTCATGGAGATCCACGCCAACCTGCTTGGCGCTGGCTATGAGCACGCGATTGCCAAGGAAGCCGACGGCACGGACATGCTGGACATGACCGGCATCGGCCTTGTTCCCAACGACAACAGTGGGCCCGCGCACGCCGAGCACATGGACGCCGGCGACTGCCCGATACCGCCCGGGCTCATCGGCACCGTGACCGGACGCGACTGGCTGCTGCGCGAGGCCGTGCGCGTCATGCAGGCAGCGCAGGACCTGGGCTTCGTACTCACCATCGACCTGGTGCCGCGACGGCCGCTGGCGATGGGCAACTACGAGGCGCTGGCGACCGTACGGCCAGCGCGCGGACCGCGTGGCGACTACGAGCCGCCGGTGCCAGATGGTTTCGACCCAGATTCCTACGACTGGAGGAAGGCCAGCGCCGATGCGCAGCCGCTCCACGAGGTCCAGTCGGTGCTCACCTGCCACGCTGCGAAGGACGACCTGGTATGAGCTACGTGCCTGAACCAAGCTCCGTGGCCGCTCGTGTTATCGCACTCCTGAGAGCGAAACCTCCTGGCGCGCTGATTACCAATGCCGAGCTTTCCCACCAGCTCGGCGTCCCAGCTTCTTCATTCGCCGGCTGTCTCACGTCGGCCGTGAACGCTGGCCTCGTGCACAAGCGCTGGCACGACATCGCCGGCGGCCGCAGCACTATCTGCTGGGTCCTGGGCCCGCGGGTGGTGGAGCCTGTGGGGCTGCCTCAAGATGTGCCGCAGGACCACTCCCCTGCGCCAGCAGCTGAACCAGCCGTGACCGCCATTGCCACCAATGGCGGCGAGCCTGACCCAGTGACCGTTGAGATCAAGTCAATTCTTGACCAGCAGGAGGCGACAGCACCGGCGCCGGCAGGTGCGCCAGAGTCTTTCGCCTGCGCGCTCTTCAACGACGGCCGCCTCTACCTCGAACTCGGCGACGAAACGATGACGCTGCAGGTAGAGCACACGCGCGCCCTTCTCGCCTACCTCGAACGCGTGGCGATGCCGTGAAGAAGCCGCCGCCGGCCGCATGGTCCATGCAGAAGCTGCGCGTCAGCTTTGGCACCGTGCCGGAGGCGCTCTCGTTCATCGTGCTGCCGCAGTGCAGGCGCGCGAACAGTGGCCAGGTTTGGCAGGTGATGAGGGTCCGCGGCCGCACGCTGCACTGCATGGTGATGCCGCCGGACCACGACTACAGCAAGGAGCCCGCAGACACCGTCTACCTGTGGTGGGAGTGGGCGACACGGAAAAGGAGGCCATGATGGCCGTCAAAACCAGAATCGAATGGTGCGACAGCACTGCCAACTACTGGCGCGGCTGCACCGAGGTGTCCAAGGAGGAAAGTGGCGGCGGCGGCTGCGACAACTGCTACGCCGAGTCCATGAACAACTGGCTCCACGGCGGCGAGAACTGGGGGCCCGGCGCGCCGCGGCACAAGTACGACACGACCTCGCGAATCGTGCGGTCCTGGCAGCGCCAGGCCAGCAGGTTCGCGCAAGAGCACGGCCGGCGGCGGCGCATCTTCGTCAACAGCACCGCCGACACCTTCGACAACGAGGTGGAGCAGGCTTGGCGTGAGGAAATCTGGGACGACATCCGCGCGTGCCCGGACCTGCTGTTCATGGTCCTCACGAAGCGCATTGGCAACGCCCGTGGCATGCTCCCGGCCGACTGGGGGTGCGGCTACCCCAACGTCATGCTGCTGGCCACCGTGGTGAACCAGCGCGAGGTGGACCGCGACGTGCCGAAGCTGCTGGCCCTGCCAGCCAGGTGGCGCGGAATCAGCGTGGAGCCGCAGTTGGGGCCGATCGACCTGACCAGGGTGAACCCAGAGACGGCCGGCTGGAAAGAGCGCGAGAGGTATGGTGACGTGCTGCGTGGCGTCATGCTCGAACAAGAGCTGGTCGACAATCGCCGGTCAGCAGAGTGCCCGTTGGACGGCAAGTTGGACCTTGTCATCAACGGCGGCGAGAGCGGTCGCCGAGCCAGGCCATCGCACCCGGCGTGGTTCAGGTCACTGCGCGACCAGTGCGAGGAAGCCGGCACGGCCTACCTGCTGAAGCAGATTGGCGAGTGGGTTGCGCGCGAGGCGGTGGAAGACACCCGCGCCGACCCGCCGAAGTCGCTGGTCTACGTCGCCAAGCACGACATGACCTACCGCCGCGTCGGAAAGAACGCGGCCGGCCGCGCGCTGGACGGCCGCGAGCACATCGCATTCCCGAAGGATTTCAGATGAGCGCCGGCGGTGACGAGGACCCACGGATGTGGGACTACTGGCGCAACAAGTACGGGCACGATGAGGCCCTGCGCCTGTACTACCCCAACACCATATCGGCCGCGCCTGAACTGCGCGTGTGGCTGCAGCAGCAGCTGGCTGCGCAGCAGGCGATCGACGCGCACATGGCCAAGCTGGCCGCCGAGGCCGAGCGCGCAAACCCGGATGGCAATGCCTCCGAATGGTGGACCAAATGACCAGCCTTGCACTTCTCATCGACCTCACGCCGCACCAGCCCATCGAATGCGCCATGTGCGGGGCCGTGGGCCCCTTCGACTGCGCCGTTCCCTACTACTGCGGGCCCGTGCTCGAAGGGCAGAGCCAGGGCGGCTACCGCTGCGTGTGCAGGACCTGCTATCGGAGGTGGGAGGACTGGAGCGAACGAATCACCCGCGAGCGGGCCCAGGCTGCCGCGCTCAGCTGGGACCAGTGGAAACCATCGAGGGATATTCAATGAGCAACAGCAGCAAGCCTGCGCCGCTACCAACGCGCCTGATGCGCGCTCGCACGCTCCTTCGTTCATGGAAGGTAGCCTGCCGAGACGGCAGCACTGAGAGGGCCGGGCCGAACAAAGGCACGATCACAGACGCCCGGGTGCTACGCGAACTGGCGGACTTCGACGCTGCCATTCAGGCGGTCAATGAGGCCATCAAGCTCGCGCGCACGCCACAACTGGGACCGCCGGGCGTGCATGGCGGCCTCACCCAATGCGACATGCACGAGGACGAATCGAGATGATCACCAAGAGCCTTGACGTAGTGCTATCCACCCCTGGGATCTGGATAGCGGTGACCAACTGCCTCATGCTGATTGAGGTTGAGCCAGACGGTACCTGCCACCAACTCAACATGAGGAACATGGAGCGCGACGGCGAACTGACCCGTGGCGGCTGGTGCATCAGCCCCTGGCTCCAGTTCGTCGGCCCGATTGGACGTGCTGGGCAGACCGCCGGCACGACTGGCGGCGCGTCGTCGCAAAGCAAAGGACCACTATGAGCTACGAGAGCAAGCAGTCGATGCTGGAGCGCGGGAAGGATCTGGCCACCAGGTTCTGTCGGGCCAACGGAATCAATGCCCCCCAGGTCGAAGAGGTCCAGCAGGTTGACTGGCGCTTCGGCGCGTGCGCCTACTACCGAGCCAACGTGACAACGATCTGCGTGGCGAAATGCGCCGGAGCCGGCTACACGGGCATGCAGTGGTCTTTCCCAGGCTACACCGTGGACCGCACGCCGTATGGCGTCATCCAGCACGAACTCGGGCACCACGTGGATATGACCTTCAGTGACGCCAAGAGGCTTTATTACGGCGACTTCAGCCAGGGCATGCGCAAAACGTCTGGCGAAGACCCGATCACCACCTACTGCCCGAACGACGGCGAGTGGTTCGCGGAAATGTTCCGCGTCTTCGTCACCAACCCAGACCTGCTGCGGCTGTTGAGGCCGCGCACGCACGCGGCGCTGACCTTCTGCTTCAAGCCGGTGTTCGATGACACCTGGCGCGAGCGTTTGGCCGGAGCACCCGACCGCACCGTACTGGCTGCGCAGCGAAAGGTCGAAGCCGCGGCTCAGCGCCGCTTCAACGCTTCGTAGGAGCGCTCGCAGGCGAGGCCGGCGGCTCTGGCGCTGTCGGCATAGGCAGCCAGGACCGCCGCGCGATCGTCAGCGCGCTGGAACACGTCGGCGAGCACTCCGATGGGATCGCCGGCTGCCTCGCCTCCGCCGGCAGGGGCGGCACGGGCAGCGGCAACGGCAGCGGCGAGCCGCACCCGCAGATCACGGCCGGCAGCATCCAGGTCAGCCCGGTCAATGCGCAGGCGCGCCAGTTCCTCGGTCGTCCGTGCATGGCTCTCCTCCATGCGGCCGCGCATGGCCGCGTCTTCACGCTGGGCTTCCTCGACGGCGGCGACGCGCTCGCGCTGGGCGCGCGCATCGCGCCAGTCCCACCCGGCCCACCCGCCAGCGGCCAGACCGACGGCTAGCGACAACGCCACGGCCGCAGCGATCTCGCTCATGCCTCGCTCTGGCTGGCGCTGGCGTCGATGATCGGCAGCGGCACGTACATCCTGTCGCCGGGCGGCAGCCGAAAGCCCAGCACGCGCCCTTCGTCGAAGGCTGCCAGGGACACGGCGTTGCCCTGGTTGCCACCGAGGCATACCAGTTCCGCAGACCTGGTGCGGCCCACGGCCAGGGCGACGTGGCCGCCGCCTTCGCGGCCGAACACCACCACCGTGCCCACCACCGGGTTCGCTGTGGACTTGCCCCAGTCCAGCCAGGACTTGGCGCGCCAGCACGATGGCGGGGGCGCGATGCCGGCCTCCGTCATCCACGCGCCGACGGCGCCGCCGCACCACGGCGTCTCGTCGTCGGTGAACGGTGCTTTGACGGCGCGCCACATCGCCAGGATGCGCGGCGCCTGGATGTGGCCCGGGACCTCGCGCAGGCCGATGTCGCGGCGCGCGATCTGCAGCCAGTAGGGGTCGCCGGGCTGTGGCTGGGTCTGGTCAGAAGTCGTCGGCATTGTTCCTCCAGTTGTCGGCCAAGGCCTCCAGCCCGTACGGCAGGCGCTCCTTGAGCCAGGCCAGAGCGTAGCCGAAGGCGTCGCGCTCGGTCACCAGGTGCTCGACGGTGCAGGTGCCGTGGCCAGCGCGATCGAGTGCGTATTGCTCGGCCCGCGTCCGCTCCTTGAACAGCGCCGTCTCTCCCTTGGCGCACTCAACAACCTCACCGACCACGCGCATTGGTCTGGGCATGGGTCACTCCGAATCTTGGTAGGTGCCGGCCGGGGCGGAAAAACGCCACCGGTGCGCGCTCAACAGCAGGTACAGCAGCACGCTGGCCACCAGCGCCATCGTGCCGATGTCGCGGTTCTCCAGCAGGTCCATCACCCAGCCGCGGGCGCCGAACTCGCGCGCCAACTCCCAGTTGATGCTCCACACCGCTGCGCAGAAGAGGCCTATGGCCAGCACCGCGTGCTGCGCCGCCACCGCCAGCTTCGTGCGCGCGGGGTGCATGAGCCGCAGCCGACAGAGGATCGCCCAGATCCCGGCCGCGGCCAGCACCAACGTCAGCAGCGCCACCGGCGCGATCAGGCAGTGCAGCATGCTCATGGGGCATCCCCTTTCACTTTGGACTCGACGACGCGGGCGGCGCGCCGGAAGGCCCACCTGATGATCCCGAGCCAGCTCGTGCCGATCGCGGGTATGGCGATTGCCACGAAGAACAGCAGCTCGAACGGCTTGCTGTGCAGGTGCGGGGCGACGATGTTCGCCAGCGCGCCGGCGCCGCCAACCGTCACGATGAAGCTGACGACGATGAACCAGATGGTGTTGATCCTCGTGCCGTCCTCGCCCATCCGCCACACGCCAATGATGACGCCTGCGAACCAGCCGAACACGATGAGCATCATCATGCCCAGGGCTGGCCCGAGCACGTTGCCGAAGGCCCAGACAGCAAGGGTGACAAGCACCGTGTCAAGACTTGGGATTTTTTCCACCGCCAGGGCTCCTGATGAGGAACAACACCACGAGGCCGATGAACAGCCCCACCAAAGCGAGCGGAATCTTGAACCGGGCGTCGCACTGGTCTTGGCCAGGCAGTACCACCCACGGGTTCGCGAGCCAGAGCATAGAACACCCGGCCGTGAACATGAACAGCACGATGAGGTAGCAGCAGACCAGCACCAGCCGCGGGTAGGTGCGGTAGCCCAGCGCCAGCGACCCCAGCAGGAACATGACCAGGATCGCCAGGCTGGCGTTCCAGACGTCGGCCTGGGCCCACTCTGGCGCCGCCTTCCAGCCGAAGACCGTGAACATACCCACCGCAAGCAGGCCGATGGCGGTGATCTTCACTTCGGTGTCGTCGGCCGCGGCCCGAAGCTCACCAGCAGCTTGACGGCCTGGCCCACGGTCTGGGCCGGCGGCCGCAGGCGGAACACCGCCCACGACGCTACCACCACCGCCGTGCCGCCAATCAGCATTGCCTCGTACATGGTCTTCTCCTTCGGTTACTGGGTGCTCCGCACCACGGGGTTGGTCATCACCTTGTGGCTGATGAGGGCCTTCTGCGCCAGGATCTTGTCGATCTCCTCGCGCTTTTTCTCCGGCGTCATCTTCTTGTCGGCGTAGATGGCGTCGCGCTTCCTGTTCAGGTCCTGCAGCATGCTGGTGGCCGACTGTACCTGCTGCCGCAGCGCCAGCTTTGTGGCCTCGCGCTTGGCCAGCGCTATCGCGCCTTCCTTGTCTCCCTTCTTCGCTTTGTCGCGCACGGTCTCGTAGATTTCCTCGACGTCGGTGCGAAGCGCATACAGGTCCTGCTCGAAGACGGTCGCCCGCGGCGGATCCATGCGGTAGAAGTCGCGCACCAGCGGCAGGTCGTCCAGCCGCCGGGCCGGCGCCGGCGCCTTGTTGTCCAGTGCCGCCACGGCCAGGTCGGCCAGCCCAAGGGCGTATGCGCCGATGGTGCCGAAGTAGGCGTTGGCCAGGTACTCCAGCTTCTTCGGCCCGAGCCCGGTGGCGTTCACCAGCGGCTCCGCGGCCTGGGCCAGCTTCACCGCCGCCGGCGACGTCAGCGCGCTGTAGCGCTGGGCCGGCTGCTTCTTGGCGTCGGACATGCTCTCGATCGGCCGGTCGCGGAAGGTGTCGCGGTTCATGGCCACGTTCAGGCCCGGCCGGATCGCCTGCGGCACCGGGTCGAAGGCCAGCTGGTCAATGATGTCGTGGGCGATGCGCGTGGCCGCCTTCTTGCCCGTGTCCTGGCCGCGGATGTACCGCATGATGCGCTCGGGCACAGTGGCGAACGCCACGCCCAGCTCAAACGGCTTCGGCAGCCGGAAGTGCTCGCCGCGGATCCAGAAGTGCCAGTAGTTGTCCTTGTCCCAGTCTGGCAGTTCCTCGTACTCGGGGTTGTCGGCGTTCGCCCACGCCAGCGCCAGGCTCGCGGCCACCATCAACATGCCGTAGGCGGCCAGCCGCTTCGGGTTCGCCCGGCCCAGCCGGTACAGGCCCTGCACGCGCGCGTTGAAGAACGGAAGCACGTCCGCCATGAACTGGTAGACGGGGCTGCTGCCGCGCAGGGTGAAGTCCATCAGGTCCTTGGCCTCGTAGGCGGCCGCCGTGCCACCCTTTCCGGCCTTGGCCGCGGCCTCGTAGACGGCCTCGCGGTTGGCGTTCTCCACGGCCTCGCCCACATGGCGGTAGTGCTCCCACCACCTGGCGGGCGTGTCGATCACCGTGCCCATGAACCCCTCGACGGTGGCGGCATTGAACCCGCGCCGTCGCAGCGCCCGGCGGATGGCAGCGCCAGTGCCGGCCGGGTCGCCGGCGTTCACCTGACCCGATTGGAAGCTGGCGCCGGCAAACAGCATGGCCTCCCCGGCTCCAGTCTCCGTGTAGGACTTGACGATGCCGGACACGGACTTGCCTGGTGAGAAGCCGTCCCGGCCGACCAGCTGCGCCGCAGCGGTGTCGCGCACGAAGTTGCGGATCCAGAACGGCGGCGCGGCCGTGACACCGGCCGTGAGGAAGCGCTTGAACGCGCGCAGCACGCCCAGGCCAGGGAAGTCGAACGGCACGAAGCTGGTCAGCGCCTTCAGCAGCAGCGGGTCGTTGACGCGGTAGTAGCGCGGGTGCCCGTCCACCATCACCCGCACGATGTCGGGGTCGGCCGGCGGCTGCATCGCCCACATCTTGGCCATGCCGGCGAAGGCGGTGTCGGGGATGATGTCCATCACCACGTCCGGCGTGCCGGCGTCGCGGAGCACCTTCTTCACCTGGCCGGCCGGCACCAGTTCCTTGCTGAACGTCATGCCCTCGCGCGTGACCACATCCGACCCCGCCTGCTCCAGCAGGTGCACGGTCTTGGCGATGGCGCGGTTCTTCAGCGAGGCGTCGATGAGCCGGCTGAAGTTCATGATGATGTTCTCCATCGGGTCGTTCAGCGCCGACTCGCCGCCTTTCAGCGTGCGAATCCCAGAACTCTGCCCGGCCAGGCCTTTGCGGCCGGTCGGGCTGAACACCGCCTCCTGGTCGATCTTCCGGTAGAAGGGGATGTAGTCGGCGTTGTCCCAGACCTTGCGGGCCTCGCCATCGATCAGGCCGGCATGCTCGGCGATGTCGAGCACGCTGCGCTTGAAGGCCGCGTACTCCAGCGCCGCTGCCCGAAACTTCGCCTCCTTGCCCTTGGCCAGGTCCTGCAGGGTCTGGATCTGCGCCGGCGTGAGGTTGCGCTCGCGGCCCTCCTTGGCCAGGCGCGCGGCGCGGTTTCCGATCATCCAGCCGAAGAAGTCGTTCAGGTCCTCGCCCAGCGGCGCCAGGATGTCCAGCAGACCCCGGGTGCCTGGGATCTTCACCAGGTGCTGGCCGTTGTCCGCCCACGCCGCCTGTCA
>Ga0213919_1000065_pt1 | contig 61945 bp, 87 predicted proteins | sample McNCre317MG_FD_161056 | JGI IMG/M metagenome (GOLD analysis project Ga0213919, IMG submission 161056) | Freshwater microbial communities from McNutts Creek, Athens, Georgia, United States - 3-17 MG | ecosystem: Environmental > Aquatic > Freshwater > Creek | place: USA: Georgia | collected...
TAGGCGGAGTAGGTCGGCTTACCAGTGGCGTCCGTGTAACGGCAGCCGTCAAACACGCCAATGATGGCGTTGGAGCCGGTGGCGATGGAAACCACATCAGTACCACCAGTCAGCTTGACCGGATCACCTTTATAGCAGGCCGAAGCGTTGATTGACTGAGGGAAGAAAGTCTCAGTACGAATCGTACCACTCGGATGAAACACGGCCTTGAGGCCGTAAGGAGCGTTAGTTGCACTCATGTTTTAATCCTTTACGAAATGAATGAAGGGTCGCGGTTTGCACCGCGTCCAAGATTTTGGAAGTCACCTTCGATCTGCGCCAGCCTGCGACCATTGCTGTCTTCGTCCGCGCGACTATTGACGTTTTCACGAATAGACGCTTCCTGTTCCAACGGCATTTCATGGTGGTAAATCGTCATGAGATCGTTGTAGAGTTGTACCGGAATCTTGAAAAGCAGCATTTCGTTGCAGACCACGCAACCATCGAACTCCCCACCCTGCGCGGTGAATTGAGAACCGAACCCCGGAACTTCGGATGCCTTGACCGGAATATAGCCGCGTTGAACTCGCTTATAGATAGGGTCAGTGCTGTTCGTGGTACTCAACCAGCAACAGTGGAACCCTTCCATCTTCGGAGGGGTCGGGAGGACTTCTTGCACCCACTCTTGTCGGAGCATACGACGACGCTCTTCCGCAGAGAGGGCTGAACCATCATTGTGTACGCGATCAGAATCCGCGCCGTCACGGGAGCCGCGAACGGTGTCACCTGTGCTTTTCTTCAGGCGCTCATCACCCAAGGTGTCTTTAACAGAGTTACTCATAGTCGGTCTCCACTTAGATTAAATTGAACGTTTGTCGTATTCTTGAAAGCGACGGATAGCATCCGCCCGTTTTACGGGGTCGTCGTAAACCCCAGCTTCTTTCAAAGCCTGCACCCTTTCAGGAGAAAGCCGGTAAGCACCCTTGGGCGCAACACCTGAATCTCCACCTGAACCAGCCACAGGAACACGCTTTACGTTAGATTCAATCTTCGGCTTATTATAGCTTGAATTGAAACGGTGAGGCAAATATTTTTTCACCCGTGCATCCAGTTCATCCCAATACTCTTGAGTGGTCGGGTTCCAACCTTCTTTGACCATGCGGTCGTCCAGCTTCAGAACCATCTCGCTGTCCATGTCGGCACCAGACGGGTCGTACCATGCGTTGTTTTGCATCCAGTTTTCCGCGTGCTGTTTCAAACGAGGGTCGAGTGGGCGTGGAGTCTGCGTTTGTTGCGTCATGTTCCGCTTGGCGTTTTGGAGCATGTTGTAACGCTGCTGCGCCGCAAACATCTTCTCCTGAGCATCGACTGCGGCATTGCCGTCAGCCAACTCGATTGCCTTGCGATTGACTTCCTTGAAGTGGTTGTAATACTGCTCAGCTTCCTTGATGGCGTTGTCCACCTGAACCATTTGACTACCCTGACTCTGCCGTTCGACAGAAGCCACGCGGGTAGAGAGTTCATTGATGACCGCATCACGGGAAGCGAGTTCGCGCTTCAAGGACTCGATATAATTCTTACGAGCCTCCTTGTTCTGAGCACGACGTTCGCGGTTGCGCTGGCGACGGGCTTCAGCTTCTTCAGGAGTCTCTTCATCGTGACCATCTTCGTCACCATCGTTGTCCTCACTGGACTTAATGGGCGACTCTTCTTCGTGAGTTTCTTCCTCTTTCGGAGGCTCCTTCTCACCAATGGTCAAACTACCATCCTGCTCTTCCGTTACGGGAAGATCCTTTTCTACTTCTTCACTCATTTTCTGTATCCTTTCACAGAAGGGTGTCAAATTTATCGAAGTTGTCCTCGATCACCATCTTTACGTTGAAGTCTTCAAATACTGCGAAAATTGCTTTTTCGTCAGTACCGTCGATTGGGATTTCGAACCGGAAACCACCCCAGCGCGGAATGATGACAATATCACCCACACTCGCCCAAGCACCCTCTTTCCAAGTTTCACCTGAATTCCGATCCTTGAAAGCAATTTGACCCACCTTGACAATGCGGGCCAATTGAGTGTTGCCGTTGTTGAAGTCCTTCGTTTCTTCCACGAGGACAATCCCACCTGACGTTTTCGACTGAACGGTGCGAAGTTGAACGAGAATCTGGTTCCCGCATGGCTTCGCTCCGGGTTCGACATCAGGAAAGTGCTTTGCTACGTAATCAGTTTTGTTCACCGATTGTTCTCCGCTTCTAGGTTATCGCGCAACATGGTTTCAAGGATGTCCAGCGCGAGTTGGAGTCCTTGGTATCGCCCAACCTGAACCCCGTGATCAAAGGGTTCGGATTTGGGAAATAACATGGCGTCTTTGGCGGAAGTGGTTAATTCGCTCTTAACCTCGCCAATGAAACGCCCAATAGTAGGATCACTCATGTTACTCAGCGTCCACCTTGGTTTTCTTCTTGACGGCAGGCTTCTCGGCAGGCTTCTCAGCAACTTCCTCGCCGACAATGACCACACCGTCCTTGGACATCTGTTCACGACCGCCAAGGAATTCAGCAGCGAACTCGTCGTTGGTCAGACCCGTTTGGAAAACGTGTTCGTTTTCGTCATTCGGGTACTTCACTCGAATCACGTTCATTTCACCTTACCTCCGCACTTGAGTTCCTTAGCGGGAACACAATCACCCTTCTTTTTGGGAGCCTTGACCCTCATTTCCAGATCCTTGACTTTCCCACCCTTAGCGAACACTTTCGCGTCGCTCTTACCACTCAGTTGTTTCGCAAGACCGCTCATTGTTTTCCCCTTGTTAAACGATTAAATACAATAGCTCTGCAGCTTCTTCCTCTTCCTCTAATTTGCGAGATTTCTCCCGTTGAAACATTATAGCTTGAATTTCTAAAGATGAAAACATCCACGCTCTGAATTCGTTAGATACGATTCTCAAGAATGGCGTTACATCAGGTTGTTCTACGGAATACGGTTCAGGTAGAAGCGGGCGCTCGTGGACTTCGGGAGGCGGCGGTTCTTTGACCACGGCCTTCTTCTGTTTCTTGACCTTCTTGATTGTCGGGGCAGACTCTTCGATAACCTCGACAACAGGAACGTCTTTTTCCTTCTCTTTCTGTTCCTTGTCTTTCTCAAGTGCTTGTTCTTGGAGCTGGGTATAGAAGAGGCGCCAGTACCCCGAGCGACCGTTGTTCTGTTGAGACAACCAATTGTTGCCCCAAAACACACTCCACCCTATGTCGGATTCACCACCGAAGGAAATAAGACGATTTTGTATCATCTGGAGATGGTTACACTATTTCCCACATATGTCACCGCCTGAGTCACTGTGCTTGCTGCCCGAGAGGTGTGAGTGGTCACAACAGGACCACTCAGTCCGTAAATCTCAGCAAGATCAGATATCCAGTTGTCCACGTTACCCGATAAGATCGGAGCCGACGTTGTGGAGATCGTGATGCTTCCACCTACTTCAGTGATTGGTTGCGACAATACGCCAGCATTGCGAGAAGTAGGTGTAACCGTCAGCGGATTCGCCGCATCCAACCCGTGCAGCAACGCCAGCCGGTAGATCATGTCGGCCTGCAAATTGGTAATCATCAGCGTGGAGGACGGCGCAATCGTCCCACAGGCGCTTTGTGCTGACGCTCCGGTGAGGTACGCCGTACCATCGACACTACCCGATCCACCGAAGGCGGTAATGACCCCAACGGACGCCGTAGCCGGTGCGCCGATCAGAACCGAGACGCCATCCCCCGCGCCAGACAGCGCGCCAATACCGCTACTAGACGCAGCCCCTGTCAGGGTTATCGAGGCGTTGGCGTTCGCCACTAATGTACCCGCTGCGGAAGTAGCCGATACCCCTGTCAGATTGACGTTGGCTGACCCACCTGCCGTAGCAATGATGGTCCCGATACCACTGGTCGAAGCTGCTCCGGTAAGAGTGACATTAGCATCACCGGATTCTGTCAGCGTACCGGCTGCGGAAGTCGAAGCAACCCCTGTTAAGGTAGCCCCCGCCGCTGCGTTGGGGACGATACTGCCGCCAGCAGAAGTTGATGCAACCCCAGTGAGGGGCGTGTTTGCCGCAGCATTGGGAGCAATTACCCCCTGATTCGACGTTCCCGCTACACCGACGAGCGTAACCGCCGCTGCTCCCGTAGGGGAGAGCGAACCGACAGCAGCGGTCGCAGAAACGCCCGTGAGAGGGGCGTTCCCGTTCGTACCGCCACCGCCACCACCCTGATTAAAGAGTAGTAGCAGTGACATACGTTAGCCTTGAACCAGAATCTGTTGCTTGCGGATCACGGCGAGCACATTCAACATCGCCATTTGCAAATTCGTGTCTTGCCCAAGATGTGAACCGTCGTCAGGATTAACCAGCGGGATGGGATCAGTAGCATGGGAGAAATCAAGGTTGAACTCGATCTTCGACATATCTTCAATCCTGCGCACCGAACCGTCCACCAAGCGAACCCCTAGGCTCTGCTCAATCGTTGCGGCAGGCACTCCGGTAGCATCGGGCCAATCAATCGTGACGCGATGCGCACGAACATACGGAACGCCCACTTGCGAACCGTCGTAGTTCATACCGGCACCTCTTCCCACAGCAACATGGAACCAACGCTTACGGTCGTCGTGCTGACCGTGTTCAGCAACGCCAGAACGCCACCGGGCGGAACGATCAGTGCGCCATCGACATCTTCCACAGGGTCGCCAGAGATGATCGGGGTGGCCGTAGCACCCTGAGCCGCCAACAGCGTACCGAACCCGGCGGCATGCTGAATCACGAGGTTGTTGGTCAGACCCGTCAGCGCCACGGAGATATTGAATCCCTTGGCGACCGAACCGGAGTTCGAAAGCGTGAGGCGGTTCAAAGGAGCGCTACCCGTAGAGATCGCGGAGTTACCGACAGAAGTTGCCCACACGAACGCACCCGGAGCGACTGCGGAGTTACCTGCCACTGTAAGCTGACACTTGGCCTTCAGGATGACGAGGTTCTTGCCCGAGCCGGTCGGGTTCCACACGCCAATGATAGGAGTAGTGGTGGCTGTGAGGGTGATCGTGTTGGCTGACAGAGCGGTGCTGGTCATACCGAAGCTGAAAACGTTCCCGCGATAAGTCTGCTCGTAATACTTACCGTGGAGTTCTGACACGATGCCGTCACCAAGCTGTCCAGCGCGAGTAGCGACCGTCGTACCCGACGAGAGGGAGGTAGTGGAGGGTTGTCCAACAATATTTTGCGTAAACATGGGTTACTCCTTAGATATAAGCGGTGATGACTTTGACCTGAGCGGCAGCAACAGCCGTTGTGTCTGAGTCTGCTGCGAGGTTGGTGATTGCAAGTGCAATTCCGGTTGAGAATCGAATACCGAAATCAGTGGCCGGGATAGCAACGGTGCCGGAAGCCGGAACAGAAACAGTGATGACCGGAACATCAGTCCCAACGGTCGGGGCTGATGCCTTGTTGTAATACTTGAGGTAAGCCGCCGCCGCGCCCGTATTACTCACCGTGACCGAATACACCGTGCCAGCAGACGCCTTGACGCTTGTTGCATTGGTTGTGGCTGCGCTGGACAGCATATTGGTCGTCGGTGTGGCTAAGGCTGAGAGGGTCGAAACCGTCGTCACCGTGCCGATGTTCCATGTGCCAACCTGTGCTGCACCGTTTGCGTACATCGCAGGATTCGGATTCGCTGCCAACTGAACGGTCATCACAGCAGTGCCAGATGTGTAAGCCGAACAACGGAACCGCACCCGTGACGCCCCCATCAGGTGATAGATGTACGGGGTGCCTGTCGGATTGACGATGGTGGTAGCGGCACCCGCGTTGGCAATGGTCGTGTTCATCGCCTGCCCGACGAGTTGCTGCCAACCATGGGCGTACATACCTTCAACGGAGGTTGTCAGCGTGCCACCAGACGGCATAACCGTCATAATGGTCATGTTGTCACAAGGCACATCAAGCGGTACATGGTTAAGAAACTGAACCGCACAGCGGTAGTTCTGCACGCCCTGATTCGCCAACAGCACACCCGTTGCAGGGTCTTGCTGGATCTCACGCTGAGCCGAACCAATAACCCGAGTGTGGAGTTCGACACCCTCCGTGCGGTCGAGTGCGCGGGCAATGTTGGCGTGGGCGTAGTCAGCAATCGAACCGGACTTCAACATCCCTGAAGCGACCACCGTTCCAGACTGATAGCCGAACACCACGGCTTGCACGAAGCGCCCGACAATCGGCACCAGAACAAGCCCGTTGCCTGCCGTAGCATCTGACGGGTTGAGCGTCTGTGCCACTGGGTAGCACGGCACATCCGTCCAGTTGTTCACACCATCGAAGCTGGTCTGGAATTTGACATTACCAAACCACGTCCCGCTGAGGGAGCAAACCAAGGTCGTGAAGGCACTGGCGTCAATCGAGAACAGTGTGCCGTTTGCCGATAGCGAACCGGAGGTCACAGCAGAGTCGGGCGTACCAACAGGTAAGTTTCCGTCACTAGCCGCAGGCGGCAACGTACCGTAAGCGGTATTCAGGTTCAGCGTCGTAGTCGTCGCCGTACCGTTGTTCGTCACCTTTACGCGGCAATAGTTGCCGTTCAGCGTAAAGGCCCGGTTGAACCCTGTACCCGCAGGAACGCTGAAGTTCATATCCGTGACGCGATAGGTTCCACCCACGTCAATAAACTGCTGCACCGTCAGCGTAACCGGCTGGTCACACGTCAGCATGATTGAGATACACGGTTGATTCAGCGCGGTTTCAATCGTACCCGTGAAAGTTGCAGCAGCCGCAAGCTGCGAGGTACTGCTGTTGTTCGTGGAGATGATGAAGTTCGCAGCATTAACTGAGATCGGCAGTGCATTGGTCGGCGAGGCATCCGATGCAGAACCATCGTCACCGAACGCAACCTTGACCCGCTGATACTTGACGCCCCCAATGTCGTCGGTGGCGATGGACTCGCCTGTACCGGGGAGGATCGTATTGTCAGCCATGATTAGGCAATCCGCAGCAGCGAGGTCGAGGCGCCGACAGCAGGCATGGTGGCAGTAAAGGTGCCGTTTGTGCTGGTGATCGTGCCACCGAAGTCAAAACAAGCAACCGCCTTACCGCTCTGCGTGGAGTTGTAAATCACCGCACCAATGGCACTGATGGTTGATGTCGCCCACGACGGGGACGAGAAATCCAGCACAGCCGTCGAGCCTTGCAGCGTCACCGAGAACCCGGAGAGCGTCGCGCCGCCAGAGGTGTAGCCCGTACCACTCGCCTCGTCCGTACCGACATTTGAAGTCGTCGGGGAGCCGCTGCCTGGTGTGCCGACGTTGGTAACGCTCGCACCGTAGGTGCCGGTAGCCCCCACTTTCAACAACAGACACTTGTAGGTATTGCCGGATGTATGCGTACCGGAGAACAGTTCCTGCTTGTAGCTGTTGCACATCGCTGTCGTGATAGCCATTTCCTACTCCTTATTTAACCGGCGCAGCCTGCGCCAACAGTTGTGTCTTTTGGGTTGAGCCGTTGGTCGTACCGTACCAGTACGACAACACCAGCAGTGCCACACCATCAAGTAAGCCGAGGATGCGACCAACGATCATGTCGGGTAACTCTTTCGGAAGGCCGTGGAACAGAATCCACACCTCGCTGCCGAGCGAAACGCTCAACAACAACAGCGACAGCCAGAACAGGTGCTTCTGCGTACCGCCTTCGACATTGGCCTTGCGGGCGCTGTCACGGTCGCGGAATTCGAGGTCTGCGTACTTGAAGCCGCGCTCAGCTTCCTCGTTCCGCAATTCCATTTCCTTCATCTTGATGGCGGTAATCTGGTCGCCGGTCAGGTTGCCATTCTGGAAAGCAGTGGCAATCTTGTCCTGTGTCGGCTCGCTAATCCCGAGCAAGTCGCCGAGAAAGGCCACAACCCCGCCAGCCAAGGGGCCGCCCAGCGCGGTGGCTACGGTCGGAGCGATTGCCCCGATGGTCTTTTTCCAATCGAAATCACTCATACGACCCCCATCAACAGCGCAATGGCGCCGTACATTCCAAAGAAAACAAGCGACGAAAACCCAAAGGTGCCGATGACGCCAAGGGCGCCCCACTTCATCGTGCTGGTCATCGTCTCTTCGTAGAACAGGCAGAGCGTGCCGACCACCAGTGCGATGAAGCCCGAGACGCAGGCAAGGACAAAGAGGACGCTTAATGCAATGCTCATACGACCTCCAGCGTCACGCCTTCGCCACGCTCAAGGGCAGACTCCATCCGATCCATGAAGCTCTGCACCGCCATCCGTGAATTCCCCACCGTGTCATGCCCGCGAGAAGTGCCCAGCAGGATGCAGCCTTCGGTATCGGCAACCGTGTTTCCGGCGTGGATGCGCACACCCTCATAGCCCGGCACATCAAGCAGCAGCGGCAAAGGCTTCTGAAAGTGATTACTGAAGGTGATGATGACCTTGTAGATCCCGCGAGGGATGGCGGTCTTGCCGTAAATCTTCTCGCCGCCATTCTCAAGATAACGGTCGGTATCTTCGAGCGTGTAGCAAAACATCCGGTCGTCAATGGTCATGCGCCCATGGGTGTATTCAGACGCCAGAACATCCCGCTCAACTTTAATCTTCACGCTTCCCCCCTTCCCCGATAACCACGATGACCGGCTTGGCATCCCGGTCGATGAAATCAATGTGCTGCGTGCTAAAGCCCTGCATCCCGCGCTTGGTCATAATCATCAAGCGAGCGTCCTGCGGAAACGCCTTCAACAACTCACGAAACTCCCTGACCGAGTACATCAGAACGTCCTCGTCACCGAGAAAATCAACAAGGTGTGCGCCTTCGGGTGGTCTTGTGCATACCGTTGAGGGAGCGCCGCCGTACCGCTCAGACGATGCAGGTCAGCCATGAATATCCAGTCGCCTTCGGTGTAGCGCGCCGCGACCATCAGATCCTCTTGGAAAGCCTCAGAACCCACATCATCCCGACCCCGAGCGATGTACTTGCGGGTCATGTCGCCGTAGAACGCCCCCGCACCAGCAGAGAGGCGCAGCTTCTCAGTCGCCTGCCAGCGCACCACAAGGGAGGCGGCCTTGGGTTTCGGGCCGGTATATTTCGGCAGACCATCGACAAAATTGGTGTACCACGACCAATCCGCAATCACATCAAGGTCGTCAGTCACCCGCTGCTTCACGCCAAGCAAGTGGGTCGTAATCCCCTGCTTGGCGTCGAGAAAAGGGAGCGGAAACCCCTCAGCCGTCTTGGTGTTCCACTGAAACCACGTCAGGTCATGTCGGTCATACCGCAAGCTGGTGCCGGTGGGTTCATACTCGCCTTGCAGCGAGATACCCCGAACGCGCATATTGGTGCTGCGTGAGTCGAGGCGGTCGTAGCTGCCCCACTTGTAGTAGCTCTTGTTCAGGTCTGCCGGTGGATACTGGTTGTAACGCACCCACGAGAGGTCAGCGGCAAGGGAGAAGTCGCCTACGGTCTTCTGCCCGTATAACTGCACCCCGTCACCAGAACCGAAGGCGTAGCGCAGTTGATCCCGATACCCACCCTGCGGCGGCATATTGAAGTCGCGGGCAGGAATCCAGTTGTACTGCTGCGTCCAATACCCCTGCACGTGCTCCACGCGACCAACACGCACGCCGACACTCTTGCCAACCGGATGCATATCCAGCAGGCCAATCAGCAAACGCGGGTCGCCCGTCTCGTACTCAGTCGCCTGATACCCGGCAATCATCCGGGCGTCGAGGTTCTCAGTCACTTCTTTCGAAGCCCCGAGCATAGCCTCAGCCCGCCCCTTGCCACCGTAGCTGATGGCAGAGACAGCGCCGCGCACCTGCGCCTCTTCGGCGTTACTCGACGAGATAGACGCGGCCGCGATAATGCACAGCCAGATGTTTCTGAGCATAGCCAATAGCTCCGGGGGTTCTTGCAACAATAGGAAGAAGTTCGCGCTCGTCATCGACCATGCGCAACAGGTTCAGGCGACCCGTAGAAAACGCCACGTCAGCGCGGGAATAGAACTTGTGCGGCGGAATACCCAGATCGCGCAGAAAGTCGCGGGAGGTGTAATGCTCAGGAGGCAAGACCACCATACGAACGGGCGAGCCGTCAGCGTATTGGAATTCCTTGAGGTCGAAGATGTTTCGAACCTGCTCACGGGTCACACGAACGACAGAGACAGCGACCGACTCCGCGAAGCTGTAGGTCATGACCATCGACAGAACGAGGGCAAGGAAGAAGGCTCTCATCGCCGCCCTCCTCGCATGTCTTCGAGGTACATCATGCGCTTCTCGATGGACACCTGATTGGCTTCCATCTTCATCAATTGTGACTTCAGCGTGTCATTCATCACCGCCTGCAACTCATTGGCCCGTGAGAGTTTGTCGATAGTCGCTTTGGCTGATTCGCGGTCTTTGTCCAGTCCGTCATAGAGGTATTTCACGACCCCGCAACTCGCCATGATGATCAGGCTGATGGAGATCGCCACCATCTTGTAAGCACCTAGACCTTTGTTGATCCACTCATCTGCCTTTTTATCCACCTTACCCGCCAACTCGCTGGCCTCAAAGGTGCCTGTCTTCAGCACCTCCTTCTCTTTCTCAAGATGCTCGATCTTGTGCTGGAGTACGGTAATCTCGGGGAGGATTTTGGCAACTTCATTGAAACGGCTCTCAAGCGCATCAAAGCGATTGAGAATGACCGTTACGAACGGGGGGTCATCCTGACGAGTCTGTCGCGGTGTAGACATATTTATTCACCCGTCTGAACAGCTTGAATCGACTGCACCTTACGCGCACCAACGGTTTTACCCGTCACCGGGTCTTTAATCAACTCGGTCGGTGCATTCATGTGCGACATCATCGTGTCCATCCCCCTCATAAGCGCGTCCAAGGACTCGTTGGTCTTGGCTTCCTTGATTTGCGAGAGCATGGTCTGCATCTCTTTGAACATCGGTTCGAATGACGACTCTTGCTGAACAGGCTGTGGAGTCTCGGAGAGTTTACCATGAATCTCCATCAGCGTCTTCCTGATATCAGTCTCGTTATCATCACGGTTCTTCATCAGTTCTGTCATTTGATGTTGTCTGTTGTCGGCCTCATTCTTCTGCAACTCGATCATCGCATCGAAGCGCTGACGGTCATCTTCACGCATCATGCGTTCCAGTTCCAGCTTCGCATCGAACTCGCGCTTCATCTGCTCAATCATCGGCGCGGCAGCCAGTTCCTGTTGTTTCAGACCATGCTCTGCATCAAACTTGTACTTGTCCAGTGTAATGTTGTCCTGATCGCGTTTCGCCTGCTGTTGAAGCTGCGCCATCGCCACGTCCTTGGTCGCCTGTACGCCCGGATCAACCGGAGGTTGTGGTGTCTTGGCTTGAATCACTTGGTTCGCCTCATTCAGCAACGGCAGCAGCGCTTGAGCGTTCTGAGAGGTACGATCCTGCGCCAGCATCGCAGCCTGAAGCGCCAGATTGTCAGGATCAATCGGAGCACCCGTCATCATCGCCTGCTGCTTCACATACAACTGGGCCGCTTGACTGACGTGCTGGTAGTCCAACAGGATATGCTCATGCACATGGTCCATCATCTTGGCGAGTGCCGGCCCCACCATCGCGGAACCTTGAGCGATGATCGGCTGGAGGATGAACATCAAGTGTGCCTTGATGTGCGCTTGGTGGTCCTGAACAATGTCAGCCTGTACCACTTGACCACGCATGATCGCCACGTTCTCACTCACAGGGTCGGCAGTGATCGGCTCAGGCGGCTTCGGCAGCAGTTCGTCAATACCCTCAACGCGCAGCGTTTCCAGCATCCGACGACGCAGTGCGAGTTTGTTCCAAGGTACGGACGGGTCTTGCACATCCGCCGTCGCAAGCTGCATGACAGCCTGCATCTGAGCGAACCGCTGTGACTCACTGAAAATGTTCGGATCAGATACGGGGGCGATGTCATCGCTGCTCAGGAAGTCAGCCGGGACGAGGTTGAAGCGTCCCAAGTCAGCCATGATGTGTTCCGGGTAGTCGGCAATCAGACGACAGATGATCTTCAGCGCACGACGTTGAGACTCATGCAGGCGAGCATGGATGGAACTGAATACCTGCGAACCCTGTTCAATCAGAGCAAGCGCCGTACCCACAGGCATATTAGACCCGGCATCAGCGATACGCTCTTCTGCCGTAGCCACCACCCCCTTAGCTTGGTTGGTGAGCCAGTCCATGAGTTGAAATAGCACCGAACTCGGCGGGTTAAAGGGCATCGGCATGATAACCTTACGGATATCGTCTGTGCCCGCGGGGGCTTCAATCTCGGTGACACCCGTGATGTCAACGTTGACGTTCTGACCGCTCGCACGCCCGCCCTTCAGCTTGATCGCAGTAGGAGCGTTGTTGATGTGTGCAGAGTCTAGCAGCGCACGCAGGCTACCAGTCAGAGCACCCGCCAAGCCACCAATCAGGTGAGGGAAGCCTACACCGTACGCACCACGCCACGGGATGAACTTATTTTCAACCCACCAATCCAGCCGCTCGCGTGACTCGTCAGACTCACGCCAGTTACGATACACCGCGCAGACCTTGCCGCTATGCTCGTCAATATGAACGACATAAGGAGCGACAGTCTCGTCTTCACCGATGGCGCGGTTACACGTCACTTCGTAGATCGTGCGCGTACCGTCTTCATTCTCACCGCTGGCAGTTTTACCTTCGACCTTAGAGGTCGCCTTCTCGGAAGAACTCTCTTCAACCTCGTTGGACGACAGACCGAACACGTCAGAATAGAACCCCGACGCGACCAGATCGTCAATCGTCTCCTTGATGATGTTCTTCTCATGTGTGATGCGGTTAGCCGTATAGAACGAGTTCGCAGAGTACGGTAAGAACACCTTGTCGACCGGCACGAACTCCATGCGCACGCGCTGACCATCGAACCAATACTTCTCATACTGAGAGCCACCCAGCGGCAACTGAGTCAGCAGAATCTCTTTCTCAGCCCGATACTCGGGCATCTTCTCAATCAGGTAGTAGTTAAGGAAGTCACGCTTACGACGCGCCTTCTCAAGTGAGTCAGGACCAGCCTCGCCGATGATCTTAGTACGGACAGGGCCGTTACTCGGGAATAGCTCCTTGATCGCCCGTGCAGAGAAGTCCACACACCCCTCAGCCATCGCCGGGTGCACCACACTCGCAGCACCATCAAACGTCGCACCACCGGGGGCATCGTCACCCAAACCTGTGCGACGGATACCCTCTTCCTGCTGCTTATCACGTTCTTCACGTGCCTCTTTGTCCTTCTCGATCAGTTCAAGAAGGTCAGATGCCAGTGCATTCAGTTCATACGAGGACAAGTACTCGGCAAGGTTGTCATAGTGACCTTCGTCTGACGTGTCGGAGCCTTCTTCATCTAGGTCAAGCTCTACAATAGCGCCGCCGTCCGGTAGTTCCGTAACCCCGTCCATCGTATCCGTAGATAAAGCGTTAAACTCTTCAGTCATCGTCAAGCGCCTAAGACTTTAATTCAGCAATTATACCTTGCAAATCTTGAATCGACAAACCATTATTTTCAATAGGTATATCGGACCTACCTCTAATACCGATAGTTATAGGCTTTTCTACATAGCCGCGTACTTGTCCGCCATCTTTAAACTCAAACTGTTCGGAGTCTTCATCCAAGCGGGCTCCTAATTTTCGGTAAAAGTCTTTGGAAGTATCGGTGTAGTACCCGGTTACAGGAGCAGAACCTCTCCGTATGTCTTTGATAGCCTGTGTACCGGCACCAGAGCGCGGAACCATAGACACCAAGGCGGACAACCAAGAACCTAGTTCACCGCTGGGTGTAACTGTGGCGTAAGCGGAAGGCTCACCATTAGCGTTACGGTACAGTAGACCTTCAGCCGACACGCTGTTTTCTAGAGACCCCAAGCCGTGTTTCAGCACGTCTAACTGGTCTTTACCTAGAGATGTTGCCGGGGATAACAGGTCTGCTAACTCTTTCTTGAGAGCCGGTAGTTCACTAGACTTGTACTTGTCTACTAAGGTTAGCGGACCTCTACCGGCAACGGAAGAGCGTACTACACCCAACCCCCCACCAATACTACCCAAGGCTTGATCCAAACGAGAAGCCTCACACTCCTGCCTAGACAAATTTAAAGGTCCAGCGAACCCGTTACCGAAGACCACCTTCTTGCAGTTGGTACCGTTGTTCAGCGTTTCGGCCACGTCGCGAGCGTACCCGGAAGGGTCCGACACCATATCTTTAGCTCTACCCGCTATCAACCGTTTTCCATGGTCAATAGCAGCTAGGGCGTCTTGTAATGCGCCCATACTGGTCACCCGCGTTGAATGCTAGATTGGCAACCATTATAAAGGTTTCAAGGGTAAAGGGCAAGCCTTACTCCATGGAGCGTCTTTTCTCCAGGGCTAGGTTAGCGATATTCATAGCTTGATCGACTAAGTCCCCCGGACCTTCCATGTCCAGGTAAGACCAGGAAGCCGCCAACCCTGAGATAGCCGCCTTGAAGAACTCGTCCCTGACGGACATCTGAGTTTCTCGCAGATTCTTCTCCAAATACTGGATACGAATCTCTAGAGCCTGTACATCATCGTCACTATGCCACATGTTATCACCTTTACAGTTATGGTTAGAAATTAAAGTATAGCCTACTAAGCCGCATACGGGTTCTTTTTCGCCTGCTTCTTGCCGTGGTAATCGTCTTCTTCCACCTCGTCGTAAGCGGCTCTATCTAGTTCGAACCATCCACCGTCGCGTAGATAAATGATACATTGAGTGAAAGCATCTACTTGGTCGTCGTGTGCGCCATTGGGGAACTTCTCCAGTTCAACCAGGAACGGCCTAGCCCATGTTACAGGTCGACCGGGTTCTTTGTTAGACTCCATTACATACAAACACTCCAACTCTAGGATGGGGGAGGCTTGGTGTGCCCGGTTGATTTTATCCGCAGAACCAGGGTTATAAGGAATAGCAGGAAGGTTAGCTTGACGCAAATCCTGTATCAAAGACAGACCTGACGCCTTAGCTTCAATCAATAAGCAGTCAGCCTTCTTACCCTTTAGATGTAGGGTCTTACCGTACACACTATGCCATTCATCAATCAACTTGGAGCGAAGGTCAGGGAAAGCTAAATGATCAGCCCAGCAATCCAACAACAGCGCCCCCCGCTTACCTGCGTAAGTAAACACACCCCAAGCTTGGAAGGCTGTTGGGTCATTAGTAGTTTGAGCGGTGTAGGCGGGATCAACAGACTGCACCACGTACTCAATAGCGGGTATACCTCTGTCCACTGGCCACAGTTGGAACTTGTCTGTTTTCAGGATACCACCACCAGCTGGCGCGGGTCTCTGCTGCATCTGGCCAGCATAAGCCATCTCACCAAGAGTGCGCTGGTAGCTCCGTACAGTCTCTTTGCTAAACCGTTCCGGGAACAGTAGCTCTCCTTCCACTTTACGCGGATCTGAAAACCCGATACTAGTAACGCACCGGTTAGCCTTCTCGTACTCCATAGGTAGACACAAGTGCTCGTACCCTAAATTCTCACTCAAGATAATACCACTAGTGTCTTTTTCATGTAGGCGCTGCATAATCACTACGATAGCAGAGTCGTCGTTGTTGACACGAGTCGGTAAAGCTTCTCGGAACGTAGTCTCGGCAGCTTCCAGTGCCGGAGCAGAGTTAGCGTCATCAACACTCAAAGGGTCGTCTAGGATAACTCGGTCACCCCGTGAGCCTGTCATGGAAGTGAAAGCCATTGCTTCACGGAAACCCGTGCTGTCGTTTTCAAACTTAGTTTTAGCGTTCTGGTCGCTAGTCAGCTTTACGGGCCAGCGTGACTGGTACCATCCAGACTGGATCAAACGCCGACACTTTAGGTTATCCCGTACCGCTAGATCTTGTTTGTGGGCGGTAGACAAGTAACGCTTACCCGGCATGTTCAATGGACCCCACTCCCAAGCTGGCCACAGAACCCCAGTCAACAGGCTTTTCATAGAGCCAGGAGGAACGTTCATCAGCAAACGCTTGATATCCCCGTCGCTGACCGCCTGCAAGTGCAAGCAAATAGCGTCCAGGGCCCACCCCCATTTTAGCTCGGTAGACGGCTCTAACACATGCCAAGCTTGTCTAGCGAACTCCGCCAACGAAGCTTCCGCTTTCCGGATCTCTTTCTCTTTACGAATGCTATCCATCAAGACGATATGAGATACCTCACTCATCGGTTTCTCCAAGCTTTGACAGGATCTTCTCTAGGGTCTCCAGTTCCTTGTTGGTCAAACCCTTCAGCACCTTAGCGCTCAGCTTTGGTTTAGTGATGTCTTGGGTTTCAACTTCCGTTTTGACAGGCACCTTCTTGTGGGCGTAATCCATTAGTGTCCTAGCTGCCGTGATACGGTCGCCCATTTTAGCGTCTTCGTTGCGGTACGTGCGGGCTAAGAACTCCAACGGCATCTCGCCGCTACTTTGCAACCACCTAACAGTCGCCTGTTGCGTGGGGTCTAAGTATTCCGCCTGGCTCGGAAAATCCACAGAGCTGACATTCAACCCCATAGCTTCGTTCAGCATCCGTCTTTCTGTTTGCACGGAGTGGGCCATGGCGGTGACGACACTAATCAGCAAGATTTCGTCATAGCGAGCGACCCAACGCTTGTAAGTCTCCCACTGGTCCAGCTGGGATTTACTCCAACCTTCCAACGGATCTACAGGATCAGCGGGCGGCTTGGGTTTTACCCCTAGATCTTTTTCTACCATAGCGTAGATATCCGGGTTGTCTTTCCTTTGCGCATCCTTGCCCGATTTATATTCACAAAACTTATTATCTATTTTAAGTTTCAAATGCGGAGGTAAAATACTATACCATTTAATAGCATTATCTCCATTTACATTATCATAAAAGTCCATAACTTTCTCCGAAACTACAGTTTTTCACCAAATTCTTACCTGAGGGGTACACAGGGGTACAAAACGCCATTTGAGGGGTACAACACGGTACACCCACTTTCTGACTGCCCCCATTTTGGGGGCAATTGGGGGCAATAGTTTTCTGAGGGGTACAACACGGTATAGAATAGATAGCTTGTTTCCAGAAATAAAAACGTCTCTCTCTGAGTCTTGTAATCTGTACCCCTCAACCATGGTTGTACCCCTCACTCTCGTTCCTCTGTTCTCAATGATCTCCAGGGTGGCTCTTCTAAACCCTATCTCTTAGGACTGAAGTTGTACCCCTGTTGTACCCCTCAAATTACCAGTTTTTCACCCATTTTTCACCATTTTCTCACATTTTGAGGGGTACAACTCAGTCGCACCTCTCGACCCAGTACATCGACCTTTTGTCCAGCATTTTTGACCGAATTCTGAAAATTCCCAGCTTTGTTTGAAATGGAAACTCTTTTACAGCAGATAAAGCATAACCCACTCTTTTATCCAGTGGATCAAATTTTCTGCGGGAAATAACATTTACCCAACCTTCTTGTTGGCTACCTTCTGCAATTTCCTGCGCAAGGGTATTGCCGCGCATATAATGTTTATATTTAGTATCCCTTACTCCGCTTTCCCAGCGCTCCAAAACCCACTCCAGAAACTCATGTTTAACTTCTTCTACTGGATCCAATACACGGTCAGCGTCGTCATTCGCAGGTGGGGAAACATCCACTCCAGCGGCTAGCATAAGGGTGCGGCGCACCAGGTAGTCCCATTGCTTAAATCTGTGAGAGGGTTGCCACTTACCGTCGGATTGTTGCAAAGCCCACTCAATAAGGGATATAGAAGCTGAAACAAGTTTGTCGCTGTTGTCTGCCGCCCAACCTACTAGGTCTAGATGTTTAAACTTGCGAGTGTTCCCCACGTCGGTGCGCGCTAAGCGAATCATGACAGACCGAGTTTGTATATCACCGGCCACCACCATGTTCACACCGTTAATCACAAACATGCTACGGTTGGGTACAGTGCGCACTTCTGATTTACCTAGAATGCGGAATTCAGGCATCACGGAAGTAAGAGTTTCCGTTAGGGCGGCGCTGCGGAATTCTCCGTCGTGGTTGTCGTACACGATTACGCGCTTGCCTTTGGCTAGGACGCTGGATATCTGTTTCTCTTGTTCTTCATCACTACCCCCGCGAGTAAGTGGGCTGTTGGGGCTGCCGCCTTCCATACCAACTGCGGCAGCAATAGCGTTGGACATTACGGATTTGCCGTCCGACCACTGCGAAGACGTGATAATGTACGCTGGGCAAATATCTAATGCAGGGCGTACCACCGCGCTCAAAACGGCAGAGATAGCAGCCGCGAAGTATCTACCGTACTTTTCTCCGTGTGCGGCTTCTTCGTCTTCTACCGTGTTGCCCAATGCGAAGGGAAAATCGCAGAACAGTTCTTTCAGCACCCCTAAAGCTTCGTCAGGGTGCATACGCTTAACCGCATGTCGGCAAGCGAAGAACATTTTTAGTTCTGAGTCATAACCCCAGTTGTCTTCTATGATTCTACCGTGTCGTGTGATTAGCGGCACGTTGGATATACCCATCAGTTGCGGCATGTTACCCCGGAATGTATTGGGGTCAGCCAGTTCGGTAGCTACGGACGTAGGAGCCTTGATAAGTTGGTCTTTGTACTGCATGACCGTTTTATCTAGCACGGACTGGATAAACTGCACTTCCCGAGTTAGCCACGCTCCCATAGAAGTAGAGGATGACAGAGGGGTGATGCGAGCCATTACTGTGTCGTCAACCGCAGATTCTCTGTTGACTACTACGATTTGACCGCCCATGTTGTAGAACTTCTTGGTTTCTACCATGGCTTTCAACGTGTCGTCGAAAAGTTCGGTTTCTTTTGATGCAACCACGCGGACTTGTGGACGACCGTCAGCTTCTACGCCCGCTTTGATACGTAAAGTGTTCTTGAGCCATGTAAGATGTTTGTCATCCCATTGAGACTCTCTAAGAACACTAATACCTGCTACGTTTTCACCGGCTTCGTGAGTTTCAAACGTGTCATCGACGCCGTTCAAACGCTCTTGGATGTCTTTTTGACCGGAATGTTCAGCGATGTACGCTACCGATTTACGAGCATCTTCTCGGGAGTAACCCGCTTTGGCTAACAGGCCTGCCCAAGCTAGCATGTCGTCGTGGAACGATCCCGGCTTAAATTGCGGTACGCTATAAACCGTAGCCGCTAACAGTCTAGCCGACTCCTTGAGCTTTTCAAATGTCGCCTCTGTAATTTGTTCCAGTGGCGGGGTTTGAGCCTTGGTGCCACCTTTCCAGCAAACCAAATCCAGTCGACGCTCTTTGTCCAAAATATAGGACGGCGGGAACACCGTTTGCTTACCTGCGCTGCGAATCTCAATAGCCATACCTTTACCGGAAGGGCGTTTGAGTTCAAAAGACTGGTCTCCGACACAGCGGTACAAGTAATGTGCAAGTTGCTGAGTGTCTTTGCCGTAGTATCGACCAAAACAGCCTCCGGTTTGCGGCAAGAAGATTGACGCAGCTTCTACTAATTCTAAGTCGTCGATGTCGACATCGGTAATACCACCACTCATTTCCCCCAGCAGAATGCCGATATTGTTAAAGCCTTTGAAATCATCTTGACTGTATTTAACCTTCCCGGACGCCCAGTCTTTCTCGGTGATCTTCTTGGTGCCCGGTTGTAGCTTCAAAGGTTGCCAGCCGCGAGACACGTACTGGTTATAAAAACTACGAACGCTTTCTTGATGGTTTTCACTACTGCGAGAAGACTCCTCTAGTGCGGACAAGATTTCTTCTCGAGAAGGATCTTTGCGCGGCAGTTCCACTACGTTGGACTTCGTCATCACCGTACCCCACTTACTTGGGGGTTGATACTACGTTGAAAAACCTTCTCTAACTTAAATGACGCCATGTGTTATTCTCCAGCATACAGTTATGCGGTGTGTTTTGTTCAGATTGCGAAGGTTCGACAATCCGATTGAAACTCTTACATTATACGCCCGCCGTTCAGCGCGGGCAACACTGTTCAAAACTCTTCGGCTACCAGGTTGAGGTATTTCCCAGACTTACGAGCCTTGATTTTACGAGGGGTTGGTAATCCGAAAGCTTTTATGCGAGCATGTTCGGCTTCTTTGGGTACAGAAGCGTGACCTCGTTTTTGAAACCATTTAACAGCTTCGTTGAAGGCAAACCCGGAATACTCGCAGCAAACAAACTCATTAACCCCTACAACTACCCCTGAATCGGTGGCCGCCCTATAGTTAACCATTAGAATCTTTTTACCGGGCTGGGTACGGCTTCCAATCACTGTGTACTTTACGTCTCTTACAGATAACCATATACCACCTGGAGAAGCTAACATGGGGTCAATGTCGGTAAGCTTTTCTCCCTTCTTAGCTTCCCGCGACACAGTTCTCGGCTTAGGGGCGGCTGACACTTTTACGGTTTCTCCACCTTTTTTGTCGTACACTTCTTCCATACCCGCGCAGATACCGCCATGTATTTCCAAGTTACCTGAGAAGTCGATAACTAGGCAGTTCTCCTTACCTTCCGCCTTGCGGGTGCCGCGACCTAGCATCTGCCTCCATAGCTCTTGAGATTCAGTAGGTCGCAGACATATAATGCAATCTAGCGCGGGGAAGTTGAACCCTGTGTGTAAAGTGGACACCGAACACATCACCGGAAACTCTCCGTTCTTCCACCGTTCCAGCTTACCTGTACGGTCTTCTGTGTCAGCAACTACGAAGTCCGCCTGTAAACCTGTAGATGTAAAACACCTAGCCGCAAGATCAGCTACTGCTACAGAAGGGGCGAACACTGCGATGTGTTTGCGATGCTTGGCGATATCTTTAGTGATTTTAGCCACCATGTTCAACCACTTAACATCTTCTTGTTTTTCTACTGACTTCACATCAAACTCACCCGCTACGTGAGTCAGTTTTTCTACCTCCAAAGAATGTTCTGTTTTAACCCCAATCAACGGGCTAAGGAAACCTTCTTTGACGAGTTCTAAGACAGAAACCTCGTGGCATTTGTCGCTAAACCATTTATCCTGACCGTAAACAGGTGCTCCTCCGCGAGAAGGTGTGGCAGAAAGACCGCAGCGTTGGGCGTCGGGGAAAGCATTGAAGAATGTAGGGTAAAACTTGGCGTCGCTGTCCGGGTCAGCGCACAAGTGGGCTTCGTCGATAAGTAGCAGGTTGGGCGTAGGTATCTGCTTATTTAAAATAGGACGGTAAAGACTCTGTACACTGGCGAACAATACCGGGTGGTCTTTGTCACTACGTTCCAAACCGGCACACAACACGCCTGGTTCGATACCTGTCAAGCGTTGAAACTCTTCAGCGTTATTTTTCACTAGCTCTTGTACGTGAGTCGCTACGATGACGCGGCCACCTTTCTCTAAAACCCGACGAGACAACTCCGCAACAACTAGAGACTTACCTGCGCCGGTTGGTAGCTCTACAAGCGGATGGCCGCCGGATTTTAAACACTCCCAAGCTTTGTCGCAGCTTTCCTGCTGGTAATATCGCAACTTCATACATGTTCTCGCTATGTGTTATAGGGGTGCTCAGTATAGCGTAATCTGCGTTTTACGGCAAGTATAAAAATATTTTGCCCCCATAGCCAAAAAGGGGTTTACTTTTATGCCCCCATGAACTATACTTGTTTTCAAGGTTGACCACCTTGAACCGATAACTGATAACTTGGAAGGATCAAACATGAAAACCTACGCTACTCGCACCCAAGCTCTCCGCGCCCTCCGCAATATTGGAGACGAGGCTCTTAAGAACGCTAAGAAGCTGATTGTTGAGACGGAAGACGGAACATTCTCTTTTGATGAAGACTTGGCTGAGCTGGCTCAGTACGAAGGTGTTGTGGGTATTGAAGAGTCTGAAGAGGTCTTACCGACTGCTAAAATCGCCCCTATTGGTAAAGAAGTTGAAGGTGATCCGCATGACTACCAGTGCCCGCATTGCGGTATTGACCTGATGAACGGTGTTGGCGGCCACGGAGACGATTACACTGACGGCAAGGGACGGGTTCGCTACATTAAACATGACAAGTTCGAATATCGGTGTTTAGCATGTGAAGGTGAATTCGGAACCTCTATACATAAAACAATTAAAACCAAAGAGGGTTCAAACCGGGCTAAGAGTGAAACCCAATCCAACACTATGCGTTCTTCCATCAAACTGAATCGCACTATCGCTTGTATCGACACAGGGGGAACCTGGAAGAACGCTCACCAAATGTACAAAAACAATCCGTCATGGATGTCTTCCGGTCAACAAGACCGTCTGACTGCGGCTCTCTACGCTGCAGCTAAGAAGGGTGAGAAAATTACTGTTGAAGTAAATTCACGCAGGTTTCAACTGGTGGAGGTCTAATATGTGTTTCAACCGAGAGTATCTGAAAATGGTGTTGGTTCAAGAAGCAGGTGATGCCGAGTTTATAGATGTTTTGATGGCGTGCTGCGGCAGAGGGATGGAAATTTAAAATAACGCTTTACTTCTTTGCCCCCATGAACTATAATGGGGGCATGTATAACAAATAACGTGAAAGGTGATCCAGATGCAACTCTCTGCCAACTCTTACAAAAAGCGCAATCGTAAACAAAAGACTTGTTATTGCAAGGCTTACGCTTTCCCCCACCGCGAAGAAAGCGGTAAGTGTTACGCTGTAGAATCTGGTCCGTTTTGCGGAGAATGCGGTAAGCCGTGCGACGTATACACCGAAGACACAGGTATTGGGTCTTATGAATACTGGGGAGCGACCGGTGTGCACACTCGCATCGACTACTCTTCTAGCTGCTGCAATGCGCAACTTTACAGCGATGCATCTCTTAATAACGAGTGGGAGGTATGACCATGAGCAACGCACAACACGCGCCGAGGCCGTGGCAAGTGCACCCGGCGTCGTTTGGTATCTATCCAAGCAACACGCTGGACGTTTCGAAGCGCATCGCCACCGTGGATACATGCGCCTGCATCGAGCAGGAAAAAGCAAATGCCCGCTTGATCGCCGCAGCTCCAGAATTGCTGGAAGCTCTGGAAATGGTCATGGCGAAATACAGCAAGCACCTTGATAATTTTGCTTTCGAACAATGCCATTCCGTCATCGCCAAAGCAAAGGGGGAGTAACCGTGAACAAAATTCGCAGAACAGAACTGGCTAAACTGATGGACAGGTTGCAAGACATTCAACCGACTCTTTCAAATTTAAAGTCAGAGGTCGACGCTATTAGGGATGAAATTGAACGAATCTGTCAAGAAGAACAAGATAGTTACGATAACTTGACAGAAACGCTACAGGAATCAGAACGGGGTATCACCATGTACGAAAACGTGTCTACCCTAGAAGAAGTTTCTAGCACATTAGAAAGCTTTTACTCTAGTATCGAAGATTTTGACATAGATGACATTCTGAGTAGGATAGATGACGCAAGGGGTCAACCTTGAACACTAACAAAGTAAAGCTGGCGGTAACTGTAGCTTCAGCTGTTTTACCCGGAGGGTTTGTGCTGCTAACCGTGTACTATTTGCTCAGGAGAAAGAAGTGAACGACAGAGAAGCTGTACGTGAACTGATAAACACCTTGATTGAAATAAGAACTTTGTGTCCAAACCTGTTTCAGCCGATCAGTATTAGACACGCTAAGTGGGGTAGGACTCTGAATCGATACATAGAGCGCGAAAACTGTATTCGTGAACATTTAGAAAAAGAGGGTAACACATGAAAAACGCAGATATCAAAAAGCTGGTCGAAGAATACATCCGAGTTGATGAAGAAGTAAAACGTTTGGAGCGTAATAAGAACAAGCTAAAAGAGAGTATCATCAGCTTGGGTGAAGGTGTGCACTGTTGCAATCTGGGACATGTTAGCGTTACTTGTTCTAGCTCTAAACGCATCAGTTCAGAACTTTTAAAAGAGAAGTTTGGAGAAGATCAGCTCCAGGACTGTTATAGCGAATCACAAACTGTGACTGTCCGTATTTCATTGAAAAAAGAGGATCAATAATGTCTAAGTCTATTTTCCCAACGTATTCTCTGTCCCGTAACGATATTAAATGGGAGAAATACTTAGACGCAATGACTCCTTGGGAAAATCACGAAGGTGTTTGGTTCAAACGGGATGACCTGTTTCAGCCTCTAGGTCCTGGGGGTCCAGGTGGGTCTAAATGTCGTCAGTTGATTCACCTGATTAGTTCTCAGCGAGGGGGTAAAACCCACATTTTATCTGGGGCTAGTGTGCAGTCTCCGCAGTTACTAATGTCAACGATTATTGGAGCGCATTACGGCTTGCCTTCTAGGCTGGTTGTTTACAGTAAGCCTGAAACGGTGCTTCGGCATTCTTCTCCGCGTATCTCTGCGGGTTTCGGAGCCACTTTCGAATACGCCAGCGGTCCGTACAACCCTATTATCCAACGTAAGGTTCACGAGCTGACTAAGGACACTTCTCTAGTTGTACCATACGGTATCACGGTGGATCACTTAACGAGACCAGCGGAAGAAGTGTTAGCGTTTCATGAGGTGGGAGCGCGACAGGTAAGTAATCTACCAGAAGACGTCGTTCGTCTAGTCATGCCTGCAGGTTCGTGTAATTCTCTGGTTAGCGTGCTGCTAGGGTTGTCCAGAGACTCTAAGAATCTGAAGCAGCTGTTCACTATCGGCATCGGCCCTGATAAGATGGACTGGGTGAAATCTCGTTGTCAGGTTATGGGGATTGATCTAAACCGGTTCCAGTTCGAGTGGCGTCATCACAGTCTACATGACACGGGGTTCTCTTCTTACAGCGAACATATGAAAGAAAGTTTTGACGGTATTGACTTCCACCCTGTGTACGAAGGTAAAATGTGGCGCTGGCTGAAAAACAATGAGCCTATTACGGGTAACGGTAAAACCGGGTTTTGGATCGTAGGGTCTGAACCTAGTCCGTCGGCTATGGAGAAATTTTTCACCCATGCAGAAAATTTGGAGTATGTATGATTTACGAGTTACATATCCGTAGAGGGGTATTAGTAAACACTGACCCGCAGCGGCGATGTTATGACGGTTGCCACTTTTCCAGCCGGGTCGATTGGTCAGATTGGGAGCGCTGGATGGATTACCCTAGTTTAGAAAAAGCGGAACACGCCGCTAAGCTTTTTGCTAGGGAAGACCAGCAGTTCAAAATTGTAACCAAAGAAGAGGAGTTAGCTTGAAAGACTATCGCGCAAAAGAAAACCGGGTAGAATACTTTACCGATCTGTACCGTATGAACTTGCAGCACGGAGTGATGCCGGGTCTAGTTTATTTGTATATGCCTAAATTAGCCGAACGTTATGGCTGGGATGCGGAGCAAAAGTTGTGGTTTGCGTTTTTGAATGGTAACACTCAGAACCCTATCACCTCTTTGCGTATCATGCAAGAGTTCCCTACGCCTGTTACTAGTGACAAAGATCTAAAGAAGTTCACGGATTGGTTCAACGCTAACTGGGAAACTTTGTCTTTTGATACCGATCGCCGTTACCAGAAAAAAGAACTACCTCTTTCGGTTCAGTTTTATGGGGGTCTGGTGGAGCTGTACGGTTCTCAAGAAAAGTTGCTAACTGGTTCGTTCTCAGAACTGTGGGACAGGGTTATTTCTAAGTTCCATAGCTTCGGAAGGTTGGCGACTTTCTCATATCTTGAATACGTCAAGATCATGGGTTTCGGAGCAGAATGTGACAATCTGTTTCTGGAGGACAAATCGGGTAGCAAGTCTCATCGTAACGGGTTACTGTTTCTGCTAGGTTTGGACCACTTGGTTTGGGATAAACGTATGGGAGAGGCTTCACACGACGGTAAGTATGGAAATTTTCACCGTATGTGTGAATGGCTCACTAATAACGCGATGTCTTATTTGCAAAATTGCGAAATTGAACACAAAGACGCAGGCTTTTTCACGTTAGAGTCGCAATGTTGCCAATTCAAAAACGGGTTTTTCCGTCGACGCTACCCCGGAGTGTATGCTGACATGGCGTGGGACCGTATTAAATGGTATGAAGACAGAGACATGGGGGATCTGACGAAAGTGTTCCGACAGATTAGAGAAGACAATCTACCAGAATGGCTAAGGATGGAATGCGAAGACAATGCTTTTAAGTACCTTAACCACGTAAACAAACGCGCTTCAAAGTTCGCAGACACGGGTGTTCCGTTCCGCGCTGAATATTTCATGTAAGGATAAATAAATGTCTAACACTAAAATCGTAAACCTGCGAGGAACTTCTGGGTCCGGTAAATCTACTGTAGTGTTTACCCTAATGAAGAACTTCGAAACTCAACCTTTGTCTGGGAAAGACGGTAAGATCAAAGGGTATGTTGTAGATGCATCGGAGGTCGGTATCACTAAACCTATCTACGTTATCGGGCGGTACACCACCGCCTGCGGAGGTCTGGACACGGTGCCGACCCAAGTAGACGCCGCTGAACGAGCGGTGGCGGCTTATAATCTAGGCGGTCACGTGCTGTGTGAAGGGTTGCTGTGTTCTGCCGCCGGACCTAAGGGTGCTCTAACTATTGCTCTGCAGAATACAGGGGCTGCAGTTTTCGCCATCATGGACACACCTCTAGAAAAATGTATTGAACGTGTGCAAGAGCGTCGCAAAATTCGCGGAGATGAGCGCCCGCTAAATACTAAGAACACCCGTGACAAATGGACGCAGACTATGAGCACGGCCAAGTCTCTGTCGGCTTTGGGGTACAATGTGGTAAGTGTTAATCACGAGAACGCTTACGAGGACGTGTTGAACATTTTTCGCCAAGCGGAAGCACGATCATGACTCATTTCAACCGCCCGTCTCCGGGTCGCCCGTCGGTGGAGGACGTATGCTACTGGGTGTATGAAAGAGAAGTTATACGTATCCAAAAAGAACGAGGATTACCAGCGCCCTGGACAGAAGACCCAGTGTTACGTGATTACCGTTTTTGCAACGTAAAGCGTCGTGACGATAAGGTCAGCCGCTGGTTGATCGACAACGTGTATAGCAAATACCTAGAAGGCGATTTGTGGTTTATCGCGGCGATTGCTAGGTATGTTAATTGGCCGCCGACCATCCTACGTCTATTAGAGGAAAGAGTGTTACCCGAGCAGGCAGAAAAATTTGACCCTGAAAAGATGTCAGACACTATTAAAAGTATGGCCGCCGACGGGGTTAAAGTTTGGGGTTCAGCTTACATGATTTACCCCGGTCGCGACAAAGGAGTAAGCAAAGCAGACACGATCGCTTCCAAGTTTCTGCTACCTTTAGCCCGAGACGCCGAAACGATTCGATCAGCAGTCAGGAAAAACAGCGTGGAGGCAGTGACCAACTGCTTAACTGGTTATCACGGTTGGAACACTTTCTTGTCGGGTCAAGTTAGCGCTGATCTAACTTACTTTGAACCCTTTAACGCTGCGTCTGATATCAATACTTGGGCACCTGTTGGTCCAGGATCTACCGAAGGGTTGAATATCCTGTTTGGTCGCCCTAAAACCTCAGCCTGGAAGCAAGAAGAGTTCAATAAGCGGCTTCAGTGGGTTAAGTCGACATTGGAAGACAATATCGCGCTGAAAGGGTTGACCTTACATGACGTGCAGAATGTTATGTGTGAAATGTCTAAGTACTGGAAGGCTATCCAATCAGAAGCCAAACCTAAGCGTTTGTACCAACCTGAAACTAACTTTTGAAAGAACATATGGAAATAACTGCAACTAACGCCAATTCTATGTTTTCAGACATGTTCTGGAAGCTTCACATTTACGGAGTTAAGGCTGACTCTCGTAATGGGCCTGTGGTTCGTATTATGGAACCCGTATTAACCACAGTGTTAAATCCTAGGGAGAGGGTGCTTTTTCACAAGGGTCGAGACGCCAATCCGGTGTTCCATTTGATGGAAAGTGTTTGGATGCTGGCTGGTAGGAACGATGTTGCTTTCCCTGAGCTGTTTAACTCTCGTATCGGGCAATATTCAGACAATGGTGAAACCTTCAATGCTGCATACGGATACCGGTGGCGTCACCATTTCGGGTTCGACCAGTTGACGGCGGTGATCACCCAATTGCGAGCCAGCCCGTCTACCCGTCAGGGCGTTGTGCAGATGTGGGAAAGCTCAGATCTAGTCAAGGAAACCAAGGACAAAGCGTGTAATACGCAGTTGATCTTTGAGGTATCTAATGAGAAGCTGAATATGACTGTCATTAATCGTTCCAACGATGCGTGGTACGGTTACGCAGGGGCTAATATTGTGCATTTTACGGTGCTACAGGAATTTGTAGCTAACGCTGTTGGTGTCGATGTCGGACTGTATCGTACTTTTAGCACCAATTTACATCTGTACACTGAAATGTACGGGGCGACTAAATATTTAGAAACTCCACCGCTATCAGAAGACTACGACATGTATCGTTACGGTGAAGTTGAACCTTACCCGTTGGTAGAAAACAATGAATGGGTTCAATGGTTGCGAGATGCTGAAAAATTTTGCGAAAACCCATTCGCCGAACCAGACTATAATTGCCGGTTTTTTACAGAAGTGGCGTATCCTGTGGCAATGGTTAGCAAGGTTCGCAAAGAAAAAACCGGAAACGGTATGGAGTGGGTCAATCGCATTGTCGCTTCTGATTGGAAGATGGCTGTCGCTGACTGGGTCGAGCGTCGTGAAAACGCTAAGAGGGGTGAAAAGTGAAAGATCAGTTGGGATTTCTAGTTGACGGAGCCAATGTCAGACGCTACCACACTATACCTACACTAATTCCGGAAACCGTCGGGCATCATTCCCACATGGTAGCGTTGTTAGTTTTTATGTTGGTGGAAAATCCTTCAAAAAATTTAATCTTCGCGGCTCTCGTACATGACCTAGCAGAACATCAAACAGGAGATATCCCGTCACCTAGTAAACGTCGTTTTGGCATAGGTGAGCAGGTTAATGAGGTAGAAAGTATCCTGCTTGAGGAGTCCGGTTGGGGGTATGAGGAGCTTACGAACGCCGAGTGTCGCGCTCTAAAAATAGCTGACTTAGCTCAAGGGGCTATGTATTCGGCGGAAGAAATTCTGAGGGGTAACTCAAGAATGAAATCGGTTTTTGACCGATACATTAGCTACGCGGAAGACTTGATGCTGTGCGGGGCGGAAACAGAACTTTTTAACCAAATCAAGGATATGCTAAAATGAGTATTGAAAATAAAGTTGAACAGGTTGACGGGGATCACTATCAGGCGGGGTCCGGCGGGGTGCAACACTGGGATTATTGCGTTGGCGCCAACGTAGGTTATCTAGAAGGTTGCGCTACAAAGTATCTATGTCGGTGGCGTAAGAAAAACGGCTTGACGGATCTAAAAAAGGCTCGGCATTTCGTTAAGAAGCGTATCGATAGCGTGCAACAGGGTACAGGGGCTGTGAAAGGTGTAAACATTAAAGACGGCATGTTCAACAGGTTCATTTCAGATAACGGTATCCCGGCCAAAGAGAGGGGGCTGATCAATGTTATTATGCATTGGAAAAGGCTGGATCAACTCATAGAGACTTACTACGGGTTAAACTCTATGATCCATGAGATCGAGTTAGAAAAAGCCCGTGGTATTGAAGATAAAGAAGGTGAGCCAACTTCAGCCTACGTAAACCAAGATGCCTAATACTATTGTTTTTGACACTGAGATTCTAGGTGGACGCTTCCTGTTCAAAGGTAGAGTACTAGAGAACCGCAACCTTATAAGTATATGGAGCAATGAGGATGGGTGTATCTCTAAGTTGAGAGATGTCATGAATTCTGGGTGCCTGTTTGTGTCTTTCAACGGTATAAAGTTTGACATACCTATTATTTCGGCCGTGATGTGCGGTAAAGATATCAAGACGGTAAAAATGATAGCTGACAGTATCATTAAGCAAGAGATGCAGCCTTGGGAAGCGGAAAGAAGATTCGGTCTACCGCCTCTAAAAGTAGACCATATAGATCTAATAGAGGTGGCTCCTTCTTTCGTAGGGCTAAAAACTTACATGGCTCGCATGCATTCTACGTGGTTGAGAGACTTACCGTTCCCCCATGACGTAGAATCGCTAACGGAAGAAGAGTTCCAGCTTATAGGTCGTTATTGCGAGAATGACTTAGACGGCACGGAAGAACTGTTCAAACATCTAGAGGACCAATTACTACTTCGCTTGGAAATGTCTAAAATGTACAACGTTGATTTGCGAAGCAAGTCAGACACCCAAATGGCGGAAACGTCATTTATTCAAAAGCTGAACATCAAACGTGTTAAAAAATCAGTACCGTACACTATCAACTACAAGATGCCTGACTATGTAAACTTTGAAGCTGAACACCTTCAGGAATTAGCTTGTAAAATGCAGAACCACGAGTATTTGATGAATATGGCTACCGGGCACGTTATTCTACCTGACTTTTTAAAGGACAAAGTATCTTTGAATAAAGGGTTGTACCAGCTTGGTGTCGGCGGTATACATTCTACGCATGATAAAAAGGTTTGTCACGTATCAACAGATGACTGGGTTGTCACTGATATTGACGCGGCTTCGTATTACCCCACTATCTGGGTAAAATGGGGTAGCAAGTTGGAAAATACAGATCAAGCCTTGACTGAAGAATATAGTAAAGTGTACCACCGTCGTCTAGAAGCCAAAAAACAAAAAGATAAAAAGCTTGCTGAAAACTTGAAAGTGCCTATCAACGGTACTTTCGGTAAACTGCTGAGCCGGTACTCACCTTTGTACAATCCTGAACTCGGACTCTTCATAACTTTGACCGGCCAGCTGACGTTGTTGAACCTGATAGAAAAGTTAGAGAAAATAGGCGCGACAGCTTTGTCAGCCAATACCGACGGTATAGCTATGGCTTACCCTAAACATCTAACGTCTAAAGTAGAAGACGTTGTTTCGGAGTTTTCAAAGCTAACAGGGTACGATTTCGAATACACTCCGTACAGAGTATTAGCCATGAAAGACGTTAACAATTATTTAGCGGTTAAAGCGGATCGCACGGTAAAAGCTAAAGGTATTTACGCGGACGCATACGCCGAAACATCCATCGAGAAGCTAAAGAAAAACCCGACTTCTAAAGTTTGCGCTTATGCTGTTGGGCAATGGCTTGCTCATGGTACGCTGTTCGGGGACACTATACGTGACGCCCCCTTTACCGATTTCATATCGGCTCGGAACGTCACAGGGGGCGGGGTACAAGGTGAAGAATACCTGGGTAAAGTTGTCAGATGGTATCAAACCACGGACAAAACGTTACCGGGTATAACCTATGGACCTGGTAAAAAAGAAGGTGACAGGGTTGCAAAGACAGAAGGAGCTAGGTCTTGTATGGTCTTAAAAAATAAACAAGCCCATCCGGCAGATTTGGACTATACTTGGTACCTTAAAGAAGCCATATCTATAGCAATTAACGTCGGATGTTCAGCTTACCTTTCTCCAGAAGAGCTGGCTTTAGTGGAGAAACCGGCTAAGGTGAAACGCCAAAGAAAGGTGAACCAGTGAATAGATCAACCGTATGGGTCGTATACAACGATTCTCGTAAGAACATGTCTGCCGCTGAAAAGTTTGGCAACCTGAAAGACGTGTTTTCTTCTGTCGGTAAAATTTACAACGGGGACAAGCTGATAAGTCACGCTAGAAACACGTTGAAAGATTGGAAACATGGGGACCACTTGCTTATGGTGGGTGATCCGACTCTTTGCGGTATTTGTGTAGCTATTGTGTCTGAAATGGAAGGAGAATTGAACATTCTACGCTGGGACCGTATAAATTTCGACTACACCCCGCTAAAGCTAGTATTTTAAAGTTTTACACAGCACCACTGACACGGTATCGCACCGTGTATAACTATAGGAGTAATCATGAGTAACTGGAAATCCAACCTTGTTGTTGGTAAGCAAGAGCTTCCCCCTCGTATCTGTTTGTACGGAACCCATGGTATCGGTAAAAGCACGGTAGCTAGCATGTTCCCTAACCCGATCTTCATTTCCACAGAAGACGGTATTGACGGCTTGGATGTTACGAGTTTTCCTCGCGCTAAGCACGTTAACGATGTCGTAGAAAACATCAAAGTTTTGATCAAAGAAGAACACGATTTCAAGACAGTCGTCCTGGACACCGTGGACTGGCTGGTTGAACCTTTGATTATTGACGACGTAGAAGCCTCTCATGAAGCTAAAGAGTTGGCTTACGGTAAAGGTCAAGTTCTAGTCGCAGAAAGCTTTCGAGAAATTCTACAGGGTATGGACACTCTCCGGCGCAAGCGTAACATGAACGTGGTTCTTCTGGCTCACGCTAACGTGGTTAAGTTCGAGTCCCCGATGACAGAACCGTACGATCGCTACCAGCCTAAGCTGCCTAATCGATGCAATGCCTTGTTGCAAGAATGGGTTGATGTGCTAGGTTTTGCCGCATTCAAAGTGGTTATCAAAAAGTCAGACGCAGGTTTTAACAAGGAAGTTACTCGCGGGGTGTCTACTGGTGAGCGACTGTTACACTTGGTTGAAAACCCGGCCTTTCTGGCTAAGAACCGCTATGCGTGTCCCGACAATATCGAGTTGTCGTACGAAGAAATCATCAAAGTAATCCCTGTTAAAGTTTAAGGAGAAGTAATCATGGCAAAATTTGGATTTGATGTTACTGAAGTTGAAGTTTCTGAGCGTGGTGATTTTGAAGTTATGCCAGAAGGTGAGTACACTTTGAAGGCTACCGAAGCTGAGATGAAAAACACTAAGGCTGGTGATGGTAAATACCTAGCGGTCACTTTTGAAGTAGTTAAAGGCGAACACGCAGGGCGTAAAGTTTGGCAAAATTTCAATATCTTTAACCCTAACGACAAGGCTGAAAAAATCGGTCGAGAACAGGTTGCAGGGTGGGCTCGAGCTTGTGGTAAACCTAATGCGTCGGATTCTGACACTTTGTTGGAGCGTTCGTTTCAGTGCGTGTTGAAGGTTGAAAAGGGTTCGGGTGGTTATTCGGACAAGAACCAGATTAAATCTTTCTTGACCAGTGGTAACGATGCCGGAACAGAAAAACCCGCATCTAAGAAAGCTTCGGAAAAAGCAGAAGTCGAAAAAGATGACTCACCTGCGCCGTCGGCTAAGAAGAATCCCTGGGATTAACTAATTAGCTGCGCATGCCGGCTCTGCGCATTACAAGTCCCCGGACGATACGATAACGTCTAACTAAAGGTTAACACATGGTGGCTATACCTAAACCTGAAACATCCATCGCAGATTCCATTTATGAAGCTATTGAAAAACGAGAAGAAAAAGAGTTACGTCTTTCTCGCATAGGGGCTTCCGGTATTGGTGGGTCATGCTTGCGAGAAATATGGTATTCTTGGCGGGTCTACGACGATAAGAAATTTGATGGCCGCATGTTACGCCTGTTCCAAACCGGACACTTACAAGAAGATCGTATCCTGTCTGATTTAAAGCTTGCTGGATACACTGTTTGGGACAGAGACGACAACGGTGAGCAGCCTACTTTTACAGATGAAACAGGGCATTTTGTAGCAAAGCTGGATGGGGTTATCAAAGGTGTTCCAGGTTCAGAAAAAACCCCGCACGATCTGGAAATAAAGACACACAGCCTCAAAAGTTTCGATGACGTAGTAAAGAAAGGTGTAGAGGTGTCTAAACCTTTACACTACGCACAGATGCAGGCGGGTATGATGCTGTCAGATGGATCCCTAAAAAGGGCTTTGTACGTGGCGTTATGTAAAAACGACGAAAGATACCACGTGGAGAGAATCAGAGAAGATCTTCCCGCCCAAGACGTTATACGTAAAAAAGTTATCAAGCTGGTGGAAGCCACTATACCACCTGTTGGTATCTCTGCCGATGGTAAATCCTTTGAATGTAAATGGTGCGACATGAAGGCTGTGTGCTTGGGAGAAAAAGAACCGATCGTAACTTGTCGTTCTTGCCGGTTTTCTGTAGTGGGTAAAACCAACGGTGAATGGTTGTGCGGTAACACTGGGGCTGTTCTAACTAATTCTGAGCAGCTCAAAGCGTGCGAAAGTTACGAGGTTCTGTCATGATAGTTATAGGTGTTGATCCAGGGTTGAGCGGGGCGGTTGGCGTATTGAAAGATGGGCGGTACGTATCTGTTGCCGATATACCAGTTATGCACAAAGGGTACGGTACAGTTAAAACAGAAGTAGATGCGGCAGGTTTGTACCGGCTAATTCAATCTACAGTTGATTCGAAAGAAGCCTGCGAGATAGCCCTAGAAAGAGTTTCGGCCATGCCGGGTCAGGGATCTTCTAGTATATTCAGCTTTGGTGACACTTACGGAGTCTGTCGCGCTGTGGCTGCGGTTTCAGGATTACCCTTAAAGTTAGTGACACCAGCTTCTTGGAAAAAGCATTTCACACTCACTTCTAACAAAGAAGAGTCTAGATCTAAGGCTATCCGCTTGTTTCCAGGTGCGCCGTTAGAACTAAGGAAGCATGCCGACAGAGCCGAAGCGCTGTTAATAGCCCGCTATGTTTGGGAAACAGAGTACGCTTGAACTAAAAATAACGCTTTACTTCTTTGCCCCCATGAACTATAATGGGGGCATGTATAACAAATAACGTGAAACAGAAAGGAATTAATCATGGACTGGTTATTCTGGCAAGCGCTTATCTGGACATGTACGGACGACCCGTGCATCAGTTTCAAGAAGCGCGAGGTGGTGCCGATGTGTGTTCGACATGAGGTTAAGTTGACCTGCGAAGAGGCTGATGCGTTCGACAAAGACGAGCGCCCGCTCGAAGAGAAGCGTGCCGTGCTGCGCACCCGTCTGGACCCGAAAGCACCATGGATGTATCACGAACGATTCGAGGTGCAGAAATGAAAAAGAAGATATGGATCGCTGTGGGTGTCGTTGTATGGACACTACTCGTGGGGTTCGTCAGTTACTCCTACGGAAGCTATGAGCAACGGTATCTGGAAGTTCAGGAATGTCATGCAGGAGATGATCGTGGTCGTATTTGAGAGGATTTCCACAGCGATGGAAAATTACAAGTATCTGAAGAGTCGGAACCAGTCCGAGGCGTTCAGCCGGTCGGGTCTTGATGTGGTACTGAAATCGTTCGTTAAGCTGGTCACGTACCTTCTGACGATTGTTGTCGGTATCTGGTGGTTGTCCGACCAAGCGAATGCGCTGGAAGTGAAGGTGTTGAGTTCGCAGGAAAAGTACGTCAAGGAACTCGAAGGAGTACTGGCGACGTGCTTAGGTGAGCGAGAGGGTGTCATCACCATTGGAGATGACGTATATTTTTGTAAAGCTGTTGCAATCGGGGTGAAGAAATGACTAAGGTGACGATCAGTGATGCCGCCAAAGCCTTGTGCGCCCTTGAGGAAGAACGCAAGAAGTTGTGGGAAGAGGCACAAGAAGTCAGTCACGCTCAGTGCAAATTGATGGCGGATACGTCGTGCGAGATGCTTCGATTGTCGGGTAAACATGCCGTGATTCTTGACCGGATGATGAAACTGGATGACGTATCTGTCGAGATTCGTAAGAAGTTGGTGAGTCTATGAAATTACATAAGATTGATAACTACACTGTGACTACGACCGTAGGCGAAATGGTTGCAGAATTGATGAAGTTCGACCAATCAGCCTATGTGTTCACTGAAGGGTGTGATTGTACGGGCAACGTGGTCAGCGTCATGCTTTGTTCCGACGGGACTGTTCTCATTGAGCGCGATGGGTGGGTAGTTAAGCAGGCCGGGATATTTGAATGGCCCGCTGATGATAAAACCATGGATGCTGACTGGCAGGAGGTTGCATTCATAAAGTCGTGGGCAAGAGAAGGTTCTAACGCCGAATTAAAGGGCGGGCTTTAGCCCGTCCGCTTTGAATGTGGAGTTAGAAGGCAATGAATAGACCTGAGCGAATTTACAACGTGAGCCAGACGCAATTGAGCGTTGCGAAGTTTTACGGTGGATGCAAATTCAACGGTGCGGATTACCACTATGACGCCGAAAGCGACACGCTGACGAGGATGGACATTTGGAAAGCGCGTATTGCAAGCAGCAAGGAAGATGCCGCGAAAGCCGCAAAGGCCGAACGCGAAAAATGGATGAAGGCGCAGCAGAGTTTTGCTGCCTTCTAACGCTTGAATTAACCGGCGCCGGTAGGCGTCCGGTTGAATGAACTGTTAGAAGGCCGGCTGATAAGGAGATTTGAATGTACTCAAGAATCAACAACAACGTATTTTTCCTGCTGCCGGCAATTGCGGTAGGAGTCGATACAGACGGGCAGTATTTTGTAGAGGTTGCGTTTTTTAACATTGCAATTGGCTTTGGGAGGACTGAGTAATGTGTGATTACCAAGGCCATGAATTTGGAGCGATCTACCCTGACAGCGTGTGCATTGACGGGTTTTTGTGGGATGCCGACAGCGGTGACGCTTGCGGCGACGGATGGTGCTACACGAATGGCGGCGAAATACCCTGCCCGCAGTGCAACGCGGATGCCTATGCCGAGCATGTTCGCAGTGATGACGACTTGCCTTCTAACGCTTAGGTGATGGGCGCGAGGCTTGCCGAGCGTCATCATCGACCGGAGTGTTATCGACCAAACTACGAAAGGAAAAAGAATGTTACGACTTTTGAAGCGAACCGCCGAGACAGCAGTAAAGCTGCCGTTCGCAGCGGCATGGGATTTTATTTCGCTCGGCAACATGGGCGAAGGCACCAGCACAGGCAAAGTGCTGCGCGAACACGAAGCGAAGAAGCAGCTTGATGATATTGCAGAGATCATTGATCGGGTGCGCGAGATTGGGCGATAACGCTTAGGTAAAGGGCGCTTGCTTGCAAGCGTCCGCTTTGACCGGAGTGTTATGCGAATTTACTGGAGAACGATATGACGAAGTACAGAAAAAAGCCCGTAGTGATCGACGCTATTCAATGGACAGGAGCTAACCGCCAAGATGTTGCTGATTTTTGTGGCGATGATGTTTTGACGCCGATTGAGGCATTCAAGCCGTTTCAGGTTGGTACGCTTGAAGGGTTACACACAGCCAGCGTAGGCGACTGGATTATTCGTGGCGTGAAGGGGGAACACTACCCGTGCAAGCCTGACATCTTTGAGGCGACGTATGAAGTCGCATAACGCTTAGGTAAAGGGCGCTTGCTTGCGCGGCGCATTTAAGGAGAGTCACATGGGATGCTTTATTAAAGTGCCACTGGAAGAAGTGCAAACGTATAAAAACGGTTTTGTTTGCATGACTAATAAGTGGTGGTTAGTTGAGGACGGGTGCGTGCTTGGGTACAAGATATACGGCGAGAAAAGTAAGCTACGCCCAAGCCCACAGTGCAACCCAGACAAACGATTGATTGAGATGGTGCTGAAACGTAACCCGGAACAGACGGCGGTATTTTTAGACGTTGCATACTGGTGGCCGGATAGTGACGCCTAACGCTTAGGTAAAGGGCGCTTGCTTGCAAGCGCCCGCTTTGACCGGAGTGTTATACCCGGCGCAACTACGGAGAAAGACATGGAGCGACTGCAATACCCAATGAACCACGAGTGGCATGTAGCCATAAACCGGCACCACGACGGCAAGATTGGCTCGCCGGACTGGAAGCGCTGGATGTACGAAGCGAAAACGATGGCCGATGAAGTGCCGCGCATGGTGCTGTTGTTTGGAAAGGAGCGGCGTGGAGAACTGGCGACAACGCACAAGCAATGCTCGATGCAGCCAGCGGTGCCCGTGGAAAACAACCACCTTAAATGCTGCCTTGGCGTGAAGTGCGCGGAATGCCCGCAGCTTCTGGCGCTGGAGAAGATGGAGCGCGTAACGCCAGAAGAAATTGACACGGCGAAAGCATGGACATGTACGGCGCACATTGCTTCCGAAGGCGGCGACATGATGGGCGAAGGCTATTTGCTCGATGTGACCGACCGCATGTTTTGGGACAACGTTTGCGAGAGCCTGAGCCAAAGTGACGAAGGGTATAACGCAAAAATCATCGGTGAGCGTAGCGAGTCCGATGGATTGACGGGTTAGCCGTGCGCCCGATGAAAGCACGGAAACGGAAAAGGACATGAACATGCAAAAAACGACGATTGACAAGATGGTTGATAAATTCCTTGGCTGGAAATTGCCAAAGGACTTTGGGCCGGATGCGGGCATTTCGTTTAAGCCTACAAAACCTTACGAGGGTGATGAACTTGGGAATTCTTGGTGGCCGGTTGGAACGAACCTTCTGACCGCAGACCAAGCGCGGCAGATGTTTGAGCACTGTATGGACGAAGAACCATGCACCAGCCAACAGCCTGGCCCGCACGCGGCGCTGCCACCGCACCAGCAGCGCGTATTGGCCGAGAAGACAGAGCTTGACGAAAAAGCTACCGCGCTCAGCAACTTCATTGGGCACAGCGCAATATTTGAAACGCTCGACGCAGCAGAGCAGGAGAGACTGAAAGAGCAGAACGACGTGATGTGGCAATACTCAGAGATTCTCGGGAAGCGCATCGCGGCATTCTGATTCGGGGGCCGTCATCGGTTCAGGCTGGTGACGGCTAACACATAGTAGACGACACCTGTCCGGTTTGACCCTGAAACCGGACACGAAAGGATGACGATGGATAAGAAAACAATCGAGCGACTGGCTGTGGAGTCTGGTTTTCCAGAAGCGTGGATTACGTACACAGGTACGTTTTCGTGGGAAATGTTTTACAAATTCGCCGAGGCTATTGAAGAAAACGTAAAGCAGGCTGGCGGGAATGGTAAAGCGGAGCCAGCATCACACCAGAAAACGGATGATGCGGCGAAGTGGTACGAACAGGAAGGAGGGTTAGAGGATGGACATTGTTGAAAGCCTATTTGACGAAGCGCAAGACAATCCTGATTCGTTGTATTGGAAAGCAGCCGAAACCATCGAACAGCTACGCCAGCAACTCGCCGAGCGCGACCGGGCTGTGAGTTTGCCATCGCCCTCCGCGCAAAAGCAAAGGAACTGAAACCGTGAGCAGCCCAAAACATTGCAAGTGCGGCGCTCGCGGTCGATGTACCGACAGCCGAGAAGAGCAAAATCTTTTTTACCGTCGGCGGTATGAATGCAAGTCGTGTAACGCACGGTGGAAAACCTACGAACTCCGCATTGATGTGTTCAATGGCGAAACGATTTATGACTCTCTGCGTCGATGGCTTGGCGCTATTTAGGATTCCATGAAAGTCACGGCATGTTGAATTATTGTCCTTGGGGAAAAGATGACGCTTGACGTTTGTGAAACAAGTGTTATACTGATTGAACTATAAACGTTAGAGGAAACAAATGAACACTTTCCAATTCATCCGCCAATGGGCGGAAGACCGTAATCTGATCAAAGGTTCCAACTCCCGCGCTCAAATGCTCAAGTTGATGGAAGAGATGGGTGAACTGGCTACCGGGATCAATAAGAACAATCCCACTGAGATTGAGGACGGTATTGGTGACTGCGTGGTCGTCTTGACGATTCTCGCCGCACAGAATGGTCTGACCATCGAAGACTGCATCATGACCGCGTACCACGAAATCAAAGACCGCAAGGGTCGAATGGTGGACGGTGTCTTTGTCAAGGAGGCCGTGTGAAGCGACTCTATCACTCCGAGGTCTTGCGGAAGGACGTAAAGTCTCAATTCGGCGGGGCAGATCGCTACTTCGCCAACATGTTGTTCGGACCTGTGAATCCCCTGATTCGTCGTAAGCATGATGACGTTCCTGCACTTCCTATCAACATTCCTCATGAGGCATGTGTTCTCGGGAATAAGACGAGTGCCGACAATCGACGGAAGAACGCCAATATCCGAATGATGGCACTGGTGGATAAGAAGGGTGTCGTTACCTCCACCGATGTCTGCGATGCGAAGTTGTATGTCTCGATTGTGGGTGCCCTTGTCGTCCTGAAGCGCATGGAGTGCGATGGGCTACTGGTACGTGTCGGTACGGACGAAGACGGTCGTATTCTGTTCGCAAGGAAGCCGAAATGAGCGAGTTCGACCCCAACACCACATGGGCTGGTCGCATCATCGACACCTACGTCCAAGAGGACATTGTGGAACAGATCAGTGTCAAGGCTCGGGAGCTACTGAAGACGCGATATTCAATCAAGTCACCCGACACCATCGCACTCGTATTTGCTCGGATGGCTGGCGACAAGAAGATTTGCCTTGAGATCGCACAGTCCGTGACCTTTGATGCCCCATTGACATGCGGGATGCGTGTTCATGAGTATGTGCGTCGCTACGTGTTTGAACGAGCAATGAAGGAAGCGACCGAGATGTTCGAAAATGGTGAGGTCATATAATGTCTTGCGAATGTTCAGCTTATCGGTTTCCCCATCGTGTCACCGCGCAATCGTGGGGTGTATGTGCCGGTTGAAGATCACCCTACTCACAGTCTCACCCGTGTCGCCTTTGACAAGCCTTATGGGTGTAGTAATACTGTTCGATCTGGCGGCTATTGGGCACCCGAACGGCGGTACTTCCCGGACGGGCGCTTCGATATTACGAATGTCTGGATCGAGAACCGTATGAGTAAAGAGTGTCGTTATGACTTGTCTGAATCAGATAGTCGCTGTGGCACCTGTGTCCGCAGAGGGCAAGGTGCTTCTTATAATCAAAAACTTAGGAGCAATAATGGCTGATCTTGCAGATATTTCTGGAGAACGCATGGAAGTAGAAGAGGAAATGCGGAGGCGTCGTATCACCCCGCCACCTCTTCCCGCAATAGGTGTTTGTTACTACTGTGACACGTCTGTCCCAACGGGTCACAGGTTCTGCGATGCTGATTATCGGGACGGTTATGACTACGAACAGAAACGGAGGAAGTGATGAATTGGGAACAACTGGAATTCGACTTCAATGAACCCGCTGAACCCGAAGAGGTGGTAAATGAGTCGGAATGATGTGACAGGTGACGAGATTCGCTCCAAGGGTTCTACGGAGAGGTATCGTAAGGGGTGGGATGCTATCTTCGCGGAGCCATCTAAAGAACCCGTGGTTGTTGAAGATATTATTACAGCTAACGTTGTATTTCCCGATAACGGAGAAAAAGAGAACAGTAAATGAAAGAAGAAGAACGCGATCGCCTATTAGATATACTGAAATCAGCACCAGATGAAGTGCTAATTAACGCGGTGTTAGAGATGAAAGCTACTCGTCAAAGGTTAAAAGAAGACCTGGACCTAGCGTTCAAATATTTCGGCAACGGTAAACCTAAAGACTCTGTTCCGCCGGTTATAATGGTCTCTAAGGTGGAACAGAATATTCAGAACTCTATTTCTACGTCCTCTAATAACATTAAGCCTCCGGGCGATGCTGCCGCTCGAATCGGATCTGAAACCGAAAACCTAGTAACCAGATACCTGAAAGATGGACCCAAAGATGTAGACAAGTTAGCGTTAGTTTTAGCTAGACCTATAAAACTTACTGAAAGCCTTCTAGCTCGCTTATGGGATAAAAAAGTAGTAAAATACGACGGAGAAAAATATTATATTTAAAGACGCAACCAGGGGTTAACACCCCTGGTTTTTGCGAGCTTATTTTCTTTTCTGGTTGGTCGCAGATGTTGCCGCGGTTACAACGGGTACGTGACTTAACGGGCCGGCATACCTAGCCAGTTGACCCAAACCCTTAGCCACCTCACCCACCACTCTAGGGGACTGTGAGGCCGCGATAGTTGCACCTAGAGCCGGATTTACTAAGTACCCACCAATAGCCCCGGCACCACCTAGTGCCCCCCCTAATCCTCTAGGTGACCAAGAACTTAAAGCTTGACCTGCCAGAGAAGGCATTAGCTGGTTAGCCCCAGAAGATTCCAAATTCTGAGCTAGCTTCATTCGTTGCCCGTAATTAGTGTTAGCGTTGTTACGCATAATGGATTGCAATTTGCGTAACGCAGTGTCAGAAGAAACTCGACTACCTAGAGATAACCCTTTTTCTATTTCTGAAATCAGACTAGAAGCGTCGCTGTAATCTTTCATAACCTTAGAATACGTTGGTGCTTGATTTACTATTTCGTCCTTGACCGCGTTGTATAAATCTCGCCCAACTTTTAAAGCGGTTTTTTCTTCGAACGGTATACCTTCTAAGATAGCCCCCACGCGTTGCTTTAGGGCGTCTAACCCTTCTGGAGTGTGAAACTCCTTAGGGTCCAAAGACTTCCACTTGCCGATTTCATCAGCTACGTCTTGGTATACTTTGGCCGCTCTTTCATTTTTAACTTGACCCTTGTAGGATATAATGTCTTTGGCTCGACTTAGAGCCTCATCTACCCCTGTAAAACCTAGTATGCTCTTGTCGCTAGAAATATCAGCTATACCGGAGCGATATAGTTCTGACTTTTTGCGACCCATGTCGGCTACGTTTTTACGCGCCATATCTAAAACATCTTCTACGTTAGCTTTACCTCTCATGTTTTCGGTAAATTGCTCCAAAGCTTTACCACCTTGGTAGCCAGCCTTTGCAGCTTGCACGATAGGTTCTGCGCCCGTGTGTGTGCCCCAAGCGCTAACTAAATTTGGTAAAACCTTAGTAACCGCACCCTTTATAGCTGCGCCAACAAACGGTAAACCTAAACCCAAAGCGCTGTCTACGGCTACGCTTTTAACTTTGTCCGTCCAGTAGTCGTCTGACGTTTCAGGTTTAGATAAACCTGATAGTGAACCCAAAGCTAACCCTTGAGCCATCCCAGAAGAGGCTAAGGTAGGAAGATTTAAAGCCTTGGGTAACAGGTTTGCGGCTTTCGGTAATCTAGACACCGCCATCACGTTGGTTGGTGCAATCAGGTTGCCACCAAGGCGAGACCAATCGAAACCCTCACCACCTTGCAGTTTGCGGTTCGCTTGATATTCTGCTTCCTTGTCTTTGACGAACTGATTAACGCTGTCACCCTGTCCGATAAGGTTAGCTCCGAGTTGAGTGAGGCCGATTGACGGATCTGCCGCACCCTGTGCAACACCGCGCATCTGACGATTACCTGTCAGTAGCCAATCCGGTAACTTTGCGAGACCTTTATCGATCAGAGAAGGTTCTTCGACCTTGGCGAACCGCTTCATTACTTCCTCACGGGTCGCGGGCTGTGGTACTGCTTCTGGTGTAACAGGCTTAGTGCGAGCGGTGCGATAGGCTTCCGCCACGGTCTCGAACTCAGGCGTACCCTGCTTGTCTTGGTTATCGACAATCCACTGTGCGTATTCTTCGGGAGTCGCCATTATTTCTTCCCCTTGCTCAGAATTGCATCTGCTCGTGAATGAATATCTTCAGCCGGAGCAGAAGACTTAGGTTTTTCTCTTTGTTTTTCCTGCTCATAGATAGAAAAATCTAGCGGCTCTTTACCGTAATTTTTACGCAGGAGATTAACATTAGCCTTTCTCTTTTCCGAAGCTGTTTCGTTTAGCTTCATGATGGTTTCTAACCTAGACTTAACTACTTCCGGGTCATTAACGTTAGCGAACAACTCGTTCCAGGCTCTCTGGGCGTCACCTTCGGTCTGAACACCCTTGTTTAGTCTAAGAGAGTCGTTTCTCATTTTTTCTAACGTGGACATCATATTTGCGTATTTCTGGCTTCCCTCGTCGCTGAATCCGGTCCAGTTTTTACCTTTAGAAACCAGGTTAGAAACAGGTCCTAAATCGAGCTTCTTTTCTTTCAAATCTGACAAAATATTAGTCAGTTGATCGTTAATAGAAGAAGTTAGACCGATAGATTCTAATTCTTCCTGTTGCATTTTAAGAGCGGTCGCTGGAATAGGTTCTGCCTCGCTAATAGCCTTGGCTTTTTTAGCAGCCTCAGCAGCTTTGTCTAACGGGGCGGGCTCGACAATATTACTAGTTTTTACCGAGTACTTGTCTAAAATGTTCTGCAAGGTTCTACCATCATTAGACGCACTATTCGGATTAGAAGCAATACGGTTCAGTAGGCGAACGGCGGTAGCCTTGTCTTCTACGCTTAAAGTGTCCAACTGCTTCTTCAAAGAATCTGTGACACTAGCCTCTAGCTTTTCTTCTGGTTTTACCTCGTTAGGTGCGGGAGCGGGCGGGTTAGGTGTCACGACCCCGTAAGAAGCCCCTGAATCTAACAGGTAATTTTTACGGTATTCGTCAACGGCTTTTTTGGCGTGTTGTTCTATCCACTCTGAACGCTGCTGTGCGCTGTTCCACTGATAATCCTTAGCTATTTGAGCGGCTTCGTTACGAGCAGAAGAATACACCGTGCGAAGCTGTTCCGGCGTCAAAGCCTTATTACTGACACCTATTGCCTTCAACATCTGAGCGTTTTGGTCCTTGCTCTCCAGCGCACGCACCTCAGCCTGACGCAGTTTGGTCAATTCGGCCTGATTGCGCAGGTTGTTGGCATTCTCTTGAGCAACACTGTCACCGTAAGCGCCACCAACATGTGCCAAGAGTGAACCTAGCGTCCCCTGATTCGGGATAGCTAGTGCAGCGGCCTTCGCCATGCTGCCCCACATTTGGGCTTCGTTATAACCCGGCTGCTGAGAGTTCTGTACCATCTGAGCGTACTTGTTCAGATCGGTGTTGTAGGCTTCTTGCCGTTGGGTCAGATAGTCCTGTTTCTTAGCACCCTGATCCATCATCTGCTGGAACAGTTGCTGTTGAAGAGGATTACCACCCGCAGCCGTAGCAGCCATCGCAGACGGCTCAGTACGCGCTTGAGTCAGAGCACCGAATTGTTGATCTTCAGGCATAGTTGCTCCTTACTTCTGACCAGTAGTTGCTTGCTGTGTCGGTGAGGATACTGTGGATCTCGTACCAAGGAACCCTTGCGCGGCAGCAGCCAATGGAGAGATGGTGTTCATACCCGTACCCGGATTGGTCAGGGCTTGGAAGCCCGTGGTACTAACCGGGTTGCCGCGAATCACATCCGACAAGAATGACAAGTTCGTCTTGTTGTAGTCTCGTTGTTGGGCGAAGTCTTGATAAGCCAAGTCCATGTTCCGTTGCTGCTGCTGTTGCTGCTGTTGACCAATGGTGTCCAACTGACCCGTATCAACAATCCCTTGTTGCTGTACCTGCTGACCCAAGTTGGCCTGACGCTGGAGGTCTTGCAGGGTCATGTTCTGAGCCTGAGTGAATCCGCTTTGGAGAGCATTCGCTTGCTGACCCAAGATGGACTCGTTCGTGTCACGCAGGGCGCGATTGGTGAAGTCAGCGTTGCGAGTAGAACCGAACTGACCTGCACCAGCAAAGGTGCTATTGACCTGCGGGAGCAGGTTTTCCGTCAGGTTACGCTGTCCCAACTGAGCGATTCGATTGACCACTGAATCGGTGTAGGGGGACATATAGTTGCTGACAGCCTGCGGAACAGTCTGACTAGCTCGCTGAAGGTACGGCTGATAGTTCCCTTGGTTCGCCAGCACCTGAGACTGCGCTTGCAGTTGGGGTGCGCTAAACCCTGCAATACGGTCTGCGTCAGTACCGTAGGTCGTCGCATTAGTGGGCGAGTTGTACGGGGCGTAGTCCTGCCCCGCGACCGCAGTAGCCTGACCTGCCAAACCACGGGTGTACTCCTGCAACCATGCAGGTAGTGACGACGCGGTATCGGTTAGCGTGTTGGTAGTAGACGCAGGAGGATTGTTACCAAACAGAAGAGAAGTATCGGCCATTATTTAACCCCTTTCTTCATATACGCGAGCGGTGACTTGGCTTTCGGTGGAATCTGATCGGACGGGGCGCTACGCTTGTGGGAGCGTACAGACTGACGCATCTGATCCAACTTCTTGGCACCAGCGTCGTTGTTGCCGTCACCAAGGGCGGATACCACATCCGCGTCCATCACATACTCGCCGGGAGAGAGGCGAGCAGGAACATCGTCGGCCTGACCAGCAGAACCACCCTTCACTTGGCGTAGGCCGCCGATGCCGCCACCTTCAGCCTTCATTCGAACTGGTGAGGTTGGGGGAGGTGTGACATCCTGACCTGCTTCCTGCATGGCTTGACGCTCACGGCGAGCAATCGGGCTATTGTACTGACGCATTGCTGAGTCGTATTCCTTTTGCTCACGGACTTCACTGGGAAGCATATGACCGTTGAACATATATCGAAGCATGTTCATCGCACCCATCTTGTCTTCTTTGGGGTCGTAGACCTGACCACCTTCCGCGAAGTACGACGGAAGACGATTATTAGAGAAGAACTGAGACTCACCTCGACGGGCTACCGGGGCGGCTGCTTGACGGACAGCTTGTAAACGAAGGGGTTCGTTGAAACGCATCGCTTCTGCTCGGCGTTGTGCGAGCATCGCTGCTTGCTTGGCAGCGATCTTCTTCTGTTGGCGGTTTGCACGCGATTGGTCATAAGCGGCCAATGCTGCTCCGGGCAGTGACATGAGTGTCTTGCCGAGCGGAGTACCCATCTCGTCTTGCGCAGACTGAAGGAGTCCATTCAATCTGGAAAGAGCACCCTGCTGTGGAGTATCTGAACCACCGTATGAGACAGACGGTGTAGACCATGCTTGACCGTTGCTGTTGTAGAGCGGATCGACCGCCGTGTCTTGCTCACGCAAAGGACCAGTAAAGATGCTGAAGTCGATACCGGGATTGTAGGGAGCACTGTTCGGAGAGTATGACGCTGACGGCGTATATGTGTAATTGCTCCCGCTGTCGCCCCAGCTACCGCCAGAGTAGTCGGAGAAATCATTGCCACCAGACCAGTTTACGGGGGACTCATAAGTGTAGTCGTAGTCATAATCATTGCTCATTTCAGTACCTCTTAAGATCTATTGTCGCCGGGTTCAGTATGAATTATAACCTTTCCAGCCTCATAAAAACCGTTCAATACGTTGCTTTCGAATCGCAACAGAATATGACGGCGCTGCTCACGGGTGTCAATTTTACCCGTGGTTGGTGAAAAAGTGTAGGTAACTTCAACGTTCTCTGGCGTCTGTGCGAACTCGTGCCCGATGACGGTCATCGTCATATCCCCGAGTTGAATGAAGTCAGGTTCCACGCGGGTTAAGCGGGTCCAACGGTTCGACCCTTGAGGTTGATCGCCGACACCACCAGTAGGAAGGCCGAAGTTCTGAGTGGTGTAGAAGCTGCGAATCGCCAATTCAGTGTCACCTACCACCGCATTCTTGCCGATCTCGTGTTGGTACAACCCGTAGGTCTGATTGATTCGGTCAAACGTGAGCGTACCTGATGTTGAACCTGCAGCGTTACAGGCGAAGGAGAAGTTATCCGCATCGATAACCGTGATCGTCTTGGTTCCTGTAGTTACCGCAGTAAGATCAGACGATACGGAAACATTGATGTTGGTACCGTTTGCCAACCCGTGACCAATACGATTCACTGTTGCAGTTGCACCCGAACGGGTCCAAGGTTGCAACGGGTTGTCGATGGGGGTGTCAATCTCCACATCGGAATTCACCCATACCGGATAGTGACGAATCTGCGAGTAGAAGCCAGCAGATCGCCCGAGTTCAATATCGTACCAAGTCTTCAGGCGAATGTTGTAAATGATTGCATGGGAGCATTCGGTATTCGTACCGCGGGGGTAGAACCACCAGATTTCACCGTAGCGGGGAACCTTAGTCGCCCACACCTTCTGTCTGTGATCGAAGTTTAGATTGTCGAAGAACCAGTTCTGGTTCATGTCGTTCTGGAGTTCTTTCACGCTGCTGTCAAAGTACAGGAAACGATCCACGCCGATCCAGAAGTAGATCCCGTCGTACTCGATGACGCTATTCTGCGCGAGGATGCTGGATTGTGTACTGACTGTGGAAAAGCGCCAGATCGCCTGACCGCCAACGTAATCCATGCGAATCACCGAGTCCAGCGACCAGAGCAAACCCGCCAACTGACCCGAGCGAATCGGCAGACCCGCTACAATCTTGGCACCCGTTACTCGATCAGAACCGGCGTCGCCCGGCACGGTGCTGGTATCCCACACTTGAGGTTGATTGGCGTCCGACCACGCCACGTACCCGTCAGAGCCGTAAGCGATGGTGTACGGGGCGATGCAAAACACGCCACCTGAGACAGCAGGGGCGTCAGTGATTGTCTGGAATGCTGACGAAGACGAGGATGCCAACGCCCAATAGGGCTTACTGGCGCGGTCGTCATCAATGTTAGAGAGCGACTGACTACAGTGCGCAACGAAAATCGTTTCAGTTGTACCCACGGCGTCGTCGTATTGCGTATCAACAGACCAGATGTTGTCAGTGTTTGTAGCGAAGCCTGACGGGGTGCGATTGGCGATATAGTTACCAATCATGTTGTTGTCGACCAACAGTGTCTCGATGCCTGACGACGAGAATGCTGTACAGGAGTTGAGATACTTGCGCGACCAGAGAATGAACTTGCGAATTGGGCCAGTCAGACCCGCCGTAATGCGTTTGTACCCGCCGATCTTCTTGGCCTTGCCCCGCTGGAAGCGTACCCACTGCCCGTCGGAACAGTTCTCACCTTCGAGTTCCGTACCGTCACGCTTGATCCCCGGCTGGGGGATTATCGTAAACACAATCTCGTCGGAGTTCTGCGATTCAGCCATAACAACTCCTTAGATTAGTTTTTCGTGCCAGTTCATCGCAGGCGCAATGGTGCTGGTGGCGGAGAATGAGGTGCAAACAATGCTGATGACCGTTTGAATCTCAGTCAGTGAGTCGATCTTGTTCAGTACGAGGGGGTTACGAATGTCCACAGTGATGTCACCCACCTGTGCAGACGAACCCGATCCTGAGATAGCGAACCCACTCTTCAGAACCAATCCTCCCGAGATTGCGGTAGCGCTGGTGTCGTACTCGGCAATGGAATTCGTGCCCGCTGACGTAAACGCAGCACCTGTCAGCGTACCGCCGACTACGATCTCATATAGGGCGTCGTTGCCCGTGGCACGAATCGCGCATTCAATCTCGTCAATGTGGGCGCGATTGACAACCCCGTTGAACGTAGATTTCGGGCGAAGCGAAAGCACCGGGCGACGGGTTGTAACACTAACCGTAGTAGTGGAGACAGGTGCCGTTCTCAGTGACCCACGCATCTGGTCAATGGTGTCAGCTTGAGCGGAACAGGTGAAGAACTGGATCGTACCACCCTTGGTCGTCCGGGTAGTCTTCAGGAACACACCATTGGCTGAATCAAAGTAACCGACACGGAATGACGTAGATGACGGACCTGTTCTCCCTTCCATACGAATCGGAAGGTTGAAGGTCTGCATGGTGGGAGAACTCAGAGTGTTGGAGGCATTGAAGTAGTGCGCCCAATAGACTGTACCACCTATGTCAAAGCCAACACGCACTCGACCAGCGTAGAGCATCTGAGCATCAACAAAGAGCGCTTGAGACTTGGTGAAGTCGAGAGTGATCCCACTGACACCCGTACCATCAAACTTGTCCACATTCCATGACGATTGAACAATTTCTGTGTCTACAACCGACCCCGTTGTGGAACTTCTGGAACAGATTGAAACGGTTGCACCAGAACCTGCCGCGAAGACGCCCGTAATGTAAAGGCTGTGCGAGTTCCCCGGCAGACAACGGAGATATTGAATCGACTGGAGAACAGAGTAGTGAGTATCTGTCGTACTGACAGTGATAGGTGTGGCGCGGGTATTGGTGTCCATTGGACCCACCGCGTTACTGCCATTAGTCACCGAGGCGTTGGTGGACAGTGCTGCGATGGTGCCGTTGGCAGTGGCTGTCCAGAGCGTAGTGGTATCGAGTCCGTAGTCTTGTTGTGAGTCGAACAGACTGTAACTCGTAGCTACACGCAGTTTACCCTGAGCACTCAGTTGAGGACTGTCTTTGAAGCTGAGTTCTTCTAAATTGATAAAACTCATACGATGACCCACCCTCCGGTAATCGCCTTCAGTCTGACCGAGTTCCACTGCGAGAACAGGCGCACTTCTGTTGCACCAGTGATTGTGTCGGAACCTGTCGGCACGATACTCACATAATGAGGTGCTGCGAACTTGGTCACTTCAATCTCTCGACCGTTGCCTGCCAGCGGAAGGGTCACAGTGATATTCGCAGAGGTCGTATCTGCGACAACATAATCCCAGCGGTCATCACAGGCAAAGCTGGACGTGATCTCTTTGACGGGAGACAGTTCCTGAATCGCTAAGACCTTCGGACGATCAACGACGCGATCCTCCAAATGGTAATGCTCGAAGCAGTTGCCGTAGGAGGTGAGGTTGGATTCTTGGAGTTCGGTCAGCATCAGCTACTGGCACCCATGAATGGATTACTTGCAAAACTACTGCTGCTGAAACTACTACCATAGTCGGTCGGAGTGTACATATATGAAGACGATGGCGTAGAGAACGAAGACGTTGGAGTATTCATCCAAGAGTATGAGTCCGTCGTCGGAGTATTGAACGAACTAGACCACGCTGGGGCGTTCCAATCGTAACTATAAGACGGCATGCTGAAATTAGATGTACCGAACGAGCCACCGAAGTTACCACCGTCCCAATTGACACCGCTGTCGAAAGCGTATTGTGCAGACGGAACAGTGTATAGCATCGGGAAGGGATCATTCCCAACACCGTTTAGATATCCATAGGCGAGATCATTACCGTAGTCGTAACCCGGAACCCCTTGACCATACGAGTTCGTCGGGAAGTCGTAGGAATATGACGGGGACTCATAGGAATAACTTGGCGCATCATATGCCGAATCGCTGACAGGACTGAAATCCATACCACTGTCGTAACTCATGAACGGGTTCGCTTGGAAGTCGTAAGAACCCCCACCATAATCACTCAGAGCACCATGGAAATTGGACAGACCTGCTGACGGACCATTGCCCGCGCCAGATATACCCCACTGAGCGTAATTGATCGGAGTAACCCAATCGGGCATGGACTCCCACTGATCGTGTGCGGTGTTGTACTGGTTCGTAAGTTCTTGATTGTGTGCGTCTACTTGGTTGTTGTAATTGTTCACGCCGTTGACGTAGTTGTTGTAACCCGTCTGACGCTTAAAATAATCTTGACCAAGGAAGCTGTTGACTGCGGTGCGTGCCAATTGCTCCTGACCGTTACTAATCAACCATCCGATGAACTCTTGAGTCCCCTGATGCGGTTGCAGTGTCGGGGCAGTCGGTGCCTCGCCTCGATTGGTAGCATAACGCTCACCGATATTGTCTCCCCACACGCCCGACTCAGCATAGTCTTCGGGATTAACCCCTTCGCCCGAGAAACTGAACTGTGACGGCAACCAACCTGCGGGGCTGTTATGGTCGACAGTATCACCCAATGACAGACTCTCAATGGGGGTGACGTTGTGCAGACTGTCAGTGTTCAGATTCTCCAAGCCCATTGTCGGCATGTCACCGGGGGCATAGCGCCACGTTTGGAGAAGATCAGGATTGTTGTAGACAGCAAGAGCATCTTCCCCACCCATCTGACGAATCATCTCGGGGTCTGTGCCCATAGGGAACGTGGGGGGTTCGTAGTGGGCAGGCAGTCCCGATTTAATCAACTTCATGGGATCAAGACCCGCCATACTCGCTATGGCGAGCAGAGGTCCAATACCGGGAATAGCACTCTTCAGACCGAAGTTGATTAGAGAGTTACCCACGCTGTTGACGATCTTGTCTTCGCTGTCACCACTGACCAGACCTGACGCTAGAGCGCCGAGTGGTCCAGAAAGACCGGACAGGGTTTTCGGCAATACTTGAGATGCAAGCATCCCGACACCCGTACCCGTTGCAGACCGAATCGCACCTTCTTCATTACCGTTAATCGCTGCCACCAGAGCAGGGATGAAACCGGACGCCTTCGGGTCAAGTTCCCCTGACTTCGCCAGTTGTGAGATAACGCTCGCCACCGCCTTCTCGGCAGCAGGAGAAATCATCTGACCTTCTTTGACGTTGGAACCCTGACCACCCGTAAGTAGTTCGTAGATTGCAGGGGCTGCGTTAATCAGATTACTGTAGTCGGCAGGACTGTGTGACTGCTGCGCTTGATGCGCGACTTGAGCAGAGGACGGACCTTGAGGAATATTGGGATTACCATAAGACTGAGGTGCGTTACTAGACGGCGGCGGGGTGTAAGTTGGAGCAGGCGTACCCCAGTTTGTACCCGCATTAAAATGACCGAATGTAGCCATACTTCACCCCTAGAGCGCAATTCGTTAAATTATACCGTTGAAACAAGGACTCGCAAAAGGTTATTTCCCTTTACGGATACTCAGCAAGAACATACCCTTCAACCCGCCATCCAGATACCCGATACGAAAACGCAAACCAATGGCGCGGAACTCTTTCATGAATCCTTCGTCGCTTGAGCCGATGCCCAAATAAACTGCGAATCCGTAGGCCGGGTTACGCCAAAGCCACTTGACCATTCCCCAATAGGTGTCGAATTCAGGACAGTGCTTGGTCTGCCAACCCTTGTCACCCCAGAGAGAGTTGTCTTGAGTCATGAACCAGTTCAGGTTCCAAGGTAGGCGAGGCTCCACGCCGTAAGCGTTATTGTTGTCAACGGGACCGTAGAACGTCACTCGAAATAGCGGCAGCACGGGGGCTGCGACCATCGCCAGAATCAGGAACGGGACGTAGAGGAAACAGGAGGCGAACCAGCGCAGGTAGATCATCGCATCTCCGGTGGTAATTGCGACCGGCTGCGCTCGCTGTAGAAGCTGCGGCGGCAGTGATCGGGGTCGAAGAACATCAGGAGGTCAATCACCTTCGCCAGCGGCTTGCATGAGCGGTGGGCGTGGCTTGATAGCGTTTCGTCACACCACCCGCCAAGCAGAGCATTGACAAGCTGGTCGATGGCAATCAGGACGTTCTTGATCCACCACATCACGCTTGCTCGTAGGGTGCTGACCAGATTGTTGCCTGCGCTGCACCGGCTAGAGCAAGGGCTTCGGTAAGCTCTGCGACTGTGACCAGCGTGGGCGTGTTGTCAGCGAGAACCCACTTCACACTAGGCGTGCTGGTCGCTTGCAGAGCGAGTACAGCGCGAGCCATGCGGGTCTGACTAACCTCGTCGCCGTCGAACTCTTTGCCAGAGTGTGTCGTCACCTTGATCGCATCGACAGCAGCAGCACGGGCGACCTTGGCCTTAGCGACCTTGACCTGTTCCAGTTGCTCTGGTGACTTCTTGGTATAGACAACATAAGGCGCCTCGTCTTGCTCTGTCCGGTAGTACGTTCCCTCGCTGTAATCAGAGGGCGGTACGGGATCAGGGAGTTCAACGACACCGAGGCGAGTACGCAGATCCGAGTCAAGCAGGTTCGGGTATTGCACGTCATCAAGGACGAGCGGTGCGTGGATGTTGATGCGCTTGGAGTTGAGTGTGAACATGGTAGTCCTCAGAAGGCGGTGGCGTATTTGAAGGAGGATTCGGCGAATGCGATGAAAATGTAGGTTTCGCTGGACGTATTGAAGTTTGTCGAACGTAGTTTGAACCCGTTGCTCGTCACATCGAACAAAGTCGTTCCCGTAGTTTCCGCACTGTTCAAGTTGGGGTTGAGATAGGTTTCCAGCACGTTGAACGTGCGACGTACCGTATCAACAATGATCCAGTTCCCCCCTGCACCGGACGACTGTTTCGCCAGTATGTACGCAGGCTTGAACCCACACCACACAAATGGGCCATCGGTGGAACCGTTGCCGGTGTAGCTGCTGATTCTGGAGAATCCGGGGACTTCGGCGAAACACCACGCGACATAAGTAGCAGAGGATTGATTGACTGCTGTACCAGTCCCCAAACTGAACACCGTCGAAGTGGGGGATGTGTTATTCCATACCGCACTTGATGCCGACCAAGCGGAGGTAAGGTTGAGTTGAATATCGCCCGTGTTCCCTTGGGGTGCTACGTAGACGCGGAAATCGAACGTAGTTCCTCGTCCCTTGACAATAATCATGCTCGGAGCAACGCCCAATCCGTGACCCACCGTGGCATTCGCACCCGTGCCGGTATAAGTCACAACCGAGAATCCGGCAGTCGTATTCGCGCTGACCTGTGACGAAATTGAACCGGAGTTGTTGGTGACTGCTGTGCCGCCACCCTTCCAACCCCACGCGACACAGTTGTCCCCCGAAGTCGGTGCAGTGTAGGTCGTTTCAGCCGCCGTGCTGTTCGACACCAGAACCGCTGTGCTCCCGCGAACGGTATCAACTAGCTGGTGATTGTTCGCAGCCGCACGGTCTTTACCCCATGCAAAGTCGGCAGTGAAGTTAGTGAATTGTGCAAGCAGATTGGCGCCGGTATTCACCGCAGAACCAAGATGGGTCTTGGCTTCGAAGTGCAACTTCGGATTCGGAATCGCAGGCGTCGCCAAGTTCGTCGTGTTGAGTGCGACGTAACCGGAGGGTGGGGTGTAGGTGAAAGGTTGCTGACCGAAATTGACCGTGAAGGTATCCGTCCCCGGCGTACCACCACTGGTGCAGACGGCGATGTAATCTGCCGCTGACCAAGTGTAAGAGATTGAGCCTTGGGTCGTGTTGTTCTTGTAGAACGTGATTGTGTTACCGCCGAAATCGACAGCGACACCGATTACATCACTCGTCGTCCAAGTGGCGCCGTAGGCTGTACCCGTACCATCGACCACCTTGGTGCCGTCATTGGCGTAACGCACTCCGGTACCAATACCAGATTGCCGACCAAAACCCACGTACTTGGCAGTCGAACCGATAGCTGTGAATACGATCTCAAAATACCACTTGCCGACATTCCCTCCCACATTGCTCTTGAATCCACCGTTACTTGCGGAGATTTTCAGGTTTCCGTCTGACGGGGTGCCGACGTAAATATCAATTGGTGACATCACCGGGTAGTTATTCGTCGGCGTGTCAGTCATCCAGTCGTAGGTCGCACCAGCAGTGATACTGCAATTGGTTAGTGTCCAATTATTACCGTTACCCGAGCGGTCAAGGCCTAAGTTGGTCAAGCTGGAACCGTCGTTGAACTTTAGATACGAGCCGGTCGTACCATAGGTGCCGCTGTACTGGATCGGAACCCACTGACTCGACGTGCCGCTCACCTGACCAAAGCTAGAGGGTGCGAGCGCCTGACCGTCGATGATGTTGTATTCAGCGTATAGTTGATCGCTGTAGGCGAAACCTATAGCTGAGTTTCGACCAATATTGTGGGCATAACTTGACGAGCAGAATTGCGTATTGGCGCTTGCCCCCGGATAGGTCGAAGTCGAGAACGAGGTGATCTGCGTACCGTTGACGTACAGCTTCACTCGATTGCTCGAAGTACCCTGAGTTGTGTCGATTGCGACAACGACGTGATACCAAGCAGACGGGTCGCGGAACACGGCATTGGTCGTCAGTCGCCATTGCAGAATATCATTGTCCGTCTGCAAAATGTCGAGTCGGTCTGAGGTATCGAACCGAATCAGGTTCTGATAAGCACCAGTACCGACTTCATTACCTGCTGACAGGATGTAGCCTTCGTTGCCCGTCGCCCCCAACATCCCACGCTTGACCCAAGCGCTGACAGTCAGCGTGGTTCTGTTACCTGTACTCGCGGGCGTGCGGCGCAGGTAAGCGCTATTGTTGAGCCGTAAGCGCAACGAGTTGGCAATCTGGTAAGTCGCTGCACCACCACACGGGGGAATGAACATCGCTTTCCCCTTAGACCGCGTTCAACCGGGAGCCGAGGTGTTCGAGAGTGTTCCCCGAACCGCCTACGAACCAGAGCCAATCGACCTTGGACGCCGTAGTCGTCAGCGTCGGTGCGCCCGTACCGCCGAACTTGTAGGCCGTATTCCAAGACAGTGTGCGGCTACCCGTACCGTCCTGCGTTACGCGCATCAGGTAGAGGGCATTCTGTTGGATGTTGGTCGGTGCGTTCATCGTACGATTGCCTGCCAGCGTGACCGATACCACCTGCCCGTTCGAGTCGCCGTTCCAGTCAATGTTCGCGCCGTCCGTCAGCGTGCCGTTCATGGGGGTCTGCTGAGCGGTGAAGGTTTGCTTGACACTCAGACCGGCAATGGTTGTGCTGGCGTCAGGAACGGTCAGCGTGCGCGTCGTGGCAGTCGTGATCCCTGACAACTGAAGTACCAGCTTCTTGGTGGTATCGGCGTCATCGGTCACTTCGAACTTATTATCACGGAAAGTCTGAGTGCCTGTCCAAGTGTTGTTCCCTGCCAAATTCACCAGAGTAATGTCAGCATCCGGGATCGTAATGGTGCGGGTAGTGGCAGTCGTGATACTCGAGGCTTGGAACACGAACTTCTTGGTTGTGTCACCGTCATCCGTGATTTCAAACTTGTTGTCGCGGAAGGTCTGCGTGCCCGTCCAGACATTATTACCGGCAACGACCGTATAGAGCGTGTCGAAGTAGGTCTTCAGTGTCGCCTTGATATTCGCCCACGTCACCTTGGTGGCTGTGGTCGTTGCAGCGGAGTCATACAGCGTCACCGAATCCGCATCAACCGGAGTAGCCTTACTCGTGTAGGTGTTCGTCAGGATACTGTTGTTGCTCCACGTCGGGCTACCCGTACCACCGGAGATCAGTACCTGATTGGTCGTGCCCGCAGCAGAGAACCCAGTAGTGCTGACGTTGGACTGATAAACGATGCTACCTGCGACACCGCCCGCCAGAGCAACAGCGGGAACGGCTGAGGTCTGCGCCAATACCACATCGGTGCCGTCACAATAGACAATAGAGCGGTCAGTGTTACCCATGACCACCGACAAGCCCGCAGCCGTCTTGATCGTGGCGGTGTAAGCGCCAGTATAGGACGACTGAAGGTAATACACCGCCACCACAGTTGGCACAATGACAGTGAAGTTCCCCGGCGCGATCCCGATGAACTGAATCAACTTGTTCTGCGCTTGAGCGCTCGTCAGGGTGAACGTACCACCGGCTGAGATGTCCAAGACCAGCTTGGTAAACTGATATTGTGTGCTGCGACCGTAACCGACCGAGTACCAGTTGTAACCATCACACACCAACGTTGCCGATTCACCCGGCGCCAAGTCCTTGGTACTCGCACCGTCCACCATTTCAGTGGTACTCGGGTCGATTGTCAGCGCACCCGTACCTTGGTTGGTCACATTGATGAAGAACCCATCGCCCGCAGCAGACGCTGCCAGCAGATTACACGTCACTGCACCCGTTGAGGTGTAGATGAAGGTCTTGGCGCGGTCAGCGGCGACAATGTTATTGCTCGCAGCAGTAGTGTTGGTCGGGTACTCTTGTGAGAGTGTGGTTGACGTAACCGTCAGACCGTAACCGTCCAGCGATGCGGGATTGACCGTAGAGGCCACCGCACCAAAAGAGAACTCATGCCACGTACCCGCAGCGGTTGAGTTACCCGTGAGATACACACACTTGGAGATCCCCGACGCCAGCGTACCGAGTACGTTACCTGCTGCGTCTTTGTAGGTGAAAGTGTTTGAACCTGAGTTGCTCAGCGTGATCGCACGCCCAACAGACACCAACGTAGCGTCCGGGAGAGTAATCGCCAAACTGCCCACCGAAGCATTGATTTCGGTGATGTCAGCCAGAACATTGCTTCCCACGGCGTTCTCGGGCCAATAGAACGTAGTATTTGCCGAAATGGTAAATGTCGCATAGGCGTTCTCTGAAGGTGGGACAGTCTCATTCCCGAATACGCTGGTGTAAGTCGTCATACCTTATTCCCCTACGCGGGACGTGGAAGCACGATCCCCGCTGATTCGACGTGATGATTCTTGAGAGATACCCTGCAATGCGCGGTCATACAGTGCTTGGAACTCGGCGATACGCTCCGGGCGCTTCAGGAACGGCTGAGCCTCCAACAATGAGGCGTATAGTAGCAGTTGTGGGGCATACTGAGTAGTCCAGTTGGTCTGAACCGCAGTATTCAACGGCACCGGGCGCTGATAGTAAGCAATCTCGAAGGGATAGTTGCTCGTTGGCGTCGGTGCAAAGAAATAATGCTCGTACTCATAGTCGGCATAGTAACGCGGCACGCCCGTCACCGTTGCGTCAGGAGAGTACGTGCGGCAGTAGTCGTAGGTGCGTGGTTGCAGGAACACGCGGTCAGTACCGTTGATCAGATGTACACTAATTGTCTCCCGCCACCGTTCGGGTTTGGGGAGAACGTTGCCGTTCAGCACACCCGTCACATACTTCTGGAACCCTAGCCCGCGCACCTCAGAGGCCAAGCGGTTCTCCGCCATCATGATAAAACGGGGGATCTGCTGGGTAAACGGATCATCGTCGCGTTCGCAGTAGGTGGCAATATCAGTCACCAGACTGTCATAAGTCATCGCCTCACTCATTACGAACTCCCTAAATCTACATCCGGTCTAGGATGACTCAACGAAATGTCTTCTACTGTGCGAGCAGGAAGTCTCCACGGGTCGTACTCGTCTACACACTTCTCGCAGTAATAGTTCCCGTTGTTCGGGTCTTTCACCAGTGCATCGTATTGGATCTTGACCTGACAGCGCATACAAACCGCGATAGCACAAGAACTCTTGCCGAGAGGAAGATATAAACTCACCGCGAATAGACCCGAATATTCGGCATCAGGAAGATCGGCGCACCATCGGACTCAGCGCCTTCCGCCTCAAATACCTGTTGTTGTGCCATTTGGCTGACCATCTGAACAGTATTCCCGTCTACATTCGGCAACTCGTAACATAGGCGTGATGCCAGTAACCAGATCACTCCGTCCAACCATCGTTGGGGGATTTCTAGTTGCTGAGTCAGCGAGCCTACGTCTTGAGGCTGACGGTGAACATACACCGTCAGATGGTCATCGTTGTTGTTCGGGACAGGCCACACGGTCAACGTTGGCGAAATCTTCTTCTCGAAGAAGTAGCTGGTTGACGGGCGCCCGACTTGCGCCTTATTGTTGATCGCTGCGTAAGTGTCCCGGTTCCACTGAGTACAGGGGAGATCATAGGACGCCGATGCACACTTGATCGCGCTGACCACCGGATACGGGGTCGCAGCAGATTCAACTTTGAAATAGGTCGCCGTAGTCGTCACAGGCAAGTCTGCCCAATAGAACTGACCCGGCGAGTAACCGCTAATCGGCAACGTAGTCAGAGTTGTATAGCTCACATCGTCAGCAGACGACGAGATCACCAGAGCACCACTGTATACACTACTGACACTAAACCCTACTCGCTTGATGTTAGCCGACGTGATCTGCGCCTTACCACCCGCAGCAGTCGTGGAGAATGTGACTGCCTCCAACGTTGGCTGCGTATAGAGGACGTTGAGAACATCCAGCGTACCAGTGGGGGTGTCATAAGTAGCTTGACCCGAATTGACACCAATAAACCGACGCTCGACTGCCCACAGGTTCAAACCTCGATTACTGAGGTTCAACATGAGCATGTAGAGATTCTCCTTGGCGATCAGCACCATTTCCGGTGTCTGTGCCGAAGGAAGAATCTTACACCGCCTCAGAGCATGTTCAATGACCGAGGAAGTGTCGATAGTCGTCGCGCCGATAGTCCCACTGGTCGCCATGAACTACTCCGTCAGGTGTAGCAAATAACAGCAGTGCCCGTGATGGACACATACAGACCATTCTTCGCCGCGATACCCAAACCACCCCAATGGATCACATCACCGACAGCAAGGGTCTTGGTGAACAGGATCGTACCGGAAGCAGCAGTATTGTCGTACACGGTGATCGCACCACCCGTGACAGTAGAGGTAATACTGAACAGACCAGCAGGGCCGGTCTTAATCAGCGTACCCGTGTTGACGCTCTGATAACTTAACTTGGTTGCCGTAGACATACGACCTCCTTCAAAACAGAGGGGTCGAAGCCCCTCGGTCATTAGGCTTGAGTGACACCCAAGGCGCCAGCACGAGTGGCAGACGGCCCACAAGCGATACCCGGCATGGCGATGGTAGCGACCAGACGCTTCACACCGTCAGCGGCAGACGCCAGAGTCACCGTACCACGGACATCACCAGTAGAAGCAGTGGCGGTGTTGGTGTCGGCAACGGTCACAGCGGCCAGCAGACCCACGGTGGCGTTGTAGTTGAAGGTGATGTAGTCACGAGACAACACGCGATACGGCAGACCCAGTGTGTCGTTAAAGCCGACCGTCAAACCATTGGTACCAGCAGTAGCGTTGGCATTGGTGACGCTGATGATCGACTTGAACGCCTTGGTCGTAGCAACCGTGGAGGTGCTAGGAGCAGCGATGGTCTGGGTCATACGCTGACCGTACTGGTCGTAACCAGTGATCGTGTAGGTAGCGGTGTTAGCACCAGTGGCGGTCACGGTGACGCAGCGCGGGGTGTCCAGCACATAACGAGTGGTCCCAGAGGAATCAACCGTGGTAGTGACACCAGTGCCAGCAGTCAGGGTGAAGGAAGCACCAGAGCCGGGGTTTTGAGAAGAGGCAAGGCCAGCGGCTTGCAGGGTGACAGGAACCACATCGAAGATGTAGACGCGACCCATCGGGCCAACGCCCAACTCCATCGGGGAAGGACCAGTAGTATTGGAGACACCGGAGACAACCGGACCCAACATCAGATCATCGGAAATTTGCATGACATACTCCCTGTGGCTTGAACCACTCAGAAGGTTTAAAAATTAGTTGGCGGGGGTTATATAAGCGGAACCCCCGACCGCTCGGCCTTTTAGGTCCCAGGGGTACCGTATACAGCACGCCAATCAGTCCAACCGCTGCCGAAACGCATGGTTGCCTTGTAGCGAACGCTATCAGTCTCGAAGTCACCTTCCATCGACTTCTCGATCTTCCGACGCCACTTGACCTGCATGCCATTGTCAGCATCGGTCTGCACGAACCAAGCGGTCGCGGAGGTCAGACGAGACAGAACGACAGCATCAGACAGCATACCCATCGACTTGACCGGGTTGAGGTCGTTATTGTTCGTCCCAGCCCGCAGAACAGACTTCAACAGAACCTCGGCAGTCAGCATGTTGCCCGGAGCAACGACCAGCTTCTTCGGGGTCAGACGGATCTTCTTGCCACGCGGATCAGCGGCTTGACGGATCTGAATGAGCATCTGTTCCAGAGAGGTCTGGGACAGGGCTGCGGAAGTTGCCAGCAGGTTGGAAGCAGATGCGTCACCAGCAGCCACGTTCAGGGCAGCAGCATGGTTATTGACGCACAGTGCGGAACCGTCACCGCCAGTGTAGGAGCCGTTGAATGCGCGATTCAGATGATTCGCACACACGGTTTCCAGAGTCTCGGTCATGGACTGGGCCAAGTGCTTGGAGAAGGTGGAACCAATACGAATATGGTCGCCGTCCTCAACAAGAACCTTGGTCAGTGCATAGGCGAGGCCGTACACGTCATAGTTGTAACGCTTGACGAACAGTTGACCGCCTGCATCATACGTGACGGGATTGGCGTCAGGCATGACCGGGGCAGACGACATGCCGTACAGCATCGGCTCTTCATGATAGGCGCGGGGGATACCCGTTTCTTCCTTGAAGACCTGCTTGTACTCGTCGGCACGTTGATCGTAGACGCCATCGAAAGCCTGATTGAGAATCGGCTCGACAATAGCACGGAAGTCACTACTGCGCATGGGAGTTGCCATAGTCTATTCTCCTTAGATGGCGTTAGTTTCGGTGAAGCGCTGGCTCTGACCGATGGTGACGCGAACGTTGGTGTAGGTGTCACCCCAAGCGTTGTCGGTAGCACCACCCAGACCCATGATACGCCACTGTTTGACAGTCGCAGCACCAGACAGGGAGCCGGTAGCCAGATAGGAACCAGAAATACCCGTGTTGGCGTTACCTGTAGCGATGGTCAAGTCAGCAGAATCACCAACGGCAGTAGCTGCGACAGAACCGGCGCCTTGCACTTCGAACACAGTCATCGGGTCGGTAATCACGTACCATTCGATGTTGGTCACACCAGACAGGGAGGCGGGCCAGTAGGCGGAGTAGGTCGGCTTACCAGTGGCGTCCGTGTAACGGCAGCCGTCAAACACGCCAATGATGGCGTTGGAGCCGGTGGCGATGGAAACCACATCAGTACCGCCAGTCAGCTTGACCGGATCACCTTTATAGCAGGCCGAAGCGTTGATTGACTGAGGGAAGAAAGTCTCAGTACGAATCGTACCACTCGGATGAAACACGGCCTTGAGGCCGTAAGGAGCGTTAGTTG